>ERZ1066119.1522-NODE-1522-length-11906-cov-5.829466_pt1 | contig 11906 bp, 12 predicted proteins | sample MGYA00382766_ERZ1066119 | MGnify/ENA primary metagenome ERZ1066119 (study PRJEB33369, sample SAMEA5778349) | biofilm metagenome | biome: Industrial cooling water; feature: Water cooling tower basin; material: Biofilm | place: United Arab Emirates | collected...
AAGGGCGATGATCTGGGCGAACAGGCGCGCGGTTTTTTGAAGTCGTTCAAAGAAAAAGACGGTGAAAAACTGCGCGCTGCGATTCGCGCGCACAAAACGAAAGAAATGCTTTCGATGGAGCGCGAAGGCAAAACCGAAAACCAGATCGCGGCGTTCGTGGACAAATGCGATTGCGCGTTGGCCTTGTGCGAAGGGGCGGCGAATCTGGAAGAAATTGAAGCCAATTTACAAGCGATTTTCGGCTCGAAAACGCACAAGGGCGATGGCGTGATTTTGCACACGGTTCACGGCTCGAAAGGTTTGGAAGCGAGGCGGGTTTTCATCATCGCGCCGGAAACGATGCCGCTTTCGTTTGTCAAGAGCGAAGCGGGCAAACGTCAGGAGTGGAATCTGCGTTACGTCGCGCTCACGCGCACGCTCGATGAATTGTGGTTCGTTTCCAAAGACGGCCCGCCCTCGGTTCAGGAATTGAGGGGCGCAGCGCCATGCATCGCCACGCCGCAACAGCCGCAGCTTTTTGAAGCGCAGCCGCTGGCGCAGCCCATAGCTGAACCGGAAAGCGAACCCGAAAACACGAGCGAAACGGAATCGGTGCCATCGCCCGAAATTTTGGTGGATTGGCGGGCCAAAGTGGTGGCGCAGATCAAAATTGCGATGGACGCGCTTCCCTTCGATGCGACATCCGAATACGATGCGTTGCAAGACGCACTTTACGCCGTAGCGGGCAAATAACCGCGAAGCGTTAGGCGTTTCCCGCGAAATGGTTTTTACACGGCGTTCGATTCGCCGCGCGGGTGTTGCCGTTTTTGGCAAAAGGAATTTGGGCTAAAAAAGCCCCAGAGAAAACAATGGGAAAACTTTCCGCAAGCAATTCGGGCACCGCATTCGTGCCCTGCCCAGAAGGGCAATACCAAGCCGTCATTGTTGACGTGATTGATTTGGGCTGGCTGCCCAAAAAGCACAAAGACGAAAACAAAGGGTTTTTCCCCTATGTTCAAATCGTTTACCAAATCGCTCCGGCGAACATGGACGGCGAAGACGTGGTGCGCGAAGACGGCAAGCGTTTCTTGGTTTTTTCGCGCAAACATCCGCTTTCCGCCGATTCGCGTGCCGGGTTCTACAAAGAGGTTTCGAGCATCATCGGTGAACGCGCGTTCAAAGCCGCGCTCGAATCCGAAGAATTCGATACCGAAGATTTGATCGGCAAAAACGTAATTCTCAGCGTCGTTCACAACGAGTGGAAAAACGAGGTTTACGCGAACGTGGAAAATATTTCGCCCTGGCCCAAGCGCATGGGCGAAATCATCGAATCTGAAGATTACACGCGGCGGCACGAACGCGAAAACTATGCGCCGCCAGCGGTGGGAGCCTTCGATAGCGCGGAATTGGCGCGCGCGTGGTGCGAACAAAACGGTTTTGAGTTCCGGCCACCGCGCGAAAAAACCGAAGCTGCATCACGCGAAATCGCACCGTCCAAAAATATGCCACGCGAAAAATCGCCGCAAAACGGCCATCGCGCTGATGTCGCGCACAAACAAAGCGCCGGAGCCAAAGCAGCGGCCCTCGCCAAGGAGTTCGACGCGATGGATGATGACAACGATGTCTTCGCCGACGAATAAACCGGAAATGATCGAAGTTTTGGCGGGGCAATTCCTGCCTCGTCAAAACTTGGAACGTCAGTTTCTGATCGTGTGCGGCACGCCGTTTCGAGCGTGCCCGATTTGTGGGGCGCGTGTTGTGCGCGTCCCCCTTTTTTCTCCCAAAACGGCCCGTCAAAGTGGCGAAAAACTGCGTTTCGTGACCGTTGACGTGCCGCCAAACTTCCAACTGCCCGCCGACTACGGAACGCGGCACAGGTGCAAATAAACCAAAACATGACACCGATTTTTGAAAACATTCCGCAATCTCTCAAAGTCCTGCCGCAGTGGTGCGTCTGGCGCTATGAAGAGCGCGACGGAAAACGAACCAAAGTTCCGTTCAACGCGGCTACGGGCAGCGGCGCGCAATCGAATAACCCGCAAACGTGGCATTCGTTCGATGCCGCGTCTGCGGCGTTCGACAAATCGCAGTCCAACTGCAAACCTTTCGATGGCCTCGGTTTTTTCGTCGGTAATGGCTGCGGAATCGTGGGCGTGGATTTAGACGATTGTTTCGATGCCAATGGCAACTTAACGCCGTTTGCGCGCGAAACCGTCCAAGAACTCGATTCTTACACTGAAATCACGCCATCGGGCCGGGGATTGCGAATTTTTCTTTATGGCCAACTTCCGCCCAAAGGCCGCAAAAAAGGCAAAATCGAATGTTACGAGGCGGGCCGTTTTTTGACCGTGACGGGCCGAAATCTGGGAGGCACTTCGCCGACGATTCAACGCCGTGAATCCGAAATTGTGGAGTGGCATGAATCGGTTTGGGGCGCGCCGGAAAGTTCTCCAGCGCCCGCGCCGCCAGCGATACAAAGCAGCCCGCTTTCGGCGGCGCAGTTGTGGGAGAAGATTTTCGAGTCGAAAAACGGATCAAAAATCGCGCTGCTGTTCGCCGGGGTTTGGGAGGGTGCTTATCCGTCGCAAAGCGAAGCCGATTCCGCGCTGTGCCACCATCTTGCATTTTGGACGCGGCGCGATGGCGGTTTGATGGATGCGATGTTTCGGGAATCGAAGCTGCTGCGCCCGAAATGGGATAAAGCGCACAGCGCCGATGGGAAAACCTACGGCCAAACCACTATCGAACGCGCTATCGCGGCCACAACCGAGGTTTACGAGCCGCACGAAACGCCAAACGTGCGTTTCACCTCTTCGGCGAAGCGGCCCGCGCCTACGAATGAAGATCAGGGCGAAAAACCGAATTCGCGGGCGGCCAACCGTGAGCGCAAAACCGCGCGCACGGCCAACGAAAAAGCCGATGAAGAGGCGGTTAATCGTGGCCTTTACCAGAACATCAATGGCCGAATTCTGTTTTCGGTGGCCAAAGTGAAGGAGACGGGCAGCGGCTCGAACCTCAGCGCGCAGGGCGATTGGATTTGCGACTGGGTTTTCAAGGTCGTGGGCGAAATCCACACCGAAGACGGCCAAACGATTTGCCAGATCGAAGGCCAAACGCACACCGGCAAACCGTTTTCGTTTGAGGCGCCGATGAAAACCGTCGCCGATGCGCGCGCTTTCGCCGCGCTCTGCCAAAACATAATCGGCGCGGGATTCGTGCTTTACGCCGGGCGCGAAAAACATCTGGCGCCCGCGCTATTTACCTTCACCGACCCCAAGGAACTCAAACAGACGCGCAGTTTCGCGCGCACCGGCTGGACAAAGGAAAACGAGTTCCTGATCGAAGGACTTTTGCCGCCCGACTGCGTTTTACATCTGCCGCGCGAACTCGCTTTCGCTGTGCGTGTGCCCAACGAAAGCGAAGCGGAACGAACGCGCGATTTGCTGGACGGCCTGTTTTGCGCGCACAACGGCGATGTTTCGACCTTGGCGGTTTGCCACGCGCTTTTGGCGCCTCTGGCCAAGCGCGGCGGCTGGGGCGATGAAAAATTCGCGCTGTTTCTGACCGGGCGTAGCGGCACGTTCAAAACGAGTTTCGCGCAAATGGTGCTTTCGATTTTCGGCGATTTCGGGCACGATGATCGGCTGCTTCGCTTTGGCAATGGCGGCACAACCAACGCGCTGATGACGTTTCCGGCGATGGCGTGCGACCTGCCGCTCCTCATTGACAACTTCAAACCCGGAACCGGCGGCGGCCAGCGCGACGCGCAAACTTTGGTGCATGGCCTCATCGAAGGCACCGAAAAGAAACGATTGAACCGCGATGGAACGCTGCGCGATTCGCGCGAGCTTGGCGCGTGGATGATTTTCACCGGCGAAGATGCCGTGCAGGATGCGGCCAGCGTCGCGCGAATGCTTTTAGTCCCGGTGCGCTACGATGATGATTCAAACGGCGCGCTGTCGTGGGTTCAGGCCAATTCTCACGATTTGCCGCTCGTGGGCGGCGCGTGGCTCGATTGGCTGGCGTCTGGCGGCGCCGAAGCGTTTATCGCGCAAGCGAAAACGACGTGGGGGCAGCGGCGCGGCGTCTGGGTGGAAACACTGCGAAAGGGCAACAAAGACATGGTGAACGCGCTGCGCGTGGCGTCTTCTCTGGCGCTGTGCGAATGTTGCTGGACAATCGCGCAGCAGCATCCGATTTTAGGCGCGATTTTTCGCAAATACCACGATGTTTTCGCGGAATCGCTACGCGACTGCGCGTTGGGAATGGCGCACGCTTCGGCGCAAAGCCACGAGGCGATCCGGTTTTTGGACGCGCTGCGCGCAATGCTCGATGGCGGAAAAGCGGTTTTGCTGGACCGATTCCAAGACGCCGACAAAGACGAAAAACGCGACGTTTTGGGCTGGCAAGACGAAGATTTCGTGTTCCTCAATCCAGCTTTGTCATTCGCGGCCACGCTGCGGTTTTTGTCCAATCAAAACGGACTCAACGGCGTCGGTTTGCCCACAATTTCCAAACAGTTGGAGCAGTTGGGTTACATTCAAGAAAAAGACGGCGCACACCTGGCCGTCAAAAAGCGGGTGGGTTACGAAGGCCGAAAACGAGTTTTTGTTTTTGAACGCGAAAAATTCTTCGGGCAAACCGATGATGAGGAATCGAGTCAATAACCCCTTAGCAAGCTAAGGGGCTTGTCCCTGAAATCAGCAATTCCGAGACAATAGGCACATTGACGAGTGCCCTTTTCTGTTCGCTCTTTTGAGCGATATTTTTGGAGGCGTTGTGGTCGGCGTTTTCGCTGTGGCCGCAAGCCAAACACACAAAATGCTTTTGACTTTTCCGATTGGCCTTCTCGCAATGCCCGCACACACTACAAGTGCGCGAGGTGTTGCGAGGGTCAATCACCACTACTTCCACGCCCGCTTTACGCGCTTTGTAAGTCACAAAGTCGCGCAACTGGGCAAACGCCCAGCCCCCCATCTGCCAACGCATCTCTTTATTGAAGCCGGTGCTGGTTCTGGCTCGAATCCCTTTGAGGTCTTCCAAACCCAGTGCCTTTTTGGATGCTTTGGCATCTTTCACCAACTGCTTAGAAATGCAGTGGTTCTGGTCGCGCACAAACCGCTCTTGGCGCTTGGCGGCTTTTTTCAAGCGCCGTTTCGCGCTTTTGGTGCCGCACTTCTGCAAGCGCCGCCGGTGTTCACGCAGCTTCTTACGAAGCACCTTGACTTTGGTGCCAGAGTAGCTTTTGCCTTCGCTGGTGGTGGCAATTTCCACGATGCCCATATCCACACCGATAACCCCGCCCTGGGAATCGGTTGGCGGCTCTTCCACGTTGCACGTTGCCAACAAAAACCATTTGCCCTTGACAAGGCAAAGGTCGCTTTCGCCCTGACGGGTTTGCAACAACTGCTTTAATTCCTCCCCCAAGACGAGCTTGGGGGTTTCCTTGGAGCTTTCAATATGAAAGTAGGGACTAAAAGCAGCGCGCCCCACTTTTCTAAAAACAAAAGTGGGGCGCGCCCCACTTTTTGGAATCCAAATTCACGTTCAAAAACGGCGTTTTTACGCTCAAAACAGGCCAAAGCCCCAAAGCCCCACTTTTTTGCAGCAAAGAGATTGCTTTGTAAGTCGCGCACGGAAATTAGATTTTTTGAGGTTTTGGGAGTCTCAAAAACCGGTGCGCTATATGGGAATCTCTTTAGTGCAAAAAAGTGGGGCTTTGGGGCGCAGAGAAAAAAGGAGAATTTTTGTGAGCAAAAACGAACCGAAATGGAAAATCGAAACGGCGCGTTACTGCGTTTTAACGCCCGACGAATGCCAGAAATGTTTGCGCTGCGGCGCCAGCGAACCGATGAACTATCCACTGTCATTCGATGCGATGGCGGGAAAAATCAACGGATTTTTGAAACGGCATCGCCGCTGCAAAGGGCAGGCAAGCGGAGACCCGAAATGAACCGCTACGATTTGCACCTGGGCGATTGTTTGGACGTGCTTCAAACGCTGCCCGAAAACAGTGTGGACGCCATTGTGACCGATCCGCCCTACGGCCTAAAATTCATGGGCCGAAAATGGGATTACGACGTGCCCCAAACCGCGATTTGGGAAGAATGCTTGCGCGTTTTGAAGCCCGGCGCGCATTTGTTGGCCTTTGCCGGAACGCGAACGCAGCACCGGATGGCGGTTCGCATCGAAGACGCGGGCTTTGAAATTCGCGATATGATTGCGTGGGTTTATGGATGTTTGAGCGAAGATACGGAAATCTTGATGGATGGGCAGTGGGAGCCATACCATAAAGCCAAAAAAGGCAGTCTCGCAATGTGCTATAATTTAGAGGAAGGTTGTTTTTCGTGGCAAGCCATCGAGGAAGTTTTTGTCTATGATTACAGCGATACCGCCTACCGTCTTTACTCAAATTCTACAGACCAAATCGTCTCCCGAAACCATCGCTGCATCGTTGAACGACGCGGAAGAGAAGTTTTCGAGTTCGCCGAAATCGCGGCACGGCAATGCCAAGCGCGTATACCCATTTTGGAAGATTTGCGAGGTTTGCTCGAAGCCCTTCCCTTGCCAAACGCGGGAACAAGCACGGCGCAACAAAACTTGTTCAAAGTCTTGTGTAAACACAGCGATTGGCAAACAAAACAAGGGCGAAAGAAAGTCGCCTTTAATAATTTCGTGTGCGGGTTGCGGCGCATTGGTCAAGGTGCAAAATCGCAAGCGTGGCCGGGTGTTTTGCAGCAAATCTTGCAATGGTCGAGAGCGCGCGAAGCATTTGGTGGGATACTGCGCCAACAGCAAGGGCAAAACCCGCCCCGGCACTGGATTGTCGGGCGCCAAAAATCCAGCGTGGAAAGGCGGCGTTACCGTGTTCAAAAAGCATGGCAATTATGTGGGCGTTCGCTATGTTCGTTGCCCGGAATCGTTCAAAGCGATGGCTCGCAAAGATGGTTATGTGATGGAGCATCGCTTATTCGTTGCGCAGGCGCTGGGACGCGTGTTACTTCGTTCCGAGGTGGTGCATCACATCAATCACGACCCAAAAGACAACCGTTTGCAAAACCTTCAACTCTTTGCATGCAACCGCGACCACAAACTGTTCGAGCATCACGGTTCACCCGCTCCGATTTGGTGCGGATTGAGCCAATCGAATATGTAGGCAAGGTATGGTGCGTGAAGGTGCCGACGGGCGCATTTATCGCACGGCGCAACGGTAAAGTTTTCGTAACCGGCAATAGCGGTTTCCCAAAATCGCTCAATTTGGGTGATGGACGCGGAACGGCGCTAAAACCCGCGCTGGAGCCGATCACGGTGGCACGCAAACCGATAGCGGGCACGGTGGCCGATTGTGTCGAGCGGTTTGGCACGGGCGCGATTAACATTGATATTTGCCGGGTTGATCTTGGGGGTGAAGATACTTCGCGAACACTTACAGAATCCAAAGGGTGGAAAAATTCGAGTGCAGTAAATGGTTCAATTAATAACGATTGGAAAAAGGGGCGTTGGCCCGCTAATCTAATTCACGACGGCTCCGCCGAAGTTATGGAGCATTTCCCGAAAACAACTTCCGGAGATAATCGCGGCGGCAAACAGGGCACGGGCGGAATGTGGAGCGGACAATCGAACGAGCCATGCGGCCCCCTTTACAGCGATTCCGGCAGCGCCGCGCGATTTTTCTACTGCGCCAAAGCCGATAAAGCGGATCGGGATGAAGGCGTTTTTCTTGAGTCTCGCAGCGCCGCTGATTGCGTGAATCGCGCGCCAGAGAGTGCTGGAATACAATCGCCGCGTGCGGGCGCCGGAAGGACTTCCGGCGCCCGCAATCACCATCCGACTGTCAAGCCTACCGACTTGATGCGCTACTTATGCCGCCTGATCACGCCGCCGGGCGGCGTGATTCTTGACCCGTTCATGGGCAGTGGTAGCACCGGAAAAGCGGCGGGAATGGAAGGGTTTCGATTCATCGGAATCGAACGCGACGCGGAATTTTTTGAAATCGCGCAAGCGCGCGTGAAACTGGGCTTCGCTCAAATGAAGCTGTGGGAGAATTGAAAAAATGATCGAACTCACAAACGAGGAATTGCGGGTTTTGGAAGTCGTGGAAGACCCGCCGGATGATAAATTCGGCCCGACATCGAAAACGCTGTTTCGATTGGGCCTTTTGGACACCGCCGAAGATCTGCTGGAGCCGTGCGGATTTCTGAGCGAATTCGATGGCGTGTGGCAACTCACGGAGTTGGGAAAAACGACGTTGAAAAAGACGCGGGGGGAAGACCATGAGCAAAACAAAATTTGAAAAATGGGAAGCCGATTTCAAGGCGAAGTGGGAAGCCGAACAGCAAGCGAAAATGGACGCGGTTTCAATTCAGGCGCGGCGCGAGTTGATGCGTCTGATGCTGGAAGAAGGCTTGAAATTAGGCGAGGCGCGCGAACGCGTTGGCATCGAAGATGTGTTAACGGCGTCGCGCATTTTTTGCCAGAATCTCGAAAGAGTTGGCTACACGCGCATCAAAAACAAAGAGGATTGGGGGTAATTTTCATGAAAATTTCAGAAATTTTGCACGATGAAGATTTCGCGGTTTACCGCTACGTTTCGCGGCTGCGGCTGAGGGGCCGCAGTCCCGAAGAGGACGCGCGGCTGCGCGACATCCTTTTGGCCAACAACAGCGATGGCGGACGGGCGCGCCTGACGGAACAACAAAGCGAATCTTTGCGTCGTGAGCGTGAGCGATACGATCAATCACTCGAAAACGCCGCGCTGCGCTGCCGTGAGTTGGCACCGACGCGAAATCTACACGATGTTCAGGACGCCATTTTAGGAGTTTTGAAAACCGAAAACAGAAGAACATACCGTTCGCCGGATTTGGTAAAACGGCTGCGCGCTGTTGTGGACTGCGCGACCAATTTCCCCCGATAAAATGCCCTGCAACTACAAAAAATATCCCGCGAATTGGAAGCAGATTCGGGCGCAGATTCTCGAACGGGCGGGCCACGAATGCGAGTGGTGCGGCGTGCGTGATCGCTCCATCGGCTTCCGCGAAAACGGCGTTTTTGTGGAGTTGGCGCAGTCGAAATCGAGCGCGGGCATGGAGTGCGAAAATGCCGCGCTGGACGGCCACAAAGTCATTGAAATCGTGCTGACAATCGCACATCTGGGAACGCCCCACGCGGACGGAACGCCCGGCGATAAACGCGATAAGATGGACGTGCGCCCCGAAAATTTGGCGGCGCTTTGCCAAAGGTGCCACCTTGTTTTCGATGCTGATGAACACGCGCAAAACGCCTCGATCACGCGGGCGAAAAAACTCAGAGCTGTCGCGCGCGATGCTGGGCAATTGGAGTTGAGCCTTGTTACGTAACAACGATTTTGGAGGAAGAATGAATATGGAAACCCCGAAAACAGAGCCGCCGAAGCTGCATGAAACGCGGGTTTTGGCGCTGTTGCAGAATCACCGATGGCGCAAAAACCTGTGTGTTCCGCGCTACACGCCCGCGAAATGGTGGGAGTGCGATCTATTTGAACTCACGCCCGCCGGTTATTTTCGTGAATACGAAGTGAAGCTCACACGTGCCGATTTCTTCGCCGATGCGAAAAAGGGCGGTTACGACCATTCGATCAAGATTCCGCGTGACGATGGTTGGGGATTCAATCCGGCTACGGTAAAAAAACACGATTTGCTCACCGCCGGATCGACGCGCGGCCCGGTTCAGTTCTGGTTTGTCACACCCGCCGGAATTTTGAACCTGTTAGACATCCCGCCTTGGGCGGGCTGGATCGAAATTGTTCTGCGCAATCCCGGCAGCAACTACAGTTACTTTGTCGAAAACGAATTGAAAGCGGCGCCGCGTCTGCATAAAAATAAATTCGATCCGCGCTCTGTGGATCACGCGCGCCGCACGATGTATTACCGCTATCACGAGCTGCGAATCGCCACGGCTAAAAATGATTAAAACCCAATCTCCAACGCGTCCACGAGCGCCCAAACGCGCGAAATACGGGAATGGTGAATTTCCCGAATAGTTGCCCAACTATCCCGAAAAATGATCAAAACCCAATCTCCAAACCGCGCTCGTGAAGCGAAGCCGCGCAAATACAAAAACCAGCCGTGCGAAGATTCGGCGGGCAACAAATACCCCTCGCTGGCCGAACGCGCCATCGTGGAAAAATTGCGCGATTTTGCCGTTCGTGGGTATTGCACGAACCCGACGCGCGGCGTTTATCGCTTTGAATTGAACAGCATCGAAATCGGCAAATACACCAGCGACGCCGATTTCGAGTGTCTGCGCGATTTTACGCTGATCACGCGCGGCGGAATTTACGAGTTCAAAGCGGGCCAGAAATACGTGTGCGATGTGAAATCGCCGATCACGGAAACTACCAGTTCCAAGTTGCGAGTCAAGATGATGCGCGCGTTTTTTGGTATCACTGTTTGCATCATCGCCACGTTTCCCAAACCGGCGAAAACCAAATGAACACAAACGATTCCTGGCAAGGGAAAAAAAACGACACCGGGTGCAAATTAACGCAGCGCGCGCGGAGCGTAACAATCCACCGTGATTGCCCTGCATCTGAGGTTGTGAACGCCTTTGTCTGTGCCCATCAAATGGGCGTGCCTGTTCGCATTGCAGACTCGATTTGCACCGGCGGATTTTGGGGAGTGGACTTTTGAAATGAAAAACGAAAATTTGGCGCTTTCGCTGATCCGCGCGCCTTGGTCGGTGAGGTTGCAAGATCGAACGTTTCTGGCGGCGATTTTTGTGTCTGTTGCCGCGATTTTGCTCTTCCGCGATGGCGCGATTGACGGCAATTACTGCCTGACAACGATTGCGGGCGTTTGGGGATTGTGGAGCGCGGGGAATCAAATCAAAGACGCGGCCATCGGCGCGCCCGCTGTTGCTGCTGCATCATCTCCGCAAACCGTGAATGCCGGAACTGCGATTATCCGCGAAAATGACGCGGAAAAAGCCGACCGCGAAGGCGATAACTGGGGCGAATTCGCGCAAAGCGAATCGGCAGCGCGCGCGCAGTTTTTGGAGCAATCCAAGCGCGATGATGAGGCCATCGAAGAGTTCGTTTTGCCGCCCATCGAAAACGAGGTGGCCCGATGACAAAAGCCCAAAAAGCGGTTTTCATTCGCGCGGTTCTCGACACGGCGCGCGGCGAAATCGGCGTGCGCGAAATCGGGAAAACCAATCGCGGGCGCCGTGTCGATGAATATCAGCGCGCCGATACGCTGCCCGGTGTGGGTTATCCTTGGTGCGCTTCGTATTCGGGTTGGACAATGCTCACGACGCTGGGGCGCGAACTGTGCGATACGGTGTGGCTGCGGAGCGCATCGTGCGATCAAATTCTTTACTGGGGACGGCGCAAAGGCATCGTTTCGCCCACGCCCACGCTGGGCGCTTTTGGTTTGGTGATGGCGTCGCGCAACGATGCGACGCATATTTTCCAAAACGAAGCGATTTTAGAAAACGCCGTTCAAACCATCGAAGGCAATACAAACGCGGGAGGTTCGCGCGAAGGAATTGGCGTTTTTCGTCGGCGCCGCGTGTTGACGCCGGGCCGCTATCTTTTTTTGGATTGGACAAAGCTGCTGCCCGATGGCGCAACATTGCCCGGCCAAAAAACCGCGCCGCAATCGGTAAAAATCCCCGATTCGCCCTTCGATGGCGCGCCACTGCGCGAACTCTACCTTGGCGGCCAACTTGCCGCGAGTGTGCCCGTCATTGATGGCAAATCGTGGCTCCCGGCGTGGCGATGGGCGAAGTGGATGAACGATGCCGAGTTGGGCTGGAATCCGGCCACTCAAACCGTCACGATTGCTGGCCGCGATGTCGGGGCACAACCGATTTTGCATGAAAGCCGCGCGTGGTTGCCGGTGCTGAAACTGGCGGAATTTTCGGGCCTGAAAGCCGTTTATAATCCGGCA
>ERZ1066119.1525-NODE-1525-length-11896-cov-15.928976_pt1 | contig 11896 bp, 11 predicted proteins | sample MGYA00382766_ERZ1066119 | MGnify/ENA primary metagenome ERZ1066119 (study PRJEB33369, sample SAMEA5778349) | biofilm metagenome | biome: Industrial cooling water; feature: Water cooling tower basin; material: Biofilm | place: United Arab Emirates | collected...
ATCTTGCCCGGGTGGACGTTCTTCTTGGTCCAGCTCATCTCCGAGACGTGGACCAGGCCTTCGATGCCCGGCTCGATCTCGACGAAAGCGCCATATTCGGTGATGTTCGTCACCTGGCCGGTCAGCTTGCTGCCAACCGGATATTTGGCGACCACATCGTCCCAGGGATCGCTCTCGAGCTGTTTCATGCCGAGGCTGATGCGCTGCGTTTCCTCGTTGATGCGGATGATCTGCACCTTCACCGACTGGCCGATTTCGATGACCTCGCTCGGGTGATTGACGCGCTTGTAGCTCATGTCGGTGACGTGGAGCAGACCGTCGATGCCGCCCAGATCAACGAAGGCGCCATAGTCGGTGATGTTCTTGACCACGCCGTCGATCACCTGGCCCTCGGCCAGCTTGTCGATCAGTTCGCCGCGCTGCTCGGCACGGGTTTCCTCGAGAACGGCACGACGCGACACCACGATGTTGCCGCGACGGCGGTCCATCTTGAGCACCATGAAAGGCTGCGGCATGTCCATGAGCGGACCGACGTCGCGCACCGGGCGGATGTCGACCTGGCTGCCGGGCAGGAAGGCGACGGCGCCATCGAGATCGACTGTGAAGCCACCCTTCACACGGCCGAAGATGCGGCCTTCGACGCGCTTACCTTCGCCAAATTCGCTTTCGAGCTTGTCCCAGGCGGCTTCGCGGCGGGCGCGATCGCGGCTGAGCATGGCTTCGCCTTCGGAGTTCTCGACACGGTCGACGAACACCTCGACCTCGTCACCCACCTTGGGGGTCACGTCGTCTTCGGCGCGCTGGAATTCCTTGATGTCGATGCGGCCTTCGCTCTTCAGGCCGACGTCGATCACGACCATGCCGTTTTCGACCGCGGTCACGGTGCCCTTGACGACACGGCCTTCGAAGCCGCCGTCGGCCGCGCCGCCGAGTTGTTCATTGAGCAGCGCTTCGAAATCGTCGCGCGTGGGATTGGCTGTCGAAGCCATGTTCGAGTTCCTTACTGCTTGCTACCGGCCACCGGTTTTACCGGGGTCTTTTCTCCGCTGCGGCGGGATTGCCGCCCCCCCTGGAAGGGAAGGTTGGAAGCGGGCCAAGAGGGCCGTGTCCCCGCCGGGCCGAATGCCGCGGCGAAGGTCCGTTCTGGCTGGTGCTGGAATGGACGGGCGCGCAAATAGCGCATGCCCGGCGAAAAGCAAGCGAAAGCGCGGCGCGGGTTGACGCGGTTTCAAGGGAGAATTTCTGTGACCTTCGCCCGATCTTGCCGGAAATTCCGCAGTTTGCGCTTGTCTGCCAGTGAACTTCCGTTCGCTGTAGTTTACGCTGGGATTGGCCAGGGCGCGGTGGTTGGAGGGCGGTCTCATTCGCGAGCCTATGCGCTTTGGCGAGCGTGTAGGAAAATGGTTTTCACGCGAAGACGCTAAGAGGTTCGCGTCAGCGGCGAAGCCTCACTGCAGCTAGCGACGCTGCGGGCAAAGGCAGAAAGCCTGCGGCGCTCGCTGCTCTCTTCGTGTCTTCGCGTGAAATCAATCCGCTCTGGCGTCGCGAACGAGCACGATAGCGGCGGCTATCGCCTCGTCGCGACCAAGCTCCGAGGTGTCGAGTACGTACGCATCGGGCGCAACGGTCAGCGGCGCATCCTTGCGGGCTATGTCACGCGCATCGCGGCGAAGGATGTCAGCTTCGATCTCCTCGATCGTGGCCGTGCTACCTCGCGCCTGCATCTCCTTCCAGCGGCGCTCCGCCCGGGCATGCGCGCTGGCCGTGACGAACAGCTTTACATCGGCATCGGGCGCAATGACGGTACCGATATCGCGCCCGTCGAGCACCGCGCCGCCCGGCTGTATGGCGAAGGCACGCTGGCGTTCGAACAAAGCTTCGCGCACTGCAGGATGGATCGAAACCCGGCTGGCGAAGCCGCCCGTTTCTTCGCTGCGCAGGTGCGGATCGGAGAACACGCTGTCGGGAAAATTCGTCGCCGCCAGCGCGTCGCTCGAATTGTCCGGATCGCCGCCATCGAGAACGACTTGCCGACCGACCGCCCGGTAGAGCAGGCCAGTGTCGAGGAAGGGCAGCCCGAAGTGCGCGGCCAAAGCCGCCGCAATCGTGCCCTTTCCGCTCGCGGTGGGCCCATCGACAGCAATGATCATGCTTCTCTACTCCCGCTTGCGGGAGAGGCCGGGGGTGGGTCTGTTTTTGCAGGGTCGGCTGGGCCCGCCCCTAGCCCCTCCCGCAAGCGGGAGGGGGACTTCAGCGCCTTGATGAGCCCATAGATCGCGATCGCCGCCCAGAAGCCTTCCAGAACCAGGCTCGCGATATTGGTGTGCACCAGCAGCGAGACGGTGAGCAGCGCGGCCCCTGTAAGGTTGGTTCCGTGGAGCACGAACGGGTTCGGTTCGTCCACGAGGGTCAGATAGGTGTAGGCGGCAATGATGCAGAAGGTGCCAGCGAAACCGATCCAGTTGGCGATGTCCGGGTCAAGCGTCATGCAGCAGCGCCTTCGAGTAACTCAATGAACTTCGGGAAGCTGGTGGCGATGGGCCGGGTGTCGTCCACTTCCACGCCCGTTTGGCTCGCGAGCCCGCCGATCGCCATGCTCATGGCGATGCGGTGGTCCAGCCGCGTCGCGATCGGCCCACCGCCAGGCAGGGGTTCTCCGCCCGTGCCCTCGATGACAAGCCCGTCCGCGCGTTCCTCAACCCGGGCGCCCGCCGCGCCGAGCGCCTGCGCCATCGTGGTGAGACGATCGGATTCCTTGACCCGCAATTCCTCCAGACCGCGCGTCACGGTTCGGCCCTTTGCCAGGGCGGCGGCCACGAAGAGCGCCGGAAACTCGTCGATCATGCTCGGCGCCAGGGCAGGGTCGACTTCGATGCCGGTGAGCGACGCGTGCCGGACGCGCAGGTCCGCGACCGGCTCGCCCCCTACCTCGCGAGCGTTCAGCTCCGCGATATCGCCACCCATTTCCCGCAGCACCGTGTAAATGCCCGAGCGGGTCGGATTGAGGCCGACATTCTCGATCACAAGGTCGCTGCCTGGCACGACGCTGGCTGCCACAGCGAAGAAGGCCGCGCTGGATGGGTCGCCGGGCACTTCGATCACTTGCGGCACCAGTTCGGGCTGGCCGGTGATGCGAATGACCCGGGTGCCGACATCCTCCTGCACTTCCAGCCTTGCTCCGAAACGGGCGAGCATTCGCTCGGTATGATCGCGTGTCGGGACCGGCTCGATCACACTGGTGATCCCCGGCGTATTGAGCCCGGCGAGAAGCACCGCGCTTTTCACCTGTGCGCTCGCAACCGGGAGGGGGTAGCTGATGGGGACGGCGGGCTCCATGCCTTCCATAAGCAGTGGCAAGGTTCCGCCGGGGCTGGGCTCGAAGCGGGCGCCCATCTGAGCCAGAGGCTCGATCACTCGGTTCATTGGTCGCCGCGAGAGGCTGGCGTCGCCGGTGAATACCGCCGTGATGGCCTGGCTGGCGAGGAGGCCCATCAACAAGCGTGTCGACGTGCCTGAATTGCCCATGTCGAGCGCCGCCTGCGGCTGGAGAAAGCCGCCGACGCCCACACCGTCGACAATCCAGTCACTTTCGTCGCAGGCGATGGTAACGCCCATGGCGCGCAGCGCTGCTGCCGTGGCCAGGACATCTTCGCCCTCCAGAAGCCCCGAGATCCGGCTGCGCCCGATCGCCAGGGCGCTGAACATCAGCGCGCGGTGGCTGATCGATTTGTCCCCCGGCACGCGGATGCGGCCGCGGAGCGGGCTTGAGGGCATAAAGCGGCGCGGAACGGGGGTGTCGGATGGGGTCGCGGACATCGGCGGCGCGGCTTTGACAGCGGCACATGCTTCTGGCAAGGCGCGCGCCGCTGTTGATTCCCGCCTCGCGGGATCCCATCACTACTGCACCGAATTCCATGTCCCCGGCCCCGATCAACAGGATTGGGCCGCGGGCAGCAAAGCCGAGGTTATCACATGGTCAAACCCGAATGGGGCACCAAGCGCACCTGTCCGAAATGCGGCACGCGCTTTTACGATTTGAACAAGGAAGAGCCGGTCGCCTGCATCGAATGCAACGAGACCTGGTATCCCGAGCCGGTGCTGAAATCGAAGCAGCCGATTCCGTTCGAGGAAGAGAAAAAGAAGAAGGATGCCGAGGCCGATAGCGACCTGGCGGACGACGATCTGGAGGATCTGGACGTGGGTGACGATGACGCCGCGGCGGATGCCGACGTCGATCTCGACACCGACGATGATCTCGGCATCAGCAACGACGACAATGAAAGCGAGCACGAGAGCTAATTTTCGCTCTTGAGTTTTCGGGGCGCGCGGCCTAGGGCGCGCGCCTTCCCGGCGGGCTCCCAGGCCTGCCGGATACGATGGCAAGGGGCCTTAGCTCAGCTGGGAGAGCGCCTGCATGGCATGCAGGAGGTCAGCGGTTCGATCCCGCTAGGCTCCACCATCGACCCACCAAGTCGGGTTTCGATTTTGAGACTCGCAACGCTGGCCGACGAGGTTTCGTCCGCCGGCGTTTTTCGCGTTTGAAGGATTTGCGCAGCGATGTTCGACAATCTGTCCGATCGGCTCGGCAATGTCTTCGACCGCCTGCGCGGGCGTGGAGCGCTGTCCGAGCAGGACGTGCGCGAGGCGATGCGCGAGATCCGCATTGCACTGCTCGAAGCCGATGTCGCGCTGCCAGTGGTGCGCCGCTTTATCGATGCGGTGACGGAGAAGGCGATCGGGCAGGATGTGCTGCGCTCGGTCACGCCGGGACAGCAGGTGGTCAAGATCGTCAGCGACGAGCTGACCGACATGCTGGGCGGCGAGGAGACTGTCGGGCTGGATCTGAACGCGCGCCCGCCGGTCGTGATCATGATGGTCGGCCTGCAGGGCTCGGGCAAGACCACCACCACCGCCAAGCTCGGCAAGCTCCTCAAGGAGAAGCAGGGCAAGAAGGCGCTAATGGCCTCGCTCGACGTCAACCGTCCAGCGGCGCAGGAACAGCTGGCGGTACTCGGCGAGCAGGTGAGCGTCGCGACGCTGCCGATCGTCAAGGGGCAACAGCCGGTCGATATCGCACGCCGCGCGCTCGAGGCAGCGAAGCTGCAGGCGGCGGATGTGCTGCTGCTCGACACAGCCGGCCGGCTCCACGTTGATGAAGCGCTGATGACGGAGATGAAGGCCGTCGCCAGCGTAAGCGCGCCGACCGAGGTGCTGCTGGTGGTGGACAGCCTGACCGGCCAGGACGCGGTCAATGTGGCGCAGAGCTTCAGCGGCGAAGTGCCGCTGACCGGCGTGATCCTCACCCGCATGGACGGCGATGCGCGTGGCGGTGCGGCGCTCTCGATGCGCTATGTCACCGGCAAGCCGATCAAGTTCGCGGGCACGGGCGAGAAGCTCGACGCGATCGAGGCGTTCGACGCCAAGCGCGTGGCGGGCCGCATCCTGGGGATGGGCGATGTCGTCAGCCTGGTCGAGCGCGCGGCCGAGACGATCAAGGTCGAAGAAGCCGAAGCGCTCGCCAAGCGCATGTCGAAGGGGCAGTTCGACCTCAACGATTTACGCACCCAGCTCCGTCAGATGCAGAGCATGGGCGGGCTTGGCATGCTGGCGGGGATGCTGCCGGGCATGAAGAAAGCCAAGCAGGCGATGGCGGCGAGCGGGGTGGACGATCGCATCCTGCTGCACATGGATGCGATCATCGGCTCGATGACCCCCAAGGAACGCGAGCGGCCCGAGCTGCTCAACGCCAAGCGCAAGAAACGGGTCGCGGCCGGTTCCGGCACACAGGTGCAGGACGTCAACAAGCTGCTCAAGATGCACCAGGAAATGGCGCGCGCGATGAAGCAGATCAAGAAAATGGGCGGGCTCAAGGGCCTCGGCGCGATGTTCGGCGGCGGCGGCCTCGGCGGCATGGGTGGGGGCGGTGCGCCGACATCCTTGCCCGGCCTGGGTGGAGGCGGGCTGCCCCCCGGGCTTCAGGATTTGATGAAGAAGTGATTTCAATTGATTGATTTGGAAAGGTAAGTTCAATGGCAGTTTCAATCCGTCTTTCGCGCGGTGGCGCCAAGAAGCGCCCTTATTACCGCATCGTGGTGGCCGACAGCCGCGCGTCGCGCGATGGCAAATATCTCGAGCAGATCGGCACCTATAACCCACTGCTCCCCAAAGACAGCGGCGAGCGCGTGAAGCTGAACGAGGACCGCGCCCGTTACTGGCTGGGCGTCGGCGCGCAGGCGACCGACCGCGTGGCCCGCTTCCTCGACGCCGCCGGCGTCAAGGAGCGTGCGGCGCGCAACAACCCCAAGAAGGCCGAGCCGGGCGAAAAGGCCAAGGAGCGCGCCGAGGAGAAGGCGACCAAGGCCGAGGAAGCCAAGAAGGCTGCCGAGGAAGAGGCCGCCGCTGCCGCAGCCGCCCCGGCTGAAGAAGCGCCCGCCGAAGAGGCTCCGGCTGAGGAGGCCGCTGCCAACGACACGCCCGCTTCCGAGGAAGCCGGCGAAGAGAAGGCCGAGGGCTGATGTCCCCGCTCCCCTCCCGCTCGCGGGAGGGGCCGGGGGTGGGCGCGTAATGCGATGACCTGCCCTGCTAGCCCCACCCCTGACCCCTCCCGCAAGCGGGAGGGGGATCAAGCGGACAAGCCCGTCATGCTCGCCGCCATCACCGGCGCGCATGGCGTGACGGGCGAGGTCCGCCTCAAGCTGCTGGGCGAAGGCTTCGCGGCGCTGAAGGCGCACAAGCAGTTCAACGATGGCGCGCTGACCCTCGCCAAGCTGCGCGACGACGGCAAGGGCGGGGCGATCGCTCGCTTCAGTGAGGTGACCGATCGCACTGCCGCCGAGAAGCTGCGTGGTACCGTCCTCACCGTGCCGCGCGCCGCTTTGCCCGAGCTGGCGGAGGACGAGTTCTACCTCTCCGATCTCCTCGACCTACCCGTCGTCACCGATGCAGGCGAGCCGGTCGGCCGCGTCTGCGCGGTGGAAAACTTCGGCGCCACGGATATTGTCGAGATCGAAAAACCCGACGGTAGCAAGTTCATGGTCCCGCTTACCGAGCAGGCCGTGCCCGAGTGGAACGCGGAGCGGTTGGTGGTTTCAGCGGAATTCGTGACCTAGCGCCGCAGCGGCCGTTCCTCCGCGAGCCGGTTGCGGATGGCCGTAGCGGCAACGCCGGCTTCGCCCATGGCGTGGCTGATCTGGTCTAGACCTTTAACCACATCGCCGGCCGCGAAGACTCCCGGCACATTGGTTTGCTGGTGGTCGTCCACCAGAATGCAGCCGGTCTTGTTCACATCGGCGCCCACCTTTTCCGCCAGGCCCGAACGAACCACCGATCCAAGCGCAGGATAGACGCTATCGAAGGCCATGCGCCCTTCGGCGGTGTCAAGGGCAAACTGGCCGTTCTCGATCGCATAGCCGCCACAGGGCCCATCGATCCGCACGATGCCAGCGTCATCGAGCTTGGCGATGCAGTCGTCGTCGAGCCCGTGTTCGGCCTCCGGGCTGATCAGCGTGACATCGCGGGTGTAAGTGCGGATGAACTGCGCTTCCGCGGTTCCGTGGCTGCCGGTGCCGATCACCGCCACTTTCTTGTCGGTGACCTCATAGCCATCGCAAACCGGGCAATAGCGCAGCAGCCCGCGGGACATGGCTTCGTCGTGAAGTTGCTCGTCGATGCCTTCGGGCCGGTTGTTGACGACGCCGGTGGCGAGCAGCACGCTGCGGGCGGAATACTCCTCTTCGCCGCATGTCACCCGAAAGAGCGTCCCGTTTTTCTGCAGGTCCGTGACCCGCTTCGGTTCGCGCACTGCGCCATATTTTGCCGCCTGCTCGTGCATGCGTGCGAGCAGCTCATTGCCGTTGATGCCGTCGGGATAGCCGGCGTGATTGTGGGTGCAGGGTATCCAGCTCGCTCGGCTAGTGCCGCAATCGAATAGCCTGATCTTGAGATAATAGCGCGCCAGATAGATCGCCGCCGTTAATCCCGCCGGGCCCGCGCCCACGATGATGCAATCGTCTACATCGCCCGAACCGATAGTTGCCATCAAGCCTCCCGCTGCGCATGGCGGCGCGCATGACGTTCGCCGCAACCATCCTAACGCTCTATCCCGAGATGTTTCCCGGGCCGCTGGGTGTTTCCCTGGCGGGGCGGGCGCTGGAGCGCGGTGATTGGTCATGCGAGGCAGTGCAAATCCGCAACTTCGCTACGGATAAACATCGAACCGTGGATGATACGCCCGCAGGCGGGGGGGCGGGAATGGTGCTGAAGCCCGATGTGCTGGCAGCGGCGCTGGACGGCATCCTCCCCCACGGGACCATGCGAAGCATGGTGAAGGGGCAGGTGCCGCCAGTTGGGACCTTGCCGAACTTGCCCCTCCACGCCGACGCTTCGCGCCGCGGTTCCCCTGCCCGGCCCGGGGAGGAGCGTCCCATACTCGCCATGACACCGCGCGGCCGGCCGATCACGCAAGCGCGCATTCGGCAGATCGCGGCGGGGCCCGGCGTGGTGTTGATTTGCGGGCGCTTCGAAGGCTTCGACGAGCGCTTCTTTGAGGCCCGACCGGAGGTGGAGGAGGTCAGCCTCGCTGACATTGTTCTCTCGGGCGGAGAGCCGGCCGCGCTCGCCATTCTCGATGCTTGCATTCGCCTGCTTCCCGGCGTAATGGGCGCGCCCGCAAGCGGGGTGGAGGAGTCGTTCGAAAACGGCCTTCTCGAACATCCGCATTATACCCGACCTGTCGAATGGGAAGGGCGCACGATCCCTGAAGTGCTGCGATCGGGGGATCATGCGAGGATTGCTGCGTGGCGTGAAGAACGCGCGCGGGAAGACACACGGTCACGCAGGCCGGACCTTTGGGAGCGCCACACTGGCGTTCGGGTCCAGCCTGCCTCTGGCGCGCAGCGCGACGATACGGACTGAACACATGAACCTGATTCAGCAGCTCGAGGCGGAAGCGATCCAGAACCTCGGCAAGGACATTCCCGAATTCCGCGCTGGCGACACCGTCCGCGTCGGCGTCAAGGTTGTCGAAGGCAACCGCGAGCGCGTGCAGAACTTCGAAGGCGTGGTGATCGCTCGTTCGAACCGCGGGATGGGCAGCAATTTCACCGTCCGCAAGATGAGCTTCGGCGAGGGCGTCGAGCGCGTCTTCCCGCTCTATTCGCCAATCGTGGACAGCATCACTGTCGTCCGCCGCGGCGTCGTGCGCCGCGCCAAGCTCTATTATCTGCGCGGCCGCACCGGCAAGAGCGCCCGCATTGCCGAGCGTCGCGACAACGCGCCCAAGGCGTAATCCGCGACACATGGCAGCTAAAAAGAGGGCGGCGTTCCAATAGGAGCGCCGCCCTAAGCTTATCCGGGAACGATGCGACCGGCGCCGATAAAGCGATCCGGTACTGTCAGGGTGCGCTCGTGGAGTTAGCGCGGGGTCAACAGGCGCGCTTAACCCGAAATTGACCATAAACGCTTGGCGCGGCAAGGCGGTTTGAGAGAACCGGAGAGACATGCCTTGCGCCATATCTTGCTTGCCGCCGCTGCCTGTGCGGCCGCGATCCCGCTCGCTGCCCAAGAGAGTAGTGTGCAGCCCGCGCTGACCTTTGAGCGCGTGTTTGCCAGCCCGAGCCTTTCCGGCCAGGCACCGCGCGGGGTCAAGCTATCGCCTGATGGAAAATGGCTGACGGTGCTGCGCTCAAGGGAGACGGACAAGGACCGTTATGACCTGTGGGGGTACGAACGCGCGACGGGTCAATGGCGGATGCTGGTCGACAGCGAAAAGGTCGGCACCGGGCGCGAGCTTTCCGAAGCCGAGAAGATGCAGCGCGAGCGCCAGCGCATCGGCAAGCTCAAAGGTATCGTCGCTTATGATTGGGCGCCCGATGGCCAGGCAATTCTCGTTCCGCTCGACGGCGATCTCTACCTCGCGCGGATCGACGGCGGCGTGCAGCGGCTGACGAACACGGCTGAAAGCGAACTCAATCCGGCGCTGAGCGAGGGAGGTCGCTATCTTTCCTTTGTGCGCGACGGCCGCGTGTGGGTCGGAGCCGTCGGCCAGGGGGAACCGCAACCAATCACCCCCGCGGGCGAGCCCGAGACGGTCAGCTGGGGCGTCGCCGAATTCGTCGCACAGGAAGAGCTCGACCGGATCGAGGGCCTCTGGTGGGGCCCCGGCGATGCGCGCCTGGCGGTGCAGCGCACTGACGAGGCCCCGGTCGGCATCGTCACGCGCACTGCTATCGGCGCGGATGCGACCACCGTCACTCAGCAGCGCTATCCCGCCGCTGGCACGGACAATGCGATCGTGCAGCTCTTCGTGATGGACCCGAGCGGCCAGAACCGCATCGAGGTCGATCTTGGGCAGGACAAGGACTTCTATCTCGGCAGGGTCGATTGGGCTCGTGATGGCAAGACGCTCTATGTGCAGCGCATCAGCCGCGAGCAGGATCGGCTCGACATGCTCGCTGCCGATCCGGCGACCGGCAAGACGCGCGTGCTCTTCACCGAGCGCGCGGCGAAAGGTCATTGGATCAACCTCACGAACAATTACAAATGGCTGAAGGATGGCAGCTTGGTGTGGTGGTCCGAACGCGATGGTTACGGTCACCTCTATCGCTGGAGGAACGGCAAGTTCTCTCAGCTCACCAAGGGGCCTTGGGTTGTCACCTCACTCGCCGGTGTGGACGAAGCTGGCCGGCGCATCTTCTTCGATGCGACCAAGGATGATCCGCTAGCGCAGCAGACCTATGTCATCGGGCTTGCCCGGCCTGGAGAACCGCGCCGCTTGACCGAGCTTGGCTTCGCCAACGCGGCGCAGATGGACCGGTCCGCGCGCGCATTGCTCGTCAGCCGCTCCAACCACACGCAGCCGCCGCAGAGCTACCTCGCGGATGATGCGGGTCAGCGGCTCACCTGGATCTCCGAGAACCGGGTGGCAGGCGACCACCCTTACGCGCCGTTCCTGGCCAGCCACCGCCCCGAGGAATTCGGCACGCTGAGGGCCGCCGATGGCCAGGTGCTGCATTGGCGCATGGTCAAGCCGGTGATGGAGCCCGGCAAGCGCTATCCGGTGTTTTTCCAGCACTACGGCGGGCCGCACGCCCAATATGTCACCAAGGCCTGGAGCAATCCGCTGGAGCAGGCCATCGTGGCGCAGGGCTATATCCTGTTCGAGATCGATAATCGGGGCAGCGCCAACCGCGGAGTCGCCTTCGAGAAGCCGCTCTACCATGCTATGGGCGGCGTCGAAGTTGCGGACCAGAAGGTCGGCGGCGAATTTCTCAAGAGCCTGCCCTATGTCGATCCGGACAAGATCGCGCTCTACGGCTGGTCTTACGGCGGTTACCTGACGCTCAAGCAGCTTCAGGCCGATCCCGGCTTCTACGCCGCGGGCATTGCCGGCGCGCCGGTGACCAAGTGGGAGCTGTATGACACCGCCTATACCGAACGTTACATGGGCGATCCCCGGAAGGCGCAGGCGGCGTATGACAAGGCCAGCGCACTGGAGGACGCGGGCAAGATCGCGGACCCTCTGTTGCTCATTCACGGGATGAGCGACGACAACGTGGTGTTCTCGAACTCAACGGCGTTGGCAGCGAAGATGCAGCAAGGCGGCGTGGGGTTCGAGATGATGTTCTATCCCGGCGAAACGCATAGCGTCGGCGGGCCGGAGATCAGTCCGCATCTATGGCGCACCATCATGCGCTTCCTGCGGGCGCATGGCGTGACGCCGCCAAAGTAATCCGAGCGCGCTGAGGGATCGTTTTCCTACACGCCCGCGAATGTGCCATACTCGCGTTATGGCCCAATTGGAGAATGTCTGTCCGGCGGCTCGCAAGGTCGCGTCTTTCGATCGCAAGGTGACGGGTGGACCGCGCAAGGTGACACTTTGCGAGCGCAAGGTGACGCT
>ERZ1066119.1528-NODE-1528-length-11886-cov-14.111487_pt1 | contig 11886 bp, 9 predicted proteins | sample MGYA00382766_ERZ1066119 | MGnify/ENA primary metagenome ERZ1066119 (study PRJEB33369, sample SAMEA5778349) | biofilm metagenome | biome: Industrial cooling water; feature: Water cooling tower basin; material: Biofilm | place: United Arab Emirates | collected...
GTCAGAATTTCGGGCTTGCTCAGCACGCCTTCGATGCGGCGCGCGAGCAGCATTTCCTTGAGCTTGCGGGTGACCGAATATTCGTTCGTGAGAAGCAGGTTCTTGGCGACCTGCTGCGTGATCGTCGAGCCCCCGACGGCGCGCTCGTCGGTCCCGGCCTTGCGGGCGAAGTCGATTACAGCGCCTATTGTGCCGAAGAGATCGACGCCGCCGTGTGTGAAGAAAGTCTTGTCCTCGGCGGCCAGGTAAGCCTCGATCAACTGCGGCGGAAAATCGCGGTACTGAAGCTGCACCCGGCGCTCGCGAGCGTATGAGTGAACGATTGAGCCGTCGGCGCCGCGTACGACAGTTGGCAAGGGCGTTTCATATTCGAGCAGCGATTTGGCATCGGGCAGGCTGCTTACCAGATAGAGCCACAGACCGAACAGGAAGACGAAGCCCGCGCCCGCAAGGCTCACTATCCAGCGGAACCAGCGGCGCGCGTGCCAATTGCTCATGAACCAGTCGCGCCCGCGCGCCCATCCGCCGGCCAAGCGCGCGCGCAAACCCGCCAATCTAGAAACCTCGACCATCGGCCTCGCCGATTAGGGTTGCGTGCCTGAACTGGCAATGGCCGAAGCGGGGTCCGCGATAGCGTCTGGCGAAAGGCGCTCGGCTTCGCGGCGCTCTTGCGCGAAATAGAGCCGGATCGCTCGGGCCATGACGCGCGCGAAATCGGCCCTCCCCGTTTCAGACATGAGCCGCGCGGCCTCGCGCGGATTTGAGATATAGCCGCTTTCGAACAGCACGGATGGGACATCGGGCGCGCGCAGCACTTCGAGCGCAGCCGAACGCCGCGCTTGCGGATGAAAGCGAATCATGCCGCGCCCCTCGCTTGCTATCAGCGCCGCGAGCCGTTCGGAGCGTTCCTGGGTGCGGCGCTGGGAAAGATCGACGAGGATCGCGCTGACGGCGTCGCTCTTGCCCGACAGGCTTTGGCCGTTCACGCGATTTGCGGCATTTTCGCGCCTGGCGAAGCGACGCGCGGCGGCGCTCGATGCGCGTTCCGACAGCGTGTAAACGCTGGCGCCTTCTGCTTCCCCTCCCCCCGCTATCGAATCGGCGTGGATCGATATGAACAGATCCGCGCCCAGGCGCCGTGCCGCTTCGTAGCGTTCGGCGAGTGCCACGAAGCGATCGCCATTCCGCGTCAGAGCTACGCGCACTCCGCCGTCTGCGAGGAGCCGCTCGCGCAACGCCAGCGCCAGACCCAAGGTTAGTGTCTTCTCGTCGTAGCCGGGCGCCCTTGCGCCATAATCGAAGCCGCCGTGACCGGGATCGATCACAACCAGTGGCAGGCTGGCGTCCTGAACCCCCACAACCGCGGGGGCGTCATACGGTACCGCGGGGGGTAGATCGATCCGCTCGACCCGGTAGCCGCCCCAGCCCGGGATCGGAACCGCAAGCGCGCGGGCTGCCATGACCATTAGCGCGCAAGCCAGCGCCGCCAACACTGCACCGCATATCATCGCCAGCCTTGCACGCCCTGCCATGCATGACGATTACGGGCGAAGCGGTGATCCGCGCAATATGGTTGCCGGCCCGCAGCCGAGATGATAGCGGGTCAGAGACGGTTGTGCTGCGCCTTTGCCGCATCGCGGCCGCAGCATGGAGCCTCTTTTTCAGGCTCCCGTTACCGAAGACAGGTTGATGCAGCTTTCACGCCGTTCCTCCCCGCCCAGCTCGACGCAGACCTCGGTCCGCGACGCGGCGCAGGCGGCCCGGACAGTGTCCGCAAGACACGGGCGCGAAGCCGCAGACACGACATCCCGCAGCCACGCCCTCGTGCGCCGGTTGCGGTCCTCTAACTCCGCGCGGCTGCAGTGCAGCGGCGGACTTACCCACAATTCGCGCGCAATGACGGCCGGCTCACACCCGGCCGCGCGCGCATGGAGAATACATAATGACAACGCGCATGCTGATCGATGCGCGCCACCAGGAAGAAACCCGGGTGGCGGTGCTCAAGGGCAACCGGATTGAAGAATTCGATTTCGAATCTGCCGATAGAAAGCAGATCAAAGGCAATATCTACCTCGCCAAGGTAACCCGCGTAGAGCCCAGCCTGCAGGCGGCCTTCGTCGATTTTGGTGGCAACCGTCACGGCTTTCTCGCCTTTAGCGAGATCCACCCCGACTATTATCAGATCCCGCGCGAGGATCGCGAGGCGCTGCTCGCCGCCGAGGCTGAGGTCGCCGAGGAAGAAGCCCGCCTGCGTGACGAGGAAGAGGCGCGCGGCGAAATGCCCGGCGAAGAATACGACGCCGACGACGAAAGCGCCGAGCAGTTCGTCGAGGAAATGGCCGAGGACGGCATCGAGGAGGTCGATACCTCCGAGAAGGACGACGTCTCCACCATCGAAGAAGGCCATTACGACAACGGCGACGATGGCGACGCCGACAGCGACGACCAGGCCAGTGACACCGCTTCCGATGAGGAAGACAGCCAGCCGCGCCGCCGCGGCCGCCGTCAGGGCAAGGGCGGGCGCACCCGCGCCAAGGAAGTGGACGAGGCGCGCGCCAGGCGCATGGCGCTTCGCCGCCGCTACAAGATTCAGGACGTAATCCAGCGCCGGCAGGTGCTGCTGGTCCAGGTCGTCAAGGAAGAGCGCGGCAACAAGGGCGCGGCGCTGACGACCTATCTCAGCCTGGCCGGCCGCTATTGCGTGCTGATGCCCAATTCGAGCCATGGCGGCGGCATCAGCCGCAAGATCAGCTCGGCTGGTGACCGCAAGCGGCTCAAGTCCATCGTCGAGGACCTGACGCTGCCCAAGACCATGGGCCTGATCGTCCGCACCGCTGGGCTCCAGCGCACCAAGACCGAGATCAAGCGTGACTTCGACTATCTCGCCCGGCTGTGGGACGAGATCCGCGAAAAGACCCTCAAGTCCAGCGCCCCGACGCTGATCCATTCCGACAGCGATCTGATCAAGCGGGCCATTCGCGACATCTACAATCGCGATATCGAGGAAGTCGTGGTCGAGGGCGAGGATGGCTACAAATCCGCCCGCGCCTTCATGAAGATGCTCATGCCCAGCCACGCGCGCCGGGTGAAGCCCTATTCGGACCCCGTGCCGCTGTTCCAGCGCTATGGTGCGGAAGATCAACTCAAGGCGATGTATGATCCTGTCGTGCAGCTGAAGAGCGGCGGCTATCTGGTAATCAATCCAACCGAAGCGCTCGTCTCGATCGACATCAACTCGGGCCGCTCCACCAAGGAGCACGGGATCGAGCAGACCGCGCTCGCCACCAATCTGGAAGCCGCGCGCGAGATCGCCCGCCAGCTTCGCCTGCGCGACATGGCCGGTCTCGTCGTCATCGACTTCATCGACATGGAGCACCATTCGAACACCCGCAAGGTCGAGAAGGCGATGAAGGAGGCGCTGAAGAACGACCGCGCCCGCATCCAGGTCGGCCGCATCTCCAGCTTCGGGCTCATGGAAATGAGCCGGCAGCGCCTGCGCACCGGCGTGCTCGAGGCGACCACGCGCGCCTGCCCGCACTGCGATGGCACCGGCCTCGTCCGCACCGCCTCCAGCGCCGGTCTCTCGGCACTGCGCTTGATCGAGGAGGAAGCCGCGCGCGGCCGGGGAACGATCATCACGCTGTCGGCCAGCACCGAGGCCTCGATCTATCTGCTCAACGCCAAGCGCGCCGAGCTGATGGAGATCGAGGAGCGCTATGGCGTCGAGGTCGAAGTGATCCCGGAAGGCGAGAACGAAGGCGCCAAGATGGCGATCGCAAGCTCGGGCCCGCGTCCCACATCGACCCCGAAGTTCGAGCCCATCATCGAGCCCATCGAGGATGACGACCTCGCCGAAGAAGACGACAGCTTCGATGAGGACGAGGACGAGGCGGAAGAGCGCCGCGATGATCGCCAGCGGGGCGACCGCGGCGATCGCGGCAATGATGATGGGGGCGGCGAGCGCAAGAAGCGCCGGCGCCGCCGCGGCGGGCGCAATCGCCGGCGCGATGGCGAGGATCGCGACAGCCGCGAGGACCGCGACGAAGCTGCCGACCGCGACGTAGCGAAGGACGCCGATGCCTCAGTGGAGCATGAGCATAGCGATGCTTCGGAAGGCGGCGAGCGGCCGAAGAAGCGCCGGCGCCGCGGCGGCCGCGGACGCCGCGGAGGTCGCGACCGTGAGGAAGGCGAAGGCCTTTCGGGTATTGACACCGGCGGGCTGGAAGCAGTCGCTCAACAGGTCGAAGACGATATGGCAGTCGTGGCCGGCCCAGCTGAAGAAGAGGCTTCGCAGGACAAGCCCAAGCGCAGTCGTCGCCGCAAGCAGGCCGAGGATGCCGGTGAGGCGAACCCAAGCGAAGCTGCCGACGCAAGCCGCACCGAGCCGGTTGAGGCCGTAGCAATGGAGAAGCCCAAGCGGACGCGTCGTAAGCCCGCTGCGGCAGATGCTGAAACGATCGCGGCCGAGCCGGACGCACCAGTTGCCGAAGCCAAGCCCAAGCGGACGCGCAAGAAGGCCGCAGCAGCGGAAATTCCAGCCATGGTGGAGACACCGATCGCCGACGAGGCCCCTATTCCCGCTGCCCCAGCCAATGACGCCGAGCCTGCCACCGAGGGCAAGCAACGGCGTGGATGGTGGCAGCGCACCTTCGGCGAATAGATTGGCTTTGATCCCCAGGCGGTGGCTGTCTCACCTACGGGGGTCGCGTATTAAAGGCGCCAATCAAGGCGGCACGGTCGCTCCGGCATAATCCACGACCGTGCCGCTGGCCTCTGGGGTCAACTCACCGATCACGGCGAGCAGCCGCCCGGCCGCCTCAGCCGCGTTGGTAAGCTGGCCCTGCCGCAAATTCGCTTGGAATGGCGCGCTGAGCGATGTGTCCACCGTGCCGGGATGCAGCCCGACAACCACCGCATGAGGGTGTGTGCGAGCCAGCTCGATCGCGAAATTGCGAAGAAGCATGGCAAGCGCGGCCTTGCTGGCGCGGTAGCTGTGCCAGCCGCCCAGGCGATTGTCTCCGATTGAGCCAACCCTGGCGCCCAGCGCGGCGAAAACCCCGCGGCGGTCGCGCGGCAGCAGCGGCAGGACATGCTTGGCCAACAGCGCCGGCCCAATGGTGTTGATACGGAACGCCTCCGCCATCGCGGCAGGGTCGATGTGACGATAGCTGCGCTCCGGCCCTGTCCCGCCGGACAGGGTCAGGGCCCCCGTCGCGACGATCGTCAGCTCCGGCGGATCGGCGGCCAGCGCGGCCGCGGCTGCCATCACGCTCGCCTCGTCAGTCACGTCGCAAGCCGCCGCGTTCCTGGCCCCTCTCACCCGCTCGCCGCTGCGCGACAGAGCGCACACCCGCCATCCTCGCTGCGCCAGCGCTTCCACCAAAGCGGCGCCAATGCCGCCTGTGGCGCCGAAGACTGCCGCGCTGCCCCCCTCTTGCATTTCCTTCGTCCCCACTTGCAAAGCTTGCGCCTCCTCGCGCGGCGGGCAACCCTTGCCCTCCCCGCGCCGGTCGCTAGATAGACCGCGCAAGCAGCGGATTACGAGCACTCATGGCCACCTTCACCCTTCCCAAGAATTCGAAGATCACCGGCAAGGGCCAGGTGCACCGGGCGGCGGGCGCTGGCCGGATAAAGCAGTTCAAGATCTATCGCTATGATCCCGACAGCGGCGCCAACCCCCGGTACGACACGTTCGAGATCGATCTCGACGAGTGCGGCCCGATGGTTCTGGACGCTCTGTTCAAGATCAAGAACGAAATCGATCCAACGCTCACCTTCCGTCGCTCGTGCCGCGAAGGCATTTGCGGTTCGTGCTCGATGAACATGAATGGGCGCAATGGCCTCGCCTGCACTACCGCGATCGAAGACTTAAAAGGCGACATCCGCATCACACCGCTGCCGCATATGGAAGTGATCAAGGACCTCGTCCCCGATTTCACGCACTTCTACGCGCAATATGCGAGCATTCGCCCTTGGCTGCAGACGGTGACTACCACGCCGAGCAACAAGGAACGGCTGCAGACCCCGGAACAGCGCGAAAACCTGGACGGCCTGTACGAATGCATCCTGTGCGCATGCTGCTCCTCCGCTTGCCCCAGCTATTGGTGGAACTCAGACAAGTTCTTGGGGCCCGCCATCCTGCTCCAGGCTTACCGCTGGCTCGCCGACAGCCGTGACGAAATGACGGGCGAGCGACTCGACCAGCTCGAGGACCCGTATCGCCTCTACCGCTGCCACACGATCATGAACTGCGCCAACGTCTGCCCCAAGGGACTGAACCCCGCCAAGGCGATTGCAGAGACCAAGAAGATGCTCGTCGAACGCGCGATCTGATGGCGCTGGCCGACGAGGTTTTCGAGCACGGTCTCGATCCGGAGAACCCGGGCTGGCGGCACTGGAACCTGAAAGACCAGAGCCTGTTCAACGGCGCCGTGATGGGTCGGATGATCACCCGCGTCGATGAAGACGGGCGGGCGAGGCTGAGGATGTTTCCCGAGCGCCGGCATCACAACCTCCAGGGGATCATCCACGGCGCGGTGACGCTCTCGCTTATCGACATCAGCCTCTTCACTACCATGCATACCATCGGCACCGGCAACGCGGGACCCTCGGTCACGCTGGAGCTGTCGACGCAGTTCACCGGCGCCGGCGACCCCGACCGCCCGCTCGATGCTGTGACCGAGATCGTGCGCGAAACCGGCAGCCTGGTCTTCGTGCGTGGGACCGTGGTGCAGGAAGAGCATGTCGTCGCCAGCTTCTCCGGCATCGTGAAGAAGATGCGCCCCAGATGACCTACGTGCTCGCCAGCTATGAGCGGCTGGTGGCCTCCGGAGAGCTCAAGCCGGACCCCGATCAGCGCCGCGCGGCCGAACGGCTCGCTCGCCTTCAGAAGGAACTTGAAAGCGGCCAGGCGGGTGGGCTGTTTGCACAATGGTTCGCCCGCAAGCGGCAGGCGCGTGGCGTCTACCTCTGGGGCGGCGTGGGGCGCGGCAAGTCGATGCTGATGGACCTTTTCGTCGGCTCGCTGACGATAGCAGAAAAGCGCCGCGCCCATTTCCATGAATTCATGCTCGAGGTCGACCGACTCATTCGACTGGAGCGCGCGAAGGAGGCCGGCGATCCGATCGCTCCGGTCGCGGCGCGACTGGCGGCGAACGTCAAATGCCTCGCTTTCGATGAGATGGTGGTGACCAACACGGCAGACGCTGCCATCATGGGCCGGCTCTTCACCGCGCTGATCCGCGACGAGGGGGTCACCGTCGTCACAACCAGCAACCGCCCTCCCCGCGATCTCTATAAGGATGGGCTCAATCGCTCGCTGTTCCTGCCGTTCATCGATCTGGTCGAGGCGGAACTCGATGTTCTCCCGCTGAACGGCCCGACCGACTATCGGCTCGACCGGCTCGGGGGGCTGAAAACGTGGCACACGCCCTTGGGTGATGCAGCCACGGCGCAGGTGCGCGAGGCGTTCTTCCGTCTCACCGATTTCGCTCCTGAGGATGCGGCCCATGTCCCCTCGTCCGAACTCGATCTCGGCGGCGGACGTAGCTTGCACGTTCCAAAGAGCCTCAAGGGCGTGGCGGTGTTCAGCTTCAAACGGCTGTGCAGCGAGAACCGCGGTGCGGCGGATTATCTGGCCATCGCCCATGCCTATCATACGGTTATCGTGGTCGGCATCCCGGTGATGGGGCCGGAAAACCGCAACGAGGCGATCCGCTTCACCAAGCTGATCGACGCGCTTTACGAGAACAACGTCAAGCTCTTCGCCACCGCCGCGGCCGAGCCCCGCTCGCTATACTCCAAAGGCGATGGCGCTTTCGAGTTCGAGCGGACCGTCAGCCGGCTCGAGGAAATGCGCAGCGCCGACTACATGGCGCGCGGACACGGCGCGGCCTAGTCAAACGGCTGTGACCAGCGCACATTCCCGTACGCTTGACGGGCCCCTGACGCCCCCCAAATGAGCTCCATACCGGCGGCAACACCCCGCCGAGGCGAGAGAAGACATGATCGACGTACGACCCTTCGCAAGCCTGGGGCATGCGAACCACGGGTGGCTCGATGCGCGCCACCACTTCAGCTTTGCCAATTACCACGATCCCGCTCGCATGGGGTGGGGCAGCATCCGCGTGTGGAACGATGACACCATCGCCGCCCAGAGTGGCTTTCCGCCGCATCCGCACAGCGACATGGAGATCGTGACCTTCGTCCGCTCAGGCGCGATTACCCATCAAGACTCGCTCGGCAACAAGGGGCGGACCGCGGCGGGCGACGTGCAGGTAATGAGCGCGGGCACCGGCATCACCCATGCCGAATACAATGTCGAGAACGAGGCGACGACGCTGTTCCAAATCTGGATCCTGCCCGACCGCCGCGGTGAAGCGCCGGGTTGGGGTCAGCGCGAGTTTCCCAAAGCCAGCCGCGAGGGCGGCTTCGAGGTGCTGGCGAGCGGCACGCCCGAGGCCGACGGCGCGCTTTCCATCCGCACCGATGCCAAGATCGCGGCTGCCACGCTGAAGGCTGGGCAACAGGCGGTGTGGCGGACGGGTGCCGAGCGCCACCAATATCTGGTTGCCCCGACCGGTCGCATCCGCGTCAATGGCGTCGAAGCGCAGGCCCGCGATGGCGTCGCAATTACTGGCGAGGCCGAGATCGCTGTCGAAGCGCTCGAGGATGCCGAGGTGGTGCTGGTCGACGCGCGCTGAGCGCACGCAGGGCGGTTGCTACTCGAGCTCGCGCTCCTCGAAGAAGGTGATCAGGCGCTCCAACACCTGGCGGAGCGCCTGATCGTGTTGCTCCAGCCGCGCCTCGACCGCCTCAAGTCTTTCGGACAATTCGGGTGAAGGGGTTGGACCTTGGCTGACGGCGGCTTTCGACCGCTCGCGGAGTTCCGCCAGATCGCTACGCAGCCGCGCCAGTTTCCGGTCATGCTCCGCAAAGGCGGTCTCGATAGCCTCGATCTGCGCTTCCGCGAGGGAGGTATCGGGGGTTGGCGGGTTGTCCTGAATAGGTTCTGCTTCTGGCAAATCGGGAATCGGACTTTCCGCTTCGATATTCAGACTTGCCGTCGCATCCGGTCCGAATTCGATCACGCCTGCATTCGTCTCGGCGATATGGTCGAGCAGACCGCGCATCTCCTGATTGATGGTCGCCGGCACGCCCCCTGTGGCCTCGTACAACTGCGCGGCCAGGTCGGCGTGCAGCGGGGGGCTGCCCTGCCAACCCGCGCGCGTCAGCCGGTGTCGCAGATAGGGATCGACCTCATCGGGCAGTAGCGGTTCCAGACTGTGCATGGCCACTGTCCGTCCGCGCACGCCGAGCCAATGGGCGTCGTCACCCAGGCGCGCCGCCAGGCTCTCGTCGCCCGCCAGAATGATCTGCAGCAGGCTGCGATCGCCATAATGCAGGCCGGCAAGCGCGGCCAGCACCCCGGCGGCGTCGTCATCCAGCAATTCGCCGGAATCCAGCAGCAACAAGGCACGCTGTCCGCGGCGGATCTCCTCTAGCAGGAACGCCTCGATCGCCGGGAGCGCGTGGCTGTCGTCCTGCGGCCGCGCGAGGCCGAACGCTTCCGCGAAACCCGAAGCGAGGGGTCCAGGTCCCCCCGTGAGTTGCGCCAGTGTCACCGGCTGACCCGCGACCTGCTTCGCAATATGCGACAGCAGCAGTGTCTTGCCCAGGCCCGCCGCCCCCGTCACCGTCACCAAGCCAGACCCGCGATTGAGCGCGAAGCTCACCGCGCTCATCGCCTTGCGCTGGGACAGCGACGGAAAATAGAAACGCGGATCGGGCGCGGCCGCGAACGGCGCTTCGCTCAATCCAGCGGCTTCATGCTGCTCTACCCCCATGCGGACGCGGTAAAGCATCAGGATTAACAATCATACAAGGATTTCTGCTGCCGGCCCATGCCCGAGAAAAGCAGCGGGGCTGGCGCTCGCACCATAGGCGCCGGCGCAGAATACGGCGACGAGATCGCCCGCTTCAGCGCGTGGGAACGCCGCCCGCTCGGCGAGGCGATCGAGAGGGGTGCACAGGCAGCCGACGACGCTGGCGACTTCCGTCGCTTCGGCGGCGAAATGGCTGGCTATTGCGAGCGGATAGTTCCGCCGCACCACGGTGCCGAAATTCCCTGTCGCCGCGAGTTGATGGTGAAGCCCGCCATCGGTGACGAGGAACACTTCTCCGCGGCTCTCCTTCCGGTCAACGATACGCGTCAGATAGACGCCCGCCTCGCCCACCAACCAGCGGCCGAGTTCGATCGCCAGCTCGGTGTCGGCCAGCGTCTCGGCCAGATCCGCACACCGTTCCGCCAGGGCGGCGCCGACGCGGTCGATATCAAGCGGCTCGTCGCCCGGGAAATAGGGAATGCCGAAGCCGCCGCCGAGATTGAGAGCGGGCAGAGGCGCGCCAATCTCGCCCGCCAGGCGTTCGGCGAGGTCCAGCGTGGCGGCCTGCGCCGCAATCACCGCCTCGGCATCGAGCGCCTGGCTACCGGCGAAGATGTGCAGCCCGCGCCACTCGCAGCCCGCCGCTATGATTTCACGCGCCAGCGCCGCAACCCGTTCGGCATCCACCCCAAAGGGGCGCGCGCCGCCGCCCATCTTCATGCCCGATCCGCGCAGGTCGAAGTCCGGGTTGACCCTGATGGCGAGACGAGGTGTTTGCCCAACCCGCTCGGCGATCGCCCGCGCCCGACGCGCCTCGTGCTCGCTCTCGAGGTTGAGCGTGACCCCGGCCTCGATCGCTGCCCTGAGTTCCTCGTCGCGCTTGCCCGGGCCGGCGAAGCTGATCCGCGCCGGGTCCGCCCCAGCGGCCCGCGCCATTGCAAGTTCGCCACCGGACGCGACGTCGAGGCCATCGACGAGCTCGCACATGGCCTGGAGAAGCGGTGCGAAGCTGTTGGCTTTTATGGCGTAATGTATCCGGATGCGCTCCGGTAGCACTGCGCGCAGCTTGGCAACCCGCGCCTCGATCATGGTGCGCGAATAGACGAAGAGCGGCGTGCCGGCTGCCGCCAAATCGCTTGCCCGGCGCCTGCCGATAGCAAGCTCCCCATCGATTTTGGTGAAGCCTGGCGGAATGGGGCCGAGAGGTTTGGCTTTATCCATCTACACGCCCGCCCGACCCAGGCCCGCCCCTAACGCCTCCCGCAAGCGGGAGGGGGATTGACATGCGCTCGCCTTCTCCCCTCCCGCTTGCGGGGAACCGCAGGTGTCGCGCGGCGACAGCGGCCGTGGGTGGTCCACTCATCCTGCCAGCTCCTGCAACAGCGCCACGCGATCCACCTTCCCATTCGGCCCGAGCGGCATAACTTCGCGCCACACGATCCGGCGCGGCTGCATGAACCCCGGCAGCGTTTTGGCGAGCGCCTGCGCCAGCGCGGCATCTCGCTCGCCGTTGCCGCGCGCCACCAGCGCCACTGCCTGGCCCAGCCGCTCGTCGGGCAAGCCCAGCGCCACCGCCTCCTCGGTCAGTCCAGTCGCCAGCGCCGCATCCTCGACCTCCTGCGGGCTGATGCGATTGCCCGCGCTCTTGATCATAGCATCGCGGCGGGCGACGAAATGGAGCAGCCCCTCGGCATTGCGCATGACCCGGTCGCCCGACCACACGGCCATTCCGCCATAGCTGCTGGCGGGTGGGGCCGGCCGGAAGCGTTCCGCGGTCCGCTCGGCATCCTGCCAATAGCCTTGCGCCACCAACGGCCCGCAATGCACCAGCTCGCCTTCCTTGCCCGCTTCGGCGAGGCTGCCGTCCTCGCGCACTACCAGCACTTCGGCAAAGGGGATCGCCCGGCCCATCGACGTCGGGTGCGTATCTACCAGCGCGGGGTCGAGAAATGTCGAGCGGAATGCTTCGGTCAGGCCATACATCGGGAACAGCCTTGCCTCC
>ERZ1066119.1529-NODE-1529-length-11886-cov-8.227453_pt1 | contig 11886 bp, 6 predicted proteins | sample MGYA00382766_ERZ1066119 | MGnify/ENA primary metagenome ERZ1066119 (study PRJEB33369, sample SAMEA5778349) | biofilm metagenome | biome: Industrial cooling water; feature: Water cooling tower basin; material: Biofilm | place: United Arab Emirates | collected...
CCGTGGCGCGCGCCGCGGCGGTGGCCGGCCGGCGCGGCGCCGGGCCGGCCGACTCGCTCGTCCACGCCAGCGCGCTGCTCCAGCTGGGCGACGCGCGGACGGCGCGCGGCGAGCAGCGCCCGGCGCTCGCCGGCTACCAGGCGGCGCTCGCGATCGTCGGGGCGATCCCCACCACCGACTCGCTCGCGACCTCCACCTGGCGCATCCGCCACCTCGCCCGCTCGCGCGCGGGCGACGCCTGGAGCGCCCTCGGCCGGAGCGACAGCGCCGACGCCGCGCACCGCACGGCGCTGGCCGTGGCCGACACGCTCGTCCGCGCCGACGAGCGCAACGCGCAGTTCCGCGCCTACCGCGCCACCGCGCTCGACCGCGTGGCCGACGCGGAGTACGCCGCGGGCCGGGTGGAGGCGAGCTGCGTCGGCTATCGCGCCGGGCTCGCCGAGCGCCGGCGGGCCGTGGCGCTCGCCCCGGCCGAGGCGGCGCAGCAGCGCTCGCTCAGCATCTCGCTGCAGAACGTCGGGTGGTGCGCCGACCAGGAGGGGGCGACGGCGCGCACCCTGGCGCTCTACGGGGAGGGGATCGCCATCCAGCGCCGGCTCCTCGCGGCGGATCCGTCCAACGTCCTGCTCGCCACCTCGCTCGTCGGAGGGGTGGCCGAGCTGGCCGGCGTGCTCCGCCGCACGGGACGCGTCGGCGAGGCGGTGGTGCGCTACGGGGAGGCGGTCGCCATCGGCGAGGAGGTGCGGGCGCGTGCCGTCGCCGCCGTCGGGCGCCCCGATCCGCGGCTGAGCGCCAAGACCGCGTCGGCGGCCGAGCTGCTCGCCGCGGCCCGGCTCGCGCGCGGCGATCTCCCCGGGGCGGCCCGGTCGCTGGCGCTCGCCGAGGCGCGGCTGCGCGAGGCGCTCGCCCCGGACCCGAGCAACGCCGAGCACCTGCGGCTGCTCGTCGACGTGCTCGGCTCCGCCGGCAAGGTCGCCGAGCGCCGCGGCGACCTCCCGGGGGCGGTCGCCCGTCACGACGCGGCGGTCGCCACGGCGCAGCGGCTGGCGGCACGCACCGGCGACTCGCTCGACGGGCAGGCGCTCGCCCTCGCCGAGCACCGGCTGGCCGTGGCGCTCGTCACCGCCGGCGACCGCTCGCGCGCCGTGACGACGCTGCGTGCGGCGCGCGAGCGGCTGCGCGGGCTGCGTGCCGCCGGCCGCCTCTCCGACGCCTCCGACGGGTGGCGCCGCTACCTGCCGGCGATCGAGCGGTCGCTCGGCGAGCTGGGCACGGAGTGAGCGGGCGCGCCGGAAGGGCACGGGGCACGGCCGCGATCGACCGAGCCGCGCCCCCCCGGGATGTCGTCCCGCCTCACGGCGCGGCCACTCGCACCGTGTACCGCCCGCGCGGCGCCTCGTCGCGCGGGGCCACCTCGAGGATGTAGTCGCCGGCCTCGGGGAGGGTGAAGGCGAACGACTCTCCCACGCCGGGCCGAACGACGGTGGCCGGGGAACCGACCGTCTCCCCGTTCCAGAACTCGGTGCCCACCCGGCGCAGCTGGGCGGTCGCGGCGAGGTCGCCGAGCGCCTCCAGGCGGATCACTGCCCTCCCCCCCGCCGTGGGGGCGCGCAGCCGGTAGTAGCGCCGATCTCCGATGCGGAGGAGACTGTCGCGCACCGTCTCGCCGAGCGCGAGCGGTCGCGGGGGGGCGACGACCGCGGCGCCGATGGTGAACGGGCCGGTGCTCTCCGTCCGGTCCATGTCGAACTCCAGCAGGTACTCCCCCGTGCGCAGACGGCGCGGCCCCGTCCGGCCGATCACCGATCCGTCGGCGACGACGCGCCCAGTGGCGGGGTCGACCACGGCCAGTGCCGGGAGCCCGAGCATGGAGTGCCACACCGCGACGCTCACGATCGTGTCGTCGGGCACGGTCAGTCGGTACCCCGCCGTCTCGTGCTGCACCGTGAGCCGCCCCGTCGTGTCGGTGTTCAGCGCCAGCGGCGCGTACGTCGGCCGGAAGATGCGCAGCCCGAAGCGTCCCTCCAGGTCGCGCGGATTGCCGGACACCCCGGGGTCGGCGAGGAACGCGAGCGTGTACTCGCCGCCCCGTGCCAGGGTGTGCGGACCCACCTCCAGCGTCGGCGTCATCCGGCCGAGCACGGTCGCGGACAACGGGCTGACCGTCGCCCGCGCGTAGGGAGAGCCGGTGCCCGGCTCGTGGAGCTGCAGCCGCCCGGAGAGCGTGTCCGTGTTGAGGAACGCGACCTTGATGCGCTCCCCGGCGGCGGCGGTGAAGCGCCACGCGCGCACGTCGGCGGGACGGTCCACGCGCCCGCTCACGTCCGTCCACGGCGACTCGAGGGTGATCGGTGCCGGCGGCTCGATGCGCGAGAGCGCCACCGTGCCCGTCGCCGCGCGGTTCGCCGTCAGCTGCACGGCGTAGAGCCCGGGGGCGAGCACGACCGGCACGCCGCTGGAGATCGGGCGCACCATGGCTCCCCGCGCGTCGAGCAGCGATCCGCGGAGCGCCAGGAAGTCCGCACTCGTCGGTGTGGTCAGGGCGACGCCGACGGTCGTCGGCGCGGCGAGGGTGAAGGCGAGCAGCCGCTCGTCGCGGTCGTCGCGCAGCGTCACGCGCTGCGTGCTGTTCAGCGCCATCATCGCCGCGCGCTCGAGGCGCAGCGACACCGGCCCCGAAGCATTCCGGGACGCGAGCGTGAGCGTGTACGTGCCCGAGGCGGGGAGCTCGGCGAGGACGCTTGGCGCGGTCGAGGGCCGTACCGGCCACGCGAGCACCGACGCTCCACCGGGTCCTCGGAGCGTCACTTCCAGCTCGCCCCGGAACTCGCGCTCGGTGCCGACCTGCAGGGCGATCACCGTGCCCGCCGTCCCGGCAAGCTGCCACCGATAGTCGAACGTGGCGCTGACGATGTCCGTCTGGATGGTGTCGTACGGGAGCCAGCGATTGCGCCGCTCGAGCCCGCGCCAGTGCAGCACCAGCGGGCGCAGCGCCCCACTCCCGGGGAGCGTGATCGTCGTGTCGGCGACGAGCTCCGCATCGGGCGCGAGCGGACGATCGGGGGTCGAGGTGACGGTCGCACCCTGCAGCCCACTCTCCGGCGGTGGACTCGGCACAAACCGCTCGGTCGATCCGAGCTCGGTGACGCCGACGCCGACAACCCGTCCCTGGGCGTCGCGCGAGATGGTCGGCTGCGGCACGTACGCGCGCGCGCGCACCCGGACCGGCACCCCGCGCGGCAGCAGGATCGACTGGCCGCCCACGACCAGCTGCATCGCGTCGCGCCAGCGCCCGCCGCTCAGCAGCCGGGCGATGCTCTCGATCGTGGACCCACTGGCGTCGGCCTCGAAGTCCACGCTCGCGAACTGGCAGCCCTGCCGTTCGATGTTGCGGCGCACCTCGCCGAGCTGCCGGTTGATCTCCACGAAGTTTACGATCGGCAGGTTCAGCAGGAAGCGCTGGAACTCGTCCATCTGCCCGGCCACCGGCGCCGAGGCGCCGCACGGCTCGGCGTCCACCGGCTGCCGGCCGGGGTTCACGAACACGTCGGCATTCCACTTCGAGAAATGCCCGACCCGCGCGCGCAGGGCGAGCCCGCTCGGCACGCCGCTCGCCGCAACGATCGTACCCACCCCCTCCTCGATCCACACCGCGGTGCGCTCGTCGAGCGACCAGACCGGCATCGTGTCGCCCACCTGCAGGCGCGCGCCTCGCGAGGTGATGGGGATGTCCAGCACCGCCGTGCGCCCCGGCGCGAGATTCACGGGGCGACCGCCCTGGGAGAGGGTGACGTCCACCACGCCGTGGGAGAGCAGGAGCCCGGATGTGCCGTCGCTGCGGACCGCGGCGAAGCCACCCGGGAACGCCTGCAGCGCGTCGCCGCTCACGTCTAGCGGAGCGACCTGCACCTGCACGGCTCCCCGTGCGGGTTGGCCTGCGGCGTCGACGAGCCCGTCCGGCGGGAATTCGAGGCGGGCCCCCGAGGCGACCACGAGCCCCCCGCGCGCGGCGTCCGCCAATTCCTGGACGACGGCCTGGCGGCGCAGCCGCATGGCCAGCGCGAGCGGGGCGCCACCCGGGGTGAGCAGCACCCGCCGACGTTGCGCGGGGCGGTCGGACGTCTCGCTCGCGAGGACGACGGGAACCCCGGTGGGAAGACCGACGAGCCGCACGATTCCCTGCGCATCTGCGGTCGCCCGCACGTTCCCATCCATCGCCTGCACGACCGCGCCGGGCAGCGGTGCGCCCGCCTCGTCCGTCACCCACACCCACGCGCGCCCATCCTGCGACGTGGCCCGCATGGTCGCGGGCGCCACGACGACCTCCTGCCGCGTCGTGTCCGCCCCGCCCGCGGCGCCGCGCACGACGAGCGTGACCGGGTAGCGCCCCGGCACCGCGTAGACGCGCGCCAGCCGCGCCGCCGCGCCCCGTCCGCCATCGCCGAAGTCCCACCAGTACGAGAGCTCCCCGCCGTCGCTCGCCCGCGACCCGCTCGCATCGAATGCCGTCGCCTCCCCCGCCGCCGCCGCCCGCACCGTGAACGCCGCCGTCGGCCGCACCGGCACCACCACCTGCGCCGCCAGCGCCAGCGGTGCCCCGCTCCCGAGCGACGCGCTCACCGTCGCCGAGCCGGCCGCGGTGCCCACCCTCCAGCGCGTGCGCGCCGTGCCGTCCGCCTCGCTCGTCGCCGACGCCGGATCGACCGTGCCGCCGCCGGCGCTCACCGTCCACGCCACCGCCACCCCGCCCACCCCCGCACCCTGCGGGTCGACCACCCGCACCGCGAGCGGCACGCTCGCCCCCGCCGTCACCTGCGCTGGCGGCCCGCTCACGATCTGGAGCGTCCGCGTCGCTGCCGGCGGTGCGGCCCCCGGCGGCGCCGTCCCGCCCCCGTCCGCGCTGGAGCGGCACGCGCCCACCAGCAGCGCGGCCAGGAGCCGGCGGCCGAACGACCACGCCCGCCCGGCTCGGCGACGGGACGGGGCGACCGGCCGGGCGCGCCGCGCGCGCCCGGCCCCAACGAGGGCAACCAGGGTGAACCCCATGAGACGACCTGCGGCCAGAGGGCGGAGGCGGCGCCCGGACGGGGGCGCGCTGTACCGGAGAGCGGATTCCCGCCGCCGCCCTGCTCACCCGGCTCGTGCCCGGCGCCTCTCCACGCGCGGGCGGCGCCCGGGCGCCGGCGTCGTGGCACACCGACGCTGGCGTGGGGTACGCGGTTGCGCCGCAGTCGCGAGTGAGGGGCCGCCGCGCGCGCTGCGCGCGCCGCGCGTGCCCTCCCCGTCGCCGGCCCCAGCGTTAGCTTCGATCCGGTCCGCGCACGTCGCCCCGATCGCCGCAGCCGGCGCTGGTGCGCCTGGCGCCCCCCGCCCGCCCCTCCATGCTGCCGATCTCCTCTCGTGCGCTGCGCGGCCTGGCCGCCTCGGCCGTTCTCGCCCTCCCGGTCGTGATCGCCGCCTGCGGCGACGGGGGCGGCGACCCGCCCACCGCGGTGGTCACCCCCCCGCCGGCGCCCCCCCCGACCGCGCAGATCGCCCCGGCGGTCCGCGGCTACGTCGACACCGCCCTGCTCTTCACCGAGCAGGTCTACTACTACGGCGACACCGTCGACTGGCGCGCCAAGCGCACGCGCACCTTCGCCCGCGCCGGCGCCGCGCAGCTCTTCCGCCAGGCGCACCCGGCCATCGACACCGCCATCCGCGAGCTCGGCGACCCGCACTCGTTCTTCTACCCGCCCGGCCAGACCCTCGGCAACCGCGAGGACCCGAGCGGGCCGCTCTACACGCCGACGGCCACCGTCATCGCCCCGCGCATCGGCTACCTGTGGCTCACCTCGTTCGGCGGGCGCAACCCGGCCGGACGCGCCGACACGCTGCAGCGCCTCATCGCTCGCACCGACTCGGCCACCGACGCCTGCGGCTGGATCATCGACCAGCGCGCCAACATCGGCGGCTTCTGGCCGGTGATGCTCGTCGGCATCGCCCCGCTCGTCACCGAGGGGCGCGTCGGCGGCTTCGTCGAGCGCGATCCGTTCTGGCGCTACTTCTACTTCCTGCGCGACGGCGCCGCCGGGCTCGTCTTCCCCGACGAGCGCACCCGCCGCCTCGACTCGACCGTCTTCCTCCGCCAGGCCAGCAGCTACCGCCTGCGCCGCCCCAACCCGCCGGTGGCCATCCTCCAGGGGCGCTTCACCGCCAGCGCCGGCGAGATCGTCGTCATGGCGTTCAAGGACAGCACGCGCACCGTGCGCACCTTCGGCGGCCCGACGAGCGGGGTGACGACGCAGCCCTACACCTACCGGCTGGCCGACACCGCCTCGATCCAGGTCACCGCGTCGATCATGTTCGACCGGCGCGGGCGCGACTACGCCGGGCGCTCCATCCCCCCCGACGAGACGGTGAGCGGCCCCGGCGTCAGCGGCTCCTTCACGAGCGCCTTCCAGCCGGCCACGCGCGACCCGGTCGTCGACGCGGCGATCGCCTGGCTGCAGGCGCAGCCCGGGTGCCGCGCCTCGGCCGACGTCCCCGCCAGCGCCGACGGCGTCCCGATGGGGCGGTGGCTCCCGACGCGCGGCCCGGCCGGCGTCCTCCCCGACGGCCGCTGGCCCCGCCGCGGCACCCCGTGGACCGCGGCGCCGACGCCCGCGTGGACCGGGTGGGCGGCGCTGACGCTGCACTGATCCCCTGGCGGGGGCCGGCGGCAGGAGCCGGCATCGCGGAGGTGCGCGCGGGGGGCGGCCATCGATGGCCGCCCCCCGCGCGCACCTCCCCCCCCGACCTCGGCCTCCCCCCGGCAACACCCGCCGCTCCCCGCCGGCAGCTTCGGCCGGCCGGCGCGATCGGCGCTCCGCCGCGCCGCCGGTCCGTGGGCGCAAGCCGTTGCGATTCCTATCGTTGCGAGCATCGGCCGACCAGCGGGCGACGGCACCCGCCCTGCCCTCTGCGGGCGGCGTCGAACCCCGCCACCCGCGCCGTCCGCCCCCATGAGCCACCAGCTCGTCGTCGACCTCGCCCGCAACGCCATCATGCTGGCGCTCCTGATCGCCGGCCCCATGCTCGTCGTCGCCCTCGGGATCGGCCTCGTCGTCAGCGTCGTCCAGGCCGTCACGCAGATCCAGGAGCAGACGCTCTCCTTCGTCCCCAAGCTCGTCGGCGTCGCCGCGACCTTCCTCGTCGCCCTCCCCTGGACGCTGCAGCTGCTCATCAAGTACACGACCGAGCTCTTCCGCTCGCTCCCGTCGCTCGTCGGCTGAGCCGCCCCGGCCCATGGCCGACCTGTTCGCCGCGGGCTACCCGCAGGCCCTCGTCCTCCTCGCCGTCCGCGTCACCGGGCTCCTCCTCGTCGCCCCGATGTACTCGGCGAAGACGATCCCCGTCGCCGTGCGCACCGCCGTCCTCCTCCTCCTGACGGTGCTGCTCGCCCCCGTGGCCTGGCAGGGCGCCGGCAGCGCCGCGGCCACGCTCCAGCTCTCCCCCGCCGCCGCCGCCACCGAGCTCCTCGTCGGCCTGGCGCTCGGGCTCGGCGCCGCCCTGCTCGTCGGGGCCGTCGAGCTCGCCGGCGACCTCGTCACCACCACCACCGGCCTCTCGGGCGCCGCCCTGATCGATCCGCTCAACGGCACCACGTCGAGCGTCCTCACGCAGTTCGCCCAGCTCTTCGCCGTCACCGTCCTGCTCGCCCTCGACGGTCACCTCGTGATGCTCGACGCCCTCGCCGCCAGCCTGCGCGAGCTCCCGGTCGGCGCCACGGTCGACCTGCGCGCCGGGCTCGCCGCCCTCGTGGCCAACGGCGCGACGCTCTTCGTCCTCGGCCTGCGCTTCGCCGCCCCCGTGATCGCCGCGACGCTGCTCGGCAACGTCGCGCTCGCCGTCCTCACGCGCGCCGCCCCGCAGCTCAACGTCTTCAGCATCGCCTTCCCCGTCCAGATCGCCATCGGCCTCGCCGCCCTGGTCGCCACCCTCGCCTTCGTGGCGACCTGGTTCACCGGGTGGAGCGGCCACTACGCCGGGGCGCTCGAAGCGCTCTTCGCCGGACTGCTGCGGCGCTGACGCACGGCACCGACGCACGGCACTCCCGCCCGGTCCGCCGCCGGCCGCCCGCCCGTGGTGCCGGCGAGCGACCCGACTGCGCCGTCACCCCCACCCGCGCGCGAAGATCGCCGCCACGGGGATCTCGAGCCCGGGGAGCACCTCCCCCCCGTCGAGCGCGTCCCCCTCGCCGAGCAGCCGGCGCGCCCCCGCGCGCTCGTGCACCGTGACCGTCCGCTCCACGGGTTGCACCACCCAGACGATCGTCGTTCCGGCAGACAGGTACTCGGCGACCTTTTCGCCGATCTCGTACGCACGATCGTGCGGCGCGATGACCTCGACCGCCAGATCCGGCGCGAGCTCCAGATAGCCGTCGGGCAGATCACCTGCCGGGAGGCGCCCTGCCGCGACGAACGACGCATCGGGGACCCGGACGGTGTCCGGGTCACGGGTCAACACGAATCCGGTGTCGTCGCTGAAGACGTCGCCGAGCTGCCGAGTCGCCGCGAACGGAAGCAGGAACGCGACGAGGCGCGCGCCGATGCCGCCATGCCGCCCCCCAGCCGGTGACATCATGCGCAGCTCCCCCCGCACCAGTTCGTGACGGACGTCCCCGCGCTCCGGGAGCGCGAGCAGCGCCTCGGCGGTCATCGGCTGCGCGGTCGTGGCCATCGTCTCCTCCTCCCCGGACGGTCGCAGGTCGGTCGCCTCGCGAGAACATACCCCGGCAGCCCCCCGCCCGCACGCCGACGTCCGGGCGGGGCGCGCTCGGGGGTGGGCGAAGGCGACCTCCGGATTCGGCCCAGGAGACCCGCAGCAGCGCGCAGCGATGCGAAGGGGCTCCGCCAGGCCGAATCCGCGGGAGCCGCAGCCCACCCCCGCGCGCGCCCCGCCGCGCGCCGACGCCTGCCCCGACGCCCACCCACCCCGGCAACCCCCGCCGCCCCCGACCCGGCAGAACGTGCCGGACGGCAGCGAACGGGCCCCGCCCGCGCCCGTCCGACGAATCCGCAAGTCGCACGATCGCAACGATTTGCCTACGCCGGTCGGCGTCCCCCGGGCGGGCACCGCCCCTGCCTTCCCGGTATGCGCCGCCGTGGCCGCCCTCGCGCCCCCGGCCCCCCACCCGGACCCCCGCGATGGCCGACAGCGATCAGGACAAGACCGAGGACCCCACACCCCGGCGGCGCCAGGAGGCCGCCGAGGAAGGGCGGATCGCGCGCAGCCAGGACCTCACCGCTGCCCTCCTCCTCGTCGCCTCGGCCATGGCGCTCAACGCCACCGCCCCCGCCCTCGCCCGGGCGATGCGCGACGTCATGGGCTCCGGGCTCGGCTTCGCCGCCGCCACCGGCCTCACCGGCCCGGCGGCCATCGCCCTCGTCCAGGGGCTCGGCTGGAAGACCCTCGGCGCCCTCGCCGCCTTCCTCGCGAGCATGACCCTCGCCGCCGCCGCCATCGGCGCCGCCCAGGCGCGCGGCACCTTCAGCACCAAGGCGCTGGCCCCCAAGTTCAGCCGCATCAACCCCGGCGAGAACTACAAGCGCATCGTCGGCACCCAGGGCCTCGTCGAGCTCGGCAAGAACCTGCTCAAGCTCGCCGTCCTCGGCTGGGTGTGCTGGGGCGGCGTGCGCGACGCCTGGCCCGACCTCGTCGTCCTCGCCCAGCAGCCCCCGCGCGCCCTCCTCGAGTTCGTGCGCGAGCACGGCGTCGGCCTGCTGCTGCGCGCCGGGACGACCTACCTCGCCCTCGGCGCCGCCGACTACGGCTGGCAGTGGTTCCAGCACGAGAAGGGGCTCCGCATGACCAAGGAGGAGGTCAAGCAGGAGCACAAGAACCAGGAGGGCGACCCGCACGTCAAGCAGCGCATGCGCGCCATCGCCCGGCAGCGCGCCCGCCAGCAGATGTTCCAGGAGGTCCCCAAGGCCGACGTCGTCGTCGTCAACCCGGTGCACATCGCCGTCGCCCTCAAGTACGACCCCGCCGTCGCCCCGGCGCCCTACGTCGTCGCCGTCGGGCGTCGCAAGGTCGCCGAGCGCATCAAGGCGCTCGCCTACGACTCGGGCGTCCCCGTCGTCGAGAACGTCCCCCTCGCCCGGGCCCTCGTGGGCAGCGTCAAGATCGGCATGATGGTCCCCGCGGAGCTCTACCTCGCCGTCGCCGAGGTGCTCGCCTTCGTCATCCGGCAGCGCCAGCGCGCCGGCGCCGGGTGGAACGGGAGCGCCGCCGCATGAGCGCCGCCGTGAGCCCCGCGCCGGGCACGTCGGCGCTCCCCGGCGCCGCGCCCGCGCGCGGCCGCGCCGACGTCGTCATGGCGCTCGGCGTCGTCGCCATCGTCGCCCTGCTCGTCGTCCCCCTCCCGGCGGTGCTGCTCGACATGTGCCTGGCGCTGTCGATCGCCGCGTCGCTGGTGATGCTGCTCGTCGCCCTCAACACCACCGACCCGCTCGAGTTCAGCTCCTTCCCCTCGCTCCTCCTCATCACGACGCTCTTCCGCCTCGCCCTCAACGTCAACTCCACGCGCCTCATCCTCTCCAAGGGCGAGGCCGGCAAGGTCATCGAGGCGTTCGGCAACTTCGTCATCGGCGGCAACTTCGCCGTCGGCGTCGTCATCTTCCTCATCCTCGTCGCGATCAACTTCGTCGTCATCACCAAGGGCGCCGGGCGCATCGCCGAGGTGGCCGCGCGCTTCACCCTCGACGCGATGCCCGGCAAGCAGATGGCCATCGACGCCGACCTCGGCGCGGGGCTCATCGACGAGAAGGAGGCGCGCCGCCGCCGCGAGGAGATCACCCGCCAGGCCGACTTCTTCGGCGCGATGGACGGCTCGAACAAGTTCGTCAAGGGCGACGCCATCGCCGCGATCCTCGTAACGTTCATCAACGTCGTCGGCGGGATCTTCATCGGCGTCGTCCAGCGCGGCATGCCGTTCACCAAGGCCGCCGCCGACTACACGATCCTCACCGTCGGCGACGGGCTCGTCTCGCAGGTGCCGGCGCTCATCACCTCGACGGCCGCCGGCATCATGGTGACGTCGGCCGGCAGCAACCAGCGCGTCGGCGCGATCGTCACCGGGCAGCTCGGCGCCCACCCCAAGGCGCTGTTCATGACCGCCGGGGTGCTCGCCGTCTTCGCCCTCGTCCCCGGGCTCCCCCTCCTGCCGTTCGTCGCCATGGCCGGCGGCACCGCGCTCCTCGGCCGGGCGGCGCAGAAGGCCGAGACGCGCAAGGCCGCCGTCGCCGTCGCCGAGATCGAGGAGGCCGCCGCGCTCGAGGAGGCCCCCGCGGCCCCCGACCCGATGAAGGACCTGCTGCAGCTCGACCCGATCGAGCTCGAGGTCGGCTACGCCCTCATCCCCCTCGTCGACGAGAAGCAGGGGGGCGACCTGCTCGAGCGCATCTCGCTGCTGCGCAAGCAGAGCGCCCTCGAGCTCGGGATCCTCATCCCCCCGATCCGCATCCGCGACGACATCCGCCTGCCCAGCAACGAGTACCTCATCAAGCTGCGCGGCTCGGAGATCGCCCGCGCCGAGGTGATGCCGCGCTTCCTCATGGCCCTGGATACGGGCGGAGTCGTACAGGAGATGGACGGGATGGACACGGTCGACCCGTCGTTCGGGATGCCGGCCAAGTGGATCGCCGGCACGCGCCGCCAGGACGCCGAGGCGTGCGGCTACGTGGTCGTCGAGCCCACCACCGTCGTCGCCACGCACCTCATCGAGGTGCTCAAGGGGAACGCCGCCGAGCTGCTCGGGCGCCAGGACGTGCAGGAGATGGTCGAGACGCTCAAGAAGTCGCACCCCGCCCTCGTCGAGGAGGTGGTGCCCAACAAGCTCTCGCTCGGCACGCTGCACCGCGTGCT
>ERZ1066119.1535-NODE-1535-length-11848-cov-8.717544_pt1 | contig 11848 bp, 10 predicted proteins | sample MGYA00382766_ERZ1066119 | MGnify/ENA primary metagenome ERZ1066119 (study PRJEB33369, sample SAMEA5778349) | biofilm metagenome | biome: Industrial cooling water; feature: Water cooling tower basin; material: Biofilm | place: United Arab Emirates | collected...
TGTCGCGGCAGTAACCAGCACCGCCACCCTGCCACCCTTGGCCCGCGCCGGTTCCAGCATCGACGTGCAGGTGGCGGCAATCGGCGATGCGTCGAGCCTGCAGGGTGGCACCTTGCTTGCCGCGCCGCTTCGGGGCCTCGATGGGCAGACCTACGCCATGGCGCAGGGGCAGGTGGCGGTCAGCGGCTTCAAGGCGCAGGGCGCGGCCGCACGGATCAACCGGGGCGTCCTCACCAGCGCGCGCATCGCCGGCGGCGCCATTGTCGAGCGTGAAGTGCCCTTCGCGCTGCGCTCGGCGGACCGCCTCCGCCTTGCCTTGCGCAATCCCGACTTCACCACCGCGCAGCGCATCGCCGAGGCGATCGAACAGCGCTTTCCCGGAAGCGCGCGCGTGCTCGACCCTGCGACCGTGGAGCTGTCCTCGGCCGGCGTGCCGCTGATCGACCTCTATACCGAAATCGAGAAATTGGGCGTCGCCGTCGACCAGCCAGCCCGCATCGTCATCAACGAAGCGTCGGGAACGGTGGTGATGAGCGGCGACGTGTCGATCAGCCCGGTTGCGGTCGCGCAGGGCGGGCTCACCATCAGCGTCAGCGAGGCGCCTCAGGTCGTCCAGCCCGCGCCCCTTTCAGACGGGCAGACCGCCATCGTGCCCCGGACCTCCGTCAGCGTCGACGACGGCTCGGGCGCAAGCCTGGCGATGGTCCGCGGCGCGACGCTCGGCCAGCTGGTGGCGGGCCTCAATGCCCTGGGTGTCTCCCCGCGCGACCTCATCACCATCCTTCAGGCGATCCGCGCAGCCGGCGCCCTCCAGGCGGAGATCGAAGTGCAATGACCGTCAGCCCGCTCCCACCATCGCCTGCCTCTACGAGAACCCTCGCCCAGCAGAAGGCCGCGCGAGAGTTCGAGGCCGTCTTCGCCGGCCAGCTCGCCCAGCAGATGCTGGCGCAGATCGAGGTGGATCCGTCGTTCGGCGGTGGTCACGGCGAGGAGCTGTTCCGCGGCGTCCTTTCCGAGGAACTCGGCCGGGCAATCGCCGCCAACGGTACGCTCGGCCTTGCACCATCGGTTCTCGCGCAGCTCCAGCGAATGGAAGGCGACCAGCCATGACCGACGATCCTGCCGACATCATGCGCTCGCTTGCCCGTTTGATGGGCGAGGAGAGCGACTATCTCGCCCAGGGTGGCCGCCCGGCCGAGATTGCGGCGCTCGGGCAGGCGAAGAGCCGGCTGATCGGCCAGCTCGAGGCCGTCTGCGCCGAGCGCGACAGGACCGAAAGCGACTGGCTCCGGGATCTGGGCGACAGCGGCTGGCAGGACCTGCTCGACGCGGCGGCCGGATTGCGCGAGGCCGCCGCCCTCAACGAAAAGGTCATTCGCCGACAGATCGAACTATCGCGCGAGCTTCTGGACGAGATCTCGGCCGAAGCCCGGCGGCTCGGCGGGGCGCGCCAGCAGACCTACCGCCGAAGCGGCGCCTTGCAGCAGCGTGACAGCAGCGCCCCGGTCGCGGTCAACACGCGCCTCTGACACGGCTCTTGCCTAGTAGGAGTTCGCTTGCTTTGCTCCCGGCGGGTCCGGGGACGCAAGGCGCTTGGACGACCTGCCCGGTTGGAGTGAGAAGGCGAACAAGAACCCGTAACCGTGTCAACTTCGACAACTTCGCTCAGCCGCTTCGGCCACCCAGAGCCGAGCGGATGAGGCCAAGCTGCTTGCGATACAGGCTGGACAGGATCGCATAATCGGCCTGCACCTGACCCATGGCGAGCAGTTGCTGCTCAAGCGTCACGTTATTTCCGTCGGGCTTGGTCTCGCTGACCGAGCGGTCCAGCGTCGGGCGAGCGCCCGAGCGCCGCTCGTGTCCGAGCCTGACCATGGCCTCGGTCGCCTGCACCGCCGGGCCGCGCACGCTTCCGGGACCGCTGCGCTCGAGCAACCGCGCGAAGTCCGGTTCGGCCAGCGTTCGGGCCTTGAAGCCCGGCGTGTCGGCATTGGCGATGTTGCCGGCGATCACCTTCTGCCGGTCGCCAAGGTGGCGCAGATTGGCGGCGATGGCGTCGAGCAGTCGTCCCATGGTTCAGCCTCCCAGCCGGTTCAGCGCATCCTGGTACCGGGCGAGCTGCCCGGCGAGATAGGGAGAGACGCTTCCTCCCCGCCGCGGTCCCTCGGCGAGCGCGGCCTTGGTCTCGTCCCAGTAGAGCGAGCGAAAGCCCGCCTGCACCGTGGCGATGGCCCCATCGATGCGCTCCAGCGCAACCTTGGCCGAGCCGCGGTCGCCAAGCGACAGGCCGGCGGCAAGGTTGAGCCCGTAATGCCCGCCGGGCGTCACTCGCGGGGCCTTGCTGTTGAACGGCGGCGGCGCGATCAGCGCGCCGGGTGCCAGCCCGAGCTTGGCGAGAGCGTCGCGGCCTTCCGGCCCGCTCAGGAGATCGATCCGCTGGCCGGCGGCGGGCTCGAAGCGGAGCAGCGGCGCGCCGTCCACCCGGGCGATGGTGACCCGGCCCACGCTCCGGCCGATGGCTCGGCTGATCCGGTCGGCAAAGCTGGCGGCCGTCTCGTCGGCGGCGATGCTGAGGCTCCGGGCCGGGCCGCCGTTCAGCCTGATCTGGAAGCTGTCGCCGGGCCGGAGGGCGGTCTGCTCGACCAGGGTCCGGGCCTCGGCAGGATTGAGCAGGCCGTCGTTGAACCCGAGCCGGTGGACGGCGCTGTCCGCCCGCGCGGCAAGGGTCAGCGTCAGCGGCCCGGCGGTGGCGGCCGGCTCGCCCCACTGCCGGATCGCCTCGACCGCGCCGCTGATAGCATCCACCCGGGCAACAAAGGCGTCGGTCTTCCCGCTGCGCGCAGCGCCGAGGGAGCCGCTGGTGCGGCCGCCGGCCAGGAGATCGGCGCCGTCGAACAGCAGCTGATCGATCCGATCGTCGCCGGCGCTCGCAAGAGACGCCCACTGGACCGAGCCGCCCTCTACAAGGGCAACAGCCCCGTCCCCGCCACGCTGGCCACCGATCGCGACCCGGCCATCGCTTGACACGGCGAGGCTCGACGCCGTTAGCGCAAGCCGCTGGAGGACGACGCCATCCCCGAGCGGCCCGGACCCGATCCGTCGCAGCTGGGCCTCGTCGCCCGCCTGGGTCAGGAGAAGGAGGTCGCCGCCCGGCCCCGAAGCAAGGCCGCGGACCTGCGTTCCTGCCGCGGCCTCGAGGTTGTGCCGCTCGAGCAGCCTGCCATCCTCAGCCACCCGCGCAAGAGACAGGCTGCCCGTGGCGCTTCTTGCGGCGAGCACCACCGACCCGTCGGGCGCCAGCGCCATCCCCTGCAGTGTATCGTCGCCGACCCGGCGGACCGTGGACAGCATCTGCTCTTCGCCGGCCGGTCCGAAGCGGGCGACGAGGAGGTCGCGCTCCCGTTCGTCCCCGGACGGCGCAACCGTCCCGCCCACCACGACGGCGCCGCTCGGATCGAGCGCGATCGACAGGCCGTTTGCGGTCCCTGCCGTGCCGAGGCTCCGCTGCCAGACCTGCCGGCCGCGCGAGTCCAGCTTCAGGAGGACGAGATCGTCGCTTCCCTCGCCAAGGTGCGAGCCGAGGTCCCCGCTGCTTGTTCCCACAGCATAGGTGAAGTCGTCCGTGCTCGTTACCGCAGCGGCAATGGACAGCGGCGCGAGCAGGGGCGGCAGTGGCTTTCCATCTCGCCCGAGCGGCTGCACGGCGCTCGCTTGCCGATCGGTCGCGGACAGCTCGGCAAGCCTTGTGCGCTGGAGGTCGCTTGCCGGAAGGTCGAAGCGGGTCAGCCGCACCGGCCCGGCCTGCCCTGCGGTGCCCTCGCCGGAGGTGACCAGGAGGGCAGGGCGCGCGTCCGCATCGCGCAGGGCGACCTCCTCGATCCCGCCGCTGCGCAGCTCGAGGCTCCAGCCCGCGTCGCTCCGCACCACGGCAAGGCGGCTCTGGTAGCGACTGACTGGATCGCCCGCAGCATCGCGAAGGATGCTGCCGTCAGCCGCGAGCATCGGCAGACTGGTGATCGCCTGATTGAAGGCCGCCGCGACCGTGTCGAGCGTCGGCGGCTGGGGAGTGCCGGCAAGGTCCACGGCGACGCTGTCGCTTGCGCCCGGCCGCGCGAGGTTGAGGACGAAGCGCTCGGACCCGCTCAGCCCGGCGATGGGAAGACCGCGCTGCGCCGCGACGACGCTGCCACGCAGCTCGGTAGGAGCGGCAAGCGGGAGCTTGATGCTGTCCGCCCGCCTGGCGGCGCCGCCGAAGGACAAGGTCAAGTCCTCACCCGGCGCGCGTGCGAGCCATTGCTCCAGCTCGGCAAGGCCGCTTGCGAAACGCTCCTTGACGCCATCGCTGACGGAGACGCCGGTGCCCGCCTCGGCCAGGATCCGAAGCCGTTCCAGCGCCTTGTAGGCCGTGAACGCGGTCGCAACGTCCGGCGGCAGGCCGCGGCCGTTCGCCTGATCGATGAAGGAGGGGAGCCGCATCACCGCGCTCAGCGCCGGCTTCGGCCCCGCCTCGCGCCAGACCGGCGTGACGGGCGGCAGGCTGAATTGCGCACGGGCGAGACGCACGGCCTTGCTCTCGATCCGCGGCGCTGGGGCGAGACCGGCCAGATTGGTCCCGCTCAGCAGCGATAATCCGGCAAGGCTGTTGGCAAGGCTTGTCATTCTTTGCTCCGGAGGGCCGGCTCGCCGCCACTCCTCCTATGATAGAGGAAAAGGAGGATCGGCGTTCCGATGTGCCATTTCGCTGAGCAGGAAGGCGCTCGATGAGCGTCGCCACCGTCACTGCCGAGCCGCCCGAGCTGAAGCGGCTCAACGGGCCGCAGCGCGCCGCGGCCCTGCTGCTGGTGCTCGGCCGCGACCATGGCGCTCCCATCTGGGAGTCCCTGTCGACGGAGGAGGTCAAGGAATTGTCGGCAGCCATGGCGCAGCTCGGCCAGCTTCCGGCCAGCGTCGCCGACCATCTGCTGGTGCGCTTTTCGGGCGAGGTGTCGAGCATGGCCTCGCTCCACGGCAGCTTTGAGACGACCGAACGCCTGCTCGGCGATCTCCTTCCGGCCGACCGCGTCAAGGAAGTGATGGAGGACATCCGCGGCCCGTCGGGGCGGACCATGTGGGACAAATTGTCGAACGTCGGGGAAGGGCTGCTCGCCGGCTATCTCAAGAACGAGCATCCGCAGACCGTCGCGGTGATCCTGGCCAAGCTCCGCCCCGACCATGCGGCCCGGGTGCTCGGCGAACTTCCCCGCGATTTCGCGGTCGAGGTGATCACCCGCATGCTGCGGTTGGACACGGTCCAGAAGGAAGTGATCCAGGAGGTGGAGCGGACGCTCAAGAGCGAGTTCATGAGCAATCTCGCCCGGACCCAGCGGCGCGACCCGCACGAGAGCATGGCGGACCTGTTCAACGCCATGGACCGCTCGACGGAGGAAGCGATGCTGGGCGCGCTGGAGCAGGTGCTGCCGGACGCGGCCGAGCGCATCCGCTCGCTCATGTTCACCTTCGAGGACCTGACCAAGCTGCTTCCGCCAGCGATCGCCGCGGTGGTCAAGGCGGCCGACAAGAAGGTCATGGCACTCGCGCTGAAGGGCGCCGACGAGGAGCAGCGGGCCGTGTTCCTGGCGGCGATGACCGAACGTGCCGGGACGCTCCTCAAGGAGGATATCGCGACCATGGGTCCGGTCCGTGCCCGCGACTGCGAGGAAGCGCAGACCACGCTCGTTCGTCTTGCCAAGGGAATGGCCGATCGCGGCGAGATCGTGCTCGTCGATCCCAAGAGCGACGATGCGGTGATCGTCTGATGGCCTCGGTCCGCCCGTTCGACTTTCCCCAGCAATTCGAGGCCCTCGACGGCGGGCTCCAGCCCCGCGAGGAACTCGAGGCGGAAGTGGCGCGCCTTCGCGCCGAGGTCGGCAGGGCGCGCGAGGAGGGCAGGGCAGAGGGCTTCGCGGAGGCGCTTCTGCAGCTTGAGGCGGAGCGCGAGATGGCGATGCTGGCGGCGTCCGGCGCTCTGACCAGCGCCTTGCTGCACCTCGATCAGCGCTTCGACGCGATCGAGCAGCAGGTCGCCCGGCTTGGCGCCGAGCTTGCCCTCGACCTTGCCGACCATCTCGCCGCCCGAGCGCTCGAGCGCGATCCCGCGCTTGGTATCGAGCAGGCCATTGTCAGAGCCTTGTCGCAGGTCCGGCGTGGGCAGCCGCTCCAGATTCGCGTGGCGCCCGAGTGCGTCGAGGCGGTCCAGCGCTGCCTTGACCACCTTCAGACGGGCGAGAGGCGTCGGCTTTCCGCTACTGTCCTGCCGCAGGCCGACGTGCCGCCCGGGGACGTCCGTATACACTGGGACGATGGCGCGATGCTGCTCGACCGCGAGGCGCGACGGCAGGCGATGGCGACGGAGATCGCGGCCATGCTCGCCGCCGCCTGAACTAGGCAAAATTTGCCGCCTGTGCGCCGGAGCTGCCCTCGGGCCTCTAAGTGGAACGGGTGTTGAGGACCCTTCTCGAGAAATTCGGACCCAAGCGGCTGGCCCTGATGGGCGCGGTCGCCGCGGCGCTGATCGTCGGCCTCGCCTTTTTGGCGCTGCCCGGCCGCACGGGTCCGATGGGGCACCTGTTCACCGATCTCGAACCCGCCCAGGCGCAGGCCATTGCCGAGCGCCTGCAGGCCGAGGGCGTGCCCTTTCAGCTGTCCGCCGACGGAACGGCGGTGATGGCTCCCCAGGACCGTCTGGCCGACCTGCGGATGACGCTGGCCGGCGAGCGGCTCGGCGGCAAGGTCGGTTATGAGGTGCTGGACGGAGAGCAGGCGTTCGGCACGTCCGCCGCCCGGGCCCGGCTGAACGAGACCCGGGCGATCGAAGGCGAACTCGCCCGCTCGATCGAGAGCCTCGACCTCGTCAGCCGCGCCCGGGTCCATCTGGTCATGCCGGACCGGCCCCTGTTCGCTACCGAAGGACGGCGGGCGACCGCCTCCGTCACCATCAAGACCCAGGGCCGGATCGCCGGGGAGCAGGTGCAGGCGATCCGCTATCTCGTCGCGGCGGCCGTGCCCGAGCTCGCCCCCGAGGCCGTGTCGGTGGTGGACCACACCGGCGCCCTGCTGGCCCGTTCCGGCGAGAGCGGGGCTGCCGGTGCGGCTGGCGCCGACGAGCGCCAGGCGGCCATCGAGGCGCGCCTTCGCGAACAGATCGAAAGCCTGCTCGAGCCGATCGTCGGCGCCGGCAAGGTCCGCGCCGAAGTGTCGGCGCTGGTCGACCGTGACCAGACCCGCGAAGAGGCTTCGCTGGTCGACCCCGAACGCCAGGCGATCGCCCGGCAGGTGACGGTGGAATCGACCGACCGCGACGATGAGCAGGGCGCGCCGGCGGCCGCGACCACGGTTTCGGCGCAGCTCCCCGACGCCGCTGCGGCGGCCGGGCTGCCGGGCGAGCGCCGCCAGGCGGAGCGCAACGAGACCAGCGAGGACGTGACCTACGACAACAGCCGCACCACCACCGTCCGCGTGAAGAGCCCGGGCGAGGTGAAGCGCCTGACGGTGGCGGTGATGGTCGATCCCGGCGAGCAGCAGCTGCCCGCTCCGCAGGTCCAGCGGTTGCAGCGGCTGGTGGAGAATGCCGTCGGCTTCGACAGCGAGCGCGGCGACAGCGTGGTGGTTGAGGCGATGAAGTTCAGCGCCGCCGACCTCGCCGCCGAGGAGGGCAGCTTCCTCGACTCCTTGCCCGTCGACCACATCTTCTCGCTGCTGAAGCTGGTTATCCTTGCCGCTTTCGCGCTGATCGCCCTTCGTTTCTTCCGGCCCTTGCTGGAGCGGCGGCTTGCGTCCGCTGGCACGCCGGCCCTTGCCGCCCCAGCCGGGCCCGCCGCCCTCCTTCCCGCAGCCGCCACGCCCGAGCTCGAGGGAGCCGCGCCGCTGCCTGCGCTCCCGGGTGATCAGCGGCAGCTCCAGCTCGACCAGGAGATCGCCCTCGCCGAGGTCGACGGCCGCCTCAAGGCCAGCGCCCTCAAGCGGGTCGGCGACTCGGTCGCGGCCAGCCCGCACGAAGCAACCGCGGTGATCCGCCAATGGATGAGCAATTGAGGACGCGCCAGTGATGACGAGCGAGGAACATAGTGACCTACCGCTGCCCGGCGACGAACTCCTGCCGCACCTTGCCGACCTCGAGCCGGCCGGCAGTACGCTGCCGGTCGAGGTTGCGGCGGAGCCCGCCGCACGGCCGAGCCTGGCGCCGCTGTTCGACATTCCGGTCACGGTAGAGGCGGTGCTGGGTAGCGCCACCCTGACGGTCGACGAGCTGCTGGGGCTTGCCGCAGGAAGCGTGATCGAGGTCGATCGCCGCGTCGGCGACCCCATCGACCTCATCGTCGGGGGACGGCTTCTCGCCCGCGGGGAGCTGGTGCTGATCGACGGTGCGCTTGGCCTGACGCTGACCGAGATCGTGCGCCGCGAGGACAAGTGAGCTCCATTCGCCTCATCCTTGCCGGAGGAGCGCGGCAGGAGCTGCGCCACGCTGCCCGCCTCGCCCAGGAGGCGGGAGCGCAGGTGCGGCTCGCCGAGGATGGCGCGGAGGCGCTCCTCTTCGCCCGCCGCCACGGCGCCGACCTCCTCCTTGCCGACGTGTCGCGGAACGACGTGCCGGCACTTGTCGCGGCGCTCCGGGCTGAGCGGATCGCGCTGCCCGTGCTCGCCTGCGGAGTGGACGCACCGGCACCGCTGGCCGTCGCCGCAGTTCGTTCGGGTGCGATCGATTACCTTCCCCTGCCGCCCTCGCGCGAGCTGATCGCCGCCGCGCTGCTCAGCATCGGCAATCGTGCCGACCAGCTGATCGGGGAGGATCGCGAATGGCGGCGGGTGGTGGACCATGTCTCCCGCTTCGCCGCGTCGGCAGCGCCGATCCTGATCACCGGCCCGGCGGGATCGGGCAAGCAGGCGCTTGGCCGGCACCTCCATCGGCTGTCCGGGAGGAGCGGGCCGCTGGTGCTGCTCGATTGTCTGGGGGACAGCGAGGAGGAGGTGCAACGCTCCGAGCTTCTCGGCCACCGCCGCGACGCGTTCGACGGAGCGGTTGCGGACCGCGCGGGCAAGCTTGGCGAGGCTGCGGGCGGCACCCTGCTCGTCCGCCGGGCCGAAGCCCTTGCCCCTTCGCTTCAGCAAGCGCTTGCGCAGGCGGCGCCGAGGGTGGACGTGCGCCTGATCGTCACCGCCGCCAGCCGGACCTTGCTTCAGCCTGAGCTGTTCAAGCTCCTCAGCCTTGTCGAAGCGCCAGTGCCCAGCCTTGCAGGCCGACACCGCGACATCCTCCCCCTGGCCGAAGCGTTCGTCCGGCAGCTTGCGGCCGCGCAGGGGTTGGCCGCGCCAATCCTCGCCCCTTGCGCGGTGAGGGCGCTCGAGGCGCATCCCTGGCCGGGCAACGTCAGCGAGCTTGAGGAAGTGATCCACCGCGCACTCGCCCTCGCCGGCGCAGGCCCGATCCGGGCCGCCGATCTGGTGCTGGCGGACGGGCGGATGCTCGGCGCGCCGCACCTTCCCATCGGCGAGCTCGTCGGCCGGACCATGGAGGAGGTCGAGCGCGCGCTGATCCTTGGCACGCTCCAGCGCTGCAACGGCAACCGGACCAGCGCCTCGGCGATCCTCGGCATCTCGGTCCGGACCATGCGCAACAAGCTCCGCCTCCTCAAGGGAGAGGGCGTCGACATCGCCCCGGCTGCCTAGACCATGGCCCTGGACCTGCCCTTCCTCAAGAAGGTCGACGACCACCGCGACCTGATCCTCGGCGCCGGGATCATCGCGATCATCGCGATGCTGATCCTGCCGGTGCCGGCGATACTGCTGGACCTCGGGCTGACCCTGTCCATCACCCTCTCGATCCTGATCCTCATGGCGGCGCTGTTCATCGACAAGCCGCTCGACCTGTCCGCCTTTCCGACCATCCTCCTCATCGCCACCATGCTCCGGCTCGGCCTCAACATCGCCAGCACGCGCCTGATCCTCGCCCATGGGCACGAGGGGCCGGAGGCGGCGGGCGGGGTGATCATGGCATTCGGCGAGTTCCTGATCGGCGGCGACCTCGTCATCGGTCTCACCATCTTCCTCATCCTGGTGGTGGTGAACTTCATCGTCATCACCAAGGGCGCCGGCCGAATCGCCGAGGTCGCCGCCCGCTTCAGCCTCGATTCCATGCCCGGCAAGCAGATGGCGATCGACGCCGACCTTTCGGCCGGGCTGATCGACGAGGGCCAGGCCCGCGCGCGCCGCCGCGAAGTGGAGGACGAAAGCAATTTCTTCGGCGCGATGGACGGCGCTTCCAAGTTCGTGAAGGGAGACGCCATCGCCGGCCTGATCATTACGGCGATCAACATCGCCGTCGGGCTGCTGATCGGCATCTTCTCGCACGGCCTGCCGCTTGGCGAGGCGGGGCGGGTCTATACGCTCCTGACCGTCGGCGACGGCCTCGTCAGCCAGGTGCCGGCGCTGATCGTCTCCACCGCGGCCGGCCTGCTGGTCAGCAAGGGCGGGATGCAGGGCAAGGCCGGGGCCGCGCTGACGGCGCAGCTCGGCCGCAACCCCAAGGCTTTCGCAATGGCGGCGGCGATGATGGCGATCCTGGCTCTGCTGCCGGGACTGCCGTTCGTTCCCTTCGCCGCCTTTGCCGCGGGCTGCGGCTTTCTCGCCTGGACCAGCCAACGCAGCCTTGCCCGCGGAGCGGCAGCCCGGGCCGAAGAGGCCGCAAGCCGCGAAAGCGCTGCCCTGACGGAAGAAGAGCCGATCGGCCGCACCCTTGCGCTCGACGCCGTCCGCATCGAGCTCGGCTACGGCCTTCTTCCGATCATCAACGACGGCAGCAGCGAGCCAAGGCTGGACGACCAGGTCCGGGCCCTGCGGCGGCAGCTCGCCAGCGACTATGGCTTTGTGCTCCCGGCCGTGCGGATTACCGACAATCTGCTGTTGAAGGCGCATGAATATGCCGTCTTCATCAAGGAGACGGAGGTCGCCCGGGGCGAGCTCAGACTGGACAAGCTGCTGGTCATCAACCCCGCGGGCGGCCCGGCGGGCATCGCCGGCGAGGACACGAGGGAGCCGGTATTCGGCCTCCCCGCATTGTGGATCGACCGCAGCCTGCGCGACGAGGCTGGCCTTCGCGGCCTGACGGTGGTCGATTGCGGGACGGTGATCGCGACCCACCTCACCGAACTCGTCCGCGACAATATCGCCGACATGCTGAGCTATCTCGAAGTGCAGAAGCTGCTCAGCGAGGTGCACCGCGACTGCGAGAAGCTGGTGGCCGAGCTGGTGCCGAACAGGATCACCGTGTCCGGCATCCAGCGCGTGCTTCAGAACCTTCTGTCCGAAGGCATCTCGATCCGCGATCTTCCCACGATCCTTGAGGGCATGGTGGAGGCACTCGGCAGCACGGCCAACCTTGCCCAGGTGACGGAGCAGGTGCGCGCCCGCCTGGCCCGGCAGATCTGCGTCGCCAACAGCCGCGACGGCGTCATCCCGGTGGTGACGCTCAGCCCCGAGTGGGATGCAGCCTTCGCCGATGCGATCGTTGGCGAAGGCGATCACCGCCAGCTCGCCATGGCACCGAGCCGCCTGCAGGAGTTCATCGCCGCGCTTCGCTCGACCTGGGACCGGCTGGCGCAATCGGGCGAGATCCCCTGCCTGCTGGTCAGCCCGACGCTGCGGCCCTTCATCCGCTCGATCGTCGAACGCGTGCGTCCCTCGACGGTGGTGCTCAGCCAAAACGAGATCCACGCCAAGGCCAGAATTCGCTCGCTGGGAACGGTCGGGGAGCTGATGGCCCTACAATAAGGCAATGCTGCCCGTCCTCCCGGCCCCCTCCGCCTCCCCGCCCGCC
>ERZ1066119.1537-NODE-1537-length-11832-cov-13.452322_pt1 | contig 11832 bp, 8 predicted proteins | sample MGYA00382766_ERZ1066119 | MGnify/ENA primary metagenome ERZ1066119 (study PRJEB33369, sample SAMEA5778349) | biofilm metagenome | biome: Industrial cooling water; feature: Water cooling tower basin; material: Biofilm | place: United Arab Emirates | collected...
ACGCCGCGGCCGGCGCCCGCTCGCCCGAGCGGCGGCTGTCGGACGACGACCGGCGGGCGGGCGCCGAGCGCGGCGCGGGCGCGGCGGACGAGGCGTACCAGCAGCGGCGCGTGCGCGCGGCCATCCAGCGCGAGCTGGCCCAGGGCGCCGCGGCCGAGCGCCCGGACGCCGCCGAGCCGGGCCCCGCGCCGGGCGCCGTGATCGAGCTCGAGAACGTGCACCTGGGCTTCGGCGACCGCACCATCCTCGAGAACGTGTCGTTCCTCGCGATGAAGGGCGAGACGATCGTCGTGGTGGGCGAGAGCGGCACCGGCAAGAGCACCACGCTCAAGCTGATCCTCCGGCTGCTCGTCCCCGACCGCGGGTGCGTGTACGTGGACGGGCAGGAGATCGGCGGGCTGTCGTTCGACGAGGCGCTGAAGGTCCGCCAGAAGATGGGCATGGTGTTCCAGGGCGCCGCGCTGTTCGACTCGATGACGATCTATGAGAACGTGGCCTACCCGCTGCGCGAGCACACCGACCTGCCCGAGGACGAGATCGAGCGGCGGGTGCGCGAGAAGCTCACCTTCGTCGACCTCGACCCGGACGTGGTGATGCCGCTGCTGCCGTCGTCGCTGTCCGGCGGGATGCGCAAGCGCGTGGGCGTGGCGCGCGCCATCGCGAATGACCCGCTCCTTATGCTCTACGACGAGCCCACCTCGGGGCTCGACCCGCTCACCACGGGGACGATCACCCGGCTCATCATCAAGCTGCAGCGCGAGCTGGGGGTGACCAGCGTGGTGGTGTCGCACGACATCCGGTCGGTGTTCCGCATGGCCAGCTACGTGGCGCTGCTGGCGGAGAAGCGGATCCGCTTCTTCGGCACGCCCGAGGAGATGGCCGCGAGCGACGACCAGTACATCCAGGACTTCCTCGGCGGGCTCTAGCAGCCCCGCGCCGACCGCCGATCCCGCCTAACGCCCATGCGCCGCAGCAGCTTCCTCACCGTCGAACAGCTCCGCGTGGGCGCCGTCGTGGCCGTCGCGCTCGGTATCCTCGCCTTCGGCGTCTACCGCCTTGGCGTGTCGGCGCATCTGTTCAACGACCGCTACACCCTCGTCGCCTTCGTGCCCAACGCCAACGGGCTGCGCCAGGGCGGCACGGTGACCGTGGCCGGGCAGCTCGTCGGCACGGTGAAGGAGGTCGAGTTCCTCCGCCCCGACGCCGACACCTCGCGGAACCTGCGCCTGGTGCTCGACGTGGACGCCGGCGTCCGCGAGCAGATCCGCGGCGACTCGCGCGCCCGGCTCCGCACGCAGGGGCTGCTCGGCGACAAGGTGTTCGACATCTCCCCGGGCACCCCGCGCTACGCGGCGCTCCGCGACAACGACACCATCGCCATCGCCCCGTCGCTCGACTACGACCAGATCGTCCAACAGGCGTCGGGCGCGGTGGGCGACGTGGTGGGGCTCACGCGCGACCTGCGCGTGGTGTCGGGCGGGATCGCCCGCGGCGAGGGGACCGTGGGGCAGCTCGTGACCAACCGCGCGCTCTACGACCAGCTCACGGCCACGCTCGACCAGAGCAACCGGCTGATCGCGCGCCTCCAGAGCCGCAACGGCACCGTCGGCCGCCTGCTCGACGATCCGCAGCTCTACAACAACCTGGTGCGCGTGACCGGCTCGCTCGACTCGCTCACCTCGCAGGTGGCGTCGAGCAACGGGACGGTGGGGCGGCTGCTCCGCGACGACTCGCTGTACGTGCGGCTGGTGGGGGTGGCGGCCGGGGCGGATTCGCTCACGCGGCTGCTCACGCGCGGCAACGGGCTGGCCGCGCGGCTGCTGACGGACCAGGAGAGCTACGATCGGCTCAACCGCACGTTAGGCGAGCTGAACGAGATCCTGGCGGACGTGCGGCGGAACCCGGGGCGGTACACGAAGGGGATCATCAAGGTCTTCTGACGCGGCGCGGGACAGCCGCCTGCCCGGGTCGTCCCGAGCGGAGCGAGGGACCTACTCCCCGAGCGAACGGGGGAACATGGCCGCGCTACCCTCATCGCCACGGCCAGTAGGTCCCTCGCTGCGCTCGGGACGACAACTTGGTGGGATGACTTCGCCTCCGCGGTGGGTGCTTGCCACGCGCACCCTGCCCCTCGACCGCCCGTTCCTGCTCGGCGTCCTCAACGTGACGCCCGACAGTTTCAGCGACGGCGGCCGGCACGCCGACGCCGCGTCGGCGGTTCGGCACGCCGAGCGACTGCTCGACGAGGGCGCGGACACGGTGGACGTGGGCGGGGAGAGCACACGGCCGCACAATGCCGGCCCCGTCCCGGCCGACGAGGAGATCGCCCGGGTCGTGCCGGTGATCCGCGGGCTCCGCGCGGCCCGCCCGGACGCGCTCATCTCGGTCGACACGGTGAAGGCCGCAGTGGCTCGCGCCGCGCTCGACGCCGGGGCCGACGTGGTGAACGACGTCAGCGGCTTCCGCCTCGACCCGGCGATGGCCGGGGTATGCGCCGCGGCGCACGCGGGCGTCGTCCTCATGCACTCGCGCGGCGAGGTGACCGACATGGCGACGTACGCGCACGCCCGCTACGCGGACCCGGTGGCGGAGGTCGAGGCGGAGCTCGCGGCGTCGCTGGCGCGCGCGGACGCGGCGGGCGTGGCGCGCGAGGCCGTGGTGCTCGACCCCGGCGTGGGGTTCGCCAAGACCAGCGCGCAGTCGCTGGCGGTGCTCGGCGGCCTGCCGCGACTGACGGCGCTCGGCCGACCGCTGCTGGTGGGCGCCTCCCGCAAGCGGTTCGTGGGGGAGCTGAGCGGGGTGGCCGAGCCGGCGGCGCGGGTGCACGGCTCCGTGGGGGCGCACGTTGCGGCGCTGGCGCTGGGCGCGCGGCTGTTCCGCGTGCACGACGTGCGCGCGCACCGCGAGGCGCTCGACGTGGCGTGGGCGGTGCTGCGCGGCGGGGTGCACAAGACGGTATAGAGGGGGGCCCGCGCGGTGGCGCCCTCCGGCGCGGCCGGGCTACCTTCGGCGATGCCCGCCCCGGCCGCCCCCGACCTGCTCGCCACGCTCGCGCCGCCCGCCGGCACGGGGCGCTGGAGCGTGGGGTGGCGGGACGCGGTGCAGGTGGCCGTGATCGCGTGGGGTGCGTACCACGCGTTACTCCGCGTGCAGGGGCGGCGGGCGCTGCAACTCGTGCTGGCGCTCGCGGTCGTGGGCGCGGCGTACGCGCTCGCGTGGGCGCTGCAGCTTACGCTGCTCACCTGGCTGCTCGGCCGCGTGGTGCTGTTCGCGCCCGTCGTGGCGCTCGTGGCGTTCCAGCCGGAGCTGCGCGCGGCGGTGCTCCACCTGACGCACCCGCGCACCACGCGGCTGGTGCGCTCGCTCGACGCGGCGGAGGTGGCCGACGAGATCGCGGACGCCGCCGAGCGGCTCAGCCGGTCGAGCACGGGTGCCATCGTCGCCGTCGAGCGCGACCTGCCGCTCGGCGACTACCTCGACACCGGCACGCCGCTCAGCGCCAAGGTGAGCGGCGACCTGCTGGCGACGATCTTCACCCCCTACTCGCCGCTGCACGACGGCGCGGTGGTGATCCGCGGCGACACGATCGTCGCGGCCGGCTGCATCCTCCCGCTGTCGCAGGCGAGGGTGGACGACCGCTCGCTCGGCACCCGCCACCGGGCGGCGTTAGGCCTGGCGGAGGAGAGCGACGCGCTCGTGGTGGTGGTGAGCGAGGAGACGGGGTCGATCTCGCTCGCCGCCGCCGGGCGACTGGTGCGCGACCTCGGACCGGGGCAACTGCGCGACGTGCTGGCGGGGCGGGCGCCGCGAGCCACCACGGCCGAACATGCGGGCGTCGCGCTCGCGGACTAACCCGGGGCGGGCGACCCCGGCGCGGGGGCCGGCGCTCGTCCGCGCGGGGTGGCGCGACGGGCCTCGCGACGGGGACGCGTTCCCGCGGTGCGTCCCGGCGGTCCGTGCGTTGGACGGCGGCCTCAAGCTCGACGCGCCGGTCACCTTCTTCGTCGGGGAGAACGGGAGCGGCAAGAGCACGCTGCTCGAGGCGATTGCGCTCGCGGCGCACCTGCGCGCGGTCGGGTCGGAGCGCGACCCGTGGCGCGACGCGACCCTCGCCGCGGTGTCTGCGCTCGCGCGGGCGATGCGCCTCGGGTGGGCGTGGCGGCCGGCGTTCGGGTTCTTCTTGCGGGCCGAAGACTTCTTCGGGTACCTGCGGGCTCGCGCGCGCGACGACGCCCGCAGCCTCCGCGAGGTGGCCGAGGCGCGCCTGACCGACGGGGAGATCCTGCGGCGGCGCGGGCCGAACGCCCTGCACGAGGTGCTCGACGAGGCGGGGGCGGCGGAGCGGATCGGCGCGTACGACGCCCGCTCGCACGGCGAGAGCTTTCTCGACTACTTCGTGGCGCAGCTCGACGCGCCGGGCTTGTACCTGTTGGACGAGCCCGAGACGCCCCTTTCGCCGCAGCGGCAGCTCACGCTGCTCGCGCTGCTCATGGGCGCGGTCCGGACGGGCGCGCAGCTCGTGGTGGCGACGCACTCGCCCATCCTGCTCGCGCTGCCCGGCGCGCGCATCTACGCGTTCGGCGCGGGCGGCGTGCGCGAGGCGGCCTACGACGAGCTTGAGCACGTGCGGGTGACGCGCGACTTCCTGAACGCGCCCGAGCGGTTCCTCCGCCACCTCGCCTAACGTGCGCGGGGCGGGGGGCGCGCCGGCCCGCGCGGGGCTGGCCGCCGGCGCGCTGCTGGCGGCGCTGTACGCGGCCACGGCCGCGCCGGCGGTCACGTTCTGGGACGCCGGCGAGTTCGTCGCCGCGTTCGCGAGCTACGGCGTTCCGCACCCGCCCGGCACGCCGCTGTTCGTCGCGCTGGGGCGCGCGTGGACGCTGACCCTCGGTGCGTTGGGCATCGGCGGGGCGGCGGCCGCGGCGTTACTGAGCGCCACTTGCACCGCGGCGGCGGGGGGCGTTACGGCGGCGCTAGTGACACGTTGGACCGGCAGCACACGCGCCGGCGTCGCCGCCGCGCTCACCGCGGGGACGATGAGCACCGTGTGGGCAAGCGCGACCGAGCCCGAGGTGTACGCGCCCGCGCTGCTCCTCGCCACGCTCGCCCTGCTCGCCGCCGACGCGGCCGGGCGGGCGCGCGCGGCTCGGGCGGACGACGCGCCGGCGGCGTCGGGCTCGCGGGCCACCCTCGCCGCGGCGTATGCGTTAGGCCTGGCGGCGCCGCTCCACCCGAGCGCGCTCGTGTGCGCGCCGGTGGTCGCGTGGCTCGCCGCGGTCCCGGCGGGCGACGTGGATCGGCGGTCGGTGCGGTGGCATCGAGGTTTCATGATCGTCGCCGGCGCCGGGCTGACGGCAGGGTTGGGCGGCGGCAGCGGGGCAGTCGTCGCGCTCGCCCTCGTCCTGCTCGGCGCGCTCGCTATCCGCGGCGGACCCAAGTCCGATGGCCGTCTGGCCCTGGGTATCGCTGCGCTCACCCTCGTCGCGGCGTCCGCGCTGCTCGCGCTGTGGGTGCGCGCGCGGCACGACCCGTGGCTGAACCAGGCCGCGCCCGTCACCTGGCCCGCGTTCCGGGACGTGCTAACCCGCGCCCAGTACGCCCCGGCCGGGCTCTGGCCGCGACAGGCGCCGCTTTGGCTCCAACTCGCCAACGTGGGCGAGTGGGCCGACTGGCAGGTCGGGCTGGGGCTGGACGGCGGCGTCGGCCCGCGCCCGCTCCGCCTCCCCTGGACGATCGCCTACGCCGTCCTCGCCGCATTCGGCGCGGCCTGGCACCGACGCCGCGACCCGCGGAGCTTCGGCGCGTGGGCGCTGCTGCTCGCGTGCGGGACGGCGGGCGTGGCGGTGTACCTCAACCTCAAGGCGGGCCCGAGCTTCGGCGCCGGCGTGCTCCCGCCCGACGCGCCCCACGAGGCGCGCGAGCGCGACTACTTCTTCGCGCTCGGCTGGTGGGCCTGGGGGGCGTGGGCGGGAGTGGGCGCGGTCGTGCTGGCCCGCCGGCTCGCCCGGCGGGTCTCCGGTGGCCGTGCGCGCCGTGCGGTGGCGTTAGGCGGCGGCCTGGCCGCCGCGGCGCTCCCCGGCGCGCTCAACTGGCGCGCGGTGGACCGGCGCCGCGAACCGGCCGCGTCCACCGCGGACGCCTACGCCCGCGCGCTGCTCGCGGCCGCGCCCCCTCGCGCCGTGCTGCTGGTCCGCGCCGACAACGACACGTACCCGCTCTGGGCCGCTCAGTCCGGGGGATTCCGACGCGACGTCACCACGGTCACGCTGTCCCTGCTGCCCGCACGATGGTACCGCGCCGAGCTCGCTCGGCGACACGGCTTGGTGCCGGCGGCCATGGAGCGGGCGTGGCCAGGCGAGGCGCTGCTCGTGCGAGCGCTCGCTGCCGCCGCGGCCGCCGCAGGCCGCCCGATGGCCACGACCCTCTCGGTGGAGCCTGCCACTCGTGCCGATGCGGGCGGCCGCTGGGTGCACGCGGGGCTGCTGATCGAGCGACGGGATGGCGACGCGAACGCCGGCGGCGGTGCGGTCGCACCGGCCGTCGGCGCGCTGATCGGTGATGTCGAGGCCGACTCTGCGGCGGTCCTCGCGTCCGCGCGCCTCGTCGGCGCGCTCGCCCCGCGGCTGTTCCTTGCGCGTCCCGGCCCGGCGGAGGCCGGCGTCGGGGTGTGGGCGCGCCGGCAGCTCGCCTGTCCGGCCGCGCTCCTCGCCGCGTGGGGTCAACCCGAGCCCGTGCCCCGCGCGGCGGGCGCGCGGCGGGTTGAGGGGGCGTGCCAGGGCCGGTAGCTTCCGCTGCCTATGTCGTTGCCCCACATCGACCTGCCCGACGCGCCCGCGGACCGCGACGCGGCCTTCGCCGGGCGCGTGCGGGAACGGGTGTCGGAGCTGCGCGGCCGCGCGGACGCCGCCGCCGCGCGAGGCGGGCACGGTCAGTCGGTCACCATCGTCGCCGTGACCAAGACCCACGGCCCCGAGGCGGTGCGCGCCGCCTGGGCCGCCGGGCTGCACGACGTCGGCGAGAACCGCGTGCAGGAGGCGCTCGACAAGATGGGCGCCGCCGACGTGCCGGTGCGCTGGCACCTCATCGGGCACCTGCAGCGCAACAAGGTGCGCTTCCTCGACGGCTTCGCGCTGGTGCACGCGTGCGACAGCGCGCGGCTGGCCGACGCGCTGCACGCGCACGGCGTCGCGCGCGGGCGGCCCGTCGACGCGCTGCTGCAGGTGAACGCGAGCGGCGAGGCGAGCAAGGGGGGCTACGCGCCGCACGAGCTGGTCGCCGAGGCCGAACGCCTGACGACGCGCGAGGGGCTCGTGGTGCGCGGCGTGATGACCATGGCGCCGCTCGACGCCGACGAGCGCACGCTGCGCGCGACGTTCGCCGGGGCGCGGGCGGCGCGCGACGTGCTGCGCCACGCCGGCCACCCGGCCGACGCGCTGTCGATGGGCATGAGCGGCGACTTCGAGGTCGCCGCCGAGGAGGGCGCCACGCTCGTCCGGCTCGGCACCGCGCTCTTCGGCGCCCGCATTTAGTCCGCTTGCGGCCGGGCCGCGCGCCGCCCGTCGGGCGCGCGCGGCCCGGCCTTCCGCATCGTCCCGTCCGCGGCCCACGCCGCGACCCCGCCCGCGACCCCGCCGCGTCTCCGTCCGACCCATGGCCGACGATCCCTTCCGCCTCTCCGCGCTCGACGTGCGCCGCTACGACCTCGGCGGCACGGCGTGGCGCGGGTACGACCGCGCGCGCGTCGACCAGTTCCGCGAGCAGGTGGCCGCGGAGCTCGAGCGCCTCACGCGCCACGCCCAGGAATTGGAGCAGAAGGCGCGCAACTTCCACGAGCAGTTGCGCGCCTTCCGCGAGCGGGAGAAGGCGATGAACGACGCGCTCGTCGCCGCCCAGCAGCTCCGCACGGAGACGCGCGAGGCCGCCGAGCGCGAGGCCGACCTGCTGCGGCGCGAGGCACAGCACGAGGCCGAGCGGCAGGTGCGTGAGGCGCGCGCCGAGGCCGAGCGCGTCCTCCGCGACGCGCACGAGGAGGCGCGGCGCGTGGCCGAGGAGCGCCGCGGCGAGGTGCGCCGGCTGGAGGAGGAGGCGCAGGGGATCGACCGCGTGCACCGGACGTACCTGGCGCAGCTCCGGCTGATGGCCGAGCGGCAGCTCGCCGAGCTGTCAGCGGCCGAGGAGCGCACGCTGCCGCCGGTGCGCACCCCGCGCGCGTTAGGCCCTGCGGGCGCGGAACCGCCTAACGGCGAGCGGCCGGCGTGAGCGACGGGGAGAGCGGGGGGCCGGGGGCGGCGACCGCGGGGCGCTTCCCCCCGCTGCCGGCCGGGCAGTCCGCGGGCGAGTTGGAGGAGGCGATGCTCGCGCGATGGGGAGACGAGCGGCTGTTCGAGCGCGCGCAGGCCGCGCGCGCTGGCGGGCCGCCCTTCGTCTTTTACGAGGGGCCGCCGACGGCGAACGGGCGCCCCGGGATCCACCACGTCTTCGCGCGCACGGTCAAGGACCTCGTCTGCCGCCACCGCGCGATGCGCGGGCACGACGTGCCCCGCAAGGCCGGCTGGGACACGCACGGGCTTCCCGTCGAGATCGAGGTCGAGAAGCGGCTGCAGATCAGCGGCAAGCAGGACATCGAGCGCGTGGGCGTGGCCGAGTTCAACCGGCTGTGCCGCGAGAGCGTGTTCACCTACCGCGAGGAGTGGGAGCGGCTGTCGGCGCGGATGGGCTACTGGCTGGACTACGCGCGCCCGTACGTCACCTACAGCAACGACTACGTGGAGAGCGTGTGGTGGGCGCTCGCCACGCTGCACGGGCGCGGGCTGCTGTACCAGGCGCACAAGATCCTGCCCTACTGCCCGCGCTGCGAGACGGCGCTGAGCAGCCACGAGGTGCAGCAGGGCTATAAAGAGGTCGAGGGGCCGAGCGTGTACGTCGCGCTCGACCTGGAGGGCGGGGCGGGGCGTCGGCGCATCCTCGTGTGGACCACGACGCCGTGGACGCTCGTGTCCAACACCGCGCTGGCCGTGAACCCGGAGCTCACGTACGTCGAGCTGCGCAAGAAGGGGCGCGACGACTGGACGGTTGTGCTCGCCGAGGCGCGCGCCGCCGGCGTGCTCGGCGCCGACTGGGGCGAGCGGTGGGACGTGGTGGCCGCGATCCCCGGCTCGGCACTCGTCGGCGCACGGTACCGCCGCCCGCTCGACTGGGTCGAGTTCCCGACGGACGGGCCGAACGCGGGCGCGCACGGGATGATCGTGGGCGAGTCGTTCGTCAGCGCGGAAGACGGATCTGGCGTGGTGCACATGGCCCCGGCGTTCGGCGAGGACGACTACGCGGCCGGGCGGCGGCACGGGCTGGCGTTCGTGCAGCCCGTGAACGCGCAGGGGCGCTTCGCGGACGGCGTGGCGGTGGTGGGCGGGCTGGGCGTGCACGAGGCCGAGGCGCCCATCCTGGACGCGCTGCGCGAGCGCGACCTGCTCTGGAAGGCCGGCAAGCGGCCGCACAGTTACCCGCACTGCTGGCGCTGCGGCACGCCGCTCCTCTACTACGCCCGCTCGTCGTGGTTCGTGCGGACGTCGGCGTACAAGGAGCGCATGCTGGCGCGCAACGCCGCGGTGGACTGGCACCCGGCGAGCGTGGGCACCGGCCGCTTTGGCGCCTGGCTGGCCAACAACATCGACTGGGCCCTCTCCCGCGACCGGTACTGGGGCACGCCGCTCCCCGTGTGGGTGAACGACGCCGACCCCGGCGAGGTCGAGGTGATCGGCTCGTACGAGGAGCTGGCGCGGCGCGTCGGGCGCTCGCTCCCCGACGACTTCGACCCGCACAAGCCGTTCATCGACGCCTACACCTGGCCGGCCGCGAGCGGCACGGGCACCATGCGCCGCGTCCCCGAGGTCATCGACACCTGGTTCGACTCGGGGAGCATGCCGTTCGCGCAGTGGCACTACCCGTTCGAGCACGCCGACGTGGTCGCGCGGCAGTTCCCGGCGGACTACATCGCCGAGGGGCAGGACCAGACGCGCGGGTGGTTCTACTCGCTGCTGGCCATCGCGGCGGGGCTCGGCGACGCGCTGCCCAACAACGACGGCGACGCGGCGGCGCCGTACCGCGCCGTGATCGTCAACGGCGTGGTGCTCGACGCGAACGGCAAGAAGATGTCGAAGAGCGTCGGCAACACCGTCGACCCGTGGGCCGTGATGGGCCGCCACGGCGCCGACGCCGCCCGCCTCTTCCTCGTCTCGGCCAGCGAGGTGTCGCGCGAGCTGCCGTTCGACGAGGCGCAGATCCGCCAGACGGCCGGCAACTTCCTGGTCACGCTGCGGAACGTGTACGCGTTCTTCGCGCAGTACGCCAATTTCGGCTGGGCGCCCTCCGCCGCCGACCCGGCGGTGGCCGAGCGCCCCGCGCTCGACCGCTGGGTGCTCGGGCGGCTCGCGCGCGTGGAGGCCGACGCCGACGCGCTGCTCGGCGCCTACGACCCCACGTCCGCCGCGCGCCGCGTCATGGAGTTCTTCGACGCCGACGTGAGCAAGTGGTACGTGCGGCTGTCGCGCCCGCGCTTCTGGTTCGAGGGGAGCGCGCCGCCGGCGGACGCGCGCGCCGCGCTCGCCACGCTGCACGAGGTGCTGGTGGTCACGGCGCGCCTGCTCGCGCCCTTCGCGCCGTTCCTCACCGACTGGCTGCACCGCGCGCTCACCGGGGGCGAGGCCGACGGCGCGAGCGTCCACCTCGCGGCGTACGCCCGCCCCCCGGCCGAGGTCGCCCCGTTCGACGCCGACCTCGACGAGGCGGTGGAGGCGGTGCGGCGGCTGGCCACGCTCGGCCGGGCGGCGCGCGAGGAGCTCAAGCTCAACGTCCGCCAGCCGCTCGGCGAGCTCGTCGCCGTCGCGCCGGGGGCGGGCGTTGGGGTGGGGGAGACGCGGATGGGCAAGCAGCTTCACGCGCTTGCCCCGGTGCTGGCCGCCGAGCTGAACGTGAAGCAGGTGCGGTGGGCGACGAGTGGCGACGCGCTCGTCTCGCTGGAGGCGCGGCCCAACTTCCGCCACCTCGGCCAGCGCTTCGGCAAGGCGACGCCGCGGGCGGCCGAGGCCGTGCGGGCGCTCCCGGCGGAGCGGCTGCGCGCGTTCGAGCGCGGCGAGCCGGCCCACGTCACCGTCGACGGCGTGGATCACCCGCTGGAGCGGGACGACCTGACCGTGGTGCGCCGCGCCACGGGCGGGTACGCGGTTCAGGAAGAAGCCGGATTTGTCGTCGCCCTCGACCCGGCCGTGACGCCGGCGCTCAAGGCCGAGGGCACGGCGCGCGAGCTCGTGAGCCGCATCCAGCGGCTGCGCAAGGAGGCGGGGCTGCGCGTGAGCGACCGCATCGCGCTGTGGCTCGCCGGGCCCGCGGAGGTGGAGGCGGCCGCGGAGGCGCATGGCGGGTACATCGCCGGGGAGGTGCTGGCCGCCTCGCTCCGGGTGGGCGCCGCGGACGACGGGGACGGGGCGGGCCCGATCGATGCACTATCTTCCGCGTTCACGCGGACGGTCGACCTCGACGGGGCGGCCGTCCGCGTCTCCTTCCGTACGGCAGACAGCCAGGACACGCCCTGATGGCCTCGACCACGACGCCGGAGACCCCGGACGCGACGTTCCAGCCCCTCGAGAAGGCGCAGCTCGCGCACTTCGAGAAGCGCCTTCTCGAGGAGCGCAAGCGCGTTCTCAAGGAGCTCGGCAGCCACAGCGAGACGTTCGGCGCCAGCCAGCAGGAGAGCGACGGCGACCTGAGCTCGTACTCGTTCCACATGGCCGACCAGGGGACCGACGCCATGGAGCGCGAGAAGGCGTTCCTGTTCGC
>ERZ1066119.1538-NODE-1538-length-11820-cov-12.111242_pt1 | contig 11820 bp, 16 predicted proteins | sample MGYA00382766_ERZ1066119 | MGnify/ENA primary metagenome ERZ1066119 (study PRJEB33369, sample SAMEA5778349) | biofilm metagenome | biome: Industrial cooling water; feature: Water cooling tower basin; material: Biofilm | place: United Arab Emirates | collected...
ACGGTAATTTTGGGTGTTTAAAAAACCGATGCGTTGGACGCCCTCCAACTGATGCACTCGAATCATTGCGGCGAATCCAGCCAGATTTTTCTAGTTCGACGACTGCGTTTTCAACATCATCGCGGCTCGACAATCCTGCCCAATTTTTTTGATGCACGTCACGCACGGTGAACGGATTGGGGAGCGATTCCATTCGGGACAAAATGAGATGCACGCCTGTTTTTTGTTCACCCAATGCCATTCCATAAATCCGCCGAGCGTGATGTTCCAAAAATTCACACCATTCAACCGCGCGTTTGGCGTTATGGGCACGAACACCGCCTCGATATTCAAAATTGGGTGCGCGTTCAATCAAATCGAAAATCAGCGCCAACGATGGCATCAACGAACGATATTTCGCCAAATGTTGAGCCACCAATGGGCTGTCATTATCGAGCCGATTTTCCAAATCGGTCAACCATTCCCGAAAAACCGACTGTGCATCAGGTGCGAATCGTAGATACGCGTTATCCGCGCTGTCAATTGATGCGCCAGCCATTTCCGGCGCAATATTATCGAGTGATTCAAAAACCGAGAACGCCAAATTTTGGGCGTATTCGTCGGGGCTATCGTCGACATACTCAAATGGCAACGGATCGGGATAAACCATCATTTGAAAACGGGCAACAAATCCGTCGGCATTTTCGCCACCGGAAATAGCCGAGCGGATGATTTGCGCGAACGGTTGGGGTTGAATGGTGCCCAGAATCGAAATTGTGTTGTGCGGGATAATTGTTTGTCCCCGTGTCACCCGTTCGATTTGAATGTTTCGTCCCGTTCCATTGAATGCCTCCAAAAAAAACGACCTGTCGGTTTGATGGTTTTGTTTGTCAAATCCGCGAATCCAACCCGTCAGTTCGTCGCGCTCAATCAAAACCCCGCGTGGGTTGTTTTTTAAAACGTTCGCCAATGCCTCAATCGTAGCGTCCTGGATTGAATATGTTTTGAGAGATGGTTTGGCCTCCTCCGTTTGTTGGGAACGCGCGACCAACTCCTGCAATTTTTCCCGTGTTGCCCCCGATTTTTGCAGACGTTTTATTTCGGATTTCAGAGCGTCCGCTCCTGCCGAATCAATCAGCGCGTCGGCCTCCCATTTTCTCATCTCAGCCCGATGTTTTTCAATGGCGAATGATTTCAACCGCGAAATGGGTTTGAGCGCCTCGTTGATTGATGGGGTTTTTTTCGCGCTGGGACAGCCGACGATGGCGCCCCATAAATTGGGGACAACTCGCCAATCGTCACGCTGTTTTGGGCGGATCGAAATTGTGTTGCCAATGAGTGAGGCCGCGCCAATGATGGCGGGAACGGCCACATATTCGAGTGGCACGTTTAAACGTCGGGCACAATCCAAAACCCATGCCTGGAGATTTTCTGGTAACAAACATGGCGATAATGGCTCGACAGGTATCAAACCACATTTGAGGCTGCGCGGTTCGGGCCATTCAATTTCCTCATTGAATGCGTTCGGTAATGGTTCATCGCATGTGGGCAGCGCATCCATCGCGGCCCGAAATTGTTCGCTGTTGTAACCAGCGCGCGCGAATTCATCGCAAACATCGTGGCCATCCAATCCCGAAAACGTCCGAATGGAAAACGCAATCCCCAGAGTCGCACATTCTCGTGCTATATTTGCGGCACCCTGCCGTCCGGCATTGTCGTTATCGAGTGCGATTTGCAATCGTCCCACGCGTTTTTCTATCAGGGCGCGAACCAACGTTTTTTCGCCCTGCGTTTCACCAAACGGAGCAACAGCCAAAAATCCGTTTTGGTGCATGGCCCAAACGTCCGGTTCGCCGCCCACCACCCAGACCTCGTTTGCGTTGTCGGGGACATTTTGAATGTTGTATGCGTCGGGATTTCGTCCGTCTCCGCCGCTCCACCATTGGTATTTCGGTTTGCGCTGAGCGTTTTTAAAACGCGTCCTCGCCTCCGTCCCATCAGCATGGTGGGTTGGGTATTTCCAACCGTCAAATTTGGCAGTTTTTACCCGATTCACACCAAAAAATTTGAGAGTTTCCGCGCTGATTCCGCGAGATTCTGGCGATTTTGCGCCACTCTGCGCGCTCGAAATTGCTGCGCTCTGTTTGGTGCCGTTGCGGGATATCGAAACCGTGAAATCGCGGTTTTGGGGCGGCGATGAAACACCGAAAAATTCGAGCATTTCGCGGCGCGATTTTTTGAAATCGCCGCTGCGGTCGTGCCCGTTGAGTTCGGGCCAACGCCAACAAAACCCGTCATGTCCGGTGCCCGTAAATGGATTGGGGCCGCGACGATTGTCACCGTCGGGAATCGTGAGGCCGCGCTCGTTGGCAATGCGTTCAAATTCGGCCCGCGAAATTTGAGGAGATTCGTCTGTATGTAGAAACGGCGCGCGTTCTGTGGTAAATTTTTCCATGTCAAATCAAATCGTTTGTGAACCGCCGAGGATTTCCGCCTCGGCGGTTTTTTCTGTCAGTGGCCAGTGGCCGGAAAAATCGCAAAAAAAAATGCCGCTCGAACAGACCCGTGAAAAACGGTTCGCTCTGAGCGGCATTTTGCCAATTTATTCAGTTCGGCGCGAAAAACGCCGGGGCACCCGACAATATCGTCGAGCAAAACGCATTTTACAACACCACGTGGTGTAAACCCTCTCCGATTCAGTGCCCAAAATGTCAATTTTTGTGTGCAATTTTCGCCCATGAATGCAAAAACCCTGAGGCCGGGCGGTGACCTCAGGGTTGTCGATTGTCCAATTCCGTCCGCAGGGACGAATTGGGTGCAGGTTTTTACGCGGATCCAAAAGCGCGTGTTGACGTTCTGTATTTAGGTTTACTAAATTGTAAATCGCCTTACGCCCCGCGTAATGTGAAACGACAAAACCGCGCCGCCCGCGAGGTTTCGTCCTCCAAACCGCGCCTTGCATTTCTCGCCAAAGAAATTGTGTGCAAGGCGCGGTTTCGTTTTTGAGTCAAAGTTCGGTCGAAAAGCGAAAGGCTTCCCGATATTTACTGAAATTCAATTTACCGAAAACCAAACAGCCAGTAAATACACGAATAGAAAGACGGAATCCGTCAATGACGGTTGCCCATCCCAACGACGAAATTTTAATTATGGCATTTCGACGGGCCGAAAATAACCCAAGATGCAGCTGGTATCACGCACGCAAATCTGAATGTGGTTATTTTCCTGAATTCCGGCACCCTCATAAATAGGCTCTCCTTCCCAGAACAACCCTCGCACCGTGTCGTAGGAGGACAGCCCCTTTTTTTCTCGTAGCGCGTGAAGTGCGTTGAAAACAAGGCAATCCAACTCGCGCATCCTGAAATTCTTGCTATTCGAGGGGAGTTTTTCACCCGCAGTTTCAAAGACGCTCGCCAAATCTTCGTGGGCGAGTTTCACTTGGGCAATCGCGCTGCTATCGGCCAAATCAAGGCATCGTTTCGGATTGATGATGGCTCCCAAAATGAAAGGGGTTTTGATTCTGCCACGCGAGTTTTTGCCGCCACCGGCGCGCTCTTTTGCGAAGTCGAGGGCGCGCTGAGGATTGCCTTCCCAAAAGTAGATTCCCTCTCCCAACCAGTCGTAAGAGTTTGCGCTGGGCTGTAAGTGCGACTCCTTGCCACGCAAAATGGCCTCTCCCACTGCCTCATCGCAGCCGTGAAAGCCGAGCAGGAATGACGGTTGAAACTCGTAGTGTCGCCAGCGCGAAGAGAGGAGCAAATCGAGATTCATCGCGCTTTTTTCTTGGCGCTTTTTCCCTTCGTTCCGTTGTAGCCAATGGTCTTCAGGAATTGAATGGCCGCAGAGGGATTGCTTCTAATCTCTTGTCGAAAGCTCTCAGACGCTCTCGCATAGCGCTCTAACTCCTCACGCGGGGAGAGGAGAGGCGCCGACTTTTGACTCGTTGAAATTTTGTCCTTTATCATTCTCTTTTTCCTTCGATTTTCTCCGCTTGCAGTTGCGCTTGTTCGCGTCGTTGCGCGAGAAATTCGTCACTGTTTCCCATCGGAAACATCCCAAAACTGCTCTGGACGGCTGCTTTACGCCGTGTTTCTTTTTGGCGCGCTAATTCGCGCCGCGCCATTTCTGCAAACCATGTGTCGAGCGTTTCACCTTGTTCCTGAGCAGCGGCGCGCACTTCGCTTTCGAGCGTTTCTGGAAGTTCCAAAACGATACTCATTTCATGCCCTTTTGAAGCGCCAAACCTTCACGTTTAGCCTTTTCTCTTATCGCTAACTCCACAATTCCGGTTTGAGAAATCCCTGTTTGATCTGCCATTGTTTTGAGCAGAGAAACCGCGTCCTCACTGAGACGCATCCCGACCGGCTTTTTTACTGAACGGTTTGCCATTTCCAAAAACCTCACACGAGAAATTGTAAATCTTTTCCCTATACCATTGCAATACACCTTTTGTTACTATACAATTTAAAGAGCTTTTGAAAAGCAAAGCGGCCCGCCAAAGTGCTACCAACACCAAAGCGGGCCTAAGACCGAAGCAAGTGGAGTGCTTCAATCCATGCAGAAAAATCTACCAACACTCAGAATTGCGCGTTTGTCACGCCCCGGTGCTAACGCCGTTGGCATTGGCCTCGCGTTGGCCGCTCAAGTGGTCGTTGCCGCCATCGAAGCGGCGCCCCTGCCCGAACGAGTTACGCCCGAAATTTCGCCGCGCCCGTTTCCCGCTCACACGAAGGCGCGTTTCGAGATGTCGCGCGCCGCTTACGAGTTGTTTTGGCTGCGCGAAAACTGGCCCGATTCGCCGCGCGTTGCCGAACTCGAAGCCCTGTGGCCTTACATTGACGAGGTTTACAGCGCCCGTGACTTCGAGGACGCGCCAGGCCAAAGCCCAGCCGATTTTGACTTTCCCGACGAAATGGAAGCCCATTTCTAAAGCCCCAGCGCGCGCCGTCGCAAACCGAAACGGCGCGTCTTCTCTCCGTGAAAAACAATAAGGAAACGCCCATGAAAACGCCATCGAAAACCGTTCCGCCCAAGCCCCAAACTTCCCGCAAGCGTGAGACGCACAAGGGCACCGCAATCAAGGCCAAAGCCACAGGCAAAGCGAAAGAGCATCACGAAATTTCGCTTGCGGCGCCCGTGAGCTTCGAGGCCAGCGCGAAGCCACAGCCTTTGCCCGAAACCTTGAGCGAGGCGCCCGTGAGCCTTGAGGCGCCCCGTGTGCGGAGGCCAGCACTCGAAGAGCGCGCCGAGCAACTGAAAGAGGAAATCGAGAAAACTGGCGCGCCTTCGATGCTTTGCCGCCTCAGCTCCAATCTTCTGGATTATGACACGAACGAGGACGAAGCCTATGGCGCCGAGGAATACGCTGGTGCGCTGCGCGCCATGCCACTTTTGCGCGAAGCCGTCGAACTGCTGGACGCCAAAATCCGGCGCGACTGCACTCACTACCAGGAATATCTTCGGGAGCAGATCGAGGCGATGCCCACGCTTTAGGCGAAGTTCACGCTTTAAGTGAGCCACTCACAAGAGGAACCACCCGCAATGACACCCCGACAAATCCAACAACTCATTGAGGAGCGCGACGCGCTCAAAGCTGAAAATGAGCAATTCCGAGAAGAACTCATCGAAGCGCAAAACACCATCCTGGAACAAAACCAAGAGCTTTTCGAGTGGGAGCGCGGCGAACGTGTGCGCCTCACACCAGAAGAGTCAGAGGAGCGTTATCGCCAATACCGTGAGGCCGACATCGTTTTGCAGCTGCTCGACGAACTCGACGGATGCGAGAAAAACGCAGCCAGTAAAGGCCGTAAAACCAAGCGCCAGAAACAGGCGAAATCGAAACCTTCCAAGCGGAAAAATGCACATCGGGCACCGCACCAGGAAAACGCGACAATTGAGGGAAATCCGGCCCCATCGCAGAGCGCCAGCGGCCCCGAATTCGTCGGGGCGTTCGCCCGTTTGGGATTGCGTGCCCATCCCCAAACCATGCCCCAGGGCAACGAGTTGAATTGAAAATTTAGCACGGACTCAAAGGCTCTTGGGCAAGCGATTGAAAGGAAAAATCACCCCGTTTGCCCAAGAGCGTAGCACCACTGTTTTTTATTTCCGCGACGAAGCGAATTTGCCCCAATTTGAGGCCTAAATCTTCCTGATTTTGGGGAGCTTTAATGATAATTGGGCTGTCGGGCGCTATCTTCGCGGCGTGAAGCCAAGCGGGGCAAGGTGTGACGACTACAAAGAAGGATAATATCCATTATGTAGACGAGTGCCAAATATGTGGGAACAATGGACGCCTTTTAAGATGTTTTTGGCCGTTTCTTTAAACAGCGCGATACACTCTCAATTATGGCAACCCTCGAAAGAAATCGCGCCGTGATGCCTCAAGCGCCCGCTAAACGCGGACGGCCCCGCAAAAGCGCGCCGCCACCGCGTCAAGCTCTCAAAACCGCAGAATTAGCCGCCCTTGTAGGAGTGCATCCCCAGACCATACGGCGTGCCATTGAAAGTGGCCAACTCAAAGCCGCTCAGACCGGAAGCACCGGCCCTCACCTCATTTCGCGCACCGAAGCCGCGAATTGGTGGAAATCGCGCGGTGGTGGCGAACTGTGGGGCGAAAGTGCGCCAACTGGCGAAAGTGAGACGCGCGCAATATACGGCGAGCTTTACCCCGAAAACCCAAAAACAGAGGTCGAGGTCAAAGACCCATTCAAAGGTGACACGCCCGAAGCGCGCGCGGCGGCGATTTTGGCGGAGATGGAAAGCGACGACACCAAGCGGCGAAATCTGGCGATAATTGCACTTAGCCAAGCCGACGAAGAAACAAGCGCAATCGTAGAAGAAGCGGCAGCGCGCGCGGTTGAAGAATGGGAAGGCGAGGACGACGATTTTGCCGACTGGCGCGCGCTCGACTCCGAGCCATTCCACTTCCCCGAAGAGGCGCCGGACTACTTGCAAGGGCTTTACCGTGCCGATGCGACAGCCAAAGCTGACGAAGTAGCGGACACCGATAAGGAGCAAAACGCTTGAAATTGCCCAAAGAAACGCAGCCGAGCGGCCCACAGCGCGGCGAAATCTGGCGCGCCAATTTAGAACCGACCGTTGGGGCCGAAATCCAAAAGGACAACCGACCAGTTTTGATTTTGACGCGCCCCAGTTTCGGGACTCCGGGCGTAATGCTTTGCGCGCCAATTACTGACTATAAACCCGAACGAGATAAGCGCCGATTTTGGCGTGTTGTTGTGGGAGACACAGCGGAAAGTGGTTTAGACAAAATCAGTTGCGCCGACATAAGCCAGACGCGTGCGCTCGACATTTCCCGCTTCACTTCGCAGGATGGCAAAGCGCACCCGTCCGAGGTTGCAGCAACCGCCGCCGCACTCTCTAAAGCCGTTGGGATTGTCCCACCCAAAGCGCCGAAAGACGAAAAGTCAAAGGAGGCAGAAAATCAATGACTCCCGCTAAAGAAACCGACCCGGTGAAATTGGGGCAAATTGAACGAGAAATAAAGCAGATAAATCCGCTTTTCGCGCTTTTGATCGAAGCAATTGACCACCGCGCCGAATTTGAGGCCGAAACGGACTACCGGACCGAATGGTTTCGGCGCGTCGAACGCGCCATAGACGCCGAAGTTTTGGCCGTTTATCGCAGCGACCAGCAACGCCAAAGAGCAACCGATACCGAGGCGGAAAATCAGGCCGAAGCACAAGCCGAGCAACTTTGGGCGCGACTGATTGACCCCCAAACGCACAATGCCGCCATTGGCGAAATTGCAGCGGCTCCGGCCAGCGTGCGCGCCGTGATTGATACCAAAAGCAAAGCGGCAGCAATGGCCTATTACGCCACTCCCGAAGGCGGCGAAGAGTTGGCCAATTGGCGCGCGTTTGATGGTTTGCCCTTTCTCAACGACGGCCCGAAAAAGACGCCCTGACCGCAGCCCCATTTTGAGACGGGACACCCTGGGACATGTCCTTCCTTGAGTCTCACGCCATCAACGTCCCGCCTTGTCCCATCCCACCAAAACCACTCCCATGAACAGAAAAGAAGCCGCACAATTTTTGGGTGTCAGTGAAAAAACCGTTTCGCGCTACGTCTCGGGCGGACGCCTCAAAGCCAGTCGCGTCAGAGGCGCGCTCGATGTTTCCATCGAAGATTTGGAAGCCCTCAAAGAGGCAATAGAAACACCGCAACCCGTGCCTCAAAAATCCGAGACGGGACAGGACAGCAGTGTCCTTGTCCCGCTGAAATCTTCACCGAAAAGCGACCCGTCAAACCTCGTTTTCGACGCTCTGGCACGCCTTTTGGCCAGGGAACTGGCGCAGGGAGACACGCCGAGACAGGAGGGGCAGAGCCAACCGTCTCACGGTGTCCCAATCTCCGAAAAGCTGCTTTTGACACTCGATGAAGCAGCGGAACTTTCGGGGCTTTCGGCGGCGCGTTTACGGGCCGCCATTGGCGAAGGAACTCTCCAAGGCGCCAAAATCGGGCGGGGCTGGAAGATCAAAAAAAGCGATTTGAAAATCTTCGTCAAAGACCTTTTTTGAAAGCCAAGTCAAAAGGATAGCGAGCAGCAGAGGGGAGACGACAAAGAAAAAGTCGCTCGCATCCGAGGACACAAGCGACTCCTTTGCGAAATCCCGTGATTGGAACCACTGGGCAGTTAATGGTGGAGTTGCAACCACCCTCCGAGCCACTCCGAATTTCCCAGGAGAAACCTCATGAGAAAGCCGGACACACCCCGCGTTAAGGCCAGACGCGAACCCCGTTATTTGGCCTACTTTCGCTCTCGGCAGCCCAAAGTTTGCCAAAGAAGACAACCGTGAGAACCCACAGAGCGAGACAATAGCCCTTCATTAAATTCCCGTCTATTTTCTTGCGAATGGACGGACGAAGCGCAGGGCCAACCGAAACGAATTTGAGGCATAAAATTTCTTCACAGGCACGAATTGAAAGCGAGAAACAGGTCAAGAGGAAGAAATTCAGTCGCCCAAAATAAACGGGAATCTAATGAAGAGTGATTGGCCGCACCCTATAGCTCTTGAACAACAAAAAGGGGCGCTGCGCCGACGTATTTATGCTCGAAAGGGAGGAGAGGTAAAAAGGGGACGGCCTCGAACAACCAAACACGTGCGGCTGTGCATCTTCGCTCACCGTTAGCCAACTAAGGCATCACGGGGCTGCTTTGACTGAACTTATCCGTCCACTCAAACCAACGAACTCACAAGCCCGATGGTTTCAGATTGCTGTTATCCCAAACGGCGCCAGCGTCGAAATGACGTCAATGCATTTTCTCCGCGTCCTCATCGTTGTTTTTATCGCGGGCACGAGCAATGACCGGAATATCTTCGGGGCGGCATTGGAGAAGGCGCGCCATCATCTGGCGTTTTTCGTCCACCTGAATCACCGATTTATTGGTGTATTGCCCGCCTTCTTCTTTGGCCGCTTGCTCCATCGCTTGCATCGCCAGGACGTAGTTGCCCGAATCCATCGCGCGAATCGTGATGTTGTGCAGGCACTGCATCCGCCAGCGTTTGTCGGAGATGCCAGCCCGAATCACCATCGCCTGATACTCGCGCTGCGCCGTGCGAAACAGTTGTTTGAAGCGAATCGAGAGCGTTTGCCCGTTGGCTTTGGTTGGGTCGTAGCGCTCGACAGCCGCGCTCGAAACGTCAATCCCAAACACTTCCTTCACCGCTTTCACAACCGTCGAGGGCGAATCGCGGCACGCGTTGCGAATCACGATGAAGGTTTTCACGTTGTCGGGCAAATACTGGCGCGGCAGAGCCTTGACTTCGGCCTCTCCGGCTTTCGGCGCGTTTTCTTCGGCGCCCCAATCCTCGCCCGCTTTTTGCGATGCGATGCCCTCGTAAATCGAGGCCACGACAACGTCTCGGAAAGCCGTTTGCGCGGCTGCCTCATTTTTTCGAGGTTTGCGCTTCTCATCAACGTTGTTTTTGCGACGGCTACGCGCCGTTTTTGCGCTCACAGAAGCCGTTTTTTTCGGTTTTTCGTTCATTCGTTTTTTCGTGCCAGCATCAACGCACATCAACGTAAAACGCCGTTCTGACACGCCTCACAACCCCACTGGGGCACCTTTCAAAAACGGTTATCGAAACACGGGTTTCTCTCACATGGCGAGCGGGCTATCACGCTCACGGGCACCGGTAGCCCCGCTATGGCGGCTCATCGTCTCGGATTTCGCCCGCGTCGGTTTCATTGCCCCACAAAACCGCTCTAACAGCCATTTCCAAAGCCTCGAAGCCCTCGTCGGAGGTCATAGGGCCAAAAGACGTGTTCGGCGCCTCAGAAACGAAATTTGGGGCTTCGAGCGGCGAATCGGCCTTCATTGGCGAAATTTCGGGAGTCAGCATCGCTTTCAATGGCCGCACACAGCGACGAGGCTTTCGATTTCGCGGCGCTTGGGAGCGGGCACCACATTCCATAGCGAGGCTTCGATGCTATGGGCGTTTCGCGCCGCACTCGTCGAACGTGCATGGAAACGCGCCAACTCACGCCGCGCCGACGCTTCGAGGTTTTCGGCGTGTTCGAGGTATTCGAGCAGTTCGCGCTCGCGGTCGAACGAAACGCCGTCCGTTTGCGCCTGGGAAAGCAGGTTGTACGCGGCGTCACACAAAGCTGCCGCCGTCGTGACCTGCGTTTCGAGAGCGAGGCGTTCGAGATATTCACGTTTGCAAAAGGGGAGTTTGTAGATCATTTTCAGAGACCAGCGTGAGAGTTCAAGCCAGCGAAATGGCTTTGGTTGTATGGCAGTTGCAGCGCGTTGGAGAGAAGTTCGTAGCGGCGCAGCGCCTCGTCGTTGGAATGAAAAAGCGCGCCGACGGTTTGGCCACCATGTTGGCCACCCAAAATGGGCCAATGCGCGTAGCCATCCCAACGCGTCGGGCGCCCCTCCTCCTGAATCACCTCGCGCAAACGGGCGGCGTTTAAATCGGGGAAACAGATTTCCTGCTCACTCACGGCTTGCGCCAATGTCCGCGCCCTATCGTGCATCCAGGCCTCAAACAGTTCACCGTTCCACGCCGTGATTTTGTCGGCCAACACTGAAATTGTGCTGCGCCCACCGTAGGAACGAATTGGCGCACTCCACGCACCGACGTGCATCGCTATGGCTGAGGTCGTGAAGCCAAACTCATGGTGGTTCCCCACGTGGTAGCCGGTTTGAGTGGGAAACGGGAACGAAACCGCATTGCGCGCAACTTCGAGGCGGAAATCGTAAAGCGGCACGAAACGCCGCGAAAACTTCACCAGCCAATTCACACCCCGCGACGGCGCCCAACACAGCCCGTGCATAAAAGCCGAGGTATCGCCACCGTAATGCCCGTTTCGCATCGTGGACGAAATGAAATCGGCGTCGTAACGTGCGCACAGAGCCGCCAACTCATCGCGCTGCGGGCTGCAATCGTCATGCACCAAAAACGGCATTTCGGGATACAAACGCGCCCGGATTCCGAGGTGCAGGTGAATGTAGGGTAGCGCGCCATAGGTGCCGACCACCACGCCCACAGACGGCAGACGTGGGCTAAATTGCGGCCATAGGGGAGGTTCAGGTGTATTTTTCATTCGATTCACCAAAATCAAAATTCAATCCGTTACGACGAGGCCGGAAATGCCTCGTATGCCAGGCACTCTGTGTAATCGCGGGCGGCCTCGCCTTCGAGTTGGTCGAGCAACACCGTCTCATCAGCGCGAAATTGCGACTCCCATTCAGCGTTGAAAACCGCGCCAGAGCGGGCACCGCTATCGTGACACAACCGCCAGGGCGCTTCGCCGGTATTTTCAATTGATTCACGCCACACCAGGAGGCCGAGGCCGCGCCAGCGTGAA
>ERZ1066119.1544-NODE-1544-length-11782-cov-12.707001_pt1 | contig 11782 bp, 11 predicted proteins | sample MGYA00382766_ERZ1066119 | MGnify/ENA primary metagenome ERZ1066119 (study PRJEB33369, sample SAMEA5778349) | biofilm metagenome | biome: Industrial cooling water; feature: Water cooling tower basin; material: Biofilm | place: United Arab Emirates | collected...
GGCTTCCACCACAGCCTGATCTGCCAACGACCTTGGTCCGCCTCCTCCCCGATCACGGCATAAAGCTGACCGTTCCAGCGGGTCGCCAGGGCGCTTTCCGTCGTGGCTTGCGAGGGCGCCCAGAAGGTGCGCGTCTCCGGCCGCAAGCTGATTGGCTTGCCCCCCTGATAGCTGGCTTGCAGGTCGGCCTGCAGCGCCGTCCAGTTCGCACCCGCTACCGGGGCCACGTCGTTGAGCACCACGCGCCACGGACCGACCTCGGCCGCCTGCCCCGGGGCGAGGGCGGCCAAACGCTCGCGCGTGAAGGCACTGTCGCTCGCCATTCCGAACAGAGCGACGGCAATCCCGAGATGCGCAATGACCATTCCCCATGTCGCCGGGGGTACGCGCCGCAGCGTCCTGCCACGCAAGGGAAGCACGCTGCCCACCGCCACCACGCCAGCCAACGCGAGGCCGAGGAGCGGCAGCAGCGCGACTTCGCCGACTATGCTGATCAGCACCAAGGACGCCAGGGCGAGCGCTGCAAGCAGCGCGATTTCGCGGCTGATGCGGCCAAGACTGTCCTGCCGCCACCGCAGCAAGGGGCCGACCGCCATCACCAGCAGCATCGGGACCACGAAGATCGCGCCAACCGGGTTGAAATAAGGCGGCCCGACCGACACCCGCACATCGAACGCCTCCGTCAGCAGCGGATAAAGCGTGCCGAGCAAGACGATCGCGAGGATCGCGCTGAGCATTACGTTGTTGAAGACCAGCGCCCCCTCCCGGCTAGCGGGCGCAAACCGCTCCCCCTCCGCCACCGTACCGGCGCGCAGGGCGAACAACAAAAGTGCGCCTCCGATATAGATCGCCAATAGTATAAGAATGAAGCTGCCGCGCTCAGGGTCGACGGCGAATGCGTGGACGCTCGTGAGAATGCCGGACCGCACGAGAAACGTGCCGACCATGCTCATTGAAAAGGCAACCACGCCGAGCATGATCGTCCAGGCGCGCAGGGCGTCTCGGGCGGCCAGCACGCCCGCGGAGTGGAGCAAAGCAGTTGCCGCCAGCCAGGGCATCAGGCTGGCGTTCTCGACCGGGTCCCAAAACCACCAGCCGCCCCAGCCGAGTTCGTAGTAGGCCCAATAACTGCCGGCGGTGATGCCAAGCGTCAGGAAAACCCAGGCACCCAGGACCCAGGGCCGCATGGCGCGAGCAAAATCCGGTGTGACCTGACGCGTGATTAGGGCTCCGACTGCGAAGCTGAAGGCCACCGACAGCCCGACGTAACCGAAGTAAAGCGTGGGCGGGTGGAAGGCGAGGCCGAGGTCCTGCAGCAACGGATTGAGCCCCATGCCTTCCACGGCCGGTATGGGGAGGCGCTCGAATGGGTTGGAGCTCAGCAGCAGGAAAGCGTAAAAGCCAAGCGCCACGAAGCCCTGCGCCGCGAGCGTCGCCTGCATGGTGCGCTCGGGCAGCCGGCGCTCTGCAAAGGCAATCAAGCCACCGGCCAGCCCCATTACCGTGACCCACAGCAGCATTGAGCCCTCGTGGTTACCCCAGGTGCCGGCGATCTTGAAAACCATCGGCTTCATCGCGTGCGAATTGGTGGCGACGAGCTTCACCGACAGGTCGGTGATGGCGAATACCCAGATCAACATCGCGAAGGAGAACGCCGCCAGCGCCCCCTGAAGCACGGCGGCCGGGCGGGTAATTAGAGCAACCTCGCTGCCCTCCCCCTCGGTGCGCGTGGCCAGCGCTCCGCAGACGAGCTGCAGGGCTGCAAGCGCCGCCGCCAGCCAGAGCGCGGCCAAGCCAAGTTCGGCGATCATTCCAGGCCAACCGTCGTTTGCTCGGCCATTCGCGCCGCTTGCGCCTGGCTCATGCCTTCCAGTTCGCGCGGAACGTAATTTTCGTCATGCTTGGCGAGGAGATTGTCGGCGCGGAAGGTGCCGTCGGCTTGCAGGCTGCCTTCTGCCACCACGCCCGAACCTTCCTCGAACAGACTCGGGACTATGCCCGCGAAGCGCACGGGAACGGCGGCCGCGCCTTGACCGGTGACAGTGAAAGCAATCGTAACGCCGTCCGCCAGCGTGCGGACCGAACCCTGCTGGACCATGCCGCCGAGCCGCACAGCCTGCCCGATGGCCGGCGGATCGGTTCGCATTTGCTCGGGCAGGTAGAAATAATTCGCCTGATTGCGCAGCGCCCAGGCTGCGAGCAGACCTGCGACAATGAGCGCCACGAGCACGAAGCCGATGAGGACGAGGCGTTGATGCTTGGCTTTCACGGCTTCGGCCTCGCCGCGCGGCTCGCGTCACGCCTGGCTTCTGCACCCGCCATGGCTAGCCAGCTCCAGACGACGGTCGCCAGCGTTCCGCCAATGCCGAGCGCATAGGCGGCCAGGACAAAGTCCCACTGGTCGAGCACCTCGCGCATCAGGCGACCTCTAACGCTTTCCGGCGCAAGCGCGCGTCAGCTTGGGTCTCAGCAAGGAGCGCTCGCATTCGGGCCAACACGATGCCGCCGAACAGCAAAGAAAAACCAAGCGTGGAGACCAGCAGCGGGGCCAAATATGCCCCATCGATTGCGCTCCTGCCCATGGTGATACTGGGTGGCTGATGAAGCGAATTCCACCACACCACCGATCGATTGATTATGGGAATGTTGACCGCTCCCAACAAGCCGAAGATCGCGGGAATTCTTGCCGAGACGCCCTCGCGTGCGGCGGCCTGAGCAAGAGCGATATAGGCGATGTATAGAAATAGCAGCACAAGCACGCTGGTCAGCCGCCCATCCCACACCCACCAGGTGCCCCACGTCGGCCGGCCCCAGATGGACCCGGTGGCGAGGCAGAGCGCGGTGAAAACCGCGCCCGGCACGGCAATCCCGCGAGCAGCCAGCGACGCGAGCGGATGCCGCCAGACGAGGTACACAAGGCTCGCGATCGCCAGCGCGCTCCATCCACCCATGCCGAGCCAGGCAAAGGGGACATGGATGAAAAGGATGCGGACGGTATCGCCCATCAGCCGGTCGGGTGGAACCGCCGTAAGACCCCAGGCCAATGCTGCGCCCACCAGCGCCAGGCCACCGATCAGCATCAGCGGCGTGAGCCAGCGCGCCAGGCCGAGGAACCGCTTGGGATTGGCGTAACCATGCATGGGGACAGCGCGGTTTTGACAGGCGGAGCGGCCCACCGCAAGGGTGAGCAGCCATGCCGGCTAACGACCGATCAGCTTCTGCGCCATGCTGTCCGCTACCTGATCCGGCGACAAGCCGCTGGCGTCGCTTTCTTGCCAGATCTGTTCCAGACGATCGGGGATCTGGCCGATGCGCGTCTTCACCTCGTTGACGTCGCTGGCCGCGTTGTCGCGGCGCGCGAGATATTCGAGAGCGACGCTGATGATCCCGCCAGCATTGATGACATAATCGGGAGCATAGAGAATGCCGCGCTCCGCCAAGACAGCGCCGTGGTGAGCACGCGCCAGCTGGTTGTTCGCTCCGCCTGCGACCACCGCGCAATCGAGCCGGGCGATGCCCGCATCGTCGAGAATGGCGCCGAGAGCATTGGGACTGAAGACGTCGCAAGCGGTGGCCATGATTACATCGCTGGCGACCGCGGTGCCGCCCAATTCCGTCGCGAGCGCTGCGGCGCGATCGGCATGGATATCGGCTAGCGTCAGCTTGGCCCCATCCTGCGCGAGCAGCCGCGCCAGTCCGCCCCCGACGCTGCCTGTGCCTTGCACAGCCACATGCACGCCCGCCAGGCTGTCCTTGCCCAGCTTGTGGCGCACTGCCGCCTTGATGCCCTGGTAGATGCCTAGCGCGGTGAAGGGGCCGGGGTCGCCGCCGGCGGCACCCGCGCCGTCCACGGGCAGACCCGATACGAACTGCGTCCGCTGCGAGATCGCGACCATGTCGGCTTCGGAGATACCGACATCCTCGGCAGTAACGTATCGGCCCCCCAGCGCTTGCACCGCATCTCCGAACGCCGCGAGCATCTCCGGCGTCTTGGTCCGCTCGGCATCGGCCAGGATTACCGCCTTGCCGCCGCCCATCGGCAGTCCGGCCATGGCGTTCTTGAAGCTCATGCCGCGAGAGAGGCGCAGCACATCGCGCATCGCCGCGGCCGGATCGGCATAGTGCCAGAACCGGGTACCGCCGGCGCCGGGGCCAAGATGCGTTGAATGAAGGGCGATGATCGCCGTGAGACCCGATCGGTGGTCGTGCACAAGCTGGACCAGCTCATGCTCGTCGTAATCCGCCTCGGTCCAGAATGCCGGCATGGCCTGTCGATCCCCGCTGAAGATACCGCCGCAGCGGCCAGGATAAGACGGGGACTGGGGCGATCGAGGGGTCTCGAACCCCCGACCTCCGGTACCACAAACCGGCGCTCTAACCAACTGAGCTACGATCGCCACATGCCCCGCACGCGGGTTGCGCCGCGCCTGAAGTGGGGCCTGATAATCCGCCGCCCGGGCGCGTCAAGCGGCCCATGCAGCGGGCGCTGCCTGTTGCACAGAGGCGCCCAGTTTGGAAGCGAAAAAGCGCCAAGCAGGGCCCTCTACGTAACGATCTTTCGCGGCTTGCCGGGTGGCGGCTCGCAGCTAGAATCAAACCATGATGGCTCCCGGTGAATCCGCAGCGGAAATCCTCCTAGCCCGAACTGGGGTGCAGCGCGTGCCGAGCCCCAAGCTCGAGCTGTTCCAGCTACGCGCGTTCCTGCCGGCAGACATGTGCGCGGAACTGATCGAAATGATCGACGCTGAGCGCCGGCCCTCGACCTTGGCAGATCATAATGGCGACGATTATTTCCGAACCAGCGAGACCTGCGACCTGCCTGCCGACGCCTCGGCGGTGCGAAAACTCGATGCGCTGCTCTATGAGCTCAACAACATCGATCCGGCGCATGGCGAGCCGGTGCAAGGCCAGCGCTATGCCGAGGGACAGGAATTCAAGCCGCACTGCGACTATTTCAATCCTGGGGGCAAGGATTGGGAACGATACACCTCAGTGGCGGGCCAGCGGAGCTGGACTTTCATGGTCTATCTCAATGAAGTCGAGGCAGGCGGCGGAACGCGCTTCAAATGCATCGGTAAGACGTTCCAGCCGGAGGTCGGAAAGCTGGTATGCTGGAACAACCGCCGCCCCGACGGCAGCGTCAATCCCAGCACCCTCCATCATGGCATGAAGGTCCGCAAAGGCACCAAATATGTGATCACGAAGTGGTATCGCGAGAAGCCGTGGGGCTGGTGATGCGATGCGCCCCCCCCTGCACGATGGCAACCAGGCGAGTGCCATCGAAGTCAACGGCCAAGTTTACACGAGGCTGACGGAGTTGACGAAGTCCTGGGAAAAAACCTGGCCCCCCGAAGTTCACACTCGTGTCCCTCCGTCAGCGCAGAGCGCAGGCGATCGGGCAGGCTATCCATGAACGCACGCTCAGCCTCGCGATCAGCCGACGCCTGCGCCTCCCGCCACTGCTGGGCAAATTCCGCATCGCGACGCCGCGCCTTGTAGGCTGCCTGGCGCGACAAGCCCACACGGGCGCAGGCCGCGGCCACAGTGTGATGTCCGGCGAGCATCGTAAGAAACAGACGTTGGCGCTGGGGCGTCCAGCCGTTGGCGCGAGCTGGCTGTAAGGCGGGGTGAGGTTGAATGGGCATGATCCGCTGCTCCTTGAACGAAACGAGAACGAATCAACCCACCTATACATCGCGGCAGATGTAGGAAAATGGATTTTGCGGCGTTGAGCGCTTCCCGAATTGAGTGCGTCGCAACGAATTCACAGCGCGAGGCACGACAAAGTGGGGTGCGACGCAAAAGGGCGGCCCCGTCGGACCGCCCTTCTCCGATGGCCGAAGCCATCAAGCTCTGCAAAGCGCTTATTTCTTGAGCGTAAGACCGCCGAAGCGCTTGTTGAAGGCAGCGACGCGGCCGCCTTCCTGAATCTGCTGCTTGCCGCCGGTCCAGGCCGGGTGGCTGGTCGGGTCGATGTCGAGCGCGAGCACATCGCCTTCCTTGCCCCAGGTCGAGCGGGTTTGGAATTCGGTCCCGTCGGTCATCTTGACGGTGATCATGTGGTAGTCGGGATGGCCTTCGGTCTTCACGGCAAGTCTCCATAGCTCGGAACGGTTCCGACCGGTCCAGCTGTGTCTGGGTAGGGCGCGCCATTAGCGGGCCATTTGCCAGAACGCAAGGTGGCGCCGCGGCCGGAGTTCTTGTTTTTCGAACCGACCTCCGTCGCTTCGTCCTCGGCGCTAATCCCTCACTCTGTTCGGGGCACCTGCGGGGCGGGCGTCGCCCTTGCAGTCCGCTGTCGCGAACCGAGCCGACATGTCCTGAAAGCACTGGTTCGGGCCGTAGGCCCGCAAGGCCGACCGGCCGCCCGCAGCGCCGTCAGGCGCGAGGATTTCGCGAGCGCGGACGCGCTTGCGGAAATCAAAGACTCAAGGCGCGTCCGCGATCATCGCGGTGAAGCTCACCTCACAAGTCACTTTGCCTTCGACGCTCGCCTTGCCCGCAAATTTACAGACTCTGGCTCGCTTCTGGACGAACTCGGCTTCCAGTTCGAGCAGGCAGCCGGGCGTCACTGGGGCCCGGAACTTGGCGTTTTCGATCGCCATGAAATAGACCAGTTGGCCGGAATCTCTCAGGCCCAGCGTCTCGATCGCGAGCACGCCTGCCGCCTGCGCCAGTGCTTCCACCTGAAGCACGCCAGGCATGATCGGCGCGCCGGGGAAGTGGCCCTGGAAGAACTGTTCGTTGAAGCTGACCGCCTTGACCGCGCGGATGCGCTGGTCGGGCACCAGTTCCAACACCCGGTCGACGAGCAGCAGCGGATAGCGGTGCGGGAGGCGCTTGAGCACCTCGACGACATCGAACCCGCCGCTGCTTTCGCTCATCGGATTAGCGGCCAGTGGGGCGCGGCTGCTGCTGGGCCGGCTGCTGTGCGGCAGGCTGTTGCGCGGCGGGCTGCTGCGCCGCCTGCTGCTGCGCGGCGGCAAGCAGGATCTGCTGGATCGTCTGCTGCAGCTGCAGGATTTCCCGGCTCGGCTGCCAGCCGGCGGGCACGGCCGTGGTCACGGTCGGTTTGCGGGTGTTGAGCGCGGTGACCATGTCATTGGTGACATCGACGGCTGGCGGGGCCCATTGAATAGCGTCGGGCGAGAGCATGATCTGAATGCGCTTGGCAGCCACGACCTGCTGGCGCGCAGCGTCGTATTCGCGGGCGAGCTGGTCGAGCACATAAGCCTGCGCGAGAGTGATCGGCGTCGCCAGCGTGTTGATCTGCTGCTCTTTCTGCTGGATCTGCGTGACGACAGCCGGCTTGGCGGTGCGCTCGGCATCGGTGAGCTGGTTGTCGTTGTTGGTGTCCAGGCTCTTGATCAGCGTCTGCGTTTCCTGACGCAGCGTGCCGATCTGGGTGATCTGCGCAGCATACTGGGTCTGGATTTGCTGATAGCCGGTGTTGCGGGCGGCCGCGCGAGCGATCACGATTTCGGGGCTGGTCGTGGCGATCCCGGCGACCTGCGCAGCGGCAGGCAGGGGAGCAATCGCCGCGGCGGCGGCGAGCAGATAAGCGTATTTCGTCATCAGAATTGAGTTCCTACGTTGAACGAGAAGAGCTTGGTGTCGTCGCCCTCTTCTTTCTTGATGGCATAAGCCAAATCGATCCGCAGTGGGCCGAAGGGTGAGTTCCAATTGACGCCCACGCCAGCCGAAATGCGGGGGCTGGCCGAATTACCAAGGAAAACCTCCCTAAACGGCTCCGTCGACTGGCCGAGCGCAACGTAGCCGGGCGGAACCGTGCCGCCCGGGGGCACGGCCAGCGTGACGTCGTCGGCGGGATTGGTCGGCGTGCCGTTATCGAAGAAGTAAAGCGGGACCCCGTTAGCGTCACGCGTCGGGATGAAGATCGTGCTTCCGGGCAGGTTCTGAGTCAGTGCGGGCGTGGTCACGTTGAAGAGCGCCCCGACATCGACGAAGACCGATGGCCGTAGCCCCAGCTCTCGCGCGCCTGAACCCAGCGGAATCTCGATCTCGGCCCGGCCCAGGTAATAGGCGTTGCCGCCGATCGCATCGTCGCCGATGCGGTCACGATCGGTGATGAAGGTCTGCGTCTCGGGATCGTAAGGATAGCGCAACACCCGCGGGCCGACGCCGCGAATATCGAAGCCGCGAATCTGCGGCTCGCCGAGGAAGAAACGATCGGTCAGACGGACCTTGTCCTGGCCCGGCCCACGCGCATCCTCGAAGCTGCGGATCGCCCCACCCTCGCCCGAAAGCGAGAAAATGAAGCCGCCGCCGATCGGCCAGAACTGCGCGGCGCGGCCGCGGACGCGGACATATTTCGTGTCGCCGCCCAGCCCGGCGAACTCCGTAGTCACCGAAACTGCCCGGCCACGCGTCGGCCGCACCCGGCTGTCAGTGGTGTCGAGCGCGACGGTGAGACCAAGGATCGAACTGGTACGCTTGCCGATCGCATCACACAGATAGCGGCCCGCGATCAGCGGGTCGCATTCGAAGAGCGGCGGGTTCTGGCGGTCGCTGAAATAAATGCCCTCGTCGAGCGTGATATCGTCGAAATTCAGCGTGTAGCTGCCAATGACCGAGGCATATTCGGTCAGCGGCACGCCCAGTCGCAGCGAGCCGCCAGTGGTGGTCTGCTCGAAGGTCGTGTTGCGCTCGTTGCTGGCGAAATTGAAATTGCTCAGATCACGGCGATAGATATCGACCCCGGCCGAGATGTTCTTGTCGAACAAATAGGGTTCGGTGAAGCTCGCTTGCGCCGACTGCGAGAAGCTCGAATAATTGACGCTGAGACCAATGGTTTGGCCGCGCCCGCGGAAGTTGCGCTGACGGATCGCGCCCTGGAGGATGAAGTTCTCGATCGACGAGAAGCCAGCCGACAGCTGCAATTCGCCAGTGGCCTTTTCCTCCACATTGGCTTCGAGGACGATACGGTCGGGCGTCGAGCCGTCCTTCTGCTCGATCTCGAAGTTTTCCTGGAAATAGCCCAGCGACTTGATGCGCGCGGTCGAACGCTTGACCGAGAGCGTGTTGAACGCATCGCCTTCCGCCAGGCGGAATTCGCGGCGGATAACCTTATCCTGAGTCAGCGTATTGCCGTTGACGTCAACCCGCTCGACATAGACGCGTGGCGCTTCCTTCAAGAGGAAGGTCACGTCCATGGTCAGGTTTTCCTGATTGCGGCGGAACTGCGGGTCGACGTCGGCGAAGGCATAGCCGAAGGTGCCGGCGAGGTCGGTGTATTGCTCGACCGTGTCTTCAACCAGCTTGGCATTGTACCAATCGCCGGTCTTGATCGGCAGGGTCTGGGTCATGCCCGAACTGTCGAAATCGCGCAGCTGGCTTTCGACCTTCACATCGCCGAATTTATAGCGCTGCCCTTCCTCCACCACATAGGTGATGATGAAGTCCTGCTTGTCCGGCGTCAGTTCGGCGACCGCGGAAACGACGCGGAAATCGGCATAGCCATTGGTGAGGTAGAACTGGCGCAGCTTCTGCTGGTCGAAGGCGAGGCGATCGGGATCGTAGCTGGTGTTGGAGCTGAAGAAGCTGGTGAGCCGCGCCTGCTTGGTCACCATCTCGCCGCGCAGCTGACCGTCCGAAAACTTTTCGTTGCCGAGGATGTTGATCTGGCGGACCTTGGACTTGGGCCCCTCGCTGATCTCGAACACGATATCGACCCGGTTTTGCGGCAGCTGCACCATCTTCGGCTCGACCGTGGCGGCGAAACGGCCCTGGCGCTTGTAGAGCTCGATGATGCGCGCGACATCGGCGCGAACCTTGGATCGGGTGAATATCTGGCGCGGCGCGAGCTTGATCTCAGGGAGAATCTTGTCCTCCTTGATGCGGCGGTTGCCTTCCAGAAGGATGCGGTTGACGACCGGGTTTTCCACCACATTGATGGTGACCGCGCCACTGTCGAAAGCGACGCTGACGTTCGCAAACAGCTCGGTCGCGTAGAGCTCGGTCAGCACCTGGTCGCCGGCGGCCTGGCTCCAGGCATCGCCAGGGCGCAGGCGGATATAGCTCAGGATCGTCTGCGGCTCGAGCCGCTGCGCACCTGCGACCTGGATCGTGCGCACGGTGTCCTGCGCGATCGTGGGCGCAGGCGCCGGACTGGCGGCGGGCTGCGCCGGAGCTGCCTGCTGCGCGAAGGCGCCGGTCGGCACGCCCGCGAGGATCGTACCGGCAAGCAGAGCTGCCGTCAGGCGGCCGGTGGTCAGTGCGAACCCGGGGCGGGCGGTTACGAAATCAAATGTCGACAAGGAAATCCCGTCCCTCACATCATGGGTCCCGGAAGTGGGCGGCGCCGCAAGGCTGCAACGCGCCGGCAAGGCCGGCGGCGATGGCCGCCTCTGCCCGAAGCTTGCGGTGCAATCAAGCGGTGTGGCCTCCCAATGCCGGTCCGTCCGTCCGCTTTCCCCGCCCGTCTGCCGTCAGAGCAGGCTGGCCAGATCGTTAAAGGTGACGAACAGCATCAGCATGAGCACAAGGGCCATTCCGGTGCGATACGCCATTTCCAGACCGCGCGGACCCACCGGCTTCCGGCGAACCGCTTCGGCCGCGTAGAAAGCCAGGTGCCCGCCGTCGAGGCCGGGAATTGGCAGCAGGTTGATGAATGCCAAATTAAGTGAAATCAGCGCCACGAAATTGATGAAGGCCAGTGGGCCGAGGCTCAATTGCTCGCCGGAATATTTGGCGATCTTTACCGGCCCGCCAAGCTCCTTGACCGAACGTTCGCCGGTGACGATCTGAGCGACGCCCGTCACCATCATGCGCACGATATCGACGCTGTACTGACCTGCCATCGCGACGCTCGTCAGCGGCCCCTGGCGCTCGAACTCATAGGCAACCCCCGCCGGGCGCACGCCGATGAGGCCGATGCGCGAGACATTGCCGAACCGGTCCTTCTGCTCGAAGCTGCCGGCAGTGACCGGCAAGGTCCGCTCGCGCCCGTCGCGCTCGACCGTCACCTCGAGCTGCTTGCCCGGATAGAGCATGACCGCATCCTGCAGATCGCGAAAATCGCGCATGGGCTTGCCGTCGATCGCGACAATGCGATCGCCCACCGCCATGCCGGCCCGCTGCGCAGCCGAGTTTTCGGAGAAGCCAGCCACAGTCAGTGCCTGTTCGGGCTCCACCGCAACGGGCTTGCCCACCGCCATGAAGAAGCCAGCGAAGATAGCGATGGTGACGAGGATATTAGTGGCGGGCCCCGCGGCTACGATTAGCGCGCGCTGCCACAATGGCGCGTTCTGGAAGGTGCCGTCCCGCTGTGGCGCCCCCGCGGCCCGGCGGTCGGGCACGCTGGCGGGGTTCATGTCCCCCTTGAACTGGACATATCCGCCGAGCGGCAGCGCAGAAAGCTTCCAGCGCGTGCCATGCCGGTCAGTATAGCCAGCCAGTTCCTTGCCGAAGCCGACTGAGAAGGCTTGCGCCTGCACGCCGAACCAGCGGCCGACAAGATAATGCCCAAGCTCGTGCAGCGTCACCAGCGGCCCGAGCAGGAGCGGGAAGCCGATGATGTACATCCAGAAGGGGATCGACGCGTCCAACTCAGGCAATCTCCAGCATTTCGCGCGTCCTCGCCCGGGTAGCCGCGTCCACAGCGAGCACCTCTTCGAGGGAACGCGGGGGTGGAGGCTGGTTTCCGATGGAGAGGATGCGCTCCACCGTTACGGCAATATCGGTGAACGCGAGGTGACCGCCGAGGAAGGCGGCAACAGCGACTTCATTGGCGGCGTTGAGGACTGCCGGCGCAGCGCCCCCT
>ERZ1066119.1546-NODE-1546-length-11775-cov-15.252304_pt1 | contig 11775 bp, 9 predicted proteins | sample MGYA00382766_ERZ1066119 | MGnify/ENA primary metagenome ERZ1066119 (study PRJEB33369, sample SAMEA5778349) | biofilm metagenome | biome: Industrial cooling water; feature: Water cooling tower basin; material: Biofilm | place: United Arab Emirates | collected...
CTTCATGCACGGCTGCTACCCCGCGGCGTCCGCTAGGTTGTGCAACCGTCTCTTACTGCCATCGCGGCATTCAGCACGCCGACCATGCACCGGCTGTTCACCGTTAGGCGGTTCGTGAATCCCCGGGGCGTCGCGCGCGGGTCCGCCCGGACGGGGGTCGGGCGGTAGGGTGCGGGGCCCATGGTCGGGAACGACCCGCCGCTGCGGTAGGGGTGGTTGTAGTAGGCGTACGGGTTCCACCCCGCCGGCCCGTTCTCCAGGTACCGGTCCTCCCACCGCCGCGTCGTGCTGCCGCCGCCCCCGCCGCACGCGGTCACGCTGGCCAGCGACCACACGCCCCCGGGCGTCCGGAACGCCGCGGCCTCGGCGTAGTAGCGCCCCGCGAAGCACTCCCAGCTCAGCCCGCTCGGGTCGGTGGCGTTCACTGGGTCGCCGCCGGCGTAGGCGTACTCGTTCACCCCGCCCGCCAGCCCGACCGGGTCACGGCTGAGGAAGCGCCGGAGCTTGGGGTCGAAGAGCGAGCCCGATGGTAGTAGCCGCCTAACGATCCGCCGAGAGTCGGTGCGCCCTCCGCTCGCGCCGGCCCGATCCGAACATCGCTTGCTGGGCGCGGGGGGCGCGCCCAGTGATGGACGACCCGCGCGGGGCACTAACCCAAGGCGGAGTCCGGCGCGAACGCGTTACGCCTAACGCATCGGAAGGAACTCCACGCCCCGGATCCTCGACATCGCGACGGCCTCGTAGAGGGCTGCGGGTACGAGCACCATGCGGAATGCTTGGGCGCCGCTCCCGAACCACTCCTGCGACTTCACCACCGCCGGGGCGGCCGGCGGCGTCGCGAACGGTGGCAAGAATCCCCGGACGTGCGGGCGGTGCTTCGGACGCCAGCACTGAGGGCAGAGGTGCCGTGGGTGGCCGTCGAGCGTCAGGTTCACCAGGGCGACCTCGCCCAGCACGAGTTGGACGACCGTGGCGAGCGCCTCACCTGTGCGGTGGTGGAGGACCGGGCTGGCGGCGATGCCGAGCGGCTGAAGGACCTCGCGCCATGTGTCGGGCCGCGCGAAGTATTCGTCGTACACCCAGTGAAGTTGTAGAACGTGCCGCGCCCCCCACGCCGGCTCGCCCCGGAGCCGGAATGGGGCCACCTGCCGCGCGCCGACCCCGCAGGCGTCGCAGAACTCGCGCAGGTCGTACACGGCGGCGAGGTAGCCGCCGCCGTGCTCGGGTTGCGGGTAGCCCTGGTGCCACGCGGGCAGCATCGCGAGCCACGGTGCGCGAGAGAGCTCGTCGGCGGACGCCCGCGTGGTCACGATGTCCACGGCTTGGGCGCGAGTCGCGAGTCGCTCGACCGCTGGCCACCGCGGGTCGTCCTCGTTCATGACGATGGTCGTGAAACCGACGCGGCTTTCGACGCCTGCCTCTGTGAGGGCTCCCGCCACGTCGGCGTCGAGCGTGAGGGTTAACCGGTGTTCGATGCGCATCCATCTGTCTGCGAGCGGCGGACGCTGGTGAGCCCACACTGGCCGCTCCGATCATCGCAGGGTGTCTCTTCATCCAAAACCTGCAGCGTGCGGCCGAGGGCCGGGGCGGAGCCATCCGACCGTGAACCCTCCACCTTCACCCACGACGGTGTTCGGGGTAGGCCGAGTGGGTCGCAACCCACTGCTCGCGGACCGGCGTCAGCCGAACGTTGGTCAGCGCGGCCCGTGTGATCGCGCCCGCTACCCGGGGAGTGACGCACACGATTGCCGTTCCCTCGGGCGCAAAGACGTCTGAGCCGTCCCAAGAATCCGGGTCGAAGAAAGCCCCGAGTTCGTCGTACCACGGCGCGCCGCGTGGGTTAGGTGCTTCGCGTCGCACGATGCGCGTGCGGCGCTGGTCGAGCGGGCCGCACCGGCCGGTGACGGTCAACATGTGGTAGGCCGCGTCATCGGCGGTGCCCCGCGAGGGCAGGATGTCGACCGGAACGGCATTCCACCCGCTAGCACCGACATCGCGCAAGGTGGCAACGAAGCGGGCGGAGAGCAGTCTCAGGATGCCCGTCGTCGTGCCGACTAGGTCGTAGGCCTTCCGTCCGGCGTCGAGCCGGAAGGCGATCCGGCTCGGCGGCTGGACAACTCCCAGGAAGAGGTCGGAGAACGGCAGGTCATCTTCGATGGGATGTAACCGCAGCGCACCCTGCACGGCAGCGTGTTGCAAGGTGTAGATGCGGTCGAAGCCTGGAAACTCAGAAGTTGACACCGAACACGAACCTCCGTGCGAGCTCGCGGCCGTAATCGAGGACCTGCGCCCGGGTGGGCGAAAGATTCCGCTCGAAGAACTGGTTCCAGAGCTGTCCGTACTCGTACGACCTTACCCGGTGCGCCTAGCGCTCCCACCAAGCCCCGAACTGCGCCTCGCTCACGTCGATGCCCAGACGCTGGAGATAGCTTCGCAGCGCCCATGGCAACCCGTGGTGGGTCTCGCGGCCCCTGCGGTGGCGGCGCCCGTGAGGAGCGAAGCGAGGATGCCCAACAACAAGAAGCTACGCGGCGGTGGCCGAGGCCCGCTCGCGCCTCTGTGACCTCACTCCGGCACGCCGAGCACGGGAAACTGCAAGCCCCGTTCACGAGCCCCCAACGGCTTTCCTCTATGCCCCGCCCTACGAGGCCAGGAGTCGCGCGTAGTACGCTTCGTGATCGGCTCGGACCGGACCAGGTGGCATTGCCGCCAAGAATCGCTCCGCCAACCCCACCACCTCGTCCTGGCGTCCCAGCAGCGCCAGCGCCGCCGGGACGAGGTGGCTGTGGCTTGGCTGCCAGTGCTCGGGCTTGACTGCCCGCGCCACGGCCTCGCCTAACGTTGCGGGCGCGTGACCGCCCGCCAGAAAGGCGGCGACCGAGGCCTCGAAGCTGGCCGCATCGGCGAACCTACCGGTGGGCGACCCCGGCAGGCTGCACATGTAGAGCGCGGGGCCGACGTCAGGGGAGAACTGCGGCTGGTAGGCGTCGGGTGACACGGCGGCCCGCAGCGTCGCGTCCACGAGCCGGTTCACGGCGGGCCACAGAAAACCTACGCGTGCGTCCACCAGCCCGCGATCCGCGAACGCAGCCACCCAGTAGTCCTGGCCCTCGCTCACAGGCCGCACATAGATGCCGCCGCCAAGGCCACCGACCTTCCGCCGAAAACCGAGGCCGAGCATGACGTCGTGAATGAGAGGTCGTGGGCGCACCCCTGAGGAGTTCATCTTTAGTTGCAGGCGTTACCGTTTGCGTCGTACTGCGGCTGCTGCAAGGTGAGATTTTGCACGGACACGCGAACCCCAGGAACGAGGCCGGCCTGTAACGCGCGGAGCCCGACCGGGACCAACTCGTGTGGTCCACCGAACTTGGGATACACGATCCGCTGGTTGGGCGTCCGACCACCGGCGCCGGTCTTGACGTCGATTACGAAGAGGGGTAGCGACGGGAAACCAGGAGTCGAAACCACCGCGTCCGCCACCACACGCAACCCGCCGGACGCCGGGTCGCGAAACGAGACGTTCCGCGTGACACGGAAACCCTGGGCTTCGAAGCGCGCAAGTTCGCGGTTCAACGCAGCTTCGTGGCGAGCGCGGTTGTCGGCGCACGTGACTCGGGGTCGGGCCGGCTGCACCTGCACCGCCGGCACCGGGGCCCCCTCGGTGAGCGCCTGCCAGCTCGCCGCGGCGTTCCCGGTGGGCGAGCCCGCCGGGCGCTGGAAGCAGTCGCGGGTGTAGCCGAGGAACTTGGAGCCGTTCGCGTACGGCCCGTACACGCGGCCGCCCGAGATGCTGATGTAGAAGTACTGCTGGTACACCGCGTCGCACAGCCCGGTCGGGTCGGTGGCGTTCACCGGGTCGCCGCCGGCGTAGGCGTACTCGTTCACCCCGCCCGCCAGCCCGACCGGGTCGCGGCTGACGAACCGGCGGAGCCGCGGGTCGTAGTAGCGCGCCCGCTGGTAGTACAGCCCCGTCTCCGCGTCGTACTCCCGCGCCCCGTACTGCAGCGGGTTGCGCCACCCCGCCGCCAGCGCCGGGCCGGCCGACGCCCCGGGGCCGAACGCCGGGACCGGGCGGATCGCCTAACGTTCCCGGCTCCCACTGTAGCGCCCCGCCCCTACGTGACACCGAGCCGCCGGACGGCACGCCAGCGGATCCGGGCGCTACGGCTCGGCCGGTCAGGCGGCCGTTCCAATGGGGCAAGCTCACTACGGACGCGATCACGGGCGCTTAGGTCCTCGTGCCGGGGGCCTCTCATTTGGACCGAAGACGTTCCAGAGCCCAATCCCGCATAGGCCGCCCATCCCGAGAGCCCACAGGGGGAGCACGACGAAGTCCGCCCCGTCGAACGGTCGCGTGCCACGAAGCGCCAGGCGCATGAGCAAGGCAAGGGGTGCCGCCGCGCAGACGCCCACGATGGCGGCGCGCCACGCAGCGGTGACCCACCCCCCGGTCAGGTGTACGATGGTTCCGGCGACCAGCCCGCCCAGGAGGTCGGCCGCGACGACCAGCGGCAGCGACGTCCCCAAGCGCGCGGTAACTGCGCCCCCGGTGGCCGCCCACGCGAGACAGGCGAGGACAGCCAGGGCAGCCCCCATGTACAGCCCAACACGAACCGGCAGCGGTAGCCGGTCGATTGGGCCCAGGCGATCGGCACGGCGTGGACGAGGCATCGTCGGCGCGGGAGGTCGGCACGGCAGTGGCCAACGACTGAACGGATGCGGTCCTACCCCGGGCGAACGGCGCGTACCCGGCGTGCGTTGCCTACCGGTTTCGCACCCCAGCCCGGATCAGGAGTCCGACAGCGCAACCAAAAGCGATCCCCACTAGGATCACTGCCAGCGCCACCCGCGGTTCGCCTAACGAGCGCGCCCCGCGTTGGGCGATCCACATGCTGGTGAAAACCGGCACGGCGGTGGCTACGCCCGCGACGGCGCTACCACGCTTGCTGCCGATGGCCGGGCGTAGCCAGCCGATGACCACGGCGCCGATACCGGCCCCGAACCAGTACGCGCCGAGCGCGCCTACAAGCGTCGCACCGCGCTCCCTACCGCTGGTCGCCGCCCCGGAGACGATCGCGCAGGTCGCGATGAGCGACAGGAACAGCGCCATGCTGACAGCGTAGCCCGCCGCCCATCGGATATCAGCGATGACACGTCCGCGCGCACCGCGGCCCTGCAGACGTCGCTTCACCGCCGCATGCCTCGGTGACCGCCCGCAAGGACCCCGGGCTGCGGGGTTCTGGGATCGGCAAGCGGCGCCACCGGGAGGCCGACCGGCCGCGGTCGACTGCGCCCGGTCGGCTGGTCAAGATGCCCGCGCGTTGGCAACGGCCGTGAGGATATCGACGGCGTCCTGAACACGGTGCACGCTGCGCCAAGCGGAGGGATCAACACGCACTCCGAGTTCCCGTTCGACCTCAGGGACGAAGACGAAGCTCAGATCGTCGCCATCGGCGCCGAGATCTTCGACGATTCGATGCTCTGGCCGGATCGTCGCGGCGGGTACGGCGGTAATGTCTCCGAGCGCCCGTGCGATGACGGCGAACACCTCGGCGTTGGACGCCATACCGAGCCTCTATGGAAAGATCTGCTTCAGTTCTCTCGGAGCGCGCAGCCCCAGACGCTGACCGCGTCGTACAGTGCCAGACCGCCCGCGACGAAAACATTTGCTCGGCCCGCCAGTCCGAACACGCGATTCGTGCCGAGCACACGGACTCCCATCTTCGTACCGGGAAAGTGTCGTAGCCCAACGTAACTGACCGGATTGGTGAACGCGCTCGAGTTGCCGATCACCGGAACGTTCAACCACGGCTTGTAGAGCGGCGTCGCTGCGCCCCAAGTTACGCCACGCACGGCAGCGCTAGGCAGCCCGTAGTGGTCGCGGATACACCCAGGCAGCGCGCGGGTGCGGGCCGCACCGGTGTCGCCGATGTTGACCGCCAGCGTACCGCGGCCTGTCGACGGCGGACGCCGCGCGCCCGAAGCCCGTTCGGTGGGGTGCGGGTTGCCGTAGCTGACGTACGGGTTCCACCCCGCCGGGCCGTTCTCCAGGTACCGGTCCTCCCACCGCCGCGTCGTGCTGCCGCCGCCCCCGCCGCACGCGGTCACGCTGGCCAGCGACCACACGCCCCCGGGCGTCCGGAACGCCGCGGCCTCGGCGTAGTAGCGCCCCGCGAAGCACTCCCAGCTCAGCCCGCTCGGGTCGGTGGCGTTCACTGGGTCGCCGCCGGCGTAGGCGTACTCGTTCACCCCGCCCGCCAGCCCGACCGGGTCGCGGCTGACGAACCGGCGGAGCCGCGGGTCGTAGTAGCGCGCCCGCTGGTAGTACAGCCCCGTCTCCGCGTCGTACTCCCGCGCCCCGTACTGCAGCGGGTTGCGCCACCCCGCCGCCAGCGCCGGCCCCGCGCTGCCCTGGCCGAACGCCGGGTAGCCGTGCGTCTGGCCGTACGTGGCCGCCACGTTGCCCTGCGCGTCGAGCAGGCCCGCCACGTGGCCCGGGGCCTCGAGGGCGTAGTAGTACACCCGGTGCGCCCCGCCCGCGGCCGTCGGCGCTGCGGCCGGCTCGGCCACGCTCACCATCAGCGGCACGTCCACCGCGCCGGGGTGGTGCGCGTACGTCGCCACCAGGTCGCCGCCCGCGTCCAGCTCGGCCAGCAGCTCGCCCGCGTCCCACAGGGAGTAGCGCGTGGTGCCGGCGGTGACGTTCGTCTTGCGGGCGCGCGCGCCGCCGGCGTCGTAGCCGAAGGTCACGCTGTCCGTGAGGCCGGTGCCGGCGGCCGGGTTGTTCCAGGCGCCCGTGAGCTGGCCGAGCGCGTTCCAACTCAACCGGCGGGTCGTTTGCCACGGGTCGGCCGCGGTGCCCGGGGGCGTCGCGCTGGACGTGATGTTGCCGTCCGCGTCATAGTTCAGCAGGGTCTGCCCCACCCAGCGTAGCAGGTTGCCAGCTGTGGTGTCGGTCCAGAACTCGGCGCCGCGCGGGTTCCCCACCCGGTCCCACGCGAAGTCCTGCCGCGCGCCGGTCGAGTTCCACCCCTCCGCGCACGGCTGCGAGATCGGCGCGTCGGGCGCGCTGCTACTGCCGTAGGTGGTGGCGGGGACGGGCGTGCAGCTCTGGTGCGGCGCGCGCTTGAGGTCGTCCGAGGCGAGCCGGCCGGCGGCGTCGTAGCGGTAGTCGCGACTCCACATCATGTCCGGGGTGAGCCGCCTGGTGACGCGGCCGAGTGAGTCGCGGGCAAGCACGTGGCCGAACACGACGTCGGCGGAGGCTCCCTTCGCCGCGTCGGACTGGTGCCAGTAGCGGCGCGCGCCGAGCTGGTGGGCGGCCGTGAGGCCGTTGGACACCACGATGCCGTTGGCCAGCGTCATCGACGACGGGCCGAGCTCGGTGTTGTAGCCGAACGTCACCGACCCGCCGCCGGACCAGGCCGTGTTGAGGCTGAGGCTGACGGACTGGATGGGGCCGGTGGCGTTGTACCCGTAGTGCGTGCCGTAGACGTCGAACGTCCGGCCGCTCGCCCCGCTGCCGGTGCGCGCCAGCTCCCGGCGCACGCGCCGCCCGAGCGAGTCGTACGCCGAGCGCACGAGGTAGCGGAGCGCCGGCAGCGCGCCGAACCGCCGCACGGCGAGCGTGTCGCGGCCGAGCGAGTCCGCGTAGACCGTGTCGGCCGCCTCCGCGTTGGCGGCCGCGGCCCACCGGCCGAGCGCGTCGCTCGCGTAGGTGGCCGTGAAGCCGTCGGACGTGGTGCGGCTCGCCAGGGTGCCGAGCGCCGGGTCGTAGGCGAGCGTGACCGTCTGGCCCCGGCGGTTGGTGGTCTGACTCACCCGCCCGGCCGCGTCGTACGCGGTCTGCGTGGCCTGGCCGGCCGGGTCCACCGCCTGCACGGGAGCGCCCAACGCGTTGACGCTGTCGCGGTACACCTGGCCCACGGCGTCGGTCACCGTGCGCGGGAAGAGCGCGTCGTAGGCCGTGCGCGTGGTGTCGCCGCCCGGGCCCACGGTGAGCGTCGGCCGGTTGAGGACGTCGTACAGCGTGACCGTGCGGCGGCCGGTGGCGTCGGTCGTCACCGAGTCGCGGCCGTACGCGTCGCGTACGACGCCGGACCCGCCGCCGGGGTCGCGCACGCCCTGGAGGTTCTGCAGCCCGCCGGTGGCGTAGGTGTACTCCGTGCGGTGCCCACGCGCGTCGATCACGGTGTCGGGGCGGGGGTCCCAGGCGCGGGTGTAGCGGTAGCCCGTGACCGGCTGGCCGGTGCCCCCGGCGCGCACGCTGTCCACGCGGCCGTCGGGGCGCGTCCAGATGCGCTGCCGCTCCTGGCCGTTCACGGCCACCGACTGGAGGGCGTAGTCCCGCGCGGGGTCGTGGGTGTAGCGGGTGCCGGCGCGGGCGCCCGCGTCGTAGGTGCTGTCGAGCAGCCACGGGCGGGCGGCGTTCCACACGTAGTCCACGCGCTGCCCGCGGGCGTCCACCGCGCGGGTGACGTTGCCGTTCGCGTCGCGGGTGACGGTCGTGGTCACGCCGCCGGGCGCGTGGGTGCGGTCGGCCGCGCCCCAGCGATCGACGTGCACCGCGACCTGGAGTCCGGTCCCGTTGTCGTACGCCGCCGCCAGGGGCGCCGAGGCGGCGAGCGGCCCGGCCGGGTTCGCGGGCGTGCCCTGGCCGAACGGCGTCAGCACGGCGCGCGCCCACGACAGGTAGTCGGTCGACGCCCGCGCGGCGCCGCCGGCGCCCACGGCCGCCGGGGTGAACGCGCGCAGGAGCGTGCCGAAGCCGTCGTACATGTAGTCCCACACGCCGCCGCGCGGATCCTGAACGCGGGTGAGGCGGTGCGCGCCGTCGTAGTGCCACGCCGTGGAATCGCCGCGCGGGTCGACCACGCGGCGCAGGTCCCCGCTCCCGTCCACCCCCACCCACGTCTGCCGCCCGCCCGGGTCTTCGATCAACCCGAGCGAGCCCGGCTGATAACCGCCGGCCGCCACCTCGCCGGGGCCGGACCCCCGGTAGGCCAGGCGCAGCACCCGGTTGGCCGGGTCGGTGACGGTGGCGAGCCGGCCCGCGGCGTCGTAACCGAACGTGGTCGCGCTCCCCAGGCGGTCGGTGACGGAGAGCGTGTTGCCGCCTGCGTCCGACAGCCGCACCACGGTGCCGTCCGGGAAGCGACGCGTCAGCAACCCCGTGCTCGCGTCGTACGTGACCGCCGAGGCGTCCCCGGGCGGGGCGGCGAACGTCGACACGGCTCCCGCGGTGGCCACGTGCCGCCAGAACCCGGTCATCCCGTCGCCGTCGACGATCACGAGCCCGCCCTGCGGCGCGTAGTTCGACGACGTCCAGCGCCACTGCGACACGCCCGCGAGCCCCCACCCCGCGCCGTAGCGGCTCTGCGGGCCGTTGGCCCAGTCCACGACGACGCGCGTGGAATCGGTCGTCTGGCCCAGCGCGGTCGTGCCGGCGTACGCCGTCACCACGACGGTGTAGCGCCGCGCGAAGTCGGTCTGGTCCTGGTAGGTGGGGGTGAACTGCGCGGCCAGGCGGTGCGTCGCGCCGGCGGTGTACCCGCGAACCACCTCGGTGGCGCCGTGGACGAGCGGCACGGCGGCCCCGGTCGCGGCGTCGCGGAGCGCGAGGCCGACCCGGTCGGTGCCGGCCGGCGCGCCCGCGACGTCCACCTCGACCACCGGCCGCGGGGCGGCCCGCCCGCTCCGGTAGACGAGGGCGAGCCCGCGCGCCACGTCGCGGCTCACGTACGCGGGGGTGGCGTGCGTCTGCACCACCTCGCCGCAGTCGAGCGCGCAGCGCCCCGGGTCGCGCAGGAGCGTGGGCGACACGAGGGTGACCAGCCCCGCGCCACCGGCGGTCGCCGAGGCGCCGGTGAACGCGACGGTGTCTGCCCCGGACTGGAAGCTGTTGTCGCGGATGCGCGCGGCCACCACGCGCGACTGCCCCGCGGCCAGCGTGAGGGTGAACGTCGAGGCGGCGTACGCGGCGCAGCCCGGTGACCCGGGGGGAGCGGCCCCGGCGGCGTACGTGCTGCTCACCGGCTGCCCGTCGACCGTGACCTGGCGGGACGTCGCGGCGAGGCCGCCGTCGTCGCACCAGCGCACGGTGATGGTGTGGGTGCCGGCGGCCAGTGGGGCGCTCGGGTCGGGCGTGAACGACACGTTCGGCGGGTCGTCGAGCCCACGGAGCGCGGCGTGACGCGCGGTGTGATGCGCGGTCGCGAGCGGTCGCGTGCCAGCGCCCGCGGGCGCGGACCCACTGGCCAGCGACGTGGCGAACCCCGTACCGACGAAGGCGGCGAGCAACTCGCCGTGCCGGACCGGCCGGTGCAGGTAGAGTCCGAGGGCGCGGAGAAGTGGCGACATGAAGACGGGGGCGGAAGAGGTGGGGGCGAATCGGAGCCCCACGACCGGACGGTCGGCGGGTATTGGCCCGCCCGGCGCACCCGAACAAAAGCCGGCAGTCCCCCGGTGCCCCGACTCACCGTCCCCCAGCATGCCGCGCGGGGCCCGCGCATCGGTGTGCGCGGGCCCCGCGGAGTCCTCGTTAGGCAGCGGCCGTCGCGCCGCCGCCGGGCGTGTGCCTAACGCCCGCCCCCTACCCCGCCCCCGCCGGCAGCGCGTCGTCCCACACCACCAGCCCCCGCACCCGCGCCCCCAGCGCGTTCAGCCGCGCGATCTCCCGCGTCAGCCCCGCCAGCGGCGTGTGCCCGGCCCGCGCGCACACGATCACCTCGCGCGCCAGCACCTCGCGGGCGACGTGCTCCGGCGTCACCGGGTCGTCGGGACTCGGCGCGGCGACCCCGGCCGGCACCGGCGGCACCGCGGCCACCGTCACGTCGTAGCGCCGCGCCACCCGCCCCAGCTCCGCGCGCTTGTCCTCCCCCGCCGCGCCCTGCGCCAGCGCTGCGGCGGCCGAGCGCTGGCCGGCGCGCGCGCGGGCCGGCATCCCCGCCGGCAGCACGTCCACCGCCGCCCCCCGCCCCACCGTCACCGGCACCACCAGCTCGCTTACCGGCAGCCCGGCCCCGAAGGCGTCGGCCAGCCCCAGCCGGTCGCGCACGCCTAACGCCGCCGAGGCGACGCCGTGCCTCACGTCGCCGTCCACCACCAGCGTGCTCCGCCCGTCCTCGGCGGCCGCGGCGGCCACGTTGAGCGCCACCGCCGCCGCCACGCTCGGCTCGTCCGACGTGACCGCCACGCGCGACACGGCCGCGCCCGTGGCCGAGAGCGACAGGTAGAGCAGCCGGTAGCTCTCGACCGACGCGTCCACGAGCGAGGGGATCGCCTCGTCGGCCTGGCGGCGGTCGCGGTCCGGGGTCTCCTCCCCCGGGCGCACCACGGCGAGCACGCGCACCCGCGTCACCCGCTCGGCTTCCTCGGCGTCCGCCAGGCGCGGGCGGCGCAGCTCGCCCACCAGCACGGCGGCGAAGCCGAGGGCCGCGGCGAGCGTGGTGGCGGCGAGGACGACCGCCACCGGCGGCGCCTCGACGTCGGCGCGGGCGCGGGCGGCGGCCACGCGGCGGTCCACGGCCAGGTTGCGCGCGCGCGCCGCGGCCAGCTCGGCCTCCACCTGCTGCAGCCGGGCGCGCACCGTGTCGCGGCGGGCCAGCTCCGGCAGCGAGTCGAACGGCAGGGGCGCGGGACGCGACGCCGGCGCGCCCTCCAGCAGCGAGCCGGTCGCGGCGGCCGTGGATTCCGCGCGACTGGCGACGATCTGGTTGGGCGGGATGACGCTCGGCGGCGCCCCCGGCGCCCGGGGGGCGGCCCCCGCGCCCGGCC
>ERZ1066119.1547-NODE-1547-length-11771-cov-13.512376_pt1 | contig 11771 bp, 10 predicted proteins | sample MGYA00382766_ERZ1066119 | MGnify/ENA primary metagenome ERZ1066119 (study PRJEB33369, sample SAMEA5778349) | biofilm metagenome | biome: Industrial cooling water; feature: Water cooling tower basin; material: Biofilm | place: United Arab Emirates | collected...
GCCGCGCCCCCGCCGACGTTCGTGCCGCTCGTGGACGCGGCGCTGGCCACCGGGTCGGCGCCTAACGCCGCGGCGGGGGGCGGCGCGGACGACGCCGCGACCACGTGGGTGGGCGAGGTGCCGGCGTCGTTCCTCGCCGGCCCGCGCACGGTGGTGGTGGTCACGCGCGGGGCGGACACGGTGCGCCTCCGCGTGCCGGCCCGGGTGAGCCTGCTGGAGGCCCGCCGCGCGACGCCGGACGGCGAGCCGGCGCTCGCCCGCCCGTTCGTCCAGCTAGGCGGCCCCGGCGCCCCCGCCGACACCGACCGCGTGGTGATCGGCCGCCCGACGCCCGACGGCACCTACCGCTACTTCCTCCTCCCCGGCACCGTGGTCGAGAAGACCGGCGAGCAGGGCGGGATGACGCGGGTGCGGCTCGACGGCCAGCTCGACGCGTGGGTGGACAGCGACGCGGCCCGCGCACTCCCGGCCGGCTTCGCGCCGGGGCGCCGGGTGGCCGGCGGCGCGCGCGTGATCCCCGACTCCGGCTGGGTGGATGTCGTGCTCCCGGTCGGCGACCGCGTGCCGTACCAGGTGATCGAGCGCGGCCGCGACGTCGATTTCGTGCTGCACTCGGCGGTGCTCTCCCCCGACATCATGCGCGTCGAGGGCACGGCCCGCGACTCGCTCGTGCGGCACGTGGTGTTCGAGCAGGAGGCGACGGACCGGGTGCGCGTAACGCTCCGGCTGACGCGCGACCCGTACGGCTACCTCGTGCGCTTCGACCCGGCGCGGGGGGCGATGGTGTTGCGCCTCCGCCGCCCGCCGGTGGTCGACGCGCGGCGCCCGCTGCAGGGCCTCACCATCGCCGTCGACGCCGGGCACCCGCCGGGCGGCGCCACGGGTCCGACCGGGCTGTGGGAGCCGGTGGCGGTGCTCCCGGTCGCCCAACGCCTGCGCGCCCTGCTGGAGGAGCGCGGCGCCACGGTCCTCATGACGCGCACCACGCCGGACCCCGTGGACCTGGGGCTGCGCCCCATCCTGGCGCGCCGGGCCAACGCCCACGCGTTCGTGAGCGTGCACCTGAACGCGCTGCCCGACGGCGTGAACCCGTTCACGGCCAACGGCACGAGCACGCTCTTCTTCCACCAGCACTCGGAGGCGCTCGCGCGGCTGGTGCAGGCCGAGCTGGTGCGGCGGCTGGGGCTCCGCGACCTGGGGATCCACTACCAGAACCTCGCGGTCGCGCGCCCGCCGTGGGTGCCCGCAGTCCTCACCGAGGGGCTGTTCCTGATGCTCCCCGAGCAGGAGGCCGCGATGCGGTCGGCGGAGGGGCGCGAGCGCTACGCCCGCGCGATCGCGGACGGCGTGGAGGCGTACTTCCGGGGGCTCGGCGCGGGGCGTTAGGCGCGTGGCCCCCGGCGCGTTCATCCACCCCCTCGCGTTCGTGTGCGGGGACGTGACGCTGGGCGACGGCGCGAGCGTGTGGCCGTTCGCCGTGGTGCGGGGGGACAACGAGCGGATCGCGGTCGGCGCGCGGAGCAACGTGCAGGACGGCGCCGTGCTGCACGCCGACCCGGGCTTGCCGTGCGTGTTAGGCGCGGGCGTCAGCGTCGGCCACCGCGCGGTGGTGCACGGCGCGCGCGTGGACGACGGCGCGCTGGTGGGGATGGGCGCGCTCGTGCTCAACGGCGCGCACGTCGGCGCGGGGGCGCTGGTGGCGGCGGGGGCGGTCGTGCGGGAGGGGTTCGTCGTGCCGCCCGGGATGCTCGCGGCCGGCGTCCCGGCGCGCGTGGTGCGCGCACTCACGGCCGACGAGTCCGCGCGCCTCGCGCGCACGGCCGAGGCGTACGTGCGCCTCCAGGCGCGCCACGCGGCGGGGGAATTCCCGGCGCGGCACCGGCCCGGCTGAGTCGCGCCGAGCGACCACCCCGAGGTCGTCCGCAGCCACACGCCGGGCGGAATTCGTCGCCTGCCGGGAACGGTTCGGGGAGCGGCCCGGACGGTACGCGGGCCCGGCGCCGCGGCACGGCGAATGCTAGTCGTGGTTGCGAGCAAGCGAGGCCGATGGCTCGGTTTGGGGCGCCGCGAGGGGTGTGGACAACCACCCGTGCCGGTTGCCGCGAAGCACGGGTCCGGCCGCGGTAAGTGTTGATGCGTCACGACTTACACGCGCGCTGCCAGGCTGACGGGGGTGGCAGATGTGGACATCTGCATGGGGCAGGGGGTGGGAACCGTGGGGCGGGGCCGAGGCGTATTGTGGCTGCGAGCAAGCGCCGCTACGTTCTGCCTCCCCCGCCCGACCGCCCGCCCCCGGTCCGCGTCCGACCCGCCGCCGCGCCACCGTCCGCTGACCGTTCGCTGACCGACCGCACGCCGCCGTTCGCACACCGCCGTTTGCACGTCGCCGTCCGCCGCACGTCGTCGTCCACCCTGTCGTCCGCCGCGTTCCCGAGGGAGCCGCAGGAGAGCCGCCCGATGCCACTGTCCACCACCCCGCCCGCCGTCACCGCCGAGCTGTCGCAGAACGCCCGCACGGTGCTCACCAAGCGCTACCTGGTGCGCGACGCGTCGGGCACGCCGACCGAGACGCCCGAGGACATGTTCTGGCGCGTCGCCACCACGGTGGCCGAGGCGGACCGGCGCTACGGCGCGACCGACGCGCAGGTCGAGGCGCTGGCGACCGAGTTCTACGCGCTCATGACGCAGCGCCGGTTCGAGCCCAACTCGCCGACGCTCATGAACGCCGGCCGGCCGTTAGGCCAGCTCTCGGCGTGCTTCGTCCTCCCCGTCGAGGACGCGCTGAGCAACGGCCAGAACGGGATCTACGACACGCTCCGCTCGATGGCGCTCATCCACCAGAGCGGCGGCGGCACCGGCTTCTCGTTCAGCCGCCTGCGCGCCAAGGGGAGCATGGTGCGGAGCACGACCGGCGTGGCCTCGGGCCCGGTGAGCTTCATGAAGCTCTACGACGCGAGCACCGACGCGGTGAAGCAGGGCGGCACCCGCCGCGGCGCCAACATGGGCATCCTGCGCGTGGACCACCCGGACGTGATGGAGTTCATCGCGTGCAAGGAGGACCTCACGCAGATCACCAACTTCAACATCTCGGTCGCCATCACCCGCAAGTTCATGGACGCGGTGAAGGCGGGCGCCGAGTACGAGCTCGTCGACCCCGTCACCAAGGCCGTGACGGGCACGCTCGACGCGCGCACGGTGTGGGACAAGATGGTGCTCGGCGCGTGGCGCACCGGCGAGCCCGGCGTCTTCTTCATCGACGAGGCCAACCGCTATAACCCGGTCCCCCACCTGGGCGACTACGAGGCCACCAACCCGTGCGGCGAGCAGCCCCTGCTCCCCTACGACGTGTGCAACCTCGGCTCGGTCAACGTCGGCTACTACGTCAAGGACGGCCAGCTCGACTGGGAGGCGTACGGGCGCGACATCCGCACCGCCACCCACTTCCTCGACAACGTCATCGACGTCAACAAGTACCCGCTCCCCGAAATCACCGCGCTCTCGCAGCGCATCCGCCGCATCGGCCTCGGCGTGATGGGCTTCGCCGACGCGCTGGTGCGCATGGGCATCCCCTACGACACGCCCGAGGGCGTGGAGATGGGGCGCCGCGTGATGGAGCACCTCGACGTCGAGGGCAAGAAGGAGAGCGCGCGCCTCGCCGACCAGCGCGGCCCGTTCCCCGAGTGGGCGCGGAGCATCTGGGGCCCGGACGAAACCTGCGCCCGCGACGCCGACGGCCGGCGCATCCGCCCGATGCAGATGCTCCGCAACTGCAACGTGACGACGGTGGCGCCGACCGGCACCATCAGCATCATCGCCGGCTGCTCGTCGGGCCTGGAGCCACTGTTCGCCGTCGCGTTCATGCGCAACCAGGCGGGCGTGATGATGCCCGACGTGAACGAGGACTTCGTCGCCATCGCGCGGCGCGAGGGCTGGTACTCGGACGCGCTGATGGAGCGCATCGCCAAGACGGGCTCGGTGCAGCACCCCGAGGTGCCGGCGCGCTGGCAGCGGGTGTTCGTCACGGCGAACAACATCAGCCCCGAGATGCACGTCCGGATGCAGGCCGCCTTCCAGCAGCACTGCGACTCCGCCATCAGCAAGACCACCAACTTCGCCGGCTCTGCGACGCAGGAGGACGTGCGGGCCATCTACGAGCTGGCCTACGACCTCGACTGCAAGGGCGTCACGGTCTACCGCGACGGCTCGCGCGACGGGCAGGTACTGAGCACCGGCGCCACCGAGCAGGCCAAGAAGGAGCGCGAGAAGGGCAAGGACGGCGCGCCGGCCGCGGCGGCGGCCGCCGCCCCCGCCGCCAAGGAGGACCCGGCGCTCCGCCGCCAGCTCGGCGAGCTGCAGGGGACGCTGGCCGAGGTGAACGCGGAGCTGGAGCGCACCAAGAAGGCGCTGTTCGAGGCCGAGACGGAGAACACCCAGCGCCGCCAGAAGCGGGCGCGCCCGGACAAGCTCCGCTCGACGAGCATGCGCAAGGAGACGCCGTTAGGCACGATGTTCGTCCACATCTCCGAGGACGACCGCGGCCAGGCCTTCGACGTCTTCATCTCGCTCGGCAAGGCCGGTGGCAGCGCGATGGCCGACGCCGAGGCGTTAGGCCGGATGGTGTCGCTGGCGCTGCGGAGCGGGATCGCGCTGCCGGAGATCGTACGGCAGCTCCGCGGGATCTCGTCGGACCGGGCGGTGGGGCTCGGGCCGAACAAGGTGCTGTCGATGCCCGACGCGGTCGGGATCGCGCTCGAGGAGTGGTGGCGGGACAAGCACCAGGGGGTGCAGCAGGACCTGCTGCAGACGCCCGCGGGCGGGACGCCGGCGGTGAGCGCGCCGGCCCCGGTGGCGGTGGCGCCGGCCAGCGTGCTCAACGGGCAGGTGGAGGCGCAGGCGGACCCGATGGGGGCCTACGCGCCGAGCGAGGTGTTCATGGGGACGTGCCCGGACTGCGGGAGCTCGCTGGAGTTCGCGGAGGGGTGCGTGAAGTGCCACGTGTGCGGGTTCAGCGAGTGCGGGTGAGCGCTCTTTCAGACACGTCGCGGCTCGCGACAGCCGCCCGGTGACGTCGTGAACGGGGAGGAGCCGAGTCTGGCTCCTCCCTGTTCTGCGTCCCCCTCGTGACGACCCCCGGGGTGGCCGATCAGGGTTGCCCGCGGGACCTCGGCGCGACCGTCTGCCTGCGACCCGTTCTTCCCTCGTCGCGCGTGCCTTGCCGAGCCTCACCGCCAGGCGCACGTTTCCCTCATGCGCATCAACCCGGACTTCGACTTCCGCCACCTGCCGGCGCCGGCCCGAGTCCGGCTTGCGCAGGACCTGTGGGACAGCCTGACGGCCGAGGAGCTCGAGGCGGAATTGGTGCTCGACGATGAGCAGGCGGCGGAGCTGGACCGGCGGCTCGCCGCGCTCGACGCCGAGCCCCAAGCAGGGGTCCCCTGGGAGCAACTGCGCGTGGAGCTCGAAGCCGAGCTGGCCTCGATGCGGAAGGCCCGACCCCCCGCGTGACGGCTCGCGCGCTGATCGTCCAACCGCGCGCGCGGCGGGACATCGCGCGGGCGGCTGCCTGGTACGAGCGTGAGTCGGACGGGCTCGGGTCGCGATTCCTGGCGGTGGTCGACGCGGCGTTGTCCGCGGTCGCGCGCGATGGGGATCGATATCCCACGGTATTTCGCGAGGTCCGCCGCATCCGACTCGACGCGTTTCCGTATGGGTTGTACTTCGTACTTCGCGACGGCGCGGTTCAGGTCCTCGCGGTCACTCACGGTCGCCGCCACCCGTCGCGCTGGCAACGTCGGGCGCCAGGCAGTTGACCCTTTCCGTCACACGGGACCCAGCGTCCGTCGACACGTGACCGCGCCTCAATCCGCGTCCCCGCCGCCCAGTCCCGCGCTCACGGATCACGTCCCGACCGACCTCGGCTTCGGCTCCGTCGTCGCCCAGCGCGCCCGCGGCCGGCTCCTCGCCCACGACGGCGAGCCCCGCAGCCGCAAGTATGGCCTCGGCCCCCAGCGCCTCGCCCGCGCCTACCTGGCCGCGCTCAACGCCCCGTGGCCCGCGTTCGCGGCGTACACGTTAGGCACCCTCCTCCTCGGCGCCGGGGTCTTCGCGCTCGCCTACCGCGCCCTCGGCCCGACGGCCATCGACGGCGCCGCGGCGATGGGGATCGAGGACCCGTTCCTCCGCGCGCTCGCCTTCAGCGTCGGCGTCTTCACCACGGTGGGCACCGGCCCACTCCACGCCGTCGGCCCCACCGCCAACTGGCTCGCGATCTTCGAGTCGTTCGTGGGCCCGACGGCACTGGTCACGGCGGGCGGGCTGCTCGTCGCGCGGCTCTCGCGGCCGCGCATGCGGCTCCGCTTCAGCACGTCCGCCGTGGTCGCGCCCTACGACGGCGGGCGGGGGTTCATGTTCCGCTTCGTCAACGTGCAGCCGGGCGAGCTGAGCGACGTACAGGCCCGCGTGAGTCTCGCGTGGTACGAGACCGTGCCGGACGGCACGCGCGAGCGGGAGTTCCACCAGCTCGCCCTGGAGCGCGACTCGGTCGAGTTCTTCACGCTGCACTGGACCGTCGTCCACCCCATCACCGCCGACAGCCCGCTCCGCGGCGTCACGCCCGACCGGCTCCGCGAGGCCGAGGCCGAGTTCCTCGTGGCCATCAGCGCGCACGAAGGTACGTTCTCGACCCGCGTCACGGCGCGCGCGTCGTACTGGTGGGACGAGGTGCGGTGGGACGCGAAGTTCGCGAGCGTGTTCACCAGCGCGCCGGACGACGCGATCGCGATCGACGTGGAGCGGCTGGACCGGCTCGACCGGCTGGCCGAGGGGGCGACGCGGGCGCCGGCGGCGCTGGAGGGGGCGACGGCGGGCTGACGATCATGGGTTCCCCGGTGCGCGGGAACGACGGCCCGTTAGGCCCGCATCCCCGCGGCAGCGGCGGGGCGGGGTTCCGTCCTCGGCCGCCTCGTCAGCCCGGCCGCCCCGCGCCGTGGCGCACGGCCTCGAAGTCCAACTCCTGCTCCAGCTCCGTCAGCACCTCGTCCGAAATCGCCCCCTCGTCGCGCAGCCGGACGAGCATGCGCCGCTCGGCCCGGAGCACCTCCACCCGCAGCCGGCGCCGCGTGGCCGGCGACCCGTCACCCTCGGCCAGGAGCCGCGCCCGCTCACGCATCTCGCCGCGCAGCCACGCCACGTCGCGGCCGTCGGCCCACGGCTCGCGCGCCAGGTCCTCGAGCGCCTCCGCGCCCCGCCGCGCAGTCTCCACGCGCGCGAGCCTGGCCTCGTGGTGGCCGGCGGTGTCGGGCGTGAAGTTGAAGGCCCGGATGAGCGGCGCGAGCGTGAGCCCCTGCGCGACGAGCGTCAGCACGATCACGCACGTCGTGACGACGATGATCTCGGAGCGGTACGGGAAGGGCGTGCCCCCGGCCACCGTCCGCGGCAGGGCGAGGGCCGTCGCGAGCGAGACGATGCCGCGCATGCTCGTCCACGCCACGAGGGCGACGTTGCGCCACGGCGGGATGGGGGCTCGCCGGCGGAGTCGCGCGCTCAGCCACCGCGGCACCCAGGTGGCGAGCGGGACCCAGGCGAGGCGCACGACGATCGCCACGAGCCCGATCGCCAGCCCGGCGCCGAACAGCCGCAGGCGGTCGCCGTCGGGGACCTCGCGGACGAGCGCGCCGAAGCTCACGCCGAGGACGAGGAAGATCGTCGCGTTGAGCGTGAAGACCACGAGGTCCCAGACCGCGCGGTTCTCGATGCGCGACATCGGCGACACCGCGGTCGAAAAGTGGCGCCGGAGCGCGATCCCGCCCGCCACGCACGCGAGCACCGCCGAGGCATGCACCGTCTCCGCCGCGAGCCACGCCACGTAGGGCGCCGAGAGCGTGAGGAGCGTCTCGGCCAGCGCGTCGCGCGTCCACCGCACGAGGCGGAGCACCAGCCACGCCACCGCCACGCCCACGAGCGCGCCCACCGCCGCGTCGACGAAGAAGCGCACGACGGCCTCGCCCCAACTGAACGCGCCCGTGACCGCGGCGGCCACCGCGGTGCGGTAGAGCACGAGCGCCGAGGCGTCGTTGACCAGGCTCTCGCCTTCCAGCACCACCACCACGCGCCGCGGGACGGGGAGGCGCGAGACGATGGCGGCCGCCGCCACGGCGTCGGGCGGGGAGACGATGGCGCCTAACGCGACGGCCACCGCCCACGGCATCCCGGGGAAGAGCAGCCGCGCGGCGGCGGCCACGCCCGCGGTCGTCGCCAGCACCAACCCGACCGCGAGCAGGCCGATGGCGCGGCGGTTGGCGCGGAAGTCCCGCACCGAGGTGAAGAACGCCGCCGCCCACAGGATGGGCGGGAGGAAGACGAAGAAGACGACGTCCGGCTCCAGCTCCGGGACGCGGACGCCGGGGATGAGCCCCACGGCCAGCCCGGCGGCCACCTGCAGGATGGGCGTCGGGACCGGAAGGCGGCGGGCGACGGCGGTGATGGCGACGACGAGCGCGGCGAGCGCGATCCCGGCGACGACGGGGGAGTAGGCGGGCACGCCGCAACAGTAGCGCGGCGAGCCCGGGCGGTCAGCTTCACAACGCAAAGCACTTGACGACTGGGATCTCCCGCTTCATCTTGGCGCCATGCCCGCCGCGTCGCCCCTCGCCCCGCCGGCCCCCGCGCGTCCGGCGGACCCGCCGCACCTGCACCACCGGGCCATGGACAACCTGGCTTTCATCCGCGACACGATGGCGCGGGCGACGGCGGTCACGTCCATCTCGGGGCGGGGGATCGCCGGCACCGGCTTCGTCGCGCTCGGCGCCGCGGGGCTCCTCGCGGGGCAGCCGGTCGGCGCGCGGTGGGCCGCGACCTGGCTCGCGGCGGCCGCGGTCGCGCTTCCGCTCGTCGCGCTCGCGTCGGTTCGGAAGGCGCGGCGGACGAACGCCCCGCTGCTGTCGGCGCCCGGGCGCAAGCTGCTCTTCGCCGTACTGCCGCCGTTCGCCGCCGGCGCGCTACTCACGCCGGCGCTCTGGCGCGCGGGGGCGTTCGCGTGGCTCCCGGCCGTGTGGCTGCTGCTTTACGGCGCCGGGGTGACGACGGGCGGCGCTTACTCCGTCCGCGCGCTCCCGGTGATGGGCGCGGCCTTCATGGCGTTGGGCGCCGCCGCGCTCGCCGCCCCCCCAGCCTGGGGCCCGGCCCTCATGGCCGCCGGCTTCGCCGGGCTCCACCTCGGCTTCGGGCTCCACATCGCCAGGCGGCACGGGGGGTAACCGGCCATGGCCCGATCCAACGCCGCCCGCGTGCGCCGGTCCGACGACGTGCCCGGGGGCCCGCCGCCAGGCCCCGCCGCGGTCCCCGGCGAGGTGTCGGAGGCCGCACCCGGCGCGGGCCCGGGCGCCGCTCGCGCGTCGGCCCTCGACCGTGTCATCCACGAGCGGCTCCGCCTCGGCATCGTGAGCGCGCTCGCCGTCAACCGCGCGCTCACCTTCACCGACCTGCGCGCGCTGTTAGGCGCCACCGACGGCAACCTCAGCGTGCACGCCCGCAAGCTGGAGGACGCCGGCTACGTGCGCGTCGAGAAGTCGTTCGACGGGCGCATCCCGCGCACCGAGTACACGCTCACGGCCGAGGGGCGCGCCGCGCTCGCGCGCTACCTCGACCACATGGAAGCCCTCATCCGCGCCACGCGCGCCGGCTGACCACCCCGGGTCGCCCGCCGCGTGGCCTTCCCGCGCCCCAGAGCTTTACGATGCAAAGCACCCTGCGTCTCGTCAGCGATCCCGTCGGCCCGGCGCACGTCGCCGTGATCATGGACGGCAACGGCCGTTGGGCGACGCGCCGCGGCCGGCCGCGTACCGCGGGGCACCTCGCCGGCGCCCGGGCCACGCGCCGCGTCGTCGAAGCGGCGGCGCGGGCCGGCGTCCGCACGCTCACCCTCTACGCCTTCTCCGCCGACAACTGGGCGCGGCCCGACGCCGAGGTGGCCGCGCTGATGCGGCTGTTCGCGCGGTACCTGCGGGCGGAGTCGGCGCGGTGCGTGGCGCGCGGGATCCGGCTACAGGTGATCGGCCGCCGCGACCGGCTTGGGCCGGAACTGGTCGCGGCCATCGAGGGCGCCGAGCGGGCGACGGCGGCGGGGACAGGACTCCGGGTGCGCCTCGCCATCGACTACTCGGCGCGGGCGGCGATCGTGGCTGCGGCGCGCGCGGGGTGGCCCGGCGACGCAGGCGACGAGTCGGCGCAGGCCTTCGCGGCTGCGGTCGCCCGCGCCGCGCACGACGACGAGCCGCCGGCGGACGTCGACCTGCTCGTGCGCGCCGGCGGCGAGCTGCGGCTGAGCGACTTCCTGCTCTGGGAGTGCGCGTACGCCGAGCTCTACTTCACCGACGTGCTCTGGCCCGACTTCGGCCCCGCGGACTTCGGCCGGGCGTTAGGCGCCTTCGCGGCCCGGCAGCGGCGGTTCGGCGGGCTGCCGGCGGGTGCGCCGGCGGCGCTCGTGAGCTGCGCGTGACCGACGGCCGTTGGGCGGCCTCGGGCGCTTCGTGACGGCGGCGTCACCCCGCACGGCTCTTGCCCGGGGCCGCCCCGCCGCCCGGTCGTCCGACCGCCGCCGGCCGTCCCGGACTCGAGACCCTGTCATGCGTACGCTCCCGCTCGCCGTCCTCGCGCTGTGCCTAGGCGCCGCGCCCGCAGCCGCCCAGCAGCCGACCCCCACGCCGACGCCCGGTTCGCCCTCGATGCCGATGCCGCAGGACACCGGCGCGATGCGGCGCCCGGGCGGGATGCAGGCCGACTCCACCTCGCTCGCCGGGCTGGCGCAACAGGCGCTCGACGCACTCCGCGGCGGGCTGACGAGCGTGCCGGTCGCGACCGCGTCGTCGCTCGTCGGGCGGATCGAGACGCGGCTGCGGGCGACGGGGCGCGGCGCGCTCATCGCCGTCGCGTCCGACCTGCGCGCCCTGCGGCGCGAGCTGGACATGCCGGAGGTGAACGGCCGGCGGGTCGGCGTGATCCTCCGCCGGGTCGGGCCCAAGGTGACGCGCGTCGCCGCCACGCAGGGCGGCGCCGTGCGTACGACGCTGCGCGAGTTGGGCGCGCAGCTCAGCGCGTCGGGGCGGGAGCTGGCTGCGCGCTAACGGGGGTAGTGCGGCGTCGATGGGACCCTCGGGTCCCCGACTCGCCCGTCACCGGACGGGACGCCCGGCCACCGGGACCGTCCACCTCACGCCAACCGGGCGCGGGGTTCGTAGCCGAGGTCGAAGTCGAGCCGGTCCTCGTAGCACCAGCCCCACGCCTCACCGGGTTCCAGGCTGCCCAACACCGGATGCCCGGTCGCGCGGAAGTGCGCGGTGGCGTGCTTGCCCTGCGACGAGTCGCAGCAGCCGACGTGTCCGCAGCGCAGGCACGCGCGCAGGTGCACCCAGCGCGTGCCGGCCCGCAGGCACTCCTCGCACCCGCGTCCGCGCGGGTCCGCCGGGACGTCGAGGGCGGCGACGTGGGTACAGGGGGCGACGGGTCCGAGCATGACTATCTCTGCGGGTGAGCAGTCGGTGGGGTGGGCGCCGGGGGTTACCCGCCGGCCAGGTAGCGGTGCGTGAACTGCACCGCGATGGCCCCCTCGCCGACCGCGGAGGCCACGCGCTTGACGCTCTGGTGCCGCACGTCGCCGGCGCACAGCAGGCCGGGCACGTTGGTCTCCAGCAGGTAGGGCTCGCGCTCCAGCGGCCAGCCGGCGACGCGCCACGCGGCGCGGTCGCCCCCGCGCTCGCCCGCGCGCTCCGCCGGCC
>ERZ1066119.1548-NODE-1548-length-11762-cov-6.789528_pt1 | contig 11762 bp, 9 predicted proteins | sample MGYA00382766_ERZ1066119 | MGnify/ENA primary metagenome ERZ1066119 (study PRJEB33369, sample SAMEA5778349) | biofilm metagenome | biome: Industrial cooling water; feature: Water cooling tower basin; material: Biofilm | place: United Arab Emirates | collected...
AAGAGAAAAAACGAGTTTACCCTGATATACACCCGCGATCGCCCGCGAAGCCATAGCGCGAGAACCAATTTCCTGATAGCTCAGATACCGAAATAATTCGCCAAATCCTGGTAAACTCTTTTCTAATAGAGAGGCGATCGCGTCGTAGGTAGTATCTCTGGGGGCGATACCCGTACCCCCATTGAAAATTGCTACATCTAAATCTGCACGCTGGCTGAATGATGTTATATGCGATCGAATTTGCTCTGGTTCGTCTTTCACAATCGCATAAAATCCAACAGTATGACGCGCTGCTACAAGCAATTGCTCAATTCGGCGACCGCTTTTATCAGTTTCCGGAGAACGGGTATCGCTGACGGTGATAACGGCACAACTGACTGTCAGTCCAGTTAAGTCAGGGTGAGGCTGGTGTGTCACAAATTCCTAAAACACTACGATTTATTGAATCCCAAGCCGTGTTCGTTGGCATATCTTTCCATAAACCGCATAAACCGATCCCATTCTTCGGTCGATTTCATTAGGTAGATCGCTTCAATAGCTTCTGGTTTGCCGTTGATGAATTTTCCTTTGACTTCGCGGGTCACGAGTTCCCCTTCTTCATCAATCAAGTACATCCCCGTCACTTCTTCATTACTACCCTCACTCAAAATTTGGGGATTTTGGAAATAAAAAGTTGCCGTACCATTACTCCCATCTCGCGATCGCGTCAAGCGTACATCTGGGACTGTTGCTTCGGTCACACCTCTAGAGAACTGAATCTGAGCCATAATGACGAGCTGTAAATTTCTATCATGAGTTGTCTAAGTATTGTCTCATCTTTTTGAGCTAGTAGAGAGTGAGCGGCGACCGGTGACCGCGCACCACCAATAACAAATGACAAATGACCGACTACCAAGTTGAATTACTGCGATGGCAGCGCGGCAGATTCGGGAATATTACCTAAATCGCTAGGGTTGGTTAATTTTGATGCTGAGAATTATCAGGCTGAGAAGGTGTTGCTGGAGTTACTACAGGTGCAGGTACTGCCGGAATTACGGGCATTGCTCGAATGCTCTCGATTTTCTCTAGTGCTTTTTGATAATTCGCGCTGTCGTTTTTTTGCTGAAATATATTAGCAGCCAGTTGTAAGTCCTCGATCGCACCTTGGCGATCGCCTAAGTCACGTCGCACCAGACCTCGGTTGTAGTAAGCTTCGGCGTTTTTTGGCTCTATGCTGATGACTTTACTAAAATCGTCAACTGCTCCTTGTCGATCTCCCAAGCGGCGGCGCAGAATTGCTCGGTTGTTGTAAACCGTCGTCCAACTAGGGTCGAGATCTAAGGCGCGACTGAAATCGTCTAGCGCTCCTTGGGAGTCTCGCAACATCGTCCGAGCCAAAGCGCGATTGTAGTATGCTCTAGAATTATCCGGTTCGAGTCGGACAACGCGATCGAAATCGTCATACGTTCCCTGACCGTCTCCCATACTGCGGCGAATCGCACCGCGACTGTGGTAGGCTTGAGCGTCATTAGGAACCAAACTGATGTAGCGATCGAAACTTGACAGCGCTCCCTGCTTGTTTCCTCTGTCGTACAGAATTACAGCCCTTTGGTAATAGGCATTGGCATAGTTGGGGTCGAATTTCAGTGCTCGATCGTAGTCTGCCAGCGCCCCCTGCTTGTCTCCTTGGTCGTAACGGGCATTACCCCGTTGATAGTAAGCGTCGGCGTAGTTGGGGTTACGAGCGATTGCTTCGGTGTAGTTGGCAATTGCTCTCGCTCGCTCGCCGCGATCGCGTTCTACCGATCCTTTCGCGAAAAAGTCTGAGGCGGATTTGGGATTTTCTAACCTTTGGATTGGTTTATCCGTGCTGGGAGCAGTATCCACCGCGACTGCTGTAGCTTGACCGATTTGCAATCGCATTGCCAAAAACGTATTAATCGGAATTGCCCCATTAAAACCAGTTTTCATATTCACCGCCATAGTCGCATCGCTTCCCTGCTGCTTCACATCGATGCGATCGCTTCCCCCCAACCCGTGAATGCCGACCACTCGCCCATCAATGTCAAAGACGGGACCACCACTCATTCCGCCCTTAGTAACTGAGTTATAGCGCAGCGTATAGCCTTCTGGAGCACTACTGGGGCGACTCGTCACGAATCCAGGCGAAAAGACAAAATCGCGGTCTGCGCCAAATTTCCGATCTAGAGCAGGGAAACCCATGACAAAAATTTCTGCTCCTACAGGCACTTCGGACGGTGCTAGATTGGCGACGGGGTATACTGTCGCACTAATAAATGTCAATAGTGCCAAATCGGGGTCGTTAGGGCGTTTTTGCAGTTTTTCCGTACTCGCAACTGCATAACTCTGACCGTCATGGGTGCGAATCGTGTGCGGTGTAGGCATTAAAGCAACGTGATTGCATGTCAGGACAGTGTAAGTGTTGCCCTGCCGTTGAATAATTACTCCAGAACCGCCATCTTTAGCTCCTATTGGAGGGTTGACCTGCACTGTCATCGGATTACCAATTTTGACAATTTCCTGAGGAGACAGAGCCGCCGCTAAATTGTGACTTGTTACCAGCACCGCTAAAGTTACTGTTCCAGTCAAAAGAGGATAAGTAAAGTTTGTTTTCATAAATCAGTTATTCAGTTATCAGTTAATTTTGACTTCTGACTTTTGACTTTTGACTTCTTCACACTTCTACTTCAGCGCTTGCCAAAAAGTGGTAGCGGGGATTGCCCAGCTCAATGCTTCCATTTGCTGGTACATTTGCTCGGATGGTGCAGAGCCATCGGTAAACGTAAATGCACCAATGCCTTGAGGAGGGTATTTCAAGCGTCCGTTTATTCCAACTAATTGTCCTTTGCGGTCTAAAACTGGACCGCCACTCATCCCTGGATCGATCTCGTTGGTATAACCAAGTTGATATCCTTCTTGAAGAGATTTTTTTGGTAGCATTGCCACTTGACCATCTGTAACTCGTAAGGCTTTAACACCCCAAGTCCGAGTGTCCTCGACTGCATCGGCACTCGTCCATTGCCAATTAGGAAATCCAGCAGCATAGATGGAATCGCCTACAGCTACAACTTTAGCATCGGCGATCGCCACGACTTGATACGCTTTTTTGCTGGTAAACTCTACCAAGGCTAAATCCGAGCCAGACAATTTAGGCGATCGCACCCGCTTGCTCACATGCTTTTGTCCGTCTGCGGTCAGAATAGTAAGGCGATCGTCCTCACCCACAATATGAGCGCAGGTCAATACGGTGTATGTTTTTTCTCTGCGCCGCACGATCGCACCCGAACCTGTAGCAGCTGCGGCAAAAATTCGCACTGTCACTTGTCTGGCAACTAAAGGCACTGCGATCGCTGCGCCGGGGTCGGCAGTAGTAACCTGACTCATCAGCATCGGCTGAGACTGCGATCGCCCTAAGGCACGCTCGGAATTCTTTAGTATAGGAATATACAGCAAAATTGTAATTACCAGCGTACTTACCAAGACCTTAACAATCAATTTGTTTCTTGCCTCTCGCCTCTCGCCAACTGTTGTTTGTAGGAGCATTACTACGGTTGCTGCCCGGGAGCCGCCTCAATCGTGCCTGTACCTGCTGATTCGCGACCAGCTGAGAAAGCCTCCTCCACTGCTGCTTCGATATCAATCGCATCAGTAGATGCAGTCTCACCTTCACTGCTAGCACTCTCGCGAATCGCCGAGTAATCGGCACGTTGACCGAAACGTAGCAAATTAGCTAAAGCTGCACCGGGATTTTTAGCATTTTCTGGAGAGAGAGTAAATAGCGTGTTGCTTGTATCGCAACTAGCACCAGAGTTGACGTAACAAATCACCGTCTCATTTTTGACAACTCCGGTTGTCAGTAGTAAATTACTCAATTTCCCACCATTAGCAGCAACTGCTTTAGTCAATCTCCGGGAAACTAGCTGACAGCGTTCTTGAGGCGTGTATTCTGCACTCATCTGTCTTTGCCAGGTAATCATTGGTGCCGATCGCTGATTTCCCCTGACTGCAACCGTAGCAAAGCCATTGCCAGAACGGACGCAGACAAAGGTGGTTGCCTGAGTGCTGGTGTTTTGTGTGGTTACCCGATTGCGACTGGCATTCTGCGCCCCTACTCGATCCTGGAATCCTATAATACCAGCATATGTGAGGCTAGCTACTAAAACTGAGATTGGAAATTTGAATTTCATGAGGAACTTTTGTACTTATCAGTATCAGTTATCAGTTATCAGTTGTCAGTTGTCGGTTGTCAGGGAACAGGCTACATAGAAGAGCGATCGGCGACTATCATCTGTTAGCAATTAGTTTTTTCTCGCCTCTTGCCTCTTACCTGATTGCCTCTCGCCTCCTAGCGCTACTCACTCTCTATACAAATTGGCATCTTAAATTTTCGTGAAAGGTCTCAAATAATTTATGCAATTTTTCTTAACTGGATGTATTAGATAGTACATTTTTTCTATGTATTTGATGGTAATTCAAGAATTTTTCAGTAACTTTTTGTAAATTATAATACTCGAAGCCTATACGTATTCGGACGAACTGTAGCGCGATCGCCTTCTTACCACGGTTCCAGTGGTTGTGGCGATGCGGGTGGAGTTGAAGGGAGCTGAGTCGGCTGCTTTTGCTGAGGCAGCAAAAAATACAAATAGAAAATGCCAGCTACAAGTGCCACTCCCGCTACTCCTAACACAAAGCCCGCGCTAGATAACAACCATAAATTTTTTCTAGCTTTTCGTAGTTCGCGGCTATCTTGCTGCAGAACGGGAGGATTTTGCACCTGTTTTAGGCTCGACGGTTGCGTTTGTCCCGAATTTGTCAGATCGGTTCGATGAGATGGCGGCGTATGCTGCCTAGGTTGATGTTGGTGCAGATCGACAATACGTGTTTGAGCAGCCTGAGTTCGATGGGACGAGGGAGGAGCAGAGGGTGGTATGTGCTTTCGACTGTCTGGAGCTGAGTCCGCCGAACTGGGGGCGATCGCTCCGCTGTGGGGCTGAGAATGGATAAAACCAGCACGATTCAAAGAAGCCGGTAGCACGGATTGTAGTGCCGTACTTAATTCCGCCACCGATCCAAAGCGTTGCTCTGGTAGTTTATTTAAACAGCGCATGACAATTACTTCTAGCTCGACCGGCAAGTCTTTGCATTGAGGTTGCGATCGCAAAGGTTGAGGTAATTGGGAAGTGTGAGCAATGCCCCATGACACACCACTCGTCTTGCGGGCTTCAGTCCCGAAGCCAAATGGATCGGAACCGCTCAACATCTCGTAGAGAATCATCCCCAAACTGTAAATATCTGCCCGTCCGTCGATATTTTTCTCGATTTGTAACTGTTCCGGTGCAGCGTAGCGGAACGTACCCAAAAATGTACTGGTCAGGTTGGTTAGCTCTAGTGCTTCATTGCGGATTTTAGCAATCCCGAAATCGAGAATTTTGACCAACTCTCCCAAAGCCGTTGGGATCAGAAAAATATTATCGGGTTTGAGGTCGCGGTGAACGATTTGGATCGGATCGCTCGTGGTGACAACTCCCTCACGGCGAATTCTTACACCCTGGTGAGCGAGTTGCAATCCCGCACAGACTTGACAGGCAATCTCAATCGTCCGCTCTACGGGTAATTGTAGCTCTCGTCGTAGAAGTTGCCCCAGAGTTTCTCCAACAAGGTATTCCATTACGTAGAAGGGATATCCCTCTTCCGTCAAGCCGTAGTCGCTAATATCTACAATGTGGTCGCTTTTGAGGGCAGCACAAAGCATCGCCTCGCGCTCAAAGCGCTTTTGCAATGGAACTGAGACAGCAAGCGTGTCTCTCAGTAATTTTAGCGCTACCTGCTGTCCCAGCCGCGTATCCATTGCTAGATAAACGTTACCCATACCACCCGCACCGATACGCTGTTCTAGACAATAGCGTCGGCAATCGCCAATAATACGACCGATCCAGGGATCTGAGCTTGAAGTATTCATCAAGAAGGGTGGTGCGTGGTGCGTTCTGCTCTTTTCTATGCTACATACTTATGCTGTAACTCCTGCTGCAGCTGACTGGGAGGAAACGCCCCATGCTCGGTAATAATTGCAGTAATTAAATGGGCTGGAGTTACGTCAAAAGCCGGGTTATAAAACTCCACGCCTGCTGGAGTCAAAATAGCGTCGCCAATTTGATAAACTTCGGCGGGGTCGCGTTCCTCAATCGGGATTTCTCGCCCAGTGGCGATCGCCAAATCAATTGTCGCTACGGGTGCGGCAACATAGAAAGGAACGTCATGTGCTTTGGCTACCAGCGCTAAGCTGTAAGTGCCGATTTTGTTCGCTGTATCGCCATTAGCGGCGATGCGGTCAGCTCCCACGACGACAGCGTGAATCATGCCTTGTTGCATACAATGGGCTGCCATACTATCTGTAATTACCGTAACGGGTATTCCTTCCTGAACGCATTCCCAAGCAGTCAGTTTTGCCCCTTGGAGACGGGGGCGAGTTTCATCGGCATAGAGGCGCGATAACCTACCACAAGACCAAGCAGAACGCACGACACCCAGAGCCGTACCGTAGCCTGCAGTAGCTAAGGCTCCAGCATTACAATGAGTCAAGAGATTGAGTTGGACGGGAGTTTTTGGTAATATTTCCAGACCGCGAGCGCCAATTGCCTGACAAGTTTGTAAATCTTCGGCTTGAATTGTCTGTGCTGTATTTAGCAAAACTTGTCGAATTTCCTCAACCGTACCGATCGTCTCATAGGCAGTTTTTAACATGCGGGCGATCGCCCAAAACAAATTTACTGCTGTCGGACGGGTTGTTCGCAACATCTGAGCCACTTGCTCTAGCTGCGACAAAAACTGCTCTCGCTCCTGGGTTTCAATCTCCCGCGCCCCTAAGTACATGCCATAGGCAGCGGCGATGCCAATTGCTGGTGCGCCTCGGACGATCATCGTTTTGATTGCCTGCGCCATATCCTCGCAGCGATGAATTTCCACAAAAGCATACTCGGCTGGCAAGTGCGTTTGGTTGATGAGTAAAACCGAGCCTTCATGCCAAATTACGGGGTAAACGTGGGTAGGACTGGAGATCATAAGGAACTGGGGGCTAGGGGCAGTCTTGCTAGGGGGATAAAAAAATTTTAGAGTGAATCTAAAATTCAACGATCTTTCTTCTTTTATCTTTTACACTTCAGCTTTTATCCTTGCCCTCATGCAGCATGGTGGCAACTCCCCAAAAAGTCGATCGCCAGCACCCCTAGTCACTCAATTAACAAAAAAGGCGGGCTACTGCCCACCTCAAAATCACGAACCTACAGAAGATAACTGCTGGCTAAAGAAAGCTTGACGCACGGTTTCAGCAATTTGCGGACTGGTCAAACCCAAATCTGCTTTCGATTCATTTGGTTCGGCGTGATCCACCAAAACATCTGGTATGCCAATTCGCTTGACAGGAACGACAACATTTGCATCTAGCAAAGCCTCTGCTACTGCAGAACCGAATCCACCCATCAGACAGCCTTCTTCTAAAGTCACGACGCGCCCGATTTGTTTCGCTAGAGGTAGAATTAGCTCTGTATCCAAAGGCTTGGCAAAACGAGCGTTAATTACTGTTGCTTCGATGCCGTGTTCGCGCAAAATTTCTGCTACTTGCATGGCGGGGTGAACCATTGAGCCAAAACCAATCAGCAAGAGATCGTCCCCGTGTCTGAGGATTTCCCCTTTACCAATTGGTAAGGATTCCCAGCCTTCTTCCATCAGGGGAACGCCGTAACCGTTACCGCGTGGATAGCGCATGGCGATCGGTCCGTCAGTATAATTGACTCCGGTAACGACCATCTGCTGTAACTCGGCTTCGTCTTTGGGAGCCATTAAAACCATGTTGGGCAAGCAGCGCAGGTAGGCAATATCATACATACCTTGGTGCGTCGGACCGTCAGCCCCAACGATTCCCGCTCTGTCCATACAGAAAAAGACGGGTAAATTTTGGATGCATACATCGTGGACTATTTGGTCGTAAGCGCGTTGCAAGAAAGTTGAGTAGATAGCTACCACGGGACGCATTCCCTCGCAAGCCAAGCCAGCGCCTAGAGTAACAGCGTGTTGTTCGGCAATCCCAACATCAATGTATTGCTTGGGTAGCTTGCTGGCAAGTTTATCCAGTCCCGTTCCAGTTGCCATTGCTGCCGTAATCCCAATAATTTTAGGATTATTTTCGGCAAGTTTGACTAAGGTGTGAGCAAAAACTTTAGAGTAGCCAGGGGGTTTGGGTTTGCTGGAGGGAATGGCTTTACCCGTCGTCAAGTCAAAGGGAGATTGGGCGTGATATCCTACTTGGTCTTTTTCGGCAATCTCGTAGCCTTTTCCTTTAACTGTCGCAACGTGGACTAATACTGGTCCTTGGATGTGATGCGCTTGCTCGAAGGTCGCAATCAATTCTGCCAAATTATGACCGTCTACTGGTCCGAGATAGGTGAATCCGAGTTCTTCGATAATTGCGCCAACTTTTGACACGGCTAGCCGCTTCATCCCACCCTTGAGCCGATGCAGTTCGGGGGTAAGAGATTCGCCAACAAAAGGAATGTGTTTAACTTGTTCTTCTAAATTATCGGCAAGAAACTGTACTGGGGCAGAAAGGCGCATTTTATTCAAGTAACGAGAAATTGCACCGACATTCGGTGAAATGGACATCTCGTTATCGTTCAATATCACGAGTAAATTTGTCTTGGGCAAGTGTCCGGCGTGGTTGATTGCTTCGAGTGCCATACCACCTGTCAGCGCCCCATCACCAATAATTGCTGCGACTTTAAATTTGTCTCCTCTGAGATCCCGTGCCAGTGCCATTCCCAGTGCAGCAGAAATACTCGTAGAGGCGTGTCCCGCACCAAAATGGTCGAACTTGCTTTCACAGCGCTTGAGATAGCCAGCGACTCCATCTTTCTGCCGTAGGGTGTGAAACCCGCTATATCGACCAGTAATCAGCTTGTGCGGATAGGCTTGATGCCCGACGTCCCAAATCACCTTGTCGCGATCGAGGTCTAATGTCTGGTATAGTGCTAGGGTCAGTTCCACCACGCCTAGCCCTGGTCCCAGATGTCCGCCACTAGCAGCGATCGTTTGCAAGTGTTTTTCGCGAATTTGACGGGCAATCTGTTGTAATTGGCGAATCGACAAACCGTGCAACTGATTAGGATGGGTGATTTCACTCAGGTGCATATTGGGTGTTCCCTCTGCGTTGCGTCTTGTGCTTCACCGCTCGACTGTTGCCAACTGTCTTGGGTGGAGTCGTGGAGGTGAAGTATGTATTCCTTCCTCAATGTAAAAGATTTCGGGTGCAATGCATATCAGTAAATATTTTCCGTTCAAATATTTACCGCGATCGCCCTCTCTGCTAAACCTTAACTTCACATCCTACACGTTATACCCGAGTTTTAGTAATTAAATTGACATAAAAAGTGATTGCCATACCGAATACTTTAACTTTACTGTGAAGATTGGGTAAATAGCTAGTGAACGGTAGGAAATATGTCATCTGTCTTATGTATTAGCTTTCATCCACCGCTTAAGGATTATAGATGAAGGCACTCTTTATGAGTAAAAATCTAAATTATTTAAAGTTTTTAACTAAAAACCGTAGGTTAACTGCAACTATCTTATCGCTCGGCAGTTGTTTGGGAGCGATCGCAACTACGCTTCAACCTTCACCAGCAGCCGTGATCGGACAAGACGATCGCATCACACCAACTTATGAGTGGTTAACTGGTGCGGGACAACAGCGTGCTGCTGTGGGTTTACTTGTAATCCAGATGGCAGACGGAAATTTTGCTCACTGTACGTATACTGCTGTCGGTCGTAACATCGGGCTGACTAATACTCATTGCATCTACGACGAGCAAGGCAGACCACCGCAACAGATTAAGGCGTATGCTGCAAGGCACGGTGGCGAATACTTGGCTGCTGCTAACGTCGATATATTCTGGACGGGTCTGGATGCCGCTCCCAAAACAACGGCAGAAACTGCATCCGATTGGGCAATTATTCGGTTTACAACCAATTTGGGCGACCAGACAGGTTGGTTTGGTAATTATGGTTGGAGTGGCAATATCAACGACGCTGGTTCGAGCGTAGTCAATCAAACTACTAACTATATTGGCTATCCCAGCGATTGGCCTACTGATGCAGCAATCCAACCGGGACAGACTCGCAGTTATACCCCAGCCTTACACGCTGGCTGTCAAATTATAGATCGGCAGTTCGGCTTGCTGCTACATAACTGCGATACCCAACCTGGAGCATCCGGTTCGTCGCTGTATGGCAAAGTGTCAGATACAGACCTACGGACAATGGGTTTACACCGAGGTTGGCTGACATTTAGCGAAGGTAATACTATTAACACAGCTGTACCTTTAGAAAAATTTATGCCAGCCGTAGAAAAATTGAGACAAACAGGAGCAGCCTCCGATACTTTAGTTCCTCGCCTTTAATCGGGAAGCAGGGAGTGTAGGGAGTGTGGGAAGTGTGGGAAGTAGGATGTAATTGTGACTTGCTATTGACTCCTATCTCCTGTTTTTTGACTTTTGACTTTTTCCCATACCCTACCTTCGATCGCCAATCCTCCAGGGAGAAATGAGTAAAGCATAGTATAAAAAAGACTTAAAGCCATGCAAGCAAAACTAACAATTAAGAATTACTCAATCCTCGCAGTTTCGACCCTAGCACTTTCAACAGCGATTGTTAGTAGTGCGATCGCAGGTGAAGATCCGCTTTGCTACATACAGACTCGCGACGGTAGACAAGTTGACTTATCTAAATTGTGCGATCGCCCAACATCTCCTACCCCTCCTACTTCTATGTCTCAACCTTCTGGAGCGGAAAACCCCGCAGATGCAACTGGAAACCCCCGACAAACTCTCAAACCTGCCGAAACTCCCAAAATCGGCACAATCGACCCCAACGCGCCAGCTATCAACCCTGTAATCCGCAGTAGCACACCTCCGCCGTTCTGGAACTCCATCCCCAACCTGCCTTCCCCGCCAGTCAAAGGACGCACTACCAATCCTTAGATCGGCAATCAGCCAACACTCAAACAAAGTCGAAATTTCAGAATTAACCAGCCACTAGCCACTAGTCACCAACCACTAAAAAGCTGTCAGCAAGCACAAAAATAAAGCTTCCGTCCATTCTACTACTGCGCCGTAGGTATCTCCCGTATGACCGCCTAATTTATAATTCAACCAAGCTCCGGTCACAATAGAGATCGCGCTGCCACCCAATGCCATAACGATAGCTACGACAATGCGATCGCGCTCTAACAAGATTTCTAATCCACTTAGACCGAGTAACAATAATAATCCTGGTAATAAATTCCAATAGGACCGAATTGCTGCTTTATGAAATGCACCTTTACCTGTAGGTTTGAGATAAGGATAACAGGCAATCGCCATTTGTTGTCCCCAGCGTCCCCAGCCGCAGGCTGCCATCAGAATTAAAGGGCGATAGGTGTCGAGCTCGGTCAAGGCTGATATTTTTAATAGTAGGATAGCGATCGCTGCCATTGCTCCAAATGCACCCGTGACGCTATCTGCCATTACCTGTAGCCGTTTTTGTGGATCTTGCACTGCTAACCCATCAGCCGTATCCATCGCACCGTCTAGGTGCAGTCCCCCAGTAATTGCAATCCAACTGACGACAACTACAGCACTGCGAGTCAGTACGGGTAAGCCTAATAGAAATAAACCCAGATCCAACAATCCCAAAATTCCGCCTATAATTAGACCTACCAGGGGGACAAACCGCGC
>ERZ1066119.1550-NODE-1550-length-11755-cov-8.277094_pt1 | contig 11755 bp, 6 predicted proteins | sample MGYA00382766_ERZ1066119 | MGnify/ENA primary metagenome ERZ1066119 (study PRJEB33369, sample SAMEA5778349) | biofilm metagenome | biome: Industrial cooling water; feature: Water cooling tower basin; material: Biofilm | place: United Arab Emirates | collected...
GACGCCGTCGTCGACTCTCGTCCTGGTCCCGTTCGTGCTGAGCGAAGTCGAAGCACCCTGGTGGCGGGGTTCGGGCGAGCGCCCTTCGACTTCGCTCAGGGCAAACGAGGTTTCGGGCGGGCGATAACGAACGAGCCGCCCCGTGCTCGGCAGGAAGCCGCGGTAGGGGTCCTCCGCATAGACCCGCGTCTCGACGCTCCAGCCGTGAAGCTTCACATCCTCCTGCCCGAACGCCAGCCGCTCACCGGCCGCGACGCGGATCATCTGCTCGACGAGGTCCAGTCCGGTGACCTCTTCCGTCACCGGATGCTCGACCTGCAGCCGCGTATTCATCTCAAGGAAGTAGAAGCTCTTGCCGGTGGGATCGGCGCCTGAGACGATCAGTTCGACGGTCCCCGCCGAATGGTAGCCCACCGCCTTGGCCAGCGCGACCGCCTGCTCGCCCATGGCGCGGCGCATGTCGGGGGTGACGAACGGCGAAGGCGCTTCTTCCACCACCTTCTGGTGGCGGCGCTGGATCGAGCATTCGCGCTCGCCAAGGTAGAGGACGTTGCCATGCTTGTCGCCGAGCAGCTGGATCTCGATGTGGCGCGGGCTTTCGATGAACTTCTCGATGAAGACGCGGTCGTCGCCAAAGCTGTTCAGCCCTTCGCGCTTGGTCGCTTCGAAGCCGTCGCGCACGTCCTGTTCGGACCAGGCGAGCCGCATTCCCTTGCCCCCGCCGCCAGCCGAGGCCTTCATCATGACGGGGAAGCCGATCTCGGCCGCGATGCGCACCGCCTCGTCGGTGGTGGCGATGTCGCCGAGATAGCCAGGGACGACATTTACTCCCGCAGCCTGGGCGAGCTTCTTGGACTCGATCTTGTCGCCCATCGCCGCGATGGCGTTCGCCGGCGGGCCGATGAAGGCGATTCCGGCCGCTTCCAGCGCCTCGACAAAGGACGCGCGCTCGGACAGGAAGCCATAGCCCGGATGTACCGCCTCGGCGCCCGTCGCCTCGCACGCCTCGATGATGAGGTCGGCTCTGAGATAGCTCTCCGCCGCCGGCGCAGGCCCTAAGCGCACCGCCTCGTCCGCCATTCGCACATGCGGCGCGCGGGCGTCTGCGTCGGAATAGACGGCAACCGTGGCGATGCCCATACGGCGGGCGGTGCGGATCACCCGGCAGGCGATTTCGCCGCGATTGGCGATGAGGATCTTGGAGAACATGGGAACGCCCCGCTTTGCGTCAGAAGAGGATGGAGAGCCAGACCACAAGGAAGCCGCCGACGCCCATTCCGAGGAAGCCCATGGCTCCACGAATGTACAGCCATGCGGTGTTGCCCAGCGGCTGCCGACGCTGCCGAGCCTGGAGAATGGCCGAGCTGGCAGAGAGCGCCAGCGCACCGCTGACCCCGAAGGCTCCGAGGAGGATCGCGACGTTGAGCGCCGGTATCGTCTTGCCGAGGGAGGATTGCGCAATGGTGATCACACCGCCGATCGCCAGCAGGGCGATGGACAGCAGGTGCTTGGAATAATCGTAGAGCAGAACCTCACGATCGCGGTCGCTGTCGGCCGGCTCGTCGGCAAGGTTCACGGGCTCGATCATTCGGCGGCCTCCTCGACCGGCGGCTTGTTGTGGCCGAGCAGGCGCAGCACCTCGTCGGCGGCGTCGGCGAGGTTGGTGCCGGGGCCGAAGATGGCCTGGACTCCGGCAGCACGGAGCGCGGCATAGTCCTGGGCGGGGATGACGCCGCCAGCGACGACCTTGATGTCGGCGCGGCCCAGGTCCTTGAGGTGCCCGATCAGCTCGGGAATGAGGGTCTTGTGGCCGGCCGCAAGGCTGGAGGCGCCGACCACGTCGACTTGGCGCTCGACCGCCAGTTCGGCCGCCTCCCGCGGGGTCTGAAACAGTGGGCCAGCAACGATCTCGAAGCCGAGGTCGCCAAAGGCCGAGCTGACGAGGTTGGCCCCGCGGTCATGGCCATCCTGACCCATCTTGGCGACCAGCATGCGGGGCTTGCGGCCGAGGCGGGTGGTGACCGCAGCCGTGCCTTGCTTGGCCGCTTCCCAGCGAATGTCGGCGCGCTGGCCGTAGATGCCGGAGACAGGCTCAGGCTTGGTGGCGTAGCGGCCGAAGGCGCGTTCGAGCGCGTCGGAAATCTCGCCCAGGGTGGCCCGGGCACGGGCGGCCTCGACGGCGAGGGCGAGGAGGTTGGGCGAGCGCCCTTCGACTTCGCTCAGGGCGAACGAACCCGATGAGTTGGACTCCGTTCCGTTCGTGCTGAGCGAAGTCGAAGCACGCTGGTCCTGAGGTTCGGTCGATCGCCCTTCGACTTCGCTCAGGGCGAACGAGGTCGGATTGCGAGCAGCGGCCTCCAGCGCCTCCAGCGCCTCACGCACCTTCGCCTCGTCCCGGCCCGCTCGCAGCTGCGCCAACCGCTCGATCTGCCCGGCGCGGACTTTGGCATTGTCGACCTCGAGGATGTCGAGCTCGGCCTCTTCGGGCAGGCGGTAGCGGTTCACCCCGACGATCACCGTCTCGCCCGTGTCGACCTTGGCCTGGCGCTCGGCCGCGGCTTCCTCAATGCGGCGCTTGGGCAGACCCTCGGTCACCGCCTTCGTCATGCCGCCGAGCTGCTCGACTTCCTGGATGAGCGCCCAGGCGCGCTCCTCCAGTTCGCGGGTAAGGGCCTCGACATACCACGAACCACCGAGCGGATCGGCGACGGCGGTGATGCCGCTCTCCTCCGCCAGGATCAGCTGGGTGTTACGGGCGATGCGGGCGGAGAAGTCGGTGGGAAGCGCGATCGCCTCGTCGAAGCTGTTGGTGTGCAGGCTCTGCGTCCCGCCCAGCACCGCCGCCAGCGCCTCGACCGTGGTGCGGACGATATTGTTGTAGGGGTCCTGCTCCGTCAGGCTGACGCCGCTGGTCTGGCAGTGGGTGCGCAGCAGCCTGGACTTCTCCGACTTGGCGCCCAGCTCGGTCATGATCCGGCCCCACAAGGTGCGGGCGGCGCGGAGCTTGGCGACCTCCATGAAGAGGTTCATGCCGATGCCGAAGAAGAAGCTCAGGCGCGGCGCGAAGGCGTCGATGTCGAGCCCGCGCGCTTGCGCCGCTCGGACATATTCCATGCCGTCGGCGAGGGTGTAGGCGAGCTCCTGCACCGCCGTCGCCCCGGCCTCGTGCATGTGGTAGCCGGAAATGGAGATGCTGTTGAACTTGGGCATCTCGGCCGACGTGAAGGCGATGATGTCCGACACGATCCGCATCGAAGGCTCGGGCGGATAGATGTAGGTGTTGCGGACCGCGAACTCTTTCAGGATGTCGTTCTGGATGGTGCCGCTGAGCTTGGCGCGTTCGACCCCCTGCTCCTCGCCGGCGACGATGTAGAAGGCCATGATCGGCAGGACGGCGCCGTTCATAGTCATGCTGACGCTCATCTCGCCTAGCGGAATGCCGTCGAACAGGAGCTTCATGTCCTCGACGCTGTCGATCGCTACGCCCGCCTTGCCGACGTCGCCCGACACGCGCGGATGGTCGCTGTCGTAGCCGCGGTGGGTGGCGAGGTCGAAGGCGACGCTCAGCCCCTTCTGCCCGGCGGCGAGGTTGCGGCGGTAGAAGGCGTTCGATTCCTCCGCAGTCGAGAAGCCGGCATATTGGCGGATGGTCCAAGGACGGCCCGCGTACATGGTCGCATAGGGGCCGCGGGTGTAAGGCGCGACGCCGGGATAGCCGGAGTCGATGCCGGCGCTGTCCTCGGGACCGTAGACGGTCTTGAGGGTAATGCCTTCGGGCGTGGAGCGCCCGAGGTCGGCGCCGCGCGCCTCCTTGGCGGCAAGGGTCTTCCAGGCGTCGAGCTTGTCGGTGGACATGCGGCGTCCTCTACCGGGAGGCAGGCCTGTGGTCCAATGGCAAGAACCAGGAACAGCTCGGCGCAGGACACCACCATTCCCGACCATGTTTGTGTTCCTATTATGTTCTATAGGCCGTACTTAGCCGTACATGCCAGCATGGTCTCCCATCGTTGCCGCAGCAATCATGCATCATCACGAGCAGCGCGGACTAGCGATCAGTCAGGCTCGGCTTCAAAGGCTGGTTTACGTTGCTCATGGAGCATGCCTGGCGAGGAGTGGTGAGCCGTTGACTGGCGATCGCCCTGAAGCCTGGACCTATGGACCCGTGTTCGCTCGGCTTGCCGAGGCATTGGCAGGCTTCGGATCGGGTCCCATAGCGCCTGGCTGGGGTCTTCAGAGGGCATTTGCCTCCGAACTGGACGCGTTTGAGCATGACCTCGTCTTTAGGGTCTGCGAAGTTACCGAAGTGGTGTCGATGGAAGTGTTGTCGGCAATCACGCGGGGAGAAGGATCGCCGTGGGAACGCGTTTACGCCGGCGGAAGAGGACTGAAGCGCGACATCCCGCATCTGCTGATTGCGGATCAGTTTCGAGCACTGCAGAGGTCACGGGCGGTGGCGGAATTCAATTATGTTCTTCTCGGGACGAGCGGCGCTTAGCTTGCCTCGAAGCCGAGGACGAACAGCGACGACTTTCCCTTCATCGCAAAGACCTGAAGTTGCGAACGTTCGTCGCAGCTCAGGAGCGGCGATATCACCTTGCTGCGGGTGCACTTGCCTTGATCAGCTTCGTGTCGCTCCTGCTTGTCGTGATGACTGCTCTTGTTCTTCTTAAGGACGAGCTAGACAGGCAGTGGGCCCTAGGCTTGTTGCTCTTCACGCTCAGCGCGTTGCTGAGGCCGCTTGGCGCGAGTTTGCCGCGACTGCTCGCCTTTAACCCCCAAGGGTGCCCGAGTTCAGAGAAGAAGTAGTTGAGACCGAGGGTGCCTCCTCCATCACCTAAGGAGCCGAAGTGTCGAAGAGGCGTGAGCGGCTGAGCCGCTGAGCATCCGGATTCGCCGCGCCGAGGTCGATCGCAGCGCTACGTCGACCGGGCGTTCGGGCTCGGTCACCGACGGGCTGGTCGTTCAGCTCTCCGGCGACCCCATCATGGTACTGGCCCCGCTCGGGGACGTCCCCATCTCGCTTCGCCAGCAACATATCCCTGGTCCGCGAGGTCGGGACCTTCCTGATCCGCCCGGACAGACGTGACTGGCAGCTCTTGTCCTAGCTCCGGCTGAACCCCGCTCGCCTACCAACTTGCGCTGCAGGACGCCCTCGGCCGCACCATCGAGCTTGAAGTTCGGCGTCGCTTCTGAAGGTCCGGCTCAGCGGGCGTTCACTTGCACGGAGGCAGGATGGCTCCCGATGCGCAGTCTCAGCCTAGCCGCCCTGCTTGCCACCGGCGCCTGCCAGCCGCCCGCCGTTCCGCTCATGGCACAGACTGAGCCTGCCCCTTCCACCGCTTCGGCGCAGCCAGTCGCAGGTGCCGTGACGGAGCCGTCGGGCTTCTGGACCGTCCGCAGTGCGCCAAGCAGCCCCGTTCCGCCGCCGCAGCCTCGGCAGCCCCGCCCCGCCGGCGAGGCCGGCTTCTACGCGGAGCTTGCCGGGGTCTCGAATGAGGAAGCCCAGCGGCGCCTTGCCGCCCAGCAGGCGCTGCAGGGCGAGATGGTGCGGCTTATGGAAACGCTCCGGTCGCGGGAGGCTGGCAACTTCCTCGATGCCGAACTCGTCCACCGCCCCGACTGGCAGTTCCTCTTCTACTTTCGCCGCGCGCCTGAGGAAACGCTTGCGAAATATACAAGCCACCCGCGCTTTGCTGCAAGGCAGGGCGGCCCCTACACCGAAAGCGAGCTCAGGGACGTGACCCAGCCGTGGGTCGACCGGCTCGCCGCCGAGCGGCTGTTCACCGGCTACGGCCTCAACACGCGCCTCGGGCGGCTCGACATGCACATGGTGGTGAGCGAGGCGGAGTTCCGCCGGATCGCCGCGGCAAGGGGCTGGGAGCCGGTCCCGCCGACTATCCGCATGGAGTTTACTGCGGCCCCGGCCGGCCCTGCCGTCGAAGCGAGCGTCGCTCCCGGCATCCGCCTGTTTCCCCAGAACGACCGCGACCTCGGGATCATCCCCATGGCGGGCTTCTATGGTCGGATCGAGCTTCGCGACGGCTGCTTCTACGTCGGCGAGCGGCTCGCTTATTTTCCGCGCGAGGTCGGCCTCTACCGTGACCCGCAGGGTTATCTTTCGCTCCGTAACCGGGCAGCAGGTGCGCCGGCGCGGCACCTCGGCCGGATCGGCGAGGAATTCAGCTGGGCAGGACCGCTCGAGCCCAGCGAAAATCTGCCGATGGTGCCGGAGCTTCGCCAGCGCTGCGGTGCCGCGCCGCTCGTCCGGCTGAGCATTCCCGAGGCCGTCAGCCTCTTTCACGCCCGCTATCCGCACCTCAGGAATCCCGTTCTCCCGCCGCCGCCGCCGCCGCGCAGGCGCTGATCAGCGCGGGAGAAGGTCGGCGGAGCGGACGTAATCGTCGAGTGCGGCCTCGAGCGGACGAAGGATCTGCCCGCGGCTGGTGCCGAGCGTCGTGTCGGCCTTGTCCCCGCCGCTGTCCCTGATCTTCTTGGGGCAGAGGCCGGTGCGTCCGGCGATTTCACGGGCAAGGCCGTGCCAGCTGATGCTCCCCTCGTTAGCGAGGTGCCAGATGCCTGCTTCACCGTCGAGCAGAAGGTCGAGCGTGCCGTGGACGAGGTCGGGCACATAGGTGGGCGAGACCACCGCATTGTCGCTCGCGTCCACCATCTCCCCGGCCTGAAGCCGTGCGACCGTATGGTGAAGGAAATTGTGGACGTCCCACGGCCCGAAGAAGGCGCTGGTACGGATGATGAGGGCGCTGGGGTCGAGCGCCATCACCCGGTCCTCGGCTTCCGCCTTGCTCTCGCCATAGACGCAGGCCGGGCTGGTGGGGTCGGGCTCGACATAGGGGCGGCCGAGCTTGCCGTTGAACACCAGGTCGGAGGAAAAGGTCACCAGCGGGATGCCGCGCCGGGCGCAAGCGGCGGCAAGCAGTTCGGCGCCAGTGGTGTTGATTCGGAAGCAATCCTCCTGCCGGTGCTCGGCCTCGGGCACGCGCACGAAGCCGGCCGTGTTGATCACTGCCCAGGGCTGCACCCGGTCGAGCGCCCGCTCGATGGAGGCGGCGTCGGTGATGTCCAGCGCCTGCCGGTCGGTCAGTACATGCTGGAGGCCGCGATGGTGGCACAGGCGGCCGAAGGCCTGGCCCAGGGTGCCGGTGGCGCCGGTGATGAGCAAGGGATGCCTCCCCAGATGGCTCGGCTTGCACGGGCTCGAGCCGAGATAGAAACGCTCGCTCCTTCGCCACCAGGGCCGCCCCTCGACCGCCGGGTGCTGCAGCAGCTGGCCCTTGGCAAGGCTCGCCGCTGCCTTGGCGACCATGGTCGGGCGGAGCTTGCCGCCGCGGGTGTCGAACGCCCCCACATCGTAGATGCCCTCGCGCCGGGTCAGCAGCGAGCGCCAGTCGACGTTGCCGAACAGGGACCAGAGCGTCACTGCCCGCACGTCGGCTCCTTCCGAGCGGACCTTCTCGGCCGCCGTCCAGACGTCGTGGAACCAGCGGACCTGCTCCTCGCGCGTGCAGCCGTGATGCACCTCGGTCACCGCCAGCGGGATGCGGTAGCGCTGCCACGCTTCGCGCAGCCGTGCCGCCGGCCCGGTCCTGCCGGCCAGATGCGGAAGCCGCACCGCCTCGAGGTCGCAATAGCTGTCGATGCCGTTGCTGCCGACGGGCTGGCCGGAATAGCGCTCCGCCCGCTCGTCGAGATAGCGTTCGCTGGTCAGGTAATGGTTGATGCCGATGAGGTCGGGTGCCGCCTCGCCGCTGCCGAGTTCGGCCAGCACTTCCTCGCTGCAGCCGGCCGACCGCAGCATCTTGCGGAAGGGATGCTTCTCATCGACCCGCCCGGTGAGCAGGTCGAGGCTGAGCCAGCGCCGCTCATTCTCGTGCCGCGCCTGATAGGCGAGGCGCGGGGTCGAGAAGGTCTTGCCGAGGTCCTCGGTCACGAGGTGGAGGGCGCCCGGGTTGACCTCCCGGATCGCCCGCATTGCCCGCAGCGAGCCATCGCACTCGTTGACCAGCGCCGCCAGGAAGTCGCGATAGTTGCGCTTGTGCGGATACCAGTGGCCGTAGAGGCCGGAAAAGCGCGCGGTGGTCAGCGGCTCGTTGACGGGGGTCCACAGCTCGATCCACGGATAGCGCTCGGCCACCACCGCCGCATAGTCGGCGAGCTTCCTGCCGAAGTCCGGATCGAGCAGGTTCGTGTAGCGCGGCCCCGACCCATGATGGACGAGGCCGCCGATCACCCGGACCCCAAGGTCCCGCAGCCGCCGAAGCCGCTCGTCGTGCCAGCCAAAGTCGTGCTTGCCCGGCCGGTCGGGTGCCACCCGCTCCCACACGATCGGGTAGCGAACCGTGCGAATGCCAAGCGCAGCGATGGCGTCGAGGTCGCCGAGCCGTGTCGCATGGCCCGTCTCCATGACTTGGTCGCGAAATTCCTCGCCGATCCGGACGACCGTGCACTCCACTCCTCCCCACAGTTCGAGGGGAGGAGTGGTCCGTTGCTGATCGTCTCCCATGGCCCGCCGCCTTGAGGGTCAGATCGCCAGTCGAAGGCTCCGGCTGGAGGCTCCGACCTTGGTGCGTTTCTCGTCCATCCGCCGGAAGGTCGCGAGCGCCTGGCCGACGATCTGGTCCATGTTGTAATAGCGGTAGGTCGCGAGCCGCCCGACGAAGGTCACGCCGGCGGTGGAGTCTGCCAGCGCCTCATACTTCTTGAACAGCGCCTGGTTCTCCGGCCGCGGGATGGGATAGTAGGGATCCCCTTCCGCGCTCGGATATTCGAGCGTGATGGTGGTCTTGGGGTGGCTTTGCCCGGTCATGTGCTTGTACTCGGAGATACGCGTGTAGGGCGTTTCCGTGTCCGGGTAGTTGACCACCGCCACCGGCTGGAACTGCTCCTTGTCCACCGTCGAGTGGACAAAGCGCAGGGACCGGTAGGGCAGCTTGCCAAAGCGCCAGTCGAAATATTCGTCGATCGGCCCGGTGTAGATGATGTGCGCCGCGTCCACCTCGTCCTTGACGTCGCGGAAGTCGGTGCCGAGGCTCTTGTCGATGAGCGGGTGGTCGAGCATCCGCTCGAACATCCGCGTATAACCCTCCAGCGGCATGATCTGGTGGGTGTCGGTGAAATAACGGTCGTCGGTGTTGGTCCGGGTCGGGATCCGGCTCGTCACCATCTTGTCGAGCTGGCTCGGGTCCAGGCCCCACTGCTTGCGGGTATAACCCTGGAAGAACAGTTCGTAGAGTTCGCGGCCGACCGCGTTGATGACCACGTCCTCGCTGGTGCGGATGTCGTTCACCGGCTCGGCCCGGGCCGCCAGGAAGGCCGCGGCTTCCTCGTCGTTCTTCAGCCCCGCGTCGAACAGCTTGTTCAGCGTCGTGCGGTTGATCGGGATCGGCACCAGCTGCCCGCGCACCTGCGCCAGCACGCGGTGCTCGTACGGACGCCATTGGGTGAACTGCGACAAATAGGAAACGATCTCGTCCGAGTTCGCATGGAAGATGTGCGGCCCGTACTTGTGGTACAGGATTCCGTTGCGGTCATATTCGTCGAAGGCGTTGCCGGCGATGTGGCCACGCTTGTCGATCATCAGCACCCGCGCGCCATGCTGGCTCGCCAGCCGCTCGGCCAGCACCGAGCCGGCAAAGCCGCAGCCGACCACCAGATAGTCGTACTTCTTGGCCCGCGTCGTGTGGGTATAATGACCTTGTCCAAAGGCCGGACGCTCGATCTTCTGACCCTGCTCGGTGACCTGCGCCAGCAGCGCCGCCATCCGCGCCTGGGTCGTGTCCCAGCTCATGTCGGCGAGCGCCAGGTCGACCTCGGCCAGCCATTCGCCGCCGCCGTTGGCAAGCTCCAGCGCCCGCTCGGCCGCTTCGACGAACTGCTCCGCCGTGCCCGCGATCATCACGCCGCTGAGCTTCTCATAGTGGCGCTTGACGTCCCGGATCGGGGTCGAGACCACCGGCTTGCCCGCCGCCAGATACTCGGGCGTCTTGGTCGGCGAGATGAAGCGCGTCGCCTCGTTGATGGCGAAAGGCATCATCGCCACGTCCCAATTGCCGAGATAGGCCGGCAGCTCGTCGTAGCTCTTGCCGCCCGGATAATGAATGTTGGCGCGGCGCGGCAGTTCGTCCTCGCCGATCTTCACCACCGGGCCGACCATCACCAGCTGCCAGTCCGGCCGCATCTCCGCGACCTTGTCGAGCAGCGTAAGGTCGATCCGCTCGTCGATCACCCCATAGAAGCCGAGCCGCGGCCGGGCGATGTCCGCCTGGTCGGCCGGATCGGCGATCCCCGCGCGGGCCTTGCCGAAATGCGCGCGATCGACCGACGAAGGGAAGGGATGGACGTTGCCATGCCGCTTCTTCTTCGCTTCGTAGAGCGAATAACCGCCGGTGAAGACGATGTCGGCCGCGTCCAGCAGCTCCTTCTCGAGGTCCAGAAGCTCGGCCGGCGCGAACTTGAAGGCCGACAGCTCGTCCATGCAGTCATAGACGGTGGCCACCGTGTCGAGATGCCGCGAAAAGGGCAGCATCATCGGGGTGTAATACCAGCGGATGAGCCGCCCTTCGAGCGTCGCCGCATAACGGTCGAGCAGGCCCTTGAGGATGGTGCGCTGCGCCGCCACCTCCAGGCCTTCGGGCAGCCGCGGCGTGACAATGGTCACACCCGAGCAGTCCTTCGCGGCCCGTATGTCGAGCGACGGCCCCTCGCCCTGGGGCGCCGGCACCGGCTCCTCCCAGATCACCACCGGCATCGCCTTGGCGAAGCGGCTCATCAGATGCTGCGGTCGCTGGAACACGAATTCCCACCGCAGGTGCGAGAAGCACAGAAGCGTGGTTCGTTTGTTCGAGAACGCCGGAACCGAGGAAGAACCCGATTGAGTTACGCCGACTTTCTCGAACATGCGCTTGAAACCTTTCTCGAAAAGGCGAGTGATTACGATTGAACAACAATGTTCCGATTCGGGTTCCACGAGGGTGGAACCGGCGGACGGCAGCAATGCTGCGGCGCACAAGGCACAGGTGCGCCGCCATGGCAGATGAACAGACGGCAAGGCTGCGAAGTTCCCGTTACGCGACCGAACCTAACCTATGTGAGGTGTAACGCAGGCCGGATTGCGCTTGGTTGACGACGGGCCGCGGCAAAGCGATGAGCCGCCTCATGAGCAGCACCATCGCCGAACTCGAACGCCGCCGCGCCGCCGCGCATCTGGGCGGCGGCCAGCGCCGGATCGACGCCCAGCATGCCAAGGGGCGCCTCACCGCTCGCGAGCGGCTGGAGGTCCTGCTCGACCCCGGCAGCTTCGAGGAGGTGGACGCCTTCGTCGAACATAATGCGACCGAGTTCGGCATGGCCGATCAGCGCATCCCGGGAGACGGCGTGGTGACGGGCAGCGGCACCATCAACGGCCGCCTGACCTATGTCTTCGCCCAGGACTTCACCGTTTTCGGCGGCTCTCTTTCCGAGCGTCACGCGCAGAAGATCTGCAAGATCATGGACGCGGCGATGAAGGTCGGCGCACCGGTCATCGGCCTCAACGACAGCGGCGGCGCCCGCATCCAGGAAGGGGTGGCGAGCCTCGCAGGCTATGCCGAGGTGTTCCAGCGCAACGTGCTGGCCTCCGGCGTAGTGCCGCAGCTCAGCCTCATCATGGGTCCGTGCGCCGGCGGCGCGGTCTATTCGCCGGCGATGACCGACTTCATCTTCATGGTGAAGGACAGCTCCTACATGTTCGTCACCGGCC
>ERZ1066119.1557-NODE-1557-length-11704-cov-15.117607_pt1 | contig 11704 bp, 14 predicted proteins | sample MGYA00382766_ERZ1066119 | MGnify/ENA primary metagenome ERZ1066119 (study PRJEB33369, sample SAMEA5778349) | biofilm metagenome | biome: Industrial cooling water; feature: Water cooling tower basin; material: Biofilm | place: United Arab Emirates | collected...
ATCGACAACCAGGGGGCCGGCGCGCTCCTCGGCGGCCCCAAGCTGCCCGATTACGAGCCATGAGGATTACTATGTCGACCGCGCCCCGCTCCGCCGTTCTCGCCGCGGCGCTTCTCGTTCTGTCAGGATGTGTGAGCTTCGGGCCGAAGACGCCCGACAGCCTGTTGACGCTGACCCCCACCGCCACCGCGCCCGCCGGCCGGGTCGCCAGCGGGACATCCGCCACCGCCATCGTGCTGAGTGAATTCGAGGTGCCGCAGAAGCTCGACGTCACGCGCGTGCCGGTCCAGGTCACCGACACCGAAATCGCTTATGTCAAAGATGCGGTCTGGAACGAAAAACCCGCGCGCCTGCTCCGCCGCCTGATCGCGGAAACGATTCGGGCTCGCAGCGACCGGCTGGTGATCGACGGCGACGATCCCGGCGCGCTAGCGGAACAGCGCGTCACCGGCACTCTGCGTGAATTCGGCTATGACGCCCGCACAGGCGAGGTTGTGGTGGTGCTTGATGCCGTGAGGGCGGGGGCCGGCAGCAGCGTGACCACCCGCCGCTTCGAAGCCCGCGTCCCGGGCGTCGTGGCGGAAGCTGGCCCGGTGGGGGTCGCGCTCAACCAGGCGGCCAACACGGTGGCGGGCGAAGTCGCGGCGTGGGTGGGATAATAGCGGCTGGTTGCTGCCCTCACCGGCCGCAGTACGGCGACAGGCTGCCGATTTCCCGACGCATTGCTTTGTCGAACAGCGCTGCGCGATGATAGGGTGCGTGGCGATGTTCCCGGCAGCCGACAATCGCGGTCCCCGCTCTGAAAGCGGCATCGCTGACGGCGTGCGGCCGTGATCTGGCCGGCCGAGGGCATCGCTCTTGCGGCGGCGCTTGCGGTAGGGCTGTTGATTGGCATCGAGCGCGGATGGAATCTACGACGGGTGCCCGATGGAGGTCGCGTCGCGGGGCTCCGGACCTTCACTCTCCTTGGCATCGTTGCGGGCTTGGCGGGGCTTCTGGCTGGCGAGGGTTATCGCTTCGCGGGTGGCGTGCTGATCCTGATCGCAGGCGCAATCCTCGCGGCGGGCTATGTCGAGCGGATGCGCGCGGACCGCCGGCCCGATGCCACCAGTGCGATCGCGGCGCTCGCGGTTCTGGCGCTCGGCTTCCTGGCCGGTAGCGGCGGCCCGGACTTGGCCGTAGCCGGGGCGGCGGTCGTCACTCTGATTCTGGCGCTGCGATCCGAGGCGCACGGCTTCGTCGCCAAGCTCGACGCGCAGGACGTCAAGTCACTCGCGCGGTTCAGCGTGATTGCCGCCGCCGTGTTCCCGTTTCTGCCTCGCGGTCCCTATGGACCCTTCGACGCATGGAACCCGCAAGAACTGTGGCTGGTGGTCGTGCTCGTGACCGGATTCTCCTTCGCCGGCTATGTCGCAAACCGCGTTTTCGGGGCGCGCCATGGCACGATCGCTACAGCGATCATCGGCGGTGCCTATAGCTCCACCGCAGTCACCCAGTCATTGGCACAGCGCTTGGGTGCGGGATCTCACGGTGGAGCCGAGCCAGCCGGTATCGCGTTTGCAAGCGCGGTCATGTATCTGCGCGTCCTGGTGCTGGTCGCGGTATTGGCAACCCCCGTGCTACCGGCCTTCGCCGTCATCATCGTACCGGCGGCGGCCGCCGCCTGGTTGGTCGCGCTGCTGCTGTTCCGCCGCGCTCCGCGGGCTGAGGGCCTCGCACCCCCGGGAAACCCGATAGCCTTGCTCCCCGCGCTCGGTTTCGTGGTGTTCGTGGCTCTTGCGGCAGTTGCGGCGAGGTGGGCGGAGGGGCGTTTCGGCCATCAGGGCCTCGCCACTCTGATCTTCGTCATGGGCAGCCTCGATGTCGATGCCGCGATTGTGACTGTCGGCGGGCTCGAAACCGGAGCCATTCCGCCGCGGCTCGCTGCTTTCGCACTGGGCGGCACGATACTGCTCAACATGGCGGTAAAGCTTGGGATCACGCTGATCTATGCGCGCAAGCAGAGCCGGGCGCCCGCCGCGGCGCTGGGAGCTAGCATGGCGGTGTTGGCAATCACCCTGGCCGTTGCGCGGTGGGGCCCATAGCGCTGGCAAGTCTCAAGTGGAGTGAAGGTATGGATCGCCTTTTCAGTGCTGCTGCAGCGCGTATCGCCAGTCTCGCCGGACAGCCTCTGGCGTTCGCCGTAGCAGTATTCGCCATCGTGGCTTGGCTCGTCATGGGCCCGCTGTTCGGATGGTCGGACACCTGGCAACTCGTGGTGAACACCGCGACCACGATCGTCACGTTCTTGATGGTTTTCCTTATCCAGAATGCACAGAACCGCGATGCCGCAGCCATTCAGGCGAAGCTGGATGAGGTCATCCGGGCGATGGCACATGCTCGCAACGAGTTCATCGGGATCGAGCATCTCACCGATCGCGAGATAGAACTCATTCGCGCTGGGCTGGAAAGCGAGGTCGCCCAACAGGCGCACGTCCACGGCCATCGACGTGCCGATACGGTCGGGCGGCTTCTCAAGCGCAGATAGCAACGTCGCTGTGTTCGCAGACGCAGCGCGCGGAAGGCTGTCACCTGCGCGCTGCTTCGGCGAGACGCGGCCTTTGCCATAAAGAAGGTTACGATAGGGAGGTGGCGGCAAATGTTCCCGGCCGCCGCCTCGGCGATCAAGCGGAATCTGCGTCATTCGGCGAGAAGTCGACCGGTGTTCTCGAGGCGGTGCACCTCCACCGTCACATGCACCAGTTCCTCATGCACTTTGACCTTCGCAGCATAGTCGCCAGCCGTCAGCGGTCGCCCGGTGACAAGCGATATGATAGCGGCGAATTTGCCCGGTCCCACTTGCCACACGTGCAGATCGTCGATCCGTACGTCGTCATCTTCAATGGCCTCGCGGATTTCCCGCTTGAGCCCGTCGTTGCCCACCGCGTCGAGAAGCACGGCGCCGGTGTCGCGCATTAGCCCCCAAGCCCAACGGCCGATGACCGCCGCGCCCACGAGCCCCATTGCAGCGTCCAGCCAGACCCAGCCGAGATAGCGGCCCGCCAGCAGTGCAGCGATGGCAAGGACCGAGGTGAGCGCATCGGCAAGCACATGGAAATAGGCCGAGCGAAGGTTGTTGTCGGCATGGGCATGGGCAGAGGCATGCCCATGGCCGTGATTGTGGCCATGCCCGTGGCTGTGATGGTGATCATGCTCGTGGCCATGATGATGGCCGTGCCCCAGCAGCCAGGCGCTGGCTACATTCACTGCCAATCCGATGACTGCGATCCAGGTCGCCTCGACGAAGGCTATGCTCGTGGGCTCGAACAGGCGTTGGACGGATTCTACCCCGATGCCCAGCGCGACGATGGCCAGAACGAGGGCGCTTGCGAAGCCAGCGAGATCACCGACTTTCCCAGTTCCGAAGGTGAAGCGCGGGTTGCGGGCGTGGCGCCGTGCGAAAGCATAGGCCCAGGCGGCGACGCCCAGGGCCCCGGCATGGGTCGCCATGTGGAAGCCATCGGCGAGCAGGGCCATCGAGCCGGTTAGCCAGCCCGCCACGATCTCGACCACCATCATGACCGCGGTCAGCGCGACGACATAGCGCGTGCGCTTCTCATGCGCATCATGCGCATCGCCCAGGAAGACGTGATCATGTTGATGGGATTGGCTGGCCGGATGCATGGTCGATCTCTTTTTCCAGGCTGGCCTCGCTTCTAGCTGCCTTCGCCTGTGCTTTCTATAACACCCGCCCAGTCAGTGCCCGCACAAGACGCGGCGAGTAGCGCGCGCGAACTCCATGGCAGCCAGGAAATCGCGCTTGCGCTTCTCGCGCCGTTCCTCCGCTTCCCAATCCCGGCCCCACAGCTCGGCTTGCCAGTCTTCCTCGAGGTTGGCGGCATTCCACAGCGCTTCGCCGTCCGCATCGGGCTCGAGCGCGGCAAGCCCGATCACCAGCGAAGCGCTGAGCGAGGCCAGAGTGATGAGGGCGGCCAGGGTGAAGAAGTCCAGCGCCGCCAGCCGTGTGTTCAGCTTTGTCAGCGCAGCCTCGTCCTGCGGGCGATGCATGACACCGCTGACGCGCTGCAGGCGAATATTCTCGCGCGCCTCGCAGACAGCGACCAATGGTTCCCACTCGGCCTGCTGACGCTTCCAGAGCGGCTCGTCGGGATCGGCGCGATAGCAGAGCGTATCGGTCTCGGCGTAGCGCAGAAGTGCTGTGATCGCCGCCGCCGGGTCTTCTGCCACCACATCGAGAGCGTAATCCGCCAGATCGCGCAGGCGAAAGCTGCGCGGATCGATCTCCTCGCCTTGCGCTGCCCATTCGCTCGCCAGCAACTCGGCGAGCTCGCGGCCAGGGAGGACGAGATCGTGACCGCCCTGGGTCTTTATCGGCCGCCCATCGAGCGCGACGTGCCAGCCGCCCGGCCCCTCAACCGCGGCGGCCTCGCGGTAGAAGCGTTTCATTTCGGCAGGCTCCGCCACATTCGTGACAGCAGCACGGGGATTACGAAGAAGGCCACCAGCCCCGTCACCGCGAGGACCGTGCCCAGCCCTTCGCCCCAGTCGAGCTTTCCTTCCATCGCCATCAGCCCCAGTACCACCAGCACCGCGCCAAGTACGCGGTGCGCCGCGATGAAGTAGAACCGGGCCTTGGCTGGATCGGCGCCCGCCTTCGCGGCGGGGGGCGGCGTTATTCCGGGTCGATCGTCATTCATGGATCAATTGCTCCAGTTCCTCGGCGGTGCGCGCCACCCCGCACGCGCCCGCGCCGATCAGTTCGTCAGGCTCGTGATAGCCCCAGGCGACGCCGATCGCCCGCACCCCGGCGGCGCGCGCCATGGCCATGTCGAACACCGTGTCGCCGACCATTACCGCCTCGCTCGCGGCGGTTCCGGCTTCGTAGAGCGCTGCTTCGAGCATGGCGGGGTGCGGTTTCGATGGGTGGCGGTCGGCGGTCTGGAGCGTGGAAAACAGCTCGCTTACGCCGTGCCGGGCGAGGCAGGCGCCCAGCCCACGGTCGCTCATGCCGGTCGCTACACCGAGCAGTCGGTCGGCGTCGCGGAGCCTCTGCAGGAGCTCCGCCATGCCCGCGAACAGCGGCTCCTGCAGCGTGCCCGAACTGCGCGCCGCGCGGAAACTCGCCTTGTAAGCCTCCAAAGCCAGCGCCCGGGTCTCGTCATCGGCCTCAGGCGCCAGCCGGAGCAAGGCCTGAGGCAGGCTCAAACCGACTATCCGCCGAACAGCAATGCGATCCGGCACCGCTAAACCGGCAATCGCAAACGCCTCGTCCATTGAACGGCAGATCGCCGCCTGACTGTCGACCAGCGTTCCGTCGCAATCGAAGACCACAAGGCGGGTCACGCCACCAATGTCCGCATCAGCGCAGCCAGCCCGCTAGAACCCGCTGCCTCGAGACCGGCGGCGATGGTCTCGCGCTCGGCCGCGCTTTTCTTTTGCGACAGCTTGATAGTCGGCCGCCATGCCTGGACTTCGAGCTCAAAGCCCACAATGCCGCGAAACAGCCCCGCCCAGCGCGCCTGACTTGCCTCCTCGGCGCGCCAGGGCTCGCCGCCGAGCCGGCTCTCATTTTTGGCGATGAAGCTGTGAAGCAAGGCCTCCAGCCCTTCGTCGGCCATGCGCCGTACTCGCCCTTCGAGTTCGAGCGCAACGTAATCCCAGGTCGGCACCGTGTCGCGGTCGGCATACCAGCGCGGACTGATGAAGCCATCGGGCCCGTTGATGGTGACCAACGCCGTGGCGCCCTCGAGATGGCGGCTGAGCGCATTGCCGCGAGCGAGGTGAAATTGCACCGCACCATCGCCTGTCGACAGCAGCGGAGTGTGCGCCACGCGGGGGCCGTCCGGAGTGGTGAGGAATACCATGCCGAAGCCGATCTCGTCGATCAGGGTCTCCATCAGCGCGCGATCTTCCGTCCGGAACAGCGGATTGGGATGCATCAGCGGCTCGGCTTTCTAGGACCGCCCTTCGTCCCCGGCTTCTTGCCGCCTGGCTTGCCCGGCGTGGCTCTGCCGCTGGCGGTGCCCGCCCGACCGCGGCGCTCGCCCCGCCGCGCCTTGCGATATTGTTTGGCGTGCTGACGGGCGGCCTGCTTCTTCTCCTCAGCGCTGCGCTCGATGGTGCTCTGACGAAGCGGCGCGGCATCGCTGGCGCCGATGTCGAATCCTAGTTGCGCCATGCTGGCTGCGAAATGCTCGGGTAGCTCGGCCGTCGCGTCGATTGCTTCGCCTCCTGGCGCGCCGATGACAAGCCGGCGGGCGTGGAGATGCATCTTGCGGCTGATCGATCCGGTCAGGAAAGCGTCCTGCCCGCCATATTTGCCGTCCCCTACGATCGGGTGACCCATCGCCGCGCAATGGACCCGCAGCTGATGCGTGCGCCCGGTGAGCGGCTCGAGCTCGAGCCAGGCCGCCTTGTCGCCGGCCTTGTCGACCACCCGGTAGCGGGTCTTGGCGGGCTGGCCGTTCTCGTGATCGACGTGCATTTTCTCGCCGCCGCTGCCTGGCTGCTTAGCGAGTGCCGCGTCGATGGTGCCCTCGCGCACCTCGGGCACGCCGACCACCAGCGCCCAATACACCTTCTTTGCGCTGCGGCCCGAAAAGCGCTTGGAGAAAAACGCCGCGCTGCCTGCGGTCTTCGCGACCAGCAGCACGCCGGACGTGTCCTTGTCGAGCCGATGGACCAGCTTGGGTCTCTGTTCATGGTCGCTCGTAAAGGCATCGAGCATTCCATCGACATGCTTGGAGGTCTTAGTCCCGCCCTGCGTGGCGAGGCCCGGTGGCTTGTTGAGCACCAAAGCGGCCGGCGTTTCCAGAATTACCATTGCCTGCGCCGCCGCCCGGTCTTCCTCGCTCAGCTCGCGCCGCTGGGCCGGCTCGCGTGCGGCTACTTCACCGCCGGGCGGCACGCGGATCTGCTGGCCGACTTCCAGCCGGTCTTCGGGCTTGGCCCGCTTGCCATCGACGCGGACCTGACCCGTGCGCGCCCAGCGGCTGACCGTGGCGAAACCGACCTGCGGCAGGTGCCGCTTGAACCAGCGATCCAAGCGGACGCCGGCATCGTCCTCACCGACCGTGAACTGGCGAACCTCTTCGCTCATGAGACCGCCCGCATGACCATTAGTCCTGCAAACAATCCGGTGATTCCCAGCGCTACGGAAAGGAACGCGTAGAGGGCAGCGAAGAGCAATTGACCGCGCTCGATAAGCAGCACCATCTCCAGGCTGAAGGCCGAAAATGTCGTGAAGCCGCCAAGCAGGCCAACGCCGAGTAGAAGGCGAAGCTGCTCGCCATTGCCGGTGACGCGGAACGTCAGCCAGCCTGCGAGAAAGCCCATCAGCAAGCTGCCCAGCGCGTTGACCGCCAACGTCGCCCAAGGAAAGACGCCCATCGCCGTGGGGCCGAGCCAGCCCGTCATCGAACGGCCAAGCTGATAGCGCAGCACCGCACCGAAGGCGCCGCCAACCGCGACATTGATCAGGGCAGCGATTGGGGAAAGGGTGGACGCCATGGGCAGCGGCCCTAGCGGCCAGGTGCGTGGCAGCCAAGGGTTCGCCGCAGCGGTACACGGGTTACTGCCTTGACGCTTGCGTTTTTTCCTCAGCCTGCCTAAGGGGGCCGCCGTTCGAGCCGATCCGGCAGGGATTCGGCGCGTTTTTCGTTATATCGACGAATCGGAAAAATTAGCTGACGGCACGCCCGCGAGCGACGGGCCTCTGCCTCGCAAGACTGAGGTGTTGGACTTTTATGCAGATCATGGTTCGCGATAACAACGTCGATCAGGCCCTGCGCGCGCTCAAGAAGAAGCTCCAGCGCGAAGGCGTTTATCGCGAAATGAAGCTGCGCCGCCATTACGAGAAGCCCAGCGAGAAGCGTGCGCGCGAGAAAGCCGCCGCCGTTCGCCGCGCGCGCAAGATGGAGCGCAAGCGCATGGAGCGCGACGGGGTAAAGTAACCTCACGCGCGGGCCGGCAGCGGCTTGCGCCACAGCGTGCATGAAGCCATGAGGGCGCGGAAATCTCCGCGCCCTTTCGCATTTTCAGGACCATCCCATGACCGAGATCACCCGCGTTCCCATTCAGCCGATCGCCAAGGGCTCGCTCGCTAAGCTGTGGCTAGGTGTCGTGGCTGCGATTGCGCTTGGTGCCGGCCTCGCCTGGGCGGCCATGCCCAAGGGCGTCGATGTGGATGTGGTCACCGAGGGTACCGGTGCCAGCCCGGCCAAGGATGACGTGATCTTCGTGCGCTATACCGGCAAGCTCGCCGACGGCACGGTTTTCGACCAGTCGCAGGACGTGAACCTGCCGATCCCGGGCCTGCTGCCGCAAGGTACGCCGCTGCCGCTCTCGCGCATGATCCCTGGCTTCGCCGAAGGCGCGGTGAAGATGAAGAAGGGCGGGAAGTACACCCTCTTCATTCCGGCCGACAAAGGCTATGGCGCCGAAGGGCAGACCGATCAGCAGGGCAACCAGGTCATCCCACCCAATTCCGATCTGACCTTTGAGGTGGAATTGATCGACTTCATGACCGAAGCCGATTTCCAGCGTCGGATCCAGACACTGCAGCAAGCCATGCAGATGCAGCAGATGCAGGGCGCTCAGCCGGGCGGCGAGGGCGCCCCGCCGCCTGCGCCCGCGCCCGAATAAGCGTTTTTCACCGATTGCTCATGCGCCGCTCATGGCGGCTCCCTGCATTCCCGCTTATTCCACTTCCCGTTTCGACAAGCTCGGGACGAGCGGGATCGGGAGGGAAGCGTGACTGAGGCAAATGACTCCCGGGACTGGCCACTGCGGCCTTGGCTGCTCGCCGGGCTGCTCGGGCTGGCGGGACTGTTAGTTTACCACATCGGCGGCGGCGAGGGCCCGGACACTCGTGTGGGCTGGCGAGCCGCCGTGACCGCATTGCTGTTCTTCGGACCCTTGGCTTTCGCCTTCACCCTTGAGCGCGAGCGCTGGCGCGCGCCGCTTGCCTTTGCCGCGATTGTCGGCGCCGTCATGGCCGGGCTCGCATGGCGAGCGGTTGGGCAGGCAGAAGCGGTCGCTGGGTCGGAATATGGGTTCATGGCGGGGCTCGTCGCGACGGCTCTCGCGCTGCCGCTGTTCCAGGCCGGTTTTCACCGGACGCGCTGGGCGACTTCTTATCGCTCCATCCACGGCCACGTTTGGAGCGACGCAATCTGCGCTGCCGGCAGCCTCGCCTTTGTGGGCGCGAGCTGGCTGATGCTCCTGTTGCTGTCAGAGCTATTCCATCTCCTCAAAATCGACCTCCTGCGCGATCTGATGCGTGAAGGCTGGTTTGGCTGGACCTGGTCGGGTGCGGCTTTCGGCGCGGCGCTGGGCGTCCTGCGCAACGAGCTAGGCATCATCGGCACCTTGCGGCGCGTTGTCATGACCGTGCTGTCGCTGCTCGCCGTGCCTCTGGCGGCGGGGCTGGCGCTGTTCCTGGCGGCGATGGTGGTTTCCGGGCCTGAGGTCCTGTGGGAAGCAACGCGCAGCGCGACACCGGTTCTGCTCATATGCGCCGCCGGGGCCTGGGTGCTGGCCAATGCCATTCTGCGCGACGAGGACGCGAGCATTAGCGGTAGTCGCGTGCTGCGGATCGCCGGGCTGGTGCTGGTGCTTTCGATCCTGCCGCTCACAATTTTCGCTGCGATTTCGCTGGGTACGCGCATTGCGCAGCATGGCCTCAGCCCCGAGCGGCTCTGGGGTCTGGTGGCGATTGCGGTGGCGGTGGCTTACGGCATCGCCTGGGCGGTTGCGGTGGTCCGCGGCCGGAAGCAGGGCGAGTGGCGCGAGCGCGTTCGCCGGGCCAACCTCCACCTCGCTGTCGTGATTTGTGGCGTGGCCCTGTTTCTCGCGCTCCCCATCCTCGATTTCGGTGCCATCAGCGCCCGGCAGCAGATCGCGCGCCTGCAAAGCGGTGCGGTCAGCGCGGAGGACTTTGACTACGCCGCCTTGCGCTGGGATTTCGGCGCAGCGGGCCGGCGAGCGTTGGCGCGGCTGGAGCGGAGCAATCAGGCGACAATTGCCCGGCTTGCGGCCAAGGCGTTGCGAGACAAGCGCTTCACCCGTTACGCGCCTCCAGAAGTCGATCGGCAGCAGATTATCGTCAGGACCCCGAACCCAGGTATGCGGGCCCGCGTGCTGCGAAGCCTGGCCAACGACGGATATCGCTGCGCCGACGGCTGCTACGTCATCGATCTTGGACCTGCTCCCGGGGGGCAGCGGTTCGCCGTGGTCGGGGGCATGGTGGCTAACACTATGATCCTCAGCCCCGACGGTCAGTATGTTCCCGACTACGCGCGCGAAAAGCGAGCGCAGGCGAAACTCTATCGTCACGGCGATACGGTTGAAATCCGCACGGTCCAACGACGCATGATCACCGTTAACGGTCAGCCGGTCGGTGAGCCGCTGGACGAAAACGACGCCCCGCTTGAAGGGCCGCCGCCCCGCCGCTAACGCGCCCGCCATGTCAGTAGATAAAGCCACCGTCGCCAAGATCGCGAGCCTGGCGCGCATCGCAATGGACGATGCCGAACTGGAGCGCATGGTCCCGGAGTTGAACGGTATCCTCAATTGGGTCGAACAGCTGGGCCAAGTCGATGTGACTGGCGTAGAGCCGATGACGGCGGTGATCCCCAATCACCTGCGCCTGCGCGACGATGTGGTCGATGCGGATCCGCTGACCGGGGGCGGCAGGCGTGACGCGGTGCTCGCCAACGCGCCCGCCGCTGAGCACGGATTCTTCGGCGTGCCCAAGGTAATCGAATAGCATGACCGAACTGACTTCCGAACTGACGTCCCTCGGCGTCAAGGACATCCGCGACGGGGTGGCCGCAGGCAGCTTCTCAGCACGCGAGGTTGCGGAGGCGTTCAACGCTGCCGTGGCAGAGGCCAGCGCGCTCAACGCCTTCATCGTCACTACCCCAGACCATGCACTCGCCGCCGCCGATGCGGTGGATGCGAAGCGAGCCAAGGGCGAGCCGCTCGGCAAGATGGGCGGCGTGCCGATCGGCATGAAGGATTTGTTCGCGACCAAGGGCGTGCAGACCACCGCGGCGAGCCACATCCTCGAAGGTTTCAAGCCCGAATACGAAAGCACGGTCTCGCAAAAGCTGTGGGATGCGGGGGCTGGCATGCTGGGCAAGCTCAACCTCGACCAGTTCGCCATGGGCTCGTCGAACGAGACCAGCTATTTCGGCAATGTCACCTCGCCCTGGCGACGTGCTGGTGGGGCCAATACCGATATGAGCCCCGGCGGCAGTTCGGGCGGTTCCAGCGCGGCAGTCGCTGCGCGGATTGCGCCGGCTGCCACCGGCACCGACACCGGCGGCTCGATCCGACAGCCCGCGGCCTTTGCCGGCATCACGGGCATCAAGCCGACCTATGGCCGCTGCTCGCGCTGGGGCGTGGTCGCCTTCGCCTCCAGCCTCGACCAGGCCGGGCCGATGGCGCGCAGCGTGGAAGATTGCGCAATCATGCTCGAAGCCATGGCGGGTTTCGATCCGAAGGATGCGACCAGCCTCGATATGGCCGTGCCTGAGTGGGAGGCCTCGCTGAACGCCGATCTGCGCGGCAAGCGCATCGGTATTCCGCGGGAATACCGCATGGAGGGCACCGACGCGGAGATCCTGGATAGCTGGGAGCAGGGCAAGGCGTGGCTGCGCGATGCGGGCGCGGATATCGTCGACATCAGCCTGCCGCACAC
>ERZ1066119.1558-NODE-1558-length-11704-cov-12.640828_pt1 | contig 11704 bp, 9 predicted proteins | sample MGYA00382766_ERZ1066119 | MGnify/ENA primary metagenome ERZ1066119 (study PRJEB33369, sample SAMEA5778349) | biofilm metagenome | biome: Industrial cooling water; feature: Water cooling tower basin; material: Biofilm | place: United Arab Emirates | collected...
CCCGCAGCGCGGGCTGGGCCGCGGTGCGCGCCGCGGCGGCGCGGGCCGGGGCGGCCGGGGCGGCCGGCGCGCCGTTCGCCACGGCGAACTCAAGCCGGTCGACGCTGGCGCCCGACATGTTCAGGTGCTGCTGGATCTGCTCGGCGAAGTTGCGCTGGACCCAGTCGCCGAAGAAGGTCGTCGGCACCTCGAAACGCGCCACGCCCCGGTCGAGCCCCGCGAGCCGCAGGGGCTCGATCCAGGACGTGAAGTTGTTCTTGCCGACGCGGCGCCGCAACTCTTCACGCACCTTCCCCCAGGTCTCGTTCGTCATGACATGCGATCCGTTCAATGCCGTCTGTTTCTGTTCCTGCCCCGGGGGCTTGGTGCCCGGGACGCGCGCGCGCCGTCGTTCCTCGCGACTCCCCGCCACAGGGCGCGCCGCCCCGAAGGGACGGCCCCGGCAAGGGGAAACGCGAAGGCGGGCGCATCCGAAGGCCCCGGATGCGTCGCGCCATGGCGTCAGAAACTGCAACCGGCAGCCGGCGCAGACATCGTGCAGGCCCCTCGCCGACCCTCGGGACGGCCGGTCGGCGTGGCAGCGCCGACCGGACTGGCCGTCTCTCGGACCGGATCCGGACCGTGTCCCCCAGGACAGGTGAATCGCAAGGCCACGCTAGCAAGCGCCCGCGCGGCCCTGCAACCGAACTTCGCTGTTGACAGGGGACGGAGGGGGCGAATCCCCGGGGCCTTGCAATTCGGCAACGCCACGGCCCAAGCCCTTGCAATCATGAAGAAAGCGCGCCCCAAGGCGCGCTTCCCCCTGCGTCAGTCCGGGCGGGCGGCCGCTCAGGCGGCCGGCGCGGAGAGGCCTTTCACGCGGTGCGACAGGCGCGACATCTTGCGCGCCACGGTGTTCTTGTGAAGCACGCCCTTGGTGATTCCCCGCGCCAGTTCGGGCTGCGCCTCGCGCAGCGCCGCCTCGGCCGCGGCGGAGTCGCCGCCGGCGATCGCCTCCTCGACCTTGCGCAGGAAGGTGCGGATGCGCGACCGGCGCGCCTTGTTGACGGCATAGCGCGCCTCGGACTGGCGGGCGCGTTTCTTGGACTGGGGCGTGTTGGCCATGGGCGTCGTCGTTCCTGTGGGTCAGCGGATCCTGTTCGCGCGCGACCCGGCGTCCACCGGGGAGGGTGGAGGACGATTCTCGCCTGAGCGGGCCCACGCGCATGTCGGGCGGCGGGTAAGCCAGATCGCCGGCGAAGGCAAGCCCCCTCGCGGCTCAGCGGTCGCGGAACTGGGGCTGGCGCTTCTCGAGGAAGGCGGCCATCCCCTCCTTCTGGTCCTCGGTCGCGAACATCGCGTGGAAGAGCCGGCGTTCGTGCAGCAGCCCCTCGGCCAGGGTCGTCTCCTCGGCGCGGTTCACGGCCTCCTTGACGGCGCGGACGGTCAGCGCCGACTTCGCGGCGATCGCGCGGGCGGCGCGCATCGCCTCGTCCATCAGCGACTTCGCGGGCACGACGCGGCTGACGAGGCCCGCGCGCTCGGCCTCGGCCGCGTCCATCGACCGGCCCGTCAGGTGCATGTCCATCGCCTTCGACCTGCCCACCAGCCGCGTCAGCCGCTGGGTGCCGCCGAGGCCCGCGACGATCCCGAGGTTGACCTCGGGCTGGCCGAACTTGGCGGTGTCGGCGGCGACGATGAAGTCGCACAGCATCGCAAGCTCGCAGCCCCCGCCCAGCGCGTAGCCCGCCACCGCGGCGATCACGGGCTTGCGGACGGACCGCATCGCCGCGGCCACGTCGCCCAGGTAGTCCTGCGCGAAGATCTCGGGGAAGGTCAGACCGGCCATCTCGCGCACGTCGGCGCCGGCGGCGAAGGCCTTGTCCGACCCGGTCAGCACGATGCAGCGGACCGCGTCGTCGGCGTCCGCCGCCGACAGCGCCTCGACGAGCTCGCGCCACATCCGGGCATTCAGCGCGTTGAGCGCCTCGGGCCGGTTCAGCCGGATCAGGGCGACGTAGTCCTCGATCTCGACGATCAGCGTCTCATGGGCCACGGCGGAATCCCCCCTTGCAGGCCGCGGGGGTCTAGCACCCCGGCCGCCGGGTTCCAAGTCACCTCTGGCAGGCCGGGCAGAAGAAGGACGACCGCCCGCCCTGCACGATCCGGCGCACCGCGCCCGCGCAGCCGGGCGCGGGGCAGGGCGCGCCCGCGCGGCCGTAGACGCGGAAGGCGTGCTGGAACCCGCCGAGCTCGCCCGTCGCCCGCCGGTGGTCCCGCAGCGACGAGCCGCCCGCCTCGATCGCCTCGGCCAGAACGGCGCGGATCACGGGCACCAGCCCCTCGATCCGGGCCGCGGCGATCCGGCCGGCCGCGCGCCGCGGGTCGATCCCCGCGCGGTGCAGCGCCTCGGAGACGTAGATGTTGCCAAGGCCCGCGACGATCCGCTGGTCGAGCAGCGCGGCCTTGACCGGCGCCGCCCGCCCCTTCAGCCGCGCCGCGAGGTAGGCGCCCGAGAAGGCGTTCCCCAGCGGCTCGGGCCCCAGCCCCGCCAGCAGCGGATGCGCGTCCTCGGCCCCGGTGGGCAGAAGGTCCATCAGGCCGAAGCGCCGCGCGTCGTTGAAGGTGACGCGGGTGCCGCCCTCCATCTCCAGCACCACGTGGTCGTGGCGCGCGGGCGCCGGATGGTCATGGCGGAAGGCGCCCGGCATCGCCCCCGACACCAGCATCCGCCCCGACATCCCCAGATGGATCAGCAGCGATTCCCCCGACGACAGGTCGGCGAGGATGTACTTCGACCGCCGGCGGAGGCCCGTCACGCGCTGCCCCGCGAGCCGCCCCGCGAGCCCGGGCGGAAAGGGCCGGCGCAGGCCCTCGCGGTTGACGGCCGCGGCGCGGATGGCGCGGCCCGCCATCGCCGGCTCCAGCCCGCGGCGGACGGTCTCGACTTCGGGCAGCTCGGGCATCACGGGTCCTCGGGGGCCGCCGCATTGCAGCCGATCCGCTGCGCCCTATAAGGTATGCAGCATCCCGAACGGCAAGGCCCATGCACGACACCTCCGCCCCCGACGCCGGCCCCGACGCGGGCCGGACCACGCACTTCGGCTTCCGCACCGTGGCGGAGGGGGAGAAGGCGGGGATGGTCCACGGCGTCTTCAGCCGCGTCGCCGGCCGCTACGACCTGATGAACGACATCATGTCGGGGGGCATCCACCGCCTGTGGAAGGACGCGATGATGGACTGGCTGGCGCCCCGGCCGGGCCAGCGGCTTCTGGACGTGGCGGGGGGGACCGGCGACGTGGCCTTCCGCTTCCTCCGCCGCGCGGCGGGGGCCACGGCGACCGTGCTCGACATGACGCCCGGCATGCTCGAGGAGGGACGGCGGCGCGCCGAGGCCCAGAGCCTCGCCGACCGCCTGACTTGGGTGGAGGGCGACGCGATGGCCCTGCCCTTCGCGGCCGGGGCCTTCGACGTCTGCACCGTCAGCTTCGGCATCCGCAACGTGACGCGGGTCGAGGACGCGCTCGCCGAGGCGTTCCGCGTGCTGCGCCCCGGCGGCCGCCTCATGGTGCTGGAGTTCAGCCACGTGGCGAACCCCGCGCTTCAGTGGCTCTACGACCGCTACTCGTTCAACGTGATCCCGGCGATGGGCCAGGTCGTCGCCGGCGACCGCGAGAGCTATCGGTACCTCGTCGAATCGATCCGCCGCTTCCCCGACCAGGACGGCTTCGCGGCGATGATCCGCCGCGCGGGCTTCGGGCAGGTGCGCTGGCGGAACCTGACGATGGGGGTCGCGGCGCTCCATTCGGGGTGGAAGCTCTAGGTGCGCGGTCCCCACAACGTCCTCCGCCTGGTCCGCACGCTCGCCACGCTGGAACGGACGGGGGGCATCAACGTCGTGCTCGACGCCTTCGGCGCGCCGCGCCGGGTGCGGGCGGCCGCGCATGCGCTGGGCTGGCCGTTCAAGTGGCTGGGCCGACGGGGCGACCCCGCGCTGCCCCCCGCCACGCGCGCGCTGACCGCGCTCGGGCCCGCCTACATCAAGTTCGGCCAGATCCTGTCGACGCGCCCCGACGTGGTCGGGGACGACCTCGCGGTGCAGCTCCGCTACCTGCAGGACCGGCTGCCCCCCTTCCCGCAGGACGTGGCCCGCCGGATGGTCGAGGCGGAGTTCGGCGCGCCCCTGGACAGCCTCTTCTCGGAGTTCTCGGAGCCGGTGGCCGCGGCCTCGATCGCGCAGGTGCACCGCGCCCGCGTCGCCGGGTCGGGGCAGGTCGTCGCGGTGAAGGTGCTGCGCCCGGGGATCGCGCAGGCCTTCCGGACCGACATCGACGCCTTCTACCTCGCCGCGCGGGTGATCGAGCTTCTGTCGCCCTCGTCGCGCCGGCTGCGTCCCACGGACGTGATCGCGCATTTCGAGGGGGTGGTGCAGGGCGAGCTCGACCTGCGGCTCGAGTCGGCGGCCGCGGGCGAGTTCGCGGCCAACACCGAATCCGACGCGGGCTTCCAGCTGCCGCAGGTGGTCTGGAACCTGTCGGGCCGCACGGTGATGACGCTCGGCTGGGCCGAGGGCGTGCCGCTGGGCGACAACGCGGCGCTGGATGCCGCGGGCCACGACCGGCGGGCGCTGGCGGCGCGGGTGCTCCAGCTCTTTCTCAACCACGCGCTGCGCGACGGGCTGTTCCACGGCGACATGCACCAGGGCAACCTGAAGGTCGCGCCCAACGGCGACATCGTCGCCTTCGACTTCGGGATCATGGGGCGGATCGACGAATACACCCGCCGCGTCTACGCCGAGATCATCTACGGCTTCATCCGCCGCGACTACCGCCGGGTGGCCGAGGTCCATTTCGAGGCGGGCTACGTCCCCTCCGACCGCAGCGTCGACGAGTTCGCGCGCGCGCTCCGCGTGGTGGGGGAACCCATCTTCGGCATGGACGCAAGCCGGATCAGCATGGGGCGGGTGCTCGCCTACCTCTTCGAGGTGACCGAGCGCTTCGGGATGGAGACGCGGACCGAGCTGATCCTGCTGCAGCGCACCATGGTGGTGGTCGAAGGGGTCGCGCGCAGCCTCGATCCGCACATCAACATCTGGCAGGTCGCGCGCCCGGTCGTGCAGGACTACATCACCCGCAACGTCGGCCCCCGCGCCTTCGCGCGGGACCTCGCGCGCACCGCGGGCGTGCTCGCGCGCTTCGCGCCGAAGCTGCCCGCCATGGTGGAGCAGCAGCTTCTGCGGCAGGGCAAGCCGCTGGTGGAGACGGCGAAGCGCCAGCAGACGATGCCGATCCTGTGGGCGCTGGGGGGCGCGGGCGTGATGGGCGCGGGCGTCTGGCTCGGCTCGCTGCTCTGACGATGGAGGTCGGGCTCTACTCCTTCGGCGACGTGGGCACGGATCCGGCGACGGGCCGCACGGTCGCGCCCGCGCAGCGCCTGCCGCAACTCGTGGAGGAGGCGGTCCTCGCGGACCAGGCCGGGCTCGACGTCTTCGGCCTGGGCGAGCACCACCGCCCCGACTACGCGGTGTCGGCGCCCGCCGTGGCGCTGGCCGCGGCCGCCGCGCGGACCCGCCGCATCCGCCTCGCCAGCGCCGTGACGGTGCTGTCGTCCGAGGATCCGGTCCGCGTCTTCCAGCAGTTCGCGACGCTCGACGCCCTGTCGGGGGGGCGCGCGGAGATCACGGCGGGGCGGGGCTCGTTCATCGAATCCTTCCCGCTGTTCGGACTGGACCTCGACGACTACGAGACGCTGTTCGAGGAGAAGCTGGCCCTGCTCCTCGCGCTGCGCGGGTCCGAGCGGGTCGTCTGGCCCGGCGGGCGCCACACCGCGCCGATCGACGGGCGCGGCGTCTGGCCGCGCCCGCTGCAGGACCCGCTGCCGGTCTGGATCGCGGTGGGCGGCACGCCACGGTCGGTGGTGCGCGCGGGGACGCTGGGGCTGCCGCTCGCGCTCGCGATCATCGGCGGCGAGCCCGCGCGGTTCGCGTCGCTGGTCGATCTCTACCGCAGGGCCGCGGGGCAGGCGGGGCACGATCCCGCGGGCCTGCGCCATTCGATCAACATCCACGGCTTCGTCGCGGACACGACGCAGGCCGCCGCCGACGCATTCTACCCCGCGCAGGCCGCGGTGATGGACCGCATCGGGCGCGAGCGGGGCTGGCCGCCCACCAGCCGCGCGCAGTTCGACGACGCGCGGGGGCCGCGCGGCGCGCTGGTCGTGGGCAGCCCGGCCGAGGTCGCGGACAAGATCCTCGCGCTGCGCGAGGTCCTGGGCTTCGACCGCATCCTGATCCAGATGGGGATCGGCGTGCAGGACCACCGCGCCCTCCGGCGCGCGATCGAGCTCCTGGGGACCGAGGTCGCCCCCGCCCTGCGCCGCGCGGCGGGGCCGGGCGTGGAACGCGGCGGGCGCGGGACGGTTGGCAGGGCGTCAACCTGAAAGGACGCCCGCCATGAAGACCCTGATCCTCGCGCTGCCGCTTCTCGCCGCCGGTCCCGCCCTTGCGCAGACCGACATCCGGCCCGCCGCCCCGGACGGCGCGATGCCCCTGTCGCGGATCCTCGCCACGCTCGAGGCGCAGCCCGACTTCGGCCAGATCGAGAGCATCGACCGGGAACGCGGCTACTGGGAGATCGAATACGACCGCGCCGACGGGTCCGAGGCGGAGGTCGAGATCGACGCCGCCACCGGCCAGCCGCGCTAGCCCCGCGCAACGGACGGACGGCCCCCGGCGCGGTCCGGGGGCCGCCGTCGCCCGCGCCGCCGCAGGTCAGGCCAGCAGCGTCCGGTCGTAGCCGTTCGCGTCGGCGAAGGCGCGGCCGTCGGCGAAGGTCATCCCGTCGCCCTCCAGCGTCAGGCTGGCCGAGAACCGCTCCTGCCGGTTGGTCGACTGGATCTCGATCGCCCGGATCACCCCGGCATCGGCGGCATCGGCGACGAAGCGCACCGTGAACTGGTCCGCGGCGTCGAAGAAGAAGTCGAAGAACTCGGCCACGGTCCCGAGATCGATCGTCCCCGCGCGACCCGAGTAGACAAGCCGGTCGTGGTCCGCCTCGTCGGGACGCTCGAGCACGTCGAAGTCGGCCACGGCGTCGTTGCCGAAGCCGATCCGCACCACGTCCAGCCCGTCGCCGGTCGCGATCCGGTCGTTGCCGCGCCAGCCGTCGATCGTGTCGTCGCCCACCCCGCCCGTCAGGACGTTGCCCGCCGACGAGCCGAAGACGAAGGCGTCCGTTCCGTCGGCGATCGTAACGTTCTCCACGCCGATCACGCGGGTCGCGGCCCCGTCCGCGTCGGTCATGCGCTGCGCGTTGAGGTCGACGCGCACGATCCCCGACACCTGGATCGCGTCGGTCCCCGCGCCGCCGTTCAGCTCGGCCGCGGTGCCGCTGACGATCACGTCGTCGCCGGACCCGCCGTTCGCGCGGTCGGCCCCGCCCCCCGTCACGATCCGGTCGTCGCCGCCCTCGCCCAGGAGCCGGTCGGTCCCGGCCCCGCCCTTCAGCACGTCGGCCCCGGCCTCGCCGCGCAGGTAGTCGTTGCCCTCGCCGCCTGCCAGCGTGTCGTCGCCGGCCCCGCCCAGCAGCGTGTCGGCCCCCGCCTCGCCGACCAGCCGGTCGCGGTCGGCGCCGCCCTCGAGCCGGTCGTTGCCGGCCCCGCCGTAGAGGTCGTCGTTCGCCTCGCGGCCCCGCAGGCGATCGTCGCCGCCGAACCCGATCAGCAGGTCGCGGTCGGCGCTGCCCGACAGCCGGTCGTTGCCCTCCGTCCCGCCGATCCGGTCGTGCGCGAGGAAGGCATCGCGGTAGACGTGCTCGATCCCCGTGGTGCGGGAAATCACGTCGGCCATCGAGCCTTCCTCGATCAGCTTCAGGATCTCGGGCTGGTCGGCGAAGCGGTTCTCGTACCAGAAGCGGTCGCCGTCGCGGGTGGCCTGGAACTGCATCGCGACCAGCGTGGTCGAGGTGACGCCAAGCTGGCTGTCGCCGTGCGGCTTCTCCAGCAGGACGCCGACGTAGGCGTCGAGCCTGGCGAAATCGCCCCCGTAGAGGTCGATCAGCGCATTCAGCCGCGCGGCGCTCACGCCGTTGTCCGCCCCCCAGGCGCGGAACGCCTCCTCGCCCGTGCGCTCGGTGCCGTCCGGGTCGAAGAGATAGGTGTCCTGCCCGATCGCCGCGCGGACGTGGACGTAGGAGTTCACGCCGTGGTCGCGGCCGCGCACGATGTCGAAGACCGTGAGGTCGTTGATCACGGGCTGGCCCGTCACCGGGCTGACCGTCACCCCGAAGAGCTGCCCGCGGTTGCCCTCGACGACGTTGCCGTCGATCGCCTCGTGCGTGGCCGAGAGCTGGCCGCGGATCCAGTCGTCCAGCGTCGCCGCGTTCGGGACCGAGGCCTCTGCCCCCGCGCCCGCCCGCGTGAAGCTGTCGATCAGCAGCACGCGCTCCTTCAGGTCGCCGTCCTCGAGCAGCGAGGAGACGAAGTTCGACGACTGGTCGTGCCCGAAGCGGAAGGCGAGCGTCGTCCATTCGTTGATGATCGCGGGGTTCGCGTCCGGGTCGTAGCCCTGGTAGTCACCGATCATCGCGACCCCGGTCTCGCCGATGATCGTCGTCAGGTACTCGTCGTAGACGGCCTTCTGGTACTCGGCCTCGTTGATCGCGCGCGCGAGCTGGAACACCTCGTCGGCGGTCATGGCCGGGTTGTCGGCCGCGATCCTCTCGGCCCATTCGTTGTGGTTGCGCGCCCAGATCGTCTGCTGGGTGACGGTCGCCACGTTCTGGTTCACGCGCTGGTCGCCCGCCGCGAACCGGTCGAGGTCGAAGAAGTTGGCGAGCGTCGGGTCGAAGACCGCGCCCATCGCCAGCTCCGCCTCGTTGGCGGTGGTCGCTGCGTCGTCGCGGAACAGGCCCTGGTTCTCGTTCACCTCGCGGTAGGTCGGCAGCAGGTTCTGGCCCGCGCGCGGGCTCGCCACGTCGTCGCTGGTCAGAAGGAAGGCCGACAGCTCGCCGTCCGCGGTCCGCGCCCGCAGCGCCTGGCTCGTGTCGATCTCGATCCGCTGCTGCAGGACGCCGTTCGCGTCGGCGAAGGGGTCGCCGATCCGCGTGATGAGGGCGCTGTCGCCGATGGCATCCGCCTGCACGGTCGCCGTGACGACCTTGCCGTAGACGTTGCCGAGATCGAGGAAGGCGGTCTCGGTGTTGGCCTGCTGGCGCACGCCGTCCTCGTCGTAGACGCCCGGGGTCCGCTGCAGCGCGAAGGGCGCGCCCAAGGACAGCGCCTGATGATCGACCAGCGCCTGCGCCGCGATGTCCTGCTGCGCCGGCGTGACGGCGGGGATGGTCACGGTGGTGCCCGGCTGCTGGCCGGGCACCGTCAGCGCGGGCAGGTTCAGGCCGTCGCGCAGCGCGGCCACCTGGTCCGCGGCCGGGGTGCCGGGCGCGAACAGCGGGATCACCTGCCCCTGCGCGTCGCGCACCGCCTGGCCCGTCTGCGGGCTCACCCGCACGAGGATGGCGGCCGTCGGCTCGCCGTCCGCGCCGACCTGCCCGCCCGCCCAGCCGATCCCGGTCGAGGCGGGGATCGACACGGCGGTGACGTTCACCTGGGTCTCGACCATGTCGTGCGTCAGCGCCTGGCCGAAGAACAGCGCGAAGTCGTTGGCGCCCTTGGCGTTCGGGATCGCGATGTCGACGCCGTCCGCGTCCTTGGGCTGCGCGAAGACCGCGTTCGAGATGTCGCGCGCCTGCGGCAGCTCGCCCGTCGGCTGGTTCACGAAGCGCAGGTCGTCGGTCAGCGGGATGCGCCCGTCGGGCGCGTTGGCCCCGGCGCGGCCCTGCGGGATCTCGTCGTCCGGGTTGTTCGGGAAGACCGGCCGGCCCAGGGCCGGGTCGATCACGGTCGGACGCGGTTCCCACTCCAGCGGGCGTGCGCGTTCCATGAGCTCCTTTCCGTCCGCATAGCCGGTCTCGGCGATGCGGACGAAGACCTGGCCCACGGCGCCGAAACCGGCGTTGCCGAGGTTGTTGCCCTCGCCGTTGGTGCTGCGCCCCTCGACCGGGGCGGCGCCGGCGAGGGCGGTGTCGGAGGTCTCTCTGTCGGACATGATGGTTTCCTCTGATCGGGTGAAGGGCGGTCCCGTAATCGCCCTGGGCGGCCCCCCGGGGGTGCCAACGTCATGAAATCGTTACGCGTTCAGAATCGGGGTGGGCAAAATCCTGCCACGCGGCGCAGGTAGACAGGCGGGAAATCCGCGCAAGAGGTTACCTGCGGGATACCGCCGGCGGGCCGGCGGCAATCCGCCGGGCCCTTGCCCCGGCCCCGTCATCCGGCTACCCCCGGGGGCAGGCGCGCGGCGCGGGGAGGATGGATGCGGCACGGCCCGGACGACCGCGACCTGGCGCTGATCGCCGCGAGCCCGCTGTTCGACGCCGCCTGGTACGGGGCGCGCCACCCCGACGTCGGCCTGTCGGGGATGCGCCCGGCCGCGCACTACCTGCACGTCGGCGCGGCGCTCGGCCGCGATCCCGGGCCAGCCTTCAGCTCCGCCGCCTACCTCGTCGCGCACCCCGAGGCGGCGCGGGCAGGCGTCAATCCCCTCGTCCACCGGGAACGCGCCCGCCGGGGCGGCGCGGGGGCCGCGCCGGACGTCCCGCCCGGCGCCCCCCTCGTCGATGTCGTGCCGACGCTGCGCGGCGCGCCCGCCGAGGCCCTCGCCTGTCTCCGGGCGCTGGCGCGCGCGCCGACGCGCATCCGCCACCGCGTCCTGCTCGTGGACGATGCCGCGGGCGGCGCGACCGACGCGCTCCTGCGCGAGGCGGCGGCGATGGGGACCGACCGCACCGTCTTCGAGCGGGTCATGCTCCCGGCGGACGGCTCCGCCGCCCCGGACGCGGGGCTGCGCGCCGCGCGGGCGCCCTACGTCGCAGCGCTCGGGGCCGGGGCGATCGTCACGCCGTTCTGGATCGACGCGCTCGTGCGGTGCCTCGACGCGACCCCCGGCCTCGGCGTCGCGGCACCGGCCCCGGGCCCGGCCCGCGCGCCCGACGGGGAGCCCGATCCCGACATCGTCGCCGCGAACCTGGCCGCGTCGGCGGCCGGGCCGGGCGACGGCGCCCGAACGCGCGCGCCCGACCCGGCCGGTCCCTGCCTGATGATCCGCCGCGAGGCGCTCGACCGGCTTCTGCGCGACGGGCCGCTGCCCCTCGCGGCGATCCCCGGGCGCGCGCGGCGGCTGGGATTCGGGTTCGCCGTCGCCCGGGACGCCCATGTCGCCTCGGCGCGGCGGGACGGGGCGGCGGCCGCGCCCGCTGCGGCGGCGTGCCCGGACCCGCCGGCAGGGCTGCCGCAGGCCCGGCGCATCCTCATCGTCCTGTCCGAGGACGCCGGGCCCGCGTCCGTCCGCAGGGTCGCGGCGGCCCTGTCGGCGGACGGGGACGAGACGCGGCTGGGCGTCCCGGCCGCGCGGCTCGGGGCGCTGCGCGCCGCGCCCGAGGGCATCCCGGGGGTGCGGGGGCCGGTCCTGCCCTACGACCCCGACCTCTTCGCGCCCCTCGCGGCGGGGTTCGACGTCCTCGTCGCGACGGACGGGGCCTCGCTGGACCTGATCGCCGGGGTGGCCGCCGACTGCCCCTGGATCGAGACGCGCCGCCCCGACGCCGCCGCGCCCCCGCCCCCGCTCATGCGATAAAGGCGCCATGAACGATCTGTCCATCGGCCCGCTGCAGGC
>ERZ1066119.1559-NODE-1559-length-11703-cov-8.364870_pt1 | contig 11703 bp, 10 predicted proteins | sample MGYA00382766_ERZ1066119 | MGnify/ENA primary metagenome ERZ1066119 (study PRJEB33369, sample SAMEA5778349) | biofilm metagenome | biome: Industrial cooling water; feature: Water cooling tower basin; material: Biofilm | place: United Arab Emirates | collected...
TTCGGGGAGTGCGACCGCTAATGGCTGAGCGTCACTTCGCCCCTGACGTGCCCGAATTGCGCGAGCGCTGGGGCCAGTTCACCTGGGACAAGGCGCATGCGGCGCGTGCGGCTGAGATCCTGCAGAAGTATCCGGAAGGTCGGAAGGCCTCGGCGGTCATCCCCTTGCTCGACCTCGCCCAGCGGCAGGTCGGCGCCGAGACCGGCACGCAGGGATGGCTGCCCATTCCCGTGATCGAGTTCGTCGCGGCGGAGTGCGGGCTGCCGCCCATCCGCGCGATGGAGGTGGCCAGCTTCTACACGATGTTCAACCTGGTGCCGGTGGGGAAGTACCACATCCAGCTGTGCGGGACGACGCCCTGCCTTCTGCGCGGATCGGACGACGTGCTCGCCGCCTGCGAGAGCCGGGGCATCAAGAAGGGCTATACTACGCCCGACGGCCTGTTCACCCTGACCGAGGTCGAGTGCCTCGGTGCCTGCGCCAACGCGCCCATGGTCCAGATCAACGACGACAATTTCGAGGATCTGACCGAGGAAAGCATGGGTGCGGTCATCGACGCGCTGGCGGCTGGCCAGCCGGTGAAGCCCGGCTCGCAGATTGGCCGCCAGACCAGCTGTCCCGAGGGCGGCCCGACCAGCCTCAAGAAGATGACCGAGCGCAATTACGATTATCGCGGGCAATGGGCCGATGCGGGGGAGGGCGTCTAGGTGGACGGCTCGCTCGTCATCATCCTGGTCGCCTTTGTCGGCGTGCTGCTCGTGCTCAAGTTCATCAAGGGCATGATCAAGCTTGCCGTGCTGGCCGCGATCGTGCTCGCCGTCGTCTACCTCCTTAGCCAAGGCTCGTTCTGATGGGCTATACCGGACCGCTGTCCGACAAGGACCGCATCTTCACCAACCTTTACGGCTTCCAGTCGCCCGACCTCAAGGCGGCGCAGGCGCGCGGTGATTGGGACAATACAAGCAAGCTGATGGCCGTCGGCCCCGACGCGATCATCGACGCGATCAAGGCGTCGGGCCTGCGCGGGCGCGGCGGCGCGGGCTTTCCGACCGGCATGAAGTGGAGCTTCATGCCCAAGGAGCCGAAGCCCGGTAAGCCGAACTTCCTCGTCATCAACGCCGACGAATCCGAGCCCGGTTCGTGCAAGGACCGCGAGATCATCCGCCACGATCCGCACAAGCTGATCGAAGGCGCGCTGATCGCCAGCTTCGCGATGCGGGCGCGGGCCTGCTACATCTACATTCGCGGCGAATACATCCGCGAGGCCGAAGCGATGGAGCGCGCGGTCAAGGAGGCCTATGCCGCTGGCCTGGTCGGCAAGAATGCCGCGGGCTCCGGCTACGACTTCGACATCTTCGTCCACCGCGGCGCGGGCGCCTACATCTGCGGCGAAGAAACGGCGATGCTGGAAAGCCTGGAGGGCAAGCAGGGCCGCCCGCGCCTCAAGCCCCCGTTTCCGGCGGGCGCGGGCCTCTACGGCTGCCCCACCACCGTCAACAACGTGGAATCGATTGCGGTTGTCCCCACCATCCTGCGCCGTGGTGCCGCCTGGTTTGCGGGTTTCGGGCGTGAGAAGAATGAGGGGACCAAGCTCTTCCAGATCAGCGGCCATGTGAACCGGCCGTGCGTCGTCGAGGAGAGCATGAGCATCTCCTTCCGCGAGCTGATCGACCGGCATTGCGGCGGCATTCGCGGCGGCTGGGACAATCTGCTGGCGGTGATCCCGGGCGGAAGCTCCGTCCCGCTGGTGCCGGCGCACGAGATCATGGACGCGCCGATGGACTTCGACGGGCTGAAGGCGGTCGGCTCCGGCCTCGGCACGGCGGCGATCATCGTCATGGACAAGTCCACCGATATCGTTCGAGCGATCGCTCGCATCAGCTATTTCTACAAGCATGAGAGCTGCGGCCAGTGCACCCCCTGCCGCGAGGGCACCGGCTGGATGTGGCGCATCATGGAGCGCCTGCGGGACGGCGACGGCACCCCGGCGCTGATCGACAAGCTCTACGACGTCACCAAGCAGGTCGAGGGCCACACCATCTGCGCCTTGGGCGACGCCGCGGCGTGGCCGATCCAGGGTCTGATCAAGCATTTCCGGCCGGAGCTGGAGCGGCGCATCGCCGAGCGGAATGGCGGCGGGATGCTGGAGGCAGCGGAGTGATGGCTGTTGCGCGCAATCTTACCGCTTGTCCTGAGCGGAGCGCGAAGCGCGCAGTCGAAGGGCGCCCTTCGACTGCGCTCAGGGCGAACGAGTTTCTGGTGAGTTCGAACGATGCCTAAGGTTACCGTCGACGGCGAAGAGATCGAGGTTCCCGCAGGGGCGACCGTGCTGCAGGCGTGTGAGCTTGCCGGCAAGGAGATCCCGCGCTTCTGCTATCATGAGCGGCTCAGCATTGCCGGCAATTGCCGCATGTGCCTGGTCGAGGTTGCGCCCGGGCCCCCCAAGCCGCAGGCGAGCTGCGCGCTTCCGGCCGCGGACAATCAGGTGATCCGCACCGACACGCCCATGGTCAAGAAGGCGCGTGAGGGGGTGATGGAGTTCCTCCTCATCAACCATCCCTTGGACTGCCCCATCTGCGACCAGGGCGGAGAATGCGACCTTCAGGACCAGGCGATGGCCTATGGCCGTTCGTACAGCCGGTTCGAAGAGAACAAGCGCAGCGTCGACGACAAATATATGGGCCCGATTATCAAGACGGCCATGACCCGCTGCATCCAGTGCACCCGCTGCGTCCGCTTCGCCGAGGAAGTGGCGGGGACTCCCGAGCTCGGCATGCTCTACCGCGGCGAGGACGCGCAGATCACCGCCTATCTAGAGCGCGCGCTGACGAGCGAGCTCAGCGGCAACCTCGCCGACCTCTGCCCGGTGGGTGCGCTGCTGCAGGCGCCTCAGAACTTCGAATACCGCCCATGGGAGCTGCGCAAGATCCCGTCGATCGACGTGATGGACGCGGTCGGTGCCAACATCCGCCTCGACGTGCGCGGGCCGCAGGTGATGCGGATCCTGCCGCGGATCAACGAGGACGTGAACGAGGAGTGGATCAGCGACACGACGCGGCACCATGCCGACGCCCTGGTCCGCAACCGCCTCGACCGCCCGTGGGTGCGGGAGAATGGCAAGCTTCGGGCTGCGACCTGGGCGGAGGCGCTGGACGTCTTTGCGACGCGCCTGCGGAGCGCGGGATCGAAGGTGGCGGCCATCGCGGGCGACCTCGTCGACGCGGAAACGATGTTTGCAGCCAAGGCGCTGCTGGCAGGGCAGGGTTCGACCATGCTCGAGGGTCGGCAGACCGGCCTCGACTATGATGTCTCCTCCCTGTCCGCAGTCGCGTTCAACTCCACCGTGGCGGGGATCGAGAATGCTGATGCCATTCTGCTGATCGGGACCAATCCCCGCTGGGAAGCGCCCCTGGTCAACACGCGCCTCCGCAAGGCGGTTCGCCGCCAGGGCGCGCCGGTGTTCAGCATCGGGCCGGCGGTGGACCTTACCTATCCGGTGACCGACATCGGCAACGACCTGTCGCTTCTCGGCAAGCTGCCGGCGGCCGTGACCGAGGCCTTTGCCTCGGCGCAGCGTCCGGCGGTGATCGTCGGCCCCGGCGCGCTCGGCGCTGGCGCTCTTGGCGCCGCGTTGGCGCTGGTCGGACCGCTTGGCCTTCTCAAGGATAGCTGGAACGGCTTCAACGTCATCCATACGGCCGCAAGCCGGATGGCCTCGCTGCTGCTCGGCTTCGCGCAGCAGGGCGGCATCAGGGACATCGAGGCAACTCGGCCGGAGCTGCTGCTCCTGCTCGGTGCCGACGAGGTTGCTCCGGAGCGTTTCCCTGGCGCCTTCAAGGTCTACATCGGCCATCATGGCGATAAGGGCGCGCGCCAGGCCGACCTCGTCCTTCCGGGCGCGGCCTACAGCGAGAAGCACGGCACCTTCGTCAACCTGGAAGGCCGGGTACAGCGGGCCGAGAAGGCGAGCTTCGCTCCGGGCGAGGCGCGCGAGGACTGGACCATTCTTCGGGCGGTGTCCGACCTCATCGGCAAGCCGCTGCCGTTCGACCGCTACGACCAGCTTCGTGCGGCGATGATTGCCGAAGTGCCGGCATTGGGCCGCGACGGTCTGATCGACCTGCCCTGGGGGCCGCCCCTGCTCGACGCGCGAGCAAGCGGGCCGGTGACGCTGCCGATCAAGGATTTCTACCTCACCAATGCCATCAGCCGCGCCAGCCCCGTAATGCAGCGCTGTTCGGCCGAGCTGATCCACGGGCAGACCTTCGCGGAGGCGGCGGAGTGATGCTTCCTCCTGCTCCACTTCCGTTCGCCCTGAGCAAAGTCGAAGGGCTTGCGCGCCAGCGTGCTTCGACTTCGCTCAGCACGAACGAACCTTCCTCTTCAGGTCCGAACGCATGACCGCCTTCTTCAATCAGTGGCTGACCTACGAATGGTCGTGGTTCATCGCAACCATCGCCGGTATTCTGCTGATCGCGCTTCCGCTGATGCTGGCGGTGGCGATGATCATTTATGCCGAGCGCAAGATCTGGGCCGCCATCGCGCTTCGTCGCGGGCCCAACGTGGTCGGCCCCTTCGGCTTGCTGCAGAGCTTCGCGGACGGTCTGAAGGTCTTCCTCAAGGAAACCATCGTCCCGACCAGCGCCAACAAGGGGCTATTCCTGATCGCGCCGATCATCAGCTTCACGGTGGCGCTGATCGTCTGGGCGGTGGTGCCTTTCGACGTGGGCGTGGTCTTGGCCGACATCAACGTCGGACTGCTCTACATTCTCGCGGCGTCGAGCCTTGGCGTCTACGGCGTGATCATCGCCGGCTGGGCGTCCAACTCCAAATACCCCTTCTTCTCGGCCCTCCGTGCCGCCGCGCAGATGGTGAGCTACGAGGTGTCGATCGGCTTCGTGCTGATCTGCGTCGTGCTCTATGCCGGCACCTACAATCTGACCGAGATCGTCATGGCCCAGCAGGGTCACGTCCTTGGCCTGCTGAATGGGTTCGGCTTCAATCCCTTGCTGTTTCCGATGGGGGTGGTGTTTCTCATCTCCTCCATGGCCGAGACCTTCCGCACCCCGTTCGACCTGACCGAAGCGGAAAGCGAGCTCGTGGCGGGCTTCCAGACCGAATATAGCTCGATGAGCTTTGCTCTCTTCTGGCTCGGCGAATATGGCAACGTCATCCTGATGTGCGCCCTGAACGCCATTCTCTTCTGGGGCGGTTTCCTGCCGCCTTTGAACATCGATCTCATTCCCTGGTTCGATATTCCGGGCATCATCTGGCTGTTCGCCAAGATGCTGTTCTTCTTTTTCGTGTTCGGCTGGGTCCGCGCGACGGTGCCGAGGTACCGCTATGACCAGCTGATGCGCCTCGGCTGGAAGATCTTCCTGCCGATGAGCCTGTTGTTCGTCTTCGCCATCAGCCTGTGGTTGATGCTCACCCGTACCGGAGCCTGACGGCCATGAACGCCGCGCAGATCTTGAAGTCGTTCACCTTGTGGGAGCTGGTGAAGGGTCATGCCCTCACCCTGAAGTATTTCTTCAAGCCCAAGGCGACGATCAACTACCCCTATGAGAAGACGCCCATGTCGCCCCGCTTTCGCGGGGAACATGCGCTGCGCCGCTACCCCAACGGCGAAGAACGCTGCATCGCCTGCAAGCTGTGCGAGGCGGTGTGCCCGGCGCTTGCCATCACCATCGAGGCGGAGCCACGCGAGGACGGATCGCGGCGGACCACCCGCTACGACATCGACATGGTGAAATGCATCTATTGCGGCCTCTGCCAGGAGGCATGCCCGGTTGACGCCATCGTCGAGACCCCGAACCTCGAATTCTCGACCGAGACGCGCGAGGAGCTGCTCTACGACAAGGCCAAGCTGCTCGCCAACGGTGACCGCTGGGAACAGGCGATTGCGGCGAACCTTGCCGCCGATGCGCCGTACCGGTAGGGGGCGGGCGCACTTGATTCCAATCGCACAACAGCCGTCCGTGCCGAGCGAGGTCGAGGCACCTGCCGGCACGTCAACAACGTCCCTCGACTTCGCTCGGGACGAACGGGGGATAGAACTCTGATCGCCGTTCTCGCCTTCTACATGTTCGCCTTTGTCACCATCGTCTCGGCGATGGCGGTGATCTTTGCGCGCAACCCCGTGCATTCGGTGCTTTGGCTGATCGTGGCCTTCTTCAACGCGGCCGGCCTGATGCTCATGCTCGGGGCCGAGTTCATCGCCATGCTGGTGGTGATCGCCTATGTCGGCGCGGTCGCGGTGCTGTTCCTGTTCGTGGTCATGATGCTCGACATCGACTTCTCGACCCTGCGCTCCGGCTTCACCCGCAACCTGCCCTTCGGGCTCCTGATTGCGCTGGTGCTGCTGGCCGAGATCGTCATCGCCATCTCGGCCTACCGGGCGGGCCCTGCGCTTTCTGGTGCCGCCCCGCCGCCCAATCCCCTGCCAAACATCGAGGTCCTGGGGCTTGAGCTTTACAGCCGCTATCTGCTCCCCTTCGAGCTTGCTGGGCTCATCCTCCTGGTCGCGATGGTCGGAGCGATCGTCCTCACGCATCGCAGCCGCGGCGACGCGCGTGGGCAGGTTGCCAGCCGGCAGATCGGTCGCCGTCCCGAAGATGCGGTCAGGAACATGCAGCCCAAGGTCGGGGAAGGGATGGAGCTGTGAGTTCGTTCATTTCCCGGTCCTTGTCTGCGTCTAGCGCGGTCGAAGAGCGTCGACGCGAGCGTGCCTCGACTTCGCTCGGCATGAGCGAGTTTGGGGGCAAGCTGTGATCGGTCTCGGCCATTATCTTACCGTGTCGGCGATCCTGTTCGTGATCGGCGTGCTCGGGATCTTCCTCAATCGCCGCAACGTCATCCTGATGCTGATGGCGATCGAGCTGCTGCTCCTGAGCGTCAACATCAACCTGGTCGCGTTCAGCGCCTTTCTCGGCGACATCAAAGGCCAGATCTTCGCCATGTTCGTGCTGACCGTTGCCGCTGCCGAGGCGGCGATCGGGCTCGCCATCCTGGTCATCTTCTTCCGCCGCCGCGGCACCATCGCGGTGGACGCGGCCGACCGGATGCGGGGGTAGGCATGAACAGGAACATCGTCGTCCCTTCGCAGGCAGGGACCTCAGGCAATCAGGCGCTCACGCACGCTGAGGCCCCGGCCTCCGCCCGGGCGACGGAATAGACATGCGCTCCATCATCCTCATCGTCTTCCTGCCGCTGCTGGCCTCGCTCATCGCCGGCCTTGGCCAGCGCCTGATCGGCAAGACCGCGGCCAAGGGCATCACCACCGGCGCGCTGTTCGTCAGCTGCGCCCTGTCGTGGCCGATCTTTCTATCCTTCCTGAGTGGCGGAGCGACCGCCCAGGTCGTGCCGGTGCTCGATTGGATCAACTCGGGCGAGCTGCAGGTCGACTGGAGCCTTCGCGTCGACAGCCTTACCGCCGTCATGCTGGTGGTGATCACCACCGTTTCGGCTCTCGTCCACCTTTACAGCTGGGGCTATATGGAGGAAGACCCCTCCCAGCCCCGCTTCTTCGCCTATCTGTCGCTGTTCACCTTCGCCATGCTGATGCTGGTGACGGCCGACAACCTCATTCAGATGTTCTTCGGCTGGGAAGGGGTGGGCCTGGCAAGCTACCTCCTGATCGGCTTCTGGTACAAGAAGCCGTCTGCCAACGCCGCCGCAATCAAGGCCTTTGTCGTCAACCGCGTCGGCGATTTCGGCTTCAGCCTTGGTATTTTCGGCACTTTCCTGGTGTTCGGCACCGTGTCGATCCCGGCCATCCTCGAGGCGGCGCCCGCCATGGCTGGTTCGACCATCGGCTTTGCCGGCCTTCGCATAGACACGATGACGCTGCTCTGCCTGCTGCTGTTCGTAGGCGCCATGGGCAAGTCGGCGCAGCTTGGCCTTCACACCTGGCTCCCCGACGCGATGGAAGGGCCGACCCCGGTGTCGGCGCTGATCCACGCGGCGACCATGGTTACGGCGGGCGTGTTCATGCTCTGCCGCCTGAGCCCGATGTTCGAGACGAGCGAGGCGGCACTGACTTTCGTCACCTATATCGGGCTTGCCACCGCCCTGTTCGCGGCCACGATCGGCCTCGTGCAGAACGACATCAAGCGGGTGATCGCTTATTCGACCTGCAGCCAATTGGGCTTCATGTTCTTCGCCATCGGCGTCGGTGCCTATGGCGCGGCCATGTTCCACCTGTTCACCCACGCCTTCTTCAAGGCGCTTCTGTTCCTTGGCGCGGGCTCGGTCATCCATGCCATGCACCACGAGCAGGACATGCGTTATTATGGCGCCCTCAGGAAAGAGATCCCGCTGACCTTCTGGGCGATGATCCTCGGCACGCTGGCGATCACGGGGGTCGGAATCTACGGCGTGTTCGGCTTTGCCGGCTTTTATTCCAAGGACGCCATCCTCGAGAGCGCCTTTGCCGCCGGCAGCGTGTCCGGCACCGTCGCCTTCTGGGTCGGCGCTTTCACCGCTCTTCTGACCAGCTTCTATTCGTGGCGGCTGATCTTTCTGACCTTCTTCGGCAGCGCACGCTGGGCAGGATCGGAGCATATCCAGCATGCGGTCCACGGCGATCACCACGACCTGCCGTCTGACGAGCATGGCGACAGCTCGCACTCGGTGGCCAAGGTCCAGACCGGAACCGCAGGCTACCATCCGCACGAGAGCCCCTGGACGATGCTGGTGCCCCTCGGCGTGCTCAGCGTCGGCGCGGTTCTTGCCGGCTTCGCTTTCTATTATCCCTTCTTCGGCACCGAAGAAGGCGCGCGTTTCTGGGCCGGAAGTCTGGTCCACGATCAGGCGCTGGTCGAGGCCGCGCATCATGTGCCCATGTGGGTGAAGCTCACTCCGGCGATCGTGATGCTTATCGGGCTGGCGCTCGCGTGGAACAACTACATCCGCCTCCCTGACATGCCGGCCAAGTGGATCCAGGCCACCGGTCCGATCCACAACTTCTTCATGCGCAAATGGTATTTCGACGAGCTCTACGACGTCCTGTTCGTGCGCCCGTCGCTGTGGCTCGGCCGCTTCTTCTGGAAGCGCGGCGACGAGCAGACGATCGATCGTTTCGGTCCGCACGGCGCTGCTTATGCCGTGGGGGTCGGCAACCGGATCACCGCGCGGGTCCAGTCGGGCTACCTCAACTCCTATGCGCTGGTGATGCTGCTCGGCCTTGTCGGCGCTGCGACCTGGGCGATGACACGATGAGTGCCCCGGCGACCGTTGTCCCCGCAAACGCGGGGACCTCAGCTCTTTGTTGCGCCACCTCTCCTGAGGTCCCTGCCTACGCAGGGACGCCGAACTGACATGACCTTTCCGATCCTTTCCCTGATGATCGCACTGCCGCTCGCTGCGGCCGTCGCCTGCCTGTTCCTGAGCGCCCAGGGCGCGCGCTGGACGGCGCTCGTTACCACGCTCGTGCTGTTCGTTCTCGGAATTGTCCTCTGGGCCAATTACGACGTCGGCGGGCCGCAGTGGCAGTTTACCGAGCGGTTGAGCATGGGCTCGCCCTACCTCAACTGGGCGCTCGGCATCGACGGCATCGCGCTGATGCTGATTATGCTCAGCGTCTTCCTCATGCCGATCTGCATCGGGGCGAGCTGGAACGCCATTCAGAAGCGCGTGCCCGAATATATGGCCGCCTTCCTGCTGATGGAGGCGCTGATGATCGGCGTCTTCGCGGCGCAGGATCTTCTGCTCTTCTACATCTTCTTCGAGGCCGGCCTCATCCCGATGTACCTCATCATCGGCATCTGGGGCGGCGCGGAGCGGATCAAGGCCGCCTATAAGTTCTTCCTCTACACGCTGCTCGGCTCGGTGCTGATGCTGATCGCCATGCTAGTGATGATCGGCCAGGCGGGCACGGGCGACATCCCGACTTTGATGGCGACCGATTTCGATCCATCGTTGCAATATTGGCTGTGGCTTGCCTTTTTCGCCAGCTTCGCGGTCAAGATGCCGATGTGGCCGGTCCACACCTGGCTTCCCGACGCGCACGTTCAGGCGCCGACCGCGGGCTCGGTCATCCTGGCGGGCGTGCTGCTCAAGATGGGTGGCTACGGCTTCATCCGCTTCTCCCTGCCGATGTTTCCCGAGGCGAGCGCCCAGCTGTGGCCGCTGGTCTTCATCCTGTCCTCGATCGCCATCGTCTACACCAGCCTGGTTGCGCTGGTGCAGTCCGACATGAAGAAGCTGATCGCTTATTCTTCCGTCGCGCACATGGCGTTCGTCACCTTCGGCCTGTTCGCCTTCAACCGGCAGGGGATCGAAGGCGCGCTGATCGTGATGCTGAGCCACGGCCTCGTCTCGGGCGCGCTCTTCCTGTGCGTGGGCGTGATCTACGACCGGATGCATACGCGCGAGATCGCCAGATATGGCGGCCTTGCCACCAACATGCCGGGCTATGCCTTGCTGTTCCTGCTGTTCACCATGGCCGCGGTCGGCCTGCCCGGCACCAGCGGCTTCGTCGGCGAATTCCTGGCAATGATGGGCACCTATCAGGTCTCCACCTGGGGCGCGATCTTCGCCACCACCGGCATCATCCTTGGCGCCGGCTACATGCTGTGGCTCTACTGGCGCATCGCCTATGGCGTCGCCCGCACGCCGGAGGCGGCCGCCATGACCGACCTTGATCGCCGGGAATGGGCGCTGCTCGCCCCGATTGCCGCCGTCGTGCTGTGGATGGGCATCTACCCTGAAAGCTTCATGGCGCCGATGCGCCAGGACGTGGGCCGGGTGCTCGACCGTCTCGAGCGGGTGACTCCGGCCGGTGACAGCCGGCCGACTGCCGGCAATCCTGCCGCCGCCGCTCCCGCCGCATCGCCCAAGCCGACCAGCGCCGAGGGGGCGCACTGATGTTCACCACCGATTACCTCCTCAAGCTGCTGCCCGAGATCATCCTCTCGGTGACTGCTTCGCAGCTGCTCGGCTACGCCGCCTTCAGCCGCAATCCCAGGAAGGAGCGCAATGCCGCCATCATCGCGGTGGTCGCGCTCATCGCCGCCTGCGCCGCTCTTGCAGGTCCGGCTAGCGGCGGCGCGAGCCTGCTCGGCATGTTCTCGCCCGACGGCTTCGCCGCCTTCGGCAAGGTGATCATCTACCTGTCGGCGGCCGTGGCCGTCATCATGGCCTACAATTGGTTCGACCGCGGATTCGAGCATGGGACCGAATATTATTCGCTGATTCTCTACTCGGCGGTCGGCGCTTCGGTGATGGTGTCCGCGACCGACCTCATGATGCTCTACGTCGGTCTCGAACTGCAGAGCCTCGCCGCCTACGTCCTCGCCTCCTACCGCCGCCACGATGAACGTTCGGCCGAGGCGGGCCTCAAGTATTTTGTGCTGGGCGCGCTGGCGAGCGGCATTCTCCTGTACGGAATGAGCCTTCTCTACGGCTTTACCGGCACCACCTACTTCACCGGCATCGCCGAAGCCTTCGCGTCGGGCGAACCGGGGCTGGGCCTCATCTTCGGCCTCGTCTTCACCCTGGCCGGACTGGCCTTCAAGATTGCGGCCGTGCCCTTCCACATGTGGACGCCCGACGTCTACGAAGGCGCACCGACGCCGGTGACTGCCTTCTTTGCCGCGGGGCAGAAGGTCGCCGCCATCCTCCTCGCGACCCGGGTTTGCCTCGAGGCAATGGGGCCGGCAACCGACGCCTGGCGCCAGATCGTCATCTTCGCCGCGCTCGCCT
>ERZ1066119.1571-NODE-1571-length-11608-cov-7.797628_pt1 | contig 11608 bp, 10 predicted proteins | sample MGYA00382766_ERZ1066119 | MGnify/ENA primary metagenome ERZ1066119 (study PRJEB33369, sample SAMEA5778349) | biofilm metagenome | biome: Industrial cooling water; feature: Water cooling tower basin; material: Biofilm | place: United Arab Emirates | collected...
CTTTCAAATCATCGGCGTAGGGGTTTTTGACCGGGCCTTCTTCTTTGTCGTAGGTTTCGGGCGTTCCGGCGGCTTCGACGCTGGCCCACTCCTCGAACGACAAGGCTTTGGCGTCGGCGAATTTCGGGTTGGCCTTCACGTAAGCATCGAACGCGGCGCGGCTGGAAAAGGCTTGCGACCACTGATTGCAGCGCGGGTGTCCGGCTTTTTCTTCCAAAAACACCGCGCCTTTGTATTGGGTCGTCAGGTTGCCGTTTTCATCGCCAAACACGACGACTCGTTTTTGCGGGTCTTCGGTTGAAAGGCTCAAAATCACTTTGCCCTTGGTTTCGGCGCTCATGTCGCGCGCGCACAGCGCACAGCGAACGCGCATCGTCCAACCTTCTGCCGAAAGCGTCGAAGCGCGCCACGCGCCATCGCCGGTTCCGTTGTCGGTGAGCGGCATCGAGCAGTGGTGGCACTGGCTCATGTTCATCCAGCCCATGCGGTTCATCCACATCAATTTCGTGGGGTCGAACGCTTCGGCTGTGGCATCGCCCGAAGCCGGAGCCGACACGGTTTGGATGGTCGCCTTCGTTGTGGCAGGGGCGCTCATATTGGTGGCGCCCATGTCCATGCCGCCGTGATTCATGGCGCCGCCGGGGGCCATGTTCATCGCGCCATGATCGGAAACGCCGTCTTTCATCATGCCCATTCCGGGCATTCCTTCCATGAAACGGTGGTCGTGCGAAACGCCGTCAATCACGCCCTTGTTTTCGCCGGGTTTGCACCCTTTGTGAGCGTCGGGCGACATGATGAAAACCGCGCGTTTGATTTGTTCTTTTTTCTGCGATTCGCTCATCCAATCAGTCGCCAAAATATCGTTCACCATGTCGTGCAACATGTGTAGGTTGTCGAAGGCGTTGGCGATTTCGGGATATTTCTCCGAGAAAATCGGGCTGGTTTCGGCCATCATCGGCATGAACGGGCGCTTGGTGTCGTAGAGTTCAACCTCGCGGTAACGTTTGCCCATGATGTCATACATCGCTTTTTGCTCGTCGAGTGTTTTGCCGCGCAGTCCGTCGTAAACGCTCGTTTGCAGCCAGTGATAGCCCCAAAACAGCGCGTTGACTTTGGGATATTTGCGGCGAAAGGCGCCCGAATACGGCTGCGAGTCGAGCCATCCCATGTTCATCGGCAAGCCGGTGATGAGAAAGGGCGCGCCCTCTTCTTTGTAGTAGTTCCAGATGGCGTCGGTTTCGCGGTCTTTGCCCGCGTTGTCCGTCCAGGTCGAAACGAAGTTGTCAACGGTTTGCGCGTGCGAAACGTGCGTCCAGTCGAAAACCAGTTCCAACACGCCGTAGCGCCGCCCGAAAGTCGGCGAGAGGGCTTTTTCGGCGGGCATCAGCTTGGGCGGGTTTTTCAACACGCGGTCAATCTGATTGAAGACCGTCGTTTCTAGCTGGGCTTCGCGGCCCGTGACGAGGGCTTCGTAGGCGAGGGCGTGTCCCGTCGCTACGCCGTTCATGTCGCGCGCGAGGGCGGGAATGTCGTAGATGGCGAAGTTGTAAGGCCCGCGCTTGTAGAAAATCTCGTTGTTTTTGTTCGAGCGGAGCCACGACGGAAGATTGACGGGCAAGGCCGGAAGTGCGCGAGCATTTGAAGCGAGCGCCGTTTGCGGCATTGCCATTCCACCGTGATTCATTCCCGGCATGGGAGACATGACGGGCGCTTTTTCGGCGGGCTTCTTTTCGGGATGCACCTCGCCGTTATGCGCCAAACGAACTGGCGCGGCTTGAGCGGATGCGCTCAAAGCGAGGCCAACTCCCAGCAGCGCGGTTGCGTAAAGTGTGTGTTTCATTGGGTGAAGGGCGGGCGCCACAACGTGCATGCCCGCCGGTTGAAGTTGCGTGATTGGGTCGGGCTTACTTGGCCATCGCGTTCATCTGCGCGAGGGTCATCACCATGCCGCCATTGTCTTTGGCGAACGCAGTTGCGGCGGCTTTGGTGGTGAAGGCGCGCGACTGGGCCTGACAGGTTTTGTGCTTGAGCTTGGCGGGCGAAACGTAAAAAGCCGTCGCGGGCAAAACGCTCCATTTGCCGCCGATGCGCTTGGCGACAACGGGCTGGCCCTTCTTTTCGCTGGGCGAAGTCACCGAAAGGTCGCCGGACGGGTATTCGGTTTTGGCTTCGGCCAGCGCACAGTAAGCGCATTTGTATTCGATGCGTTTGCGCCCGATTTTGAGCACCGAAGCGGTGTCATCGGAAAGCGTCATCGAGCAGTAGGGGCAGGGCGCCGAGTGCGCCATCGCGGGACGAAGGCCCAGGGCCGGAACAGAAATGGTCGAGACGACCGCCAGAGCGCCCACAACGAGCGCGCGAGTTGCGATTTGAATTTTCATTTTGGTGGTGTGAGTGCCGCCAGAAGGGGCGACAGTGGAGGGCGCGCTACGAAAAGCAAACGCGCACAGCAGAAAGGCACCCGATGGATTTCAGGCGTTATTTGGTGTGAGTGGCATGGGCAGCATCGCCCGAAGCGAGTTGCACCATTTCATCAAGCGTGAGCGGTTTGGCGTCCGCAAGCGTGTCCTTGTTGGCGTCGATGTAGGCTTGCGCGGCGTCTTTGGTGGTGAACGCGCGCGCCTGGGCCTGACAGACTTTGTGCTTGAGAGCCGTCGCCGACACGAAATACGGCGCGGCGGGCATCGCCGACCATTTGCCGCCTTCGCGCATGAGCATAACCGGCTCGCCCTTCTTTTCCGAAGGCGCCAGGATGCTCAAATCGCCTTGATACTCGGTGTTGGCATCGGCGAGGGCGCAGTAAACGCACTTGTATTCGATGCGCTTGCGCCCGACTTTGAGCGCGACTTCGTTGTCCTGAGTGGGTGTGTCCTGCGTGATCGTCATGCCGCAATACGGGCAGGGCGCTTCATGCGCGAACACGGGACGGATGGCAGCAACGGGCACCAGCAGAGTGGTGACGAACAGGCCCGCAAGAAGGCGGCGGGCGACGCGAGTGTGATTTTTCATTCTTAGCTCCAAATGAGGAATGCGCGTGACAATGAAGCGGCTGGGCGCGACGCGCGACGCAAGGCCAAGCCGTGTCAGGAGCTAAAAACGGGTTTTTAAGGGTGAAAAGCGCCAAGAAGGGCGCGCAAAACCGCGTTGTTAGCTCAAAGGCTAACAACGGGTGGAGCGCGACCCGTTTGATGGGACGCACTGGGACCTCGAGGTCGCGCCGCGTTGGATGCAAACGCAAATTTCACCGCCGAAGGAATCTGAAAATCAATCTGGGCAACCTGAATCGGCACACCCAAAACCAGTGGGGAAAACACAGAAGCGTTTGTTCCTTCGTTGATAACAAGCGCGGATATATCGCTGTGAACGCAACTACACACATTTTGGAGGCATGGGCCATCCTGAGGTGTCGTTTGCGCGTGAGACGATGGCGAGGACGGCCTATGCGCCGCTAAAGCCCCTTCATGACCTTCGCAACCTTCGTGAATTAAGACATCGGAGGCGGCAGCCTGGGTCTGACAGCAACAGGCAAACGCCAAAACGGGCGAGGTGAGAACAGCGAGCATGGCAAAAAGTGCCATTGCCGCCCGACCTCGAAGCCATTGGCGTTTGAACGTGTGCATTGAAAAAGAGTGTAGCTTTACCCCAGCCCCCTATTCAACGCCTTGCATCAAAGAAAGTTCCAAATCGGCGGTGTCCTTCTCTAATTTCTGCTTTTATACGGCAGATGCAGCGAATGAGAAGCGCGTTTTTTAGTTTCCTCGCCGCGCCTGTCATAGCGGGCGGTGGTGGAAACCGAAGCGTGTCCGGCCAACTGCTGAACGGTTACGATGTCGGCGCCGCGTTCGAGCAGGTCGCCAACAAAAGTCCGGCGCAAATCGTGGGGCGAAAAACTCCTCACTCCGGCTTGCAAACCGCGCTTTTTGAGGGCTTTGTAAACGGCGGTATCAGTGAGTTTTCCATCCTTATATATAGCGCCGTTTTTTCGCACCGGTTGGAACAGCGCGCCCTCGTGATTTCCTCGCAAATCGAGCCAATCAGAAAGCGCCTCGCTCGCAGCAACGGGCAAGTAGACCATACGTTCTTTGTTGCCTTTGCCACGCACTTTCAGGGCGCCCGTTTCGGCGTCGTAATCAGATAATTGCAAGTCACAAACCTCGCTTCGCCGAAGGCCCCCGGTATAAAGCACCCCCAAAAGCGCGGCATCGCGGGCGCCGGAAACCTCGCCCGATTGCTGTGATTGGCGCTTGTGTGGATGCGCGCCATTTTCACAGGCACCGAGAAGAGCTGAAAGTTCACCGCTCGAAAGACTTCTCCCGGCGGGAAGTCTCGAACCGCGCACTGGCACGACATTGCGAATACGCCCCAAGTCGTCGGCGCTCAAGAGTTCCAGATTCCAGGCGGCTTTGCTGACTCCGCGCAAAGCGTAAAGCGTGGCGTTAATCGAAGCGGGCGCCAAACCGCGTTCTTCCAACCGCGCCCGAATCGCGGCGACGTGTTCATATCTCAGCAAATGCCAGGGCACGAGCGTTAAATCCCGCTTGCCGGTGAGCAGTTCGCACACGCTTTCTAATTTCCCACGCATCGTGCGCCGACCCGAAGGCGCTAGAGACGCCAGATAGACCAAAGCCGGGTTCGCTTCGGATTTTTGGCCGACATGGGAGGCGCGGACTAAAATCGCAGAAAACGGTTTTTCCGAAAACGGCTCGCTCGGCTCATTTCCACCGACGACTTGACCTTCCAGCACTTCACCGCCATCATTTTCGGAGTTTTGGGGTTCAGACATAGTTTGGAGTGTAAAGGTTTTGAGAATTATTCTTCTAAGGAACTATCCAACTTCCAAAAAACCGAACAAAGTGATCTCCCATAACTCAATGAAAACACCTGTCGGCTCGCGACATCGAGAAATCGAAAAGACACGACACGCAATCCCCAAAGTGACACCTCTACTATTGGCACCTCCATTTACGAATTCGGGCCAACTGACCGGCATAATCAAACCGCCGTAGTCAACAAGCCCAAATTCGTAAATGGAGGTGCTTCGAGAGCATCTGAGGAGAAAGCGTAATCCGCTGGATGCTGATTGCTTCCTTGACGCCCAACTTGAAGGGGGCGCTTACTCTGCCAAACGCATGAGAGAGTCCATGGGTTAAACCTGGGGTTCAGCCGAAGATGTGAATCCTCTTTCGACTTATTTTGGCTGTGTTACGGCAAGTTGCTCGCGCAGTTCGGACGGCATTTCGTCGCCCGGCACGGGCAATGCGTCGGGGCGGGAAGCCCACCAAGCCTCTAAACCGGCACGGGCTTCTTCTCGTCCCAGGCCGCTGCGAGACTGAAGAGCGCGCAGCGACGAACCTGCGCGCGCCTCGTTTTTGGCACGCCGGGCCGCCAGTTTCTCGGCCACAGCCAAAAGCACCATCTGGTTCATTGAAACGCCTTCAACACCCGCGATCTCGCGCAGTTCATCGTGCAGGCTTTGCGGCAATCGCACATTCAAAACGCTCATGATTGGTTCTTCCTCATCGTAGCTCTCTTAGATTTCGTGTTGCTCTTCTCGACTCGCCACCAGAACGTGTAAGAACTCACTCGGCGTGGCGATACGCGGAACAAAAGTTTGCCCCTGGGCGAAATCTCGGGTGTTGAACGTCACCAGGAAATCGGCGTTGGCCGCGACGGCACACTCCAACACTTTGTCGTCCGCCGCACCGCGCAGTGTTGGGCGCCAGTGGAAATAGACGTCCGTCAGATGCAGGACAGTGGCGACGAACTCCAAAAACGTCTCGATTTCCTCAGCCGAGCGCCCCACAATGGCGGTGCTACGGCGCAAGACACCACAATATTCGCCCCAGACCAACTCACTCACCCAAAGTTCAATTTCATCATCCAGAGCCAACCGAAAGAGCCATTTGATCCCAAAATTCTACCACTCTTCATACTGCAACCGGTATCACAACGACGAGTCATCTGACAGCTTGCTGCTCCCATGGTGGAGAAATAGGAATGCGCTTCAAGTAGAGCATGCAAGCCAAAATCGCTTTCGACATGGAGGCTCACAAACTTTGTGGGGCGATAGTCGTGTAATTGAAAGGTGCGATTGAAAAACACGAATCAGTGAAACTACTGGCACTCGCGGGGTGCGGGTGCGACTATGGTTTCTCGATTTTCCATCACGTCCTTCAAATCTCTGGAAAGCTGCGAACTCGAACTGGGACAACTCAACGTGTTCGTGGGCGCCAATGGATCGGGCAAAAGTAACTTGCTGGAAGCGCTGGGTGTGTTGTCAGCGGCGGCGGAAGGCAAAGTCACCGATCAAACGCTGCTGGCGCGTGGTGTGCGGCCCGGCGTTCCCTCGCTTTATAAATCGGCCTTTCCAACACAAGTCAAACAGCCCCATATCGCGTTTGCAGCGCATTCACAGTCGGCTCATTCACATCGAGTGGGCACACACGATGCGGTTTACGAAGTGGCTCTCAACAATCCCCTTGAAGATCCCGCTCCGTCGTGGCGTTTCAAAACCGAGCGCTTAGCGCAGGGTGAAGAAAAAATCGCTTCGCGTTCTCCTGCCTCGCAGGAAAAATTCAACGCCGAAAACGGTTTGGCGGCACTTAAAATCGTCGAGCGCAACGAGGGTGAACCCGCCGTGCAGTTGTTACGGCGCTTGCAAAATTACGTTATTTATTCGCCCACCACGACGGTTTTGCGGGGTGTTTCGCCCGAAACGCAGCCGCGGTTGCCGCTGGGTCTCGCCGGTGGTCGCTTGCCCGACGCGATTCAGGAGCTTTTTGGTAAAAGAGGCGACTTGAACGGCGAAATCTATGACCAAACCTTGAGCTTGATTGACTGGGCCAAAGATTACACGGCGGCCTCGGCCAGCGAACTGGCGCTTTCGCCATCGGCCAGCTCTTCGCCGCGTGTCGTGCGATTCACCGACCGTTTTATGCGACCCTCGCGCAATCGTCTTTCAGGCTACGACGCCAGCGAAGGCGCACTTTTCGTGCTCTTCATGGCGGTCGTTGCGGCCCACCCTCACTCACCTGCGTTGTGTGCTATTGATAACGCTGATCACGGCCTCAATCCCAGACTCGCCCAACGTTTGTTTTCTCATTTTTCGCAGTGGCTGCTGGCCACGCACAATCATCGCCAGGTGTTGGTGACGACCCACAATCCGGCCGTGTTGGACGGTTTGCCATTGCAGGACGAGCGGGTGCGACTTTTCACACTCGACCGCGATAACAGGGGGAAAACGTTCATCAAACGCATTGTGGTGGACGATCGATTGCGGCGCTACGCCAAAGACGGCTGGACGCTTTCGCGCCTTTGGACGAACAAACTTTTGGGCGGGATGCCCGATGTCTGAACCGCTTGTGCCTGAACCGCTTCGTCTCGCGCTGGTGGCCGAAGGCATTACCGATTTTGTGGTGATTCGAGCCGCCATCAGCGCTATTGTCGGCGAACGCGCGTTCGATTTGACCCTGCTCCAGCCCGAAGAGAGCGTGGCATTTGTCGGCGCGGGTGACGCCGGAATTTTGGGTGGGGGCTGGAAAGGTGTCTGGCGCTGGTGCGAGCAAAACGCCCGAAACTTGCCCGCCCGCGACGTGCTGTTTCAAACCTACGACCTACTGATTTTGCATTTGGACGCCGACGTGGGCGAGGATCCAAACGAACGTGAGTGGCCGCCCGGTTTGCCGTGCCATTTGCCCTGTCCGCCCGCTTCCGACAAAACCGACGCCCTGCGTGACATCGCTTTAGGATGGCTCCAAATGGAAACGGCACCCCCACAATTGGTGTTTTGCACGCCTTCCAAAAGCACCGAAGCGTGGATGGTATGGCTATTTTGTCGGGGTGACCGGGAATTGAATCGCTATCGCGAAACGTGGGAATGTTACACCCAACCGGTCAATCGTTTGGCTCAACAACCGAAGAAACTTCGCTTCGTCAAAAAGGAGGCGGACTACCAAAGGAGAAGCGCAGCGATTGAAAAAGGGTGGCCTGAACTTGTGGAGTCGCTCAGCCAAGCCGCACGTTTTGATGCCGAAGTAAGAGCGCGTCTGTAGACGCTATCAGAGCGTTCCTGAACACCTGTCAAAGCCACTGCTCATGCGAAGCCCTACTTTCTCGGTATTTACGGATTCCTTCGGGGGCGCGTTGGCAGAGAGCGATATCCGTTGAGTGTTGATTTTTCGTCTGAGCACTTTCTCGCACCAGCGGCCTCGCACCAGCGGCGCGAGTTTCTTCCTGGCTTCATTGGTCAACGAAATTGGCGCATTCGCCTTGCACAGTCGGTAAAGATTGGAATCAGAAGAACCGCCAGTTTCCAATTCTCAAAAACTCGGCACGAAGATCTGCGGCTAACTGCTCAATTGCGCTTTTCTCCACTCTGGATTTACTGCCGCTTGGCGATCAAGCGCTCTGGCCAAGCCGGATCGAATGTTTGTGCAGCAAGTCGCTGCACAATTGAAGTTCACAACTCTCAAAGAGTTCGATTTCAATCAAGACGAGCATTTTTAGCAACATCTGAAATAGGCGTTTAAACTGAAAACCCTTGGTATTTTTGGCCTTTTTCACTCCCAAGCGAGTTTTCAGCCCATGTCGAAATCAACGCAAAACTCTGAACATCTGGAGTTCAACCGAGGTGTCGAAGCTCTTCGGGAGCACCTCGATTCGATACCTTTTGTGCACTTTGACGTGCAAACAGACCTCAAAGAGGTGTTCGTGGATTCGCTGTCTTATCCTGGGTTCTCCCCTTCTGTGTCTTCTCGCTCTGTTTGGCATGGTTTGCTGCGTCTCCGATTGCCGTTAGGAGAGATTTTGGCGGCCTTGGTTTGGAAAAACAACGGCGAAATCGGCACCGTTCGCTTAGCTGCACAGGAGTTGCAACTCTGGCGCAACCAATGGATTCACGGTCATACCTCCCCCGCGCCGCGCTCTTTTTCGGCTTTTGCGTTGCCTTATGGGATCGTGTTGGCACCTTACATTTCGCCGCGTGCGAGCCAGTTGTGCCGCGAACTCGGCGTTGGCTACTGCGATTTGGCGGGCAACTGCTTCCTCTCCTTTGGTCAGGTTTACATCCTGCGTGAGAATTGGCCCAACCCGGCCAAACGCAGCGCGTCCACCTCGCTCTGGGCCACCAAATCGCAACGTGTCTTGCGCGTGTTGCTGGAAAATCCCGCTCGCTTTTGGAAAACCCAGGATTTGGCCGAGGCCGCTGGCGTCAGCCTCGGTCAGGTTTCGGGTGTGCGCGTGAGATTGAGCGATCGTGAGTGGGTGCAAAGCCGTGAAACAGGGTTTCGTGTGAGCGAACCACTGGCGCTGTTGCAGGAGTGGGCCAGGGAGCAAAAACGAAAGCAGCCCCCGGTTTCGACGTTTTACTCCCTTGATAAGGTGGGGGAACTGGAGCGGCGCCTGGCAATCTGGGGAGGGCGAAGGGGCCAAAAAATCGCTCTCACTGAGTATTCCGGTGCGGCGCGCATCGCGCCCTACGCACGCTACTCGCAGGTGTCGGCCTGGGTCGAAGGCGAGATAGAACAACTCAAACGCGACCTGGATTTGCGGGTGGCCTCCAGTGGCGCCAATGTTCGCTTGTTATTGGCGAATGACGAAGGTGTTTTTCACGGTGCCAAAAGCTGCGACGCAACGCTCGTGGCCTCTCCCGTTCAGCTCTATCTCGATTTGTGCGCTCTGGGAAGTCGCGGCGAGGATGCGGCTCGGTATCTTCTGGAAAATGCTATTGTCCCTCAATGGGAAAAGGAGAAAACGCCATGAGCCGCCGCGATTATTCCGAGCGGGAAATTGAGGCCGCTCACCGGATTTTGGCCGAATTGTTCGACCTGCTCGAAGAATACCGCGATGGTATTGTGCTCATCGGTGGCTGGGTGCCCTTCTTTGCGATTCCCGACCCGGAAACCCCGCACGAAGGCACCAAAGACGTGGATTTGGCGCTGAACCCAAGCGCGTTGCGGCGCGATGGCGACCAAACCATCGAAGAGATTTTGATGCAGGGGCTGTATCGACAAGACACCACCTATCCGTTGCGCTGGCATAAGGTCGTGACGATCGATGGAGAGGATGTTTCGGTGATTGTGGATTTTGTTACGGGCGAACATTCAGGCTATCGCACCGGTCAACTGCAAACCATTCAGGATATTCGCGTCAGCACCTTGCGCGGCTGCGATGCCGCTTTTTTGCAGCCTGTCGAAGTGCCGATTCCCACTTTCGATCCTGATCGTCGTCGGCCAGGAACTTTTCAAATGGCCTCGCTACCCCAATTTCTGGTGATGAAAGGATTGGCGTTTCACAATCGCGACCAGCTCGCGCAAACCGATCCGACTTTGGCCGCCGATGCGCGCAAAGACGCCTATGACATCTACTTCATCGTCAAAAACTATCCTTCGGGTTGGCGTGGACTGGCCGATTTGATTAGGCCTCATTTGGGCGATCCGTTGTTGCAAGAGAGCTTGACGAAGCTGGCTGCCAAATGGAACAGCATCGGCGCCATGTGCGATACGATTTTCCCACTCGCTTCTGAAGGTTCTCTACGGCCTCATTGCATCTATGTGGTTGAACATTGTCGAGTGCTCAATAAGCCAGTTGTTGTGCTGCGCAACGCTTTGGACGAGCAATTTTTGGATTTTGAAGAAGAGATTAAATCTTCTGTCGTCCAGGATGTATCATTTTTCGGCCTCGACGTCAGGGGACGATGTTCCCTCGAAGACTATACTCCTGCGCCAGACTGGAAGCCTTGGAACCAAGCCTTGCACGCGTTACTTTATCTGGTCGTGTTTCAGAAGTGTTGCTGAGGGAGCGCGGGTCTTCGGACAGGCTCTTTTGAGGTGTGAAGACTCAAACAACCTGCCCGAAGTGTGGCGCAAGCCACATAAAAAAGAATGGCACAACGCGCCAGAAAAAGCAACGGTATCGGTGCCAGGAGTGTGGCAAAAGTTTTTGTTTTGCCTGGACTACACCTACCGCGCTTGCAACCCGATTCTTCGTGAGTTGATTGTGCCCATGACACTCAACGGTTCGGGCATCCGCGACATCTCCCAGGGCGATTGCATTAGACATTTTTTATCTTTTTGCGATAGTTTTAATCTCCATTTTGTCCCTTTCGTTTCCCAAAACAGCCTTAATTTGTAATGACACATTTCAAATTACAAAGAAGAGAAGCCCAAATGAGGGCATTTGCGCCTCTTTTTTCTTCTCAAAATGCAACTAGAGCGTTTCTCAAAAGTGCTGAGACATCGCGCGGTTGGTCCTGCTGAGCGCAGCCGAAGCATCTGGAAGAATGGCTACGTCACCCTCACGCCAGATGCTTCGGCTGCGCTCAGCAGGACGTGTGGCGCAGTTTTGACGATGGCTCAAAACTCATGAGAAACGCTTTAAAATGTCTAGAGGGTGTTAGGGACTCAGATGCGAAAAACACCCCCAGATTTGCGTTTTGGGGTGCAAAATGGGTTTGAACAACCACCAAAGTCGTTTTTTCGGACAAAAAGGAGATTTGGTTGACCCTTACACACGGCTTATCAGCCATTTTCACGCTCAAATTAGTCCCTAACACCCTCTAGAGGGTGTTATGGACTCAGATCGCACTGACAGTGGCATTTTTGAGGATTGT
>ERZ1066119.1572-NODE-1572-length-11593-cov-7.779598_pt1 | contig 11593 bp, 14 predicted proteins | sample MGYA00382766_ERZ1066119 | MGnify/ENA primary metagenome ERZ1066119 (study PRJEB33369, sample SAMEA5778349) | biofilm metagenome | biome: Industrial cooling water; feature: Water cooling tower basin; material: Biofilm | place: United Arab Emirates | collected...
CGGGCGCCGTCGGCGCCCGTGGCGATCCCCGGGGCCCGAGGTGCATCCGATGCTCGACCGACTGCTCGCCCGCCTGCGCGCCGCCGTGCCGGGGGGGACGGCACCCGCCCCCGCGACGCACCGGGTGCGCGGCTTCCCGGTGCTCGTCGAGAACACGCGCGCCGACGTCGCCACGGCCGACGTGCTGGCGCGGCTGGACGAGGCGCTCGGGCTGCTCGAGCGGTACGCGCCGGCGCGGCTGCGGCACCTGCGGCGCGACGTGCGCCTGATCCGCGTGGCGCGCTTTCCCTGCCGCGGGGCGTACTTCCCCGACGAGCGGGTGGTGCTGACGGAGCTGACCTTCCTGGCGCGGCGCGACATCACGGCGGCGCCGGTGGCCGCGTCGATCCTGCACGAGGGGGTGCACGCGCGCGTGGACGTGATGGGGGTGCGGCGCGCGGGGCGGGACCGGGCGCGGGAGGAGCGGCTGTGCCGCCGGGCGGAGGCGGCGTTCGGGCTGGCGCTGCCGGCGGCGCTGGGGGCGCCGGTGGTGGAGCGGGCGCTCGGGGCGATGCGGCTGGACGACGCCGGGGTGGCGCCGGAGGTGGACTGGGGGGAGGCGGGGCGGCGGGTGGTGGCGGTGGATCGCTCAGCGAAGCAGTAACGCTTGCATTCACCCCTGCGGCGGTGCGCGCCGCTAGTACGTACCCGAGATCCACGCATTCTCCCAGCGGATCGCCCGGCGCAAGCCACCAGTCGTGAGGGGGGCGGTCGTCGCGACGGAGATCGCCCGCAAGGCGTGGCACGTGCGCGCGCTCTACGGGGTGTTCAACGGCACGTTCAACGCCGAAGCCTTGACTCACACGAAGCAACAACGCGACCCCGAAATGAGACCTGCCAAGCCAGCTTCGCCGCCAAACTGGAGCCGGCTCACCGGAGCTGTAGATCTCCGCCACATCGAATTCTCGCCAAGCGGCGTACTGCCGACTGACCTCTGGGATCGGGCTACAACCCGCGAACCCGCAATGCTGCATGGCGGACACGGATGGATACAGACGAGACCAACCCGAGGTTGCTAACGGGATCCCCGCGAGTGCGGTGTGCAGTGCATCTCGACGGCGCAATTGGTAGACGAGCCGCGCCACTAATGTCCATTGTCTACCCTCATGCTTCCACGCTCTCGAATAGCGTTAGGTGGTCGCGAGGTCAGAACCGTGCCCGTGCGGGCCGCTGGCACGTAGGACTCGTGCGCCGATCGTCTTCCCGCGGGAAATCATTGCGCTAGTGTCGTCAATGCGCGCGACCAAGCCACGAAGCTGGCTGATCGCTTCTTTGCGCGCTCGGTCGAGACGTTTCTCCAAGCGAGGCACCTGGGCCATCGAATCAGCTAGTCCGGCGAATGAAGTCCGGCCCTGAAACGCCTGATCCTCCAAGCCTTCGAGTACCCTGAGGAACTCGCGAAGCTGCTCGCGCTCCTCATCAGTGCTCGGGGTTTGTGCGCTGACGATGGCTTCAAGGGCGCCCTGAGTGTCGTTCAGGCGCGCCTGGTACTCAGTCACGCTACTACTGAGGGCACGCGCATAGGCCGAAAGCTGATCGCTGTAACCACGCACGAGATCACGAGTGCGCGTGGCGTTACCGGGCGTCTTGTCAGCGTACGCTCTCGGTAATTTCTCGGTGAGTCTGTTGGTATGCTCGTTGATCTCAGTAGTACGCTCCCCAATCGAGGTTAGCACCCGGCCAAGCGCAGAGAAACCCTCTTCCAATCGCACCATGTGGTCAAGAAAGCCTGGCTCCTCGTCATCGTCCTCCTGTCGGAGTCCGCCTTCCATGTCGCCGAATGTGTTCGGATCATGCGGCAAGTAGTCCGCAACTGGGCTACTAAAATTGATAGAGCCATCGATTGCACCCTTTGCTACGGAAAGTAGATTCTGACGCGCACTCCTGATGGCAGCGAAGTGCGTGTTGTACGTGATTACCCTATACGACCTGAGGTCAAAAGGAAGTTGCTCGATTGATTGCGTGAGCAGCACCACCCGACGCCTCAGTGCGTGCGCCACCCCAAGTTCGTAGTAGACGTTCGGATTCGCTCCAGTTAGGTCCGCAACGATCAAGTCCGCCAGCGAAATACCGGCCACCACGTCTTGCAGAATATTCCGCTGGTTGCGGAAGTCGTCGGCTCGCTGAACCGTGAAGCCTGCCTCGCGGAGTGCGTCGGCGATGAAATGATCGTAGATCTCTTCGAACTCAGCCGCGAACGGCATTAACACGAAAGCGCGAGGTGGCATGTCGGCCAAGCTGAAGGTTGCTGCATTCCAGTTATTGCACGGTGGAGTGGGTGACCGCTAAGCACCCGGGTACAGCGGCTATGCGGCTCTCACCAGACACAAACTAAAGTGGATGCTTCGGACGCTTTGTCCGTTTTCGTGAATCGTCAGGCGCCTGCACGCCGGTGCCGGCCTAGCAATACGCGCAGCGTGCGTTGTACGACGGTGAGGCGCTGCGGAGTTTCCAACTGCCAGCCGGTTTCGGTCTTATTGACCGACCCAGCTGCCATAAGTGGTCCGCGGTACGAGCGTCCAAGCTGATCCCAGAAAAGGGGTCGGAGTAGACGCTCTGGATGACGAGCAGCCATACTCGCTACGTGGCGCGCCTCAAAGTAGGCGCTGGCACTCTGACCAGGCTTCACCTCGGCCGGGAAACGCGGGAGCGCCGTCAGGTTACCGCCACTAATCATCGCGAACCCGGGAATCTCCAGTCCTACGCGATCGATGAAGATGGTCTCTCGGCCTGTGTTCGCGAGGGTGCAGGCGAGCATGAACGCGGGGTCGGGAGTCGTGCTCGTTGCGTCGTCCACGTACCCGGCCGTCACGCTTGCGCGCGCTCTCCGGCTCCGCATGTCACGAATGAAGATGAACGTCGAGAGCGCAGCCCCGTACACCGCGATTAGTGTTGGGAGTAGCTTCTCAGGGATCACTGTGCCATCCCAGTAGAGGGCGAGTGTTTGGCGCCTAGTCTCGTCGTCTCAGCTGCACGGCAGCCCACGTGGAGCCTGACCTGCCGAGGGTGGTCCTATCGCCGTGTCAGCTGCAAGGAATCGTTACGGGGCACACCTCGCCCATACTCGGATCAGCGCTCTTTTCGGCCAAGTACATTCCACTGCGGCGAACCACGAGGACGAAATCAGGAGAACACCGATCAGAACAACCATGATGAGCGTAAGCATGTACGCGCGTTCCGCACCCTTGGGCCACTCGTCGAAAGGAGCCGCGAGCGCCGCCTCCGACGTCATAGTCTTGTTGTCGATGTGGCGAGCAATTCGCGTGACATAGTATTCGAAGCCTGAACGCGCTGTCGCGAGCAGGCCAACTCCTACAATGATGAAAGTGACGAGTGCGGCGGAAGCGAGATCTGGCAGTCTGTCACCGACTTTGGAGGACAGAATCGCGATGTAGCCCGCGTAAGCAGCGCCGACCCATGTAGTAAGTTGCTCCCTCCTTTGGATCTTGCTCTTTGCGCTGCCCACCGTCTCGCCTTGGTCGAACCTCATGGGTGGACGAAGCTGTTGAAGAAAGCGGCGCTCCAGCCGATAAACGCCCGCACATCGGCGAGCGCGAGCGGATGCTCATTGTTGATTTCTCGCGCCACGACAGCAACAGTCAATGCTTCGATTAGCAGCGCCTGATAATCAGAACTGAGCGCTTCTGGCCACCCCTCGACCGCCTCAGTCGCTAGCGTGCGGATCCGGAATCGGTCGACGTACTGAGGAACCCGGTCCCCGAACTTGGAATGAAGACGCGCCAGCCCTTTTTCGAACGGGTCATCCTGGTCGCCGGGCAAACTCACCGTTCCAGGCTGCTGCACCATTCCCATGTTGGCACCTCCCCGGCGCAACGGTTTGGTTGATGCGACTGCTGCAGATTAGCGTGAATTGGAACTTCGACTGATTGCTACCGATAGCGGGACTCTGAGGTATCCCCACGAATATGCGGGGCAAGTGCTGGCGCTGCCATGAGTTAGGGGCTGGACGTGCAGGCTGTGTCGTGATCTACTGGAGGTTACGAGGCCATCCAGGGATCAGAGGAGCACAGCATGCACGCCAGCCCCATCGTGCCGCTGCTGCACCGGTGGTTGCGGCGCGCCTGCCCGGCGGTGCACGCGACCCGGGCGGCGGCCGTCGTCACCGTCGCCGAGGCGTTGGTCCTCGGCGCGAAGGTGGCGCTGACCGCCCTCGGGCGCAACCTCCGCCGTGCGGCGTTCGCCACGCACAGCATCCAGCGCGTCGACCGGCTGCTCGGCAACCGCCACCTACCCCGTGAGCGGTCGGCCATCTACCGCGCCCTCGCGCACTGGCTGCTCGCGGCGACGCCGCGGCCGGTCCTCCTCGTCGACTGGGCCGACGGCGGGTCGGGGACGACGAGGCGCCGCTGGCTGCTGTTGCGGGCCGCGGTGCCGCTGGGCGGCCGGGCTGTACCGATCGATGAGGAGGTCCACCCGCTGCGGCGGTACAACAGCCCGCGTACGCATCGGCGCTTTCTGCAGCACCGGCGCGCCGTGCTGCCCGAGGGCTGTGCGCCCAGCCTCGGCACCGACGCCGGCTTCCGCGGGCCCTGGTTCCGCGAGGTCGAGCGCTTCGGGTGGGGCTGGATCGGGCGCGTGCGCAATCAGGTCACGTACCGCCTCGTCGACGACGGGGGCGCCGCCGGGGATCGGGCCTCCACCGAGGCGTTGTACGCAGGCGCGACGCCGACGCCGCGCCACCTCGGCCGCGCCTGGCGCTCCCGCCGACAGCGGATATCTGCGAGCTGTACCTGGTGCGGCAGTACCGCCGCGGCCCCAGCCGGCCGCGGAAGGCGCACGGTCACGGCGCGACGGCGCGCCGGTGCCGGAAACTCCACAAGGACCCGTGGCTGCTCGCCACGTCACTGCCGCACACGGGCGGCGCCGCCCGGCGGGTGATGACGCTGTACGCGCGGCGGATGACGATCGAAGAGGGCATCCGGGACACGAACGACGGGCGCTGCGGCTTCGCCCTGCGCGACGCGCGCAGCCGGCGCTCCGAGCGGAGGGAAGTGCTACGGCTCGTCGCGGCGCTGGGCGCCCTCGCGTGTTGGCTCGCCGGACTCGCGGCCGCGGCGCGCGAGTGGGGGCGGCACGTCCAAGCGAACACCGTACGCCGACGGGCGGTGTTGTCGACGGTCATCGTGGGCCGGCAGCTCCTGACGAGCCACCGCTTCCGACTCCCATGCCGGGAACTGCGACGAGCCCTCGAGCGATTGCGCCCGCTTGTCCGCCATTACGCAACCGTCCCTTGATTTCGTGGGGATACCTCAGCGACAGAGTTCAGCTGGGAGGGCGCGCACGCGATCCATGTTGCCGGCGCTGAGAGCTGCCCGCCTTCGGGGAGTGTCGGAAAGTCTGTGTACGGGTGGTGGGTTACAGACTCTCCGGCACGCGCGCGCCGAAGAGCACGCGCAGGTGGCGCAGCGCGGTCCGCCACTCCGGCGGGGTGCCGAGTTTGAGGGTCACGTTCTGGAGCACCAGGTAGATCAGCTTGGCCGCGGCCTCGTCGGTGGGAAAGTGGCCGCGCACCTTCAGCACCTTCCGCACGCTCCGATGCAGACTCTCGATGGCGTTCGTCGAGTAGAGCAGCCGCCGCACCGCGAGCGGCTAGAGGAACAGCGGCGCCACGCGCGCCCAGTGCCGCCGCCAGAGCGCGCCGATCTCCGGGACGCGCTGGCCCCATGGGCCCGCCTCGAACGCCGCCAAGGCCCCGAGCGCCGCGTCCTCGCTCGCGGCCTGGTAGACCGCGCGCAGCTCGCGGGCGACCGCCTTGCGCTCCTTCCAACTCACGTGGCTCAGGCTCTGGCGGACGAGGTGCACCACGCACTGGTGGATCGCCGTGTCGGGAAAGACCGCCTCGAGGGCCGCCGGGAAGCCGGTGAGCCCGTCGATGAGCGCGATCAGCACGTCCTCGACCCCCCGGCCCTTGAGCTCCGTCAGCACGCGCTGCCAGAACGCGGCGCCCTCGCTCTGCGCGATCCAGAGGCCGAGCACCTCCTTGGTGCCGGCGGCCGTCACGCCCAAGGCGAGGTAGACGGCCTTGTGCTGCACGAGCCCCTCGCCGCGGATCTTCACCCGCATCGCGTCGAAGGCGACCGCCACGTAGACCGGCTCCAGCGGGCGCTGCTGCCAGGCCTGCAGCTCGGGCAGGATCTCGTCGGTGACGGCGCTGATCAGGTCGGGCGAGACGTCGACCTGGTAGCACTCGGCCAGGTGCGCCTGCAGCTCGCGCGTCGAGAGCCCGCGCGCGTAGAGCGAGAGCACCTTCTGGTCGAAGCCGGGCAGCCGGCGCACGCCCTTGGGCACGAGCTGCGGGGCGAACGTGCTGGCCCGGTCGCGGGGGATGTCGAGCGCGAGGCGGCCCGTGTCGGTCAGCACGGTCTTGGGCGTGGTGCCGTTGCGCGCGTTCGTCGCCCCGGGCGGCCGTTCGGCGGCTTCCGGGTAGCCGAGGTGGGCGGTCAGTTCGGCCCGGAGCACGCGCTCGGTCAGCGCCTTCTGCAGCCCGCGGAAGACGGCGGCCAGCTCCTCGGGGGTGCGGACCTCGGCGGCCAGCGCGTCGAGCGCCGCGGGCGTCAGCCCGGCCGGCAGCCGGGCGGGGGGTGGGGTGGTGCGGGGTCGTCGAGCCATCTCGCCTCCTGATCAGCGAAGGATACGGCCCGTACACAGACTTTCTGACACCCCCCGCCTTTCGACAACTACAACGATGCGTTAGCCCGCAGCCAGCTATGAAGGTCATCGTACCGACTCCCAACTCTGCAGCTGCTCGACCATGACACGCGCCCAAGTGACCATGAGCTCCGCGTCTCGTTGCGTGATGACTTCATCCGGCTGAACCCAAGCACCGGAGACGAGCCAGTTGCTATAAAAGCCAAACTGCTTCAGCTGATCGAGCTCGCGACCGAACTTGAGACTGAGCTGGCGCCGATGTTCATCATTGTGCGCCTGGCCCGGCGTCGCGCTTTGGCTGATCTTCAGCGGATGGTTCAGATAGTCCTCCCAAGCCTTGCGCCTCTCTTGCTCGTCTCTCGCATCCTCAATCCTCAGCACAAGCCGTACTTTCCCTACCTCTTCCAAGCACAGGACGGCGACTGCCGCCGCCCGAGGCCACCGTGCGTTCGCGAAGAGAAGCTGGGCGTCGGAATACAGCTGACGGGCAGTCTTCACCGCGGCGTCCATCGCCAAATACGCATCGCGTTCTGTCAGCACGTCGGTCGTGGGCCGACGCAGAGCTTCCTTTGAGAAGATTCCCACGCGCGTGCGCTCCTCGGGATGGTACGACTGCGGGCAACGCCTAAGCTAAGCGACAAAGCGGCCCTCATCGGACCAGAACTGCGGAGAAGCTCGGGCCTCCTTGTCAGCTTCAGCGCCTGGTTACATGTCCGTCCGATCGCGGGCGGGCTACGCCTCGCCGGCGTTCACAAGCGCAAGCCTGTCGAGCACGCATAACGCGCGTTGGAAGGCGCGTACGGCGAGCCGGAAATCACCTGCACCTCCGAGTTCAACGAGCCAGCCGTATACGGTACCGTCCTTCGTGGACCTTGCTTCTGCGACCGCTCGGCCCGGAGTGGCGGTAGCAAGTTCTGCTTCAAGCACAGCCCGAAGATCTCCGTCTTCCGGAACTGTGAGCATGCGAACACCGGTAGTGCCAGGCTGCTCCCCCGCATCCTTCAGCTTGTCTCGTGCTGCGCAGAAGTCAGCATGCAGGACCTTGTTGCGAAGCTGACGTGCGGTTTCGAGCAGCGTGACATCCTCGGGTGAGAGATGCGCGCGGAAGTGCTCGACCACTTCCTTCTCGACACTCGCGATCTCCTTCGCATGAGCAAGGGACTGTAGCTGCGGCGTGGCCTCGCAGAGCATGCGTAGCATAAGTTCGAGTACCGCGCCTTCAGCGGCAGCTCGCTTGAATAGTTCCCGGAATGGCGCGGTGACGTCCATGTAATCCGAGGCGATGTGGAACACCTACGCCGGTGTCCAGCTCGTATGTTCGATGCACGCTGGGTGGCGTCGTGGAGCGTCGGGCTGTGCTGAAGTGCAGGCGAGGGCACTTCCGCTCCTCTGTTCGCAGACCGCGCGTCCGGCTCCGCTGCGCTATTCGGCTTGCTGCCCGGCTTTCCTGGGCTGCTTGACCACGATCAGCGATTCGATCGGCTGTTCCTAACGCAGTTCGCGTTCCAACTGAACGGCCGTCCCTGTCGCAACCAGGAAGAGCATGGATTTTCCCTGGCCAGAGAACTCGCTGTAGTCCAGATCCACTGCGATCACGGCATCCGCGTCGATGCTAGCCGCCTCCCGGCGGAGCTCCGCGAGACAGGTCTTCCGTGCCTGCCGAAGCGCAGTCTGGGTTGACTTGCTCCGTCCCCCTGCCAGATCAGTGACGTTGGCGAACAGGTCTCGCAACACGTTCATACCGAACGCACACTCAGCGGAAATGATGTCGAGCGTTCGCGTGACCCTAAAGCCGTCGACGCGCTCGGCAGTCGTAAGCAGGATGTGTGACTGATCCTTCCAGGGCTTTATTCTGAGCTGCCGTCTGCGTACCTCGCTCTGCAGGGCTTGCCAAGCGTCTGGATGCACGTCCTCCGCCCCGCGCGCGTATTGCTCAAGTATCTCGGCATTGGACATGCCACGCATCATCTGGGTCGCACGTAGACCAGTGTCTGACATGTCTCTGCTCTGTTGAAATGCTGCTGGCTGGCGGGGTGCTTACAGCGGCTCGGGGGTGAGGTTTCACGTTTAGATCGTTGACGCGCGATGACGAAGTCGGCTGTGCGACTCGCCCGTGAGGCGCTGACGGTGGGCCGGGTGGCCCTGCCGCCCTAGGGCAGGCTGCCCTGGGTCACTCAGCGCAACGCACGTGCGCCTCTGTCGTTGAGCAGCGATCTCGCGCCTCGCAACGGCACGGCAAGACACCCGTGAGCCAGCACAGAAGGCATCCAGCATACAAGATGTCCACGTACGTCAGCTCGGTCGCTTCGAGCCTGGTGGTTTCGGGATGATTCATCGGTCGACCAATGGGAATTGAAGGGTAAGCACCGGAAACGCCACCCGCGCCGCCGCCGCCACCCGCCCCCGCACGGCCGCGACCACCACCACGTCCTCCGCCTCCCCGGCGTCCACCACGACCCCGCCGTCCGGCCCGATCACGCACGACCCCCCGGCGAACGCCGTCCCGTCGCCCGCCGGCCCCACGCGGTTGCACAGCGCCACCCACCCCTGGTTCTCCGCCGCCCGCGCCCGCGCCAGCAGCCGCAGCGTCTCCCCGCGCGGGTGCGGCCACTCCGCCACGCAGACGAAGAGCGTCGCCCCGTCCACCGCGTCGCGCCGGTACATCTCCGGGTAGCGCAGGTCGAAGCAGATGCTGAGCGCCGCCTCGGCCGCCGCCGCCCCCCGCCCGACGCGGGCCCGCACGCGAGCGCGCCCCGCCACCAGCCGTTCCGGCTCTCCCATCGGCGGGAAGAGGTGCGCCTTGTCGTAGGTGACCAGCGCCGGCTCCCCCGCCCGCACGGCGTCGCCCGGCGCGACCAGGTGCAGCCGGTTCGCCAGCCCCCCGCCCCCCACCTCGGCGATCATCGACCCCGCGATCCACGCCCCGCGCCGGTCGGCCAGCGCCTGGAGCGCGGCGATCGCCCCGGGGGTGTGCTCGCGCGCCGCCCCCGCCCAGGCGTCGTGCGCGTACCCCGTGGTGAACAGCTCGGGGAGCAGGTAGAGGTCGGCCGCCGGCGCGTCGGCGATCAGCCGCGTCGCCCGCGCCAGGTTGGCCGCCGGATCGCCGTCGGTCACCGTCATCTGCACCAGCGCCACGCCCAGCGCGTCGGCGCCGCTCCCGTCGCCCCCCTCCCCCGCCGCGCCACGGGCGGCGCGCTCCCCGGCGGCCCCGCGCCCCGCAGCCGTCGGCAGCTCGTCGACCGCCGCCCGGGGCGCCTCATGGGGCGCTTCAGGGGGTGCCTCGGGGGGTGCCTCGGGGGGCGCCCCCGCTCCGGCGTCCACCGCGGGCGCCCTCACGCCGCCCCCGGCGCCGGCCGCGCCGCCACCGGCGTCGCCGGGAGCGTCGCCGGGAGCGTCGCCCGGTCGGCGGACACCGGGGGGGCGGCCGCGCCCCCGGCCGCCGCCGCGTCGTCGGCGAGCGAGCGCTCGCCGGCGAGCAGGGCGCGCAGCACCGGGGCGCCGCGCTCGACCATCTCGGTCGCGCAGCTGTAGGCGAAGCGGAGCGCGTCGCGGCAGCTCTCGCCGAACGCGTCGCCCGGGGCGCTCCCCACGCCGTGCGCCGCCAGGCGGCGCGACAGCGCGTCGGCGTCGGCGACGCCCAGCCGGCGGTAGAGCGACGGGTCGAGCGCGCACCACAGGTAGAAGCCGCCCCCGGGGACGAACGGGCGCACGCCGTCGAGCCCCGAGAGCGCGGCGAGCATCAGGTCGCGCCGGCGGGCGTACTCGGTGCGCATCCCCTCCAGGTGGTCGCGCGGCCCCTCGAGCGCCGCCGTCGCCGCCCACTGCGCCGGCGCGTTCACCCCGTTGATGCTGCAGCGCAGCACCTTCGGGATGCGGTCGCCGAGCGCCGCGTCGGTGGTCAGCAGGTAGCCGACGCGCAGCCCGCTCATCGCGTGGCTCTTGCTGAAGCTCCACACCGACACCACCCGGTCGGCCACCCCGGGCACGTGGCGCCGGGCGAGGGCGGCGAGCGAGTGGTGCCCGTGCGGGGGGTAGATCACGTCCTCGTACGCCTCGTCGCTCACCACCCACAGCCCGCGGGCGTCGGCCAGGCGGAGGATCGCGAGCAGCCGCTCGCGGTCGAGCACCGCGCCGGTGGGGTTGTGCGGCGTGTTGACGAAGATCGCCTTCGTCCGGAGCGTCACGTGGCGGGCGATCGCGTCGGGGTCGTAGCCGTAGCCGTCGGCCTCGGCGAGCGGGATCCCCGCCGCGTAGCCGCCGGCGAGCCGCACGTGCTCGGCGACCTCGGTCCACATCGGGTCCGGCAGGATCACCTCGTCGCCCGGGTCGAGCAGCGCCGCGAAGGTGACGAACAGCGCGTGCATCGAGCCGTTGGTCACGTGGATCCCGCGCTCGTCGTCGAGCGGGATCCCGTTGACGCGCGCGAGCTTGCGCCGGATGGCCTGGCGCAGCGCCGGGATCCCGCTGTTCGGCGGGTAGTGCGTCTGCCCGCGGGCCGCGGCGTCGGCGAGGGCGGCGAGGACGTGCGGCGCCGGGGGGAAGCTCGGGTCGCCGCTCTCGAAGCGGTGGACAGTCTGCCCGGCGGCCTGCGCGGCGAGCAGCCGCTCGCGGATCTGGACGATCTTGCCGAGCGAGATGTGGTCGAGGACGTGGGACGGCATCGGCGGGGCGGCGGGGGACGGGCGGCGGCGCGTCCGGGCGGCCGGCGGCGGCGGCCCGGGGCGGCCAGGCGCCTCCCGCCGTACAGTGGACGCGGCCGGACGTTCCGCAAGGGCCGGCGTGCCGCCGCAGGACTGGCCCTGGTGCCGCGCCGCGCGGCGTGCCATTCGTTCCGGGCGGCGGCCGGGCGGCGGCCGGGCGGCGGCCGGGCGGCGGGGTCCTGGGG
>ERZ1066119.1574-NODE-1574-length-11588-cov-8.329576_pt1 | contig 11588 bp, 16 predicted proteins | sample MGYA00382766_ERZ1066119 | MGnify/ENA primary metagenome ERZ1066119 (study PRJEB33369, sample SAMEA5778349) | biofilm metagenome | biome: Industrial cooling water; feature: Water cooling tower basin; material: Biofilm | place: United Arab Emirates | collected...
CATCGGAGCGGCGTAGGTCAGGCCGCGTTGGCGGCACTCGTCGACGTCGAACTTCGGCGGCTCGAGCTCATAATGGTCGAAGTCGAGGTGCGCGGTGCCGGCGAAATCCTGGATCGGGAACACCGACCGCAGCGTCTTCTCGAGGCCCGACACATAGCCGGTGGACGGATCGGAACGCAGGAACTGCTCATAGCTTTCGCGCTGAACCTCAATAAGGTTCGGCATGTCGCTGATCTCGTGGATGTTGCCGAAGATCTTGCGAATGCGGCGCTGCTTGGTGAAGCGGCCCGAAGACGTGTTGTGCGGAATGTCGATCGACTTGGTGGCCATGATGATCCCTGCGCTCTCGCGGGACCGGCAGGGCCGCTCCCGCTGTGCTCCGGCGAAGGCTGGAGCCCAGTAACTGGACCCCGGCTTGGGTACCCACCGAAGACTTCAGCGGGAACCCCGTCGCCGGGGAACATGAAGTGAAGCGCTGCTCCCGCTAATCTCCCCTATTCGTTCGGCCCGCGCGCTATTCGGGCCCTGTCCCGGAGAGGGCAGGAAAGGCCCCAGGCGCACGAAACCGTGCGGCGGAGCCGGTGTGTCTGTTGGATAGGAGCCGCATATAAACCCCTCGCGCCCGAGTGCAAGAGCAAAGGCAACCATTTCAGGGCGCGGAGGATTGGGCCGGCAGACCTCCCTTTATCGTGGAAAGCCGATCCCATGCGCCTTGCTGCCGCCGTTCCCGCCCTCCTTCTTCTCGCCGCCTGCCGCGCGGGCGAAGCGGAAGGCGAGAAGAACATCCTCAATGCCACCGCGCAAATGGACCCGGCCGCCGCCGCCGCCGTCGAGAATGCCGTTGCCAACGGCGCCTCTCCGCAGGAAGCGCTGGCGATCGGCGGCCAGGCCGCCACCCCCGCGGCCGAGCCGAGCGCCGCCGACCGCGGTCAGGCCGTGCCCCCGCCGCTCCAGGCCCGTCCCAATCTGCCCGGCAGCCCCAACCGCAAGGACGGCACCGTCCCGCCCGACAAGATGATCTCCAACGGCCAGATGACGGGCGTGGCCGGCTCGGCCGACCTGCCCAACGATCGCTAAGCGGTTAGCTCAGAAAAGCGCCGACGCGAAGCTGATTGACCTTATCGAAAAACAATGCGACACCCTTATTGACTTTCAATAAGGGAGGTTCGCCGTGTTGACGTTTACGCGAAGGCTGTTGCAGCTGCTGATGCTGCTTGCGCCGTTGTTCATCCTGATCCTGCTGGCAGTGCTGGCGGCCACCTTCTTCTCGCCCGAAGCTGCCGGCAAGGTGCCCGTTGCAGGTGCGGAGCGGGTCGCGGGCACCAGGATCGCTCTGGTTTGGATCATCGCCATGGCGCTGCTCGGCCTTGTCGTCCTGCACCGGCTGCTCGGCATCGTCACCGCTGCCAAGCAAGGTGACCCCTTCATTCCCGACAATGCCCGCCGGCTGCGGGAGATCGGCATGGCCCTGCTCGGCATTGAGGTCATCCGCTGGCTGGGTGCGCTGCTGCTCTGGTTCGCCAGTGCGCAGCCGCTTGAGCCGAATGTCGAAGCCAGCCTCGACCTCGTGCCCTGGCTTGCGATCCTGCTCGCCTTTGTCCTTGCCCGCGTGTTCGAGGTCGGCACCCGGCTTCGCGACGACGCCGCGCTGACGGTATGAGGTGCGCCATGCCAGTCAGAGTGACCCTCGACCGCCTGTTGGAGGAGCGCCGGCTCACCCAGGCGGAACTCGCCACCCGGATCGGCCTCACGCCAGCGAACCTCAACATCCTGAAGACCGGCAAGGCCAAGGCGATCCGCTTTTCGACCCTGTCCGCCCTCTGCCGCGAGCTTGGATGCCAGCCGGGCGACCTCCTCGGCTGGGAAGCGGGTGCCGAGGAGGAGGACGAAGAATGAGTGCCCGCCTGGCCATCGCGGCCGCCCTGGCGCTTCTCCTGGCAGTGGCGGCCTTGCCCGGAGGAGGCGGCGACCCATCACCTGGCCCCGGCTTCTTCTGGGGGCTGGCGGTCGACGGCCAAGTGGCGCCCTTCAGGTTCGTCTTGTTCTGAACAAGAAAGGGCGGCCCTCCCACGTGGAGAGAGCCGCCCTTCATTTGCTCCTGCGAAGGCAGGAGCCCAGTGCCTTCCTCATCCGATCGCCGGAAGGAAGGAGCCGGGCCCGGCCTTCGCCGGGCTGCAAGCAGTTACTTGAGCTCGACGGTGCCGCCGGCTTCCTCGATCTGCTTCTTGATCTTCTCGGCCTCGTCCTTGTTGACGCCTTCCTTGAGCGCCTTGGGAGCGCCCTCGACCAGCGCCTTGGCTTCGCCGAGGCCGAGACCGGTGATCGCGCGGACCTCCTTGATGACGTTGATCTTCTTGCCACCGTCGCCGGTGAGGATCACGTCGAACTCGGTCTTCTCTTCAGCGGCCGGAGCGGCAGCGCCGGCAGCGGCCGGAGCGGCGGCAACGGCAGCGGCGGCCGAAACGCCCCACTTCTCTTCGAGCGCCTTGGCGAGCTCGGCAGCCTCGAGAACGGTAAGCGCCGACAGCTGGTCGACGATGGAATTGATGTCAGCCATTTTCTACTCCTGTGCGGGGCACGCCGGCCCCTGATTGTCGTGCGAAAGAAATGAAGAACCTTAGGCCGCTTCAGCCGCCGCGTAGGCACCGAACACCCGGGCGAGCATCGCACCTGGCTCGTTGATGGTCCGGGCGATCTTGCTCGCCGGCGCCTGAACGAGGCCGATGAGGGTCGCGCGGAGTTCATCAAGGCTCGGCAGCTCGGCCAGCGCACGCACACCGTTCACGTCGAGAACGGTGTCGCCCATCGCTCCGCCCAGAACCTCGAACTTGTCGGTGGTCTTGGCGAAGTCCACCGCCACCTTGGCGGCGGCGACGGGGTCGACGGACGTGGCGAGGGCCGTCGGGCCCTTGAGCAGCTCGCCGATCGGCTGATAGCGGGTGCCATCAAGCGCGATCAGGGCGAGGCGGTTCTTCGCAACCTTGAACTGGGCCCCAGCGTCGCGCATCCGCAGGCGAAGATCGGTGGACTGCGCCACCGTCAGACCGAGATTGCGGGTGACAACCACCACGCTGGTCTCGGTGAAGACCTGCTTCAGCTCGGCAACGAGGTCCGCCTTTTGCGAACGATCCATGCCAACTCCAAACATATGGCCGCTTGCGCCCAAAGGCGGCAAACGACCGGCTTCATGACCCGCAAGGCGCAAGGCCTCGCAGGAGCTCATGTCCGTGGGGTTGGGAGGCGCGTGCGCAGATGAGGCGCACGACAGGGAGGGACAGGCCCGCCCATGAAACTCTCTTCCCCGTCTAGGCCGGGCATTAAGCCCCTCGGGTGAGAGGCACCGGCTGTCTCGGACGGTTGTCCCGGCCAGCGGGACTGCGGCCCAATAGCAGAAAATGCCCGGCGATCAACCGCTCCCGTGCGACGGACCGCAGGAGCGCCGGCGCCCGTGCGGCGTTGTTTCGGCACCAGACAGACGGAGGAGGAACCATGTCCGGCTACCTTGGTGAGGGTTATGGCATGCACCGCGACCACGGCGACGACGACTTCGATCAAGGCCGCCGCTTACGGTCGGAAGGACAGGACCGCGGCGCGATGTTCGGCGACGAGGGGCGCGATCCCCGGGCGCGCGAGGCGGCCGGCAATTGGCAGCGGCAATTCGGCCGCGAAGGCCATGAAGGGAGCTACAGCCGCCACTTCCAGGACCCGAGCTACCATAGCTTCCGAGAGCGGCACCTTGCCGAGCTCGACCGCGACTATGACGAATGGTGCCGCGAACGCGAGCAGGCCTTTCACCGCGACTTCGACGACTTCCGCTCGCGCCGGCGGCAGGGCGACCAGAGCTCCGGTCTTCAGCCCGGCATGCTGATGACCAACGACCCCGGCGACAGCTCGACTCTGGCCGAGGATCACGCGGCGGACTCCCTGGTCGCCGCCGGTGAAGAAGGCGCGCCGAGCCGCTCCCGCCGCCGGACCCGCTAGCCGAACATCCGGAGGGCATTGGCCAGCATGGCGTCGCCATGGGTGGTGAGGATGCTCTCCGGATGGAATTGCAGCCCGAGCTGGAGCGCCTCGGCATCGCTATAGGCCATGGCCATGCCTTGAAGCTCGGCATGAACGGTGAAGCGCGCCGGCAGGTCGCGGGTGCACAGGCTGTGGTAGCGGCCGATCCTCACCGGGTTCGGCAATCCCGCAAAGGGACCGGCGCCGTCGTGGGGAAGCAGCACCGACTTGCCGTGCACCGGCTCGGGCGCCCGGGTGACGGTGCCGCCGGCTTGCTCGACGATCGCTTGATGACCGAGGCACACGCCGATCACCGGCACCCGGTCGCGGGCAAGGGCGATAAGCTCGAGGCAGCAGCCGGCATCTCGCGGGGCGCCGGGTCCGGGTGAGATCATGATCACCGCGCCGAGCGCTTCCGCTTCCGCGAGTGCGGCGGTAGCAGCAATGCTGCTTCGCCGCACGTGAACCTCATGGCCAAGGCGGGCGAGGCTCTCGACCAGGTTGAAGGTGAAGCTGTCGAGATTGTCGATCAGGAGGACCGGGCGGGTCATGCGCTCAGCACCCCCAGGAGGGCGCTTGCCTTGGCGCGGGTCTCGGCCGCCTCGGCTTCAGGGATGCTGTCGTGGACCACGCCCGCGCCCGAGCGGACCTCGGCCATCCCCGCCTGTACCAGCGCCGAGCGGATCACCACCGCCGTGTCCATCCGCCCGTCTCCGGCGATCCAGCCGATCGCTCCGCCATAGGGACCGCGGCGGGTCGCCTCATGTTGCCGGAGCAGCTGGGTGGCACGGATCTTGGGCGCACCGACCAAGGTCCCGACGTTGAGGCAGGCGGCCAGCGCGTCGAACGCGTCAAAGCCGGGCTTCAGCGTACCCGTGACGGAGGAGACGAGGTGCATGACCCGCGCGAACCGCTCCACGGTGAGAAGCTTCGCCACCCGGCGGGTTCCGGTCAGCGACACGCGGGCGACATCGTTGCGGGCAAGGTCGACCAGCATCATGTGCTCGGCAAGCTCCTTGGCATCGAGCCGCATCTCGGCTTCCAGCCGATCGTCCTCATCCGGGCTGGCGCCGCGCGGCCTGGTGCCGGCAATCGGCTTCACCTCCAGCACCCGGCCCGACGCGCCGCCCGCCGACAGGCGGACGCTGGTCTCGGGGCTGGCGCCGAGCAGGGTCCACTCCCGGTCAGCAAGAAAGAAACGGTAGCTCGCCGGCTCGGCGTCTCGCAGACGCGCATAGGCAGCGAGCGGGTCGGGGCAGGGCCCGCGGAACGTGCGGCTGGGCACGATCTGGTAAACCTCTCCCGCGGCGATCTCCTGCTGCAAGCGGGTCACGAGGGCGGCGAAGTCGGAGTCGGACAGGTCGGGAGTGAACAAGGGACCCTTCGACTGCGCGCCTTCGGCGCTCCGCTCAGGGCGAACGACCCCAAGAGCGCGTTCGTCCTGAGCGAAGTCGAAGGACGTCGGCGCTGCAAGGCGACCCAACCCCTCCTCCAGCCTCCGCGCCGCGTCGTTCACATGGCGATCGTCGTTACCGAAGGCGGTGCACAGCAACCGGGCCGCCCCACCCGGAGCGATGGTCAGCAGGGTGTCCGGAACAAAGAAGACGAACTCGGGAAAGTTTGCCGGCGGCCCGGCCGGCATGTCCTCGCCCCACCCCGCGAGATCGAAGCCCGCAAGGCCGAGGAGCAGGGCTCCGAACGGCTCGCCGGTAGGCGCCGCCGCGGCATCGAGCAGGGCGCGGAGCGCATGAAGCGGCTGGGCTCCGAGCAGCCGCTCGGCAGCATCGTCGCTCCGGGGCCGGGCGAAGGCGAGGGTCAGGCGATCGGTCCGCCGCTCGATCACCGCCGCCGATTCCACATGGGCGAGCAGCGCTTCCCCATTGGCGTTGAGCGCCTCCAGCAGCACGGTGCCGTCGCGCGCCTCCGCCCGGACGCAGGCCCGGACCATGGCCAGCACCTGCCCGTCGGGAGCCTCGAACAGACCCGTGCCGGGAGCGCCTTCGGCCAGCGCCCGGTACGCGACGAGCGGGTCGAGCCCCCCGGCGAGACGCCGGGCAAGCACCCGTGCTTCGAGCCTCACTCCGAACCTTCCCGTTGTGCCTCGCACGACAGAGAGGCTGTGCAATTCCTCACAACACCCTCCCGACCGCGGCCGCGACCGCGCGGAGAGAGCCCATCAGCGCCTCGAACTGCGCCGGATAGAGCGACTGCGCTCCGTCCGACAGGGCCGCGGCGGGATCGCGGTGCACCTCTATCATCAGGCCGTCGGCCCCGGCCGCGGTGGCCGCCAGGCTCATCGCCGGCACGAGGTCGCGGGCGCCGGTGCCGTGGCTCGGGTCGACCACCACCGGCAGGTGGGTGCGCGCCTTGACGTAGGGCACGGCATTGAGGTCGAGCGTGTTGCGGGTAGCGGGTTCGAAGGTGCGGATGCCGCGCTCGCACAGGATCACCTGCCGGTTGCCGGCGGCCATCAGATATTCGGCGGCGAGCAGCCACTCCTGGATCGTTGCCGAAAGGCCGCGCTTCAGAAGAACCGGGCGGCCGGCCGCCCCGACCGCACGCAGCAGGGCGAAGTTCTGCATGTTGCGGGCTCCGATCTGAAGGCAGTCGGCAGCCTCGGCCACCAGGGGCACATCGGCCGTGTCCATCACCTCGGTCACGATCGGGAGCCCGAGATCGTCGGCCACCTCGCGCAGTATCCGCAGCCCGTCGGGGCCGTGCCCGGAAAAGCCATAAGGCGAGGTGCGCGGCTTGTAGGCGCCGGCGCGCAGCAGGGTCGCCCCCGCCTTCTGGATGGCGGCGGCGGTCTCGTGAAGCTGCTCGGGCGTTTCCACCGCGCAGGGCCCGGCGATCACCGCCAGCCGGTCACCGCCGATGCTAACTCCGCCAACGTCGACCACCGTGTCGTGCGCCTGAAGCTCGCGGCTGACCAGCTTGTAGGGGGCCAGCACCGGCTTGACGCTCTCGACCGCGGGATCGCTGTCGAGGGCGAGTTCGGCAAGGACCCGTTCATCGCCCAGCGCACCGAGAACGACGCGCTCGGCACCGGGCATGTGGAGCGGCTTGAGGCCCGCGTCCTCGATCTTCTTGAGCAGCCGCTCGGCACTGTCGGCGGGGGCTTCGGGCTTGAGAACGATGATCATGAAAGGCGTTTTCCTGTCGGATGAGGTGAGTCCGGCAGGTTCCACAAACGAACAACCCGCCGGCTTGGCGGCGGGTCGGTCAGGTTACGTTCGCTTAGAAAAAGGTCGAACGATCAGGCCGGCACGCCGCAAGGGAGTTGCCAGCGCCACCAGCGGTGGAGGATCGAAGCGGTGGTGCGAACCATGGCGCTCAAGAAAGCCGCTCCCGTCCAACAGGTCAAGCCCTGACGGACGCGGCGGCTCGCTCCTCTTGCGGAGCGAACCGCCGCCCATCCGGCGCCACGGGCCATCAGCCCTGCGGCGCGATCACCGCGAAGGCGGTGTCGATCACGGCCGGCAGACCTGCTGCGGCAAGGGAGCGAGCCTGCGCCGACAGGCTCGCGATCCGCGGCTCCGCCGCAGCGACGACGTCGCGGCGGCAGCGCAGCTCGCTGGGAGCGGCGATGCTGAGCGTCGCGCCGTTGCAGACCTTGCGCCCGGCAGAGCGAACCCGCCCCTCGAGCAGGCGCACGCCAGCGTGGGTGGAGAGGTCGAGACCGGCAGTCGAAACCCGCTCGATCGGCAGTTCCTCGCTGATCTTGGCCGTGACCGTGAGGTCGCGGGCAGCGGCGGGATCGGCGGCGAGCAGCCCGATCAGACCGGCAGTCAGAGAGAAAGCGAGAGCAGCAGAGCCGGCGCTGCGCACGGTCCTGGACATGATGAAATTACCCCTTTCGCGTAGCCCCGGCGGAACGTCCGGCCGGGTTGAGAAAGGGTGTAGCGCCGAGGGGGCGGGCAGGCTCGCGAGGATCGATCTGGAGCCTGCGGCAGTCGACAGCGCGGCAAACGCGATGACGGCGGCGACCGGTCGGCGAACGGCGGAGGAAGCCCTGTCAGGCCTCCTCCGCCGACCGGATTATGCTTGGATTAGAAGCTGCTGCTTCCACCGCCGCTGGTCGAACGCTCCGAGTAGCGCTCGCTGTCGCCGCCCGACGTGAACTGGTCCGAGCCGCCCTCGGTCTCGCTGCTGGCGAAGCGGAAGGCGCTGCTGTCGCTACCCTGCGACTGGCCCATGCTGCTGCCCTGGCTCATGCCGCCCGACTGGTCGCTCATGCTCTGGCCGCCGCCCATGGAGCCGCCGCCGACTTCCTGCATCAGGCTGTCGTGGAGGATCCGCTTGGCCTGCTCGGCGATCTGGCGCTGGCTGTCCATCGCCATCTGGAAGAACTGGCGATGCTCCTGCTTGCCCTGGGCATCGCCCATGTAGGTTTGGCAATTCTCCACGCCCTGCAGCGCATGATACAGCACGGCAGTAAGGTCGTAGGTGACGTCGCGGGTGCCGGTGTTGCTGCCGGAGCCCTGGCCCATGCTGCTGCCTTGACCCATGCTGCTCATATTGTTGTCCATGTTGATCCTCCTGCACTCGGCCGGGCCCTGAGCTTCCCGACCATGCCAGTGCAACGCTCGGGGAAGCGACAAGCCGCAACCATTCGCCGCATGACGCAAGCGTCAGAGCGCCTGCCCCGCGGCGGAGCCGCTCGGCGTCAAATGGCTTGGCCCGCGGCGAAGCCGCTCGCCCAGGCCCACTGGAAATTGTAGCCGCCGAGCCAGCCGGTGACGTCCACCGCTTCGCCGATCGCGTAGAGCCCGGGTAGCTTGCGGGCCGCCATGGTCTGCTGGCTGAGCTCGGCCGTGCTGATCCCTCCGACCGTGACTTCAGCCTTGGCGAAGCCCTCCGTCCCGTTCGGGCGGAACTGCCAGTCGGAAAGGCGCTGCTCGGCGGCGGCAAGTGCCTTGTCGGGCGTGTTGGCAAGCTCGCTGGCAAGGCCGAGCCGCTCAGCCAGCGTGTCGGCGAGGCGGGCTGGCAGGCGCTCGGCGAGGAGGGTCGACAGGCGCACCCGTGGGCGCTGGCGCTTGGCCTCGCGAAGCCAGCCCTCCCGGTCCTTTGGCAGGAAGTCGATCGCTACCGCCTGGCCGTGCCGCCAGTAGCTCGACACCTGCAGGATGGCCGGCCCGCTCATCCCCTTGTGGGTGAAGAGGGCGGCCTCGCGGAAAGCAGAACCGCCGGCGCGGGCCTCGACGGGTGCAGCGACGCCCGACAGCTCGCGGAAGAGGGCTTCCTCACCGCCGAGGGTCAGCGGCACGAGCGCCGGGCGGGGCTCAACCAGCTTGAGGCCGAAGCGCTTGGCCAGTTCATAGGCGAAGCCGGTTGCGCCGAGCTTGGGGATGGACGGCCCGCCGGTGGCGATGACCAGCGCGGGCGCCTCCGCCTCGGTCTCACCGGCGCTGACCCGGAAGCGGCCGTCGGCGTGGTCGATGGCGCGGATAGGGGCATGGCAGCGGATGGTGGCGCCGCCCGCCTCGCACTCGGCCAGCAGCATGGCCACGATCTGCCGTGCGGAGCCGTCGCAGAACAGCTGGCCGAGCGTCTTCTCGTGCCAGGCGATGCGGTGCTTGTCGACCAGGGCGAGGAAGTCTTGAGGACCGTAGCGGGCCAGCGCCGAGCGGGCGAAATGGGGGTTGGCGCTGAGGTAGCGGTCGGGTGCGGTGTGGAGGTTGGTGAAGTTGCACCGCCCACCGCCCGAGATCAGGATCTTGCGGCCAGGCTCGGGCGCATGGTCGAGGACGAGCACCTTGCGCCCGCGCTGGGCAGCGACGGCCGCGCACATCAGCCCGGCGCCGCCGGCGCCGAGGATGATCGCGTCGAACTGCTGCCGCCCCCCGCTCAGCGCCTAGTTCCCGTCGAGCGGAAGAGTGTCTTCCTCATAGGCGATCCCGGAAGCGCTGCCCTCGGCATCGGCGATGGCATCGCGGGCCGCGAACTCGAGCTCGAGGCCGCTCATGGCATCGCCGGCGAGCTCGTTGGGAGAGGCGAGGGGGTGGTCGTTGCTGAACTCGGTTTCCTCGGCCTCGAGCTGCTGCTCGGCCGAAGCGAGGTCGGGGTCGCGGGGCGTGTCGGTCATGGCTGTTGATCTCCTACGCGGCCTTCAACGAGCAAGAGCCGCGGCGTTTCCGCCGCGGCCCCTCAGCACACCCCTCACCCCGCTCGGCCTTCGGCCGAGTCGACCCTCTCCCTCAAGGGGAGAGGGTGAGGGTGATCAGGCCACGCCTTCGTCGAGCTGGACCTTGATGCCCGGTCCCATGGAAGAGCTGATCGCGGCCTTCTTGAGATACTTGCCCTTGGCGCCCGCCGGCTTCGCCTTGGTGATGGCGTCGACAAAGGCGTCGTAGTTGGCGCGCAGGTCCTCGTTCGGGAAGGAGACCTTGCCGATTCCGGCGTGGATGATGCCCGCCTTCTCGACCCGGAACTCGATCTGGCCCGCCTTGGCGTCGGTCACCGCCTTGGTGACGTCCATGGTGACGGTGCCGAGCTTCGGGTTCGGCATCAGCCCCTTGGGGCCCAGCACCTTGCCGAGGCGGCCGACCAGACCCATCATGTCCGGGGTCGCGATCACGCGCTCGAAGTCGATCTGGCCGCCCTGGATGGTCTCCATCAGGTCCTCGGCCCCGACCACGTCGGCGCCGGCAGCGCGAGCCTCGTCGGCCTTGGCGCCCTTGGCGAAGACGGCGACGCGAACGGTCTTGCCGGTGCCCTTGGGCAGATTGACGACGCCGCGGACCATCTGGTCGGCGTGGCGCGGATCAACGCCGAGGTTCAGCGCGACCTCGATGGTCTCGTCGAATTTGGCGGTGGCGAGGGTCTTCGCCAGCGCGATGGCTTCATCGACGCCGTACAGCTTGGTGGCGTCGACCTGGCCCGCCTGGGCCTTCTGCTTCTTGGTCAGCTTGGCCATTCTCTTAGCCCTCCACAACCTGGAGGCCCATGGCGCGCGCCGAGCCTTCAATGATCTTGGTCGCCGCTTCGATGTCGTTGGCGTTGAGGTCCTTCATCTTGGCCTCAGCGATTTCCGACAGCTGGCTGCGCTTGATGGTGCCCGCGGAAACCTTGCCCGGCTCCTTGGAACCCGACTTGAGGTTCGCCGCCTTCTTGAGAAGAAAGCTCGCCGGGGGGGTCTTGGTGGCGAAGGAGAAGCTCCGGTCCGCATAGACGGTGATCACCGTCGGGATCGGCATGCCCTTTTCCATCTCCTGCGTGGAGGCGTTGAAGGCCTTGCAGAATTCCATGATGTTGACGCCGCGCTGACCCAAGGCAGGGCCGATCGGCGGAGACGGGTTGGCGGCGCCGGCCGGCACCTGCAGCTTGATATAGCCGGTAATCTTCTTGGCCATGTCACTCTCACTCTGCCTCCGGTTGAAGGGAGGCGGTTGCAGTTTAGCGGTTCAAGCGGGCGCCCGAAGGCACCCTCCCGCAAAGGCTCCAGTGATGCTGGAAGGCGCGGCCCCTAGCAGAGGATGAGCAGGGAGGAAAGGGGCGGCCGGGCGTCGCGACGGCGAAGTTGTCGAAGTTGACACGCTTCAGCTACCTGTGCGCGCCAAGTCGTCGAAGTTGACACGCCTTGTGGT
>ERZ1066119.1575-NODE-1575-length-11582-cov-11.328793_pt1 | contig 11582 bp, 8 predicted proteins | sample MGYA00382766_ERZ1066119 | MGnify/ENA primary metagenome ERZ1066119 (study PRJEB33369, sample SAMEA5778349) | biofilm metagenome | biome: Industrial cooling water; feature: Water cooling tower basin; material: Biofilm | place: United Arab Emirates | collected...
CACCCGGCGGATCGGTGGCGCGATGCCGGCGAGTTCCTGCACGAATTGCGCGGCCTGCCGTCCGTCGAGCCGGCGCCGGTGCCCGGTTCGCGCGCGACGTCCGACGACCCCACCCTTCCCATCGCGCTCGCCCCGCGGCGTCCGGACCGCGGCGGGGCAGGGACGGCGAGGCCCGTCCACGCGGCCCCGCCGCCGGACGCGCCCGCAGCGGACCCGGCGGCCGTACGAGCGGCGCCGGCGGCCTCGCCACCCCCACCCCCACCCATCCGACCATGGCCACCAGCCAGCTCTTCTCCTCCGAGTCGGTGACCGAGGGGCACCCGGACAAGATCGCCGACCAGATCTCGGACGCCGTGCTCGACGCCATCCTCACCGAGGACCCGGCCGGGCGCGTCGCCTGCGAGACGCTCGTCACCACCGGGCTCGCGGTGATCGCCGGCGAGATCACCACGACGGCGTGGGTGGACCTCCCGCGCCTCGTGCGCGGCACGATCGCGCGGATCGGCTACAACGACGCCACCTTCGGCTTCGACAGCCACACGTGCGCCGTGATGAGCACGATCGACAAGCAGAGCGCCGACATCGCCCAGGGCGTAAACGAGGGCGAGGGCGAGCACAAGGAGCAGGGCGCCGGCGACCAGGGGATGATGTTCGGCTACGCGTCGGACGAGACGCCCGAGCTCATGCCGCTGCCGATCGTGCTCTCGCACGCGCTCACGCGCCGGTTGTCGGCGCTGCGCAAGGACGGCACGCTGCCGTGGCTCCGGCCGGACGGCAAGGCGCAGGTGAGCGTGCGCTACGAGGACGGGCGCCCCGTGCGCGCGGAGACGGTGGTCATCTCGACGCAGCACGCCGAGCACGTGGGGAACGACGAGTTGCGCCGCGAGATCGAGCACCGCGTCATCCGGCCGGTGCTCGCGCAGTACAACCTGCCGGCCGACGGCGCGACGCTGCACATCAACCCGACGGGCCGCTTCGTCATCGGCGGGCCGATGGGCGACGCGGGGCTGACCGGCCGCAAGATCATCGTCGACACGTACGGCGGGATGGGGCGCCACGGCGGCGGCGCGTTCAGCGGCAAGGACCCGAGCAAGGTGGACCGCTCGGCCGCGTACGCCGCGCGCTGGGTCGCCAAGAACGTGGTCGCCGCGGGGCTGGCGAAGCGGTGCGAGGTGCAGGTGGCCTACGCGATCGGCGTGGCGGAGCCGGTGAGCGTGCTGGTCGAGACGTTCGGCACCGGGACCGTCGGGGACGAGGTGCTGACGCAGGCCGTGCGCGAGGTGTTCTCGCTCACGCCCAAGGCGATCACCGAGGCGCTGGAGCTGCGCCACCCGATCTACTCGCCCACGGCCGCATACGGCCACTTCGGGCGCGAGCCGGGGACGGTGACCGTGACCAACGCGGCCGGGGAGACGCGCACGTACACCACGTTCACGTGGGAGCGCACCGACCGCGCCGACGCGCTCCGCGCGGCCGCCGAGGCCGCGGCCTCGGCCCGTGGCAGCGCCGCGGCGCCGGCGCGCGAGCTGGCCGCGGCGACCTGAGCGCGGCGACCTGCGCGCGGGGGGCGTCGCCCGGGGTCGACGCCGAACCCCGGTTGACGCGCCGGGTACGATCCGGCAAGCTGACGGGGGGCGCCGCCAGGCGCCCCCCGTTCGCGTTCGCCCGCCCTCCCCGCCGCCGGAGCCGCCCCGATGGTCGAAGTCGTCGTCGCCCGCCTCGGGCTGGACAGCTCCACGAACACGTACGTCGTGATCCTGCAGGAGAAGGGCGGCGCGCGGCTGCTGCCGATCTGGATCGGGCAGCCCGAGGCCGAGTCGATCGTGATGCACATGAACCAGGTGAAGCGCGAGCGGCCGCTGACGCACGACCTCTGCCGGTCGCTGGTCGTCGGGCTCGGCGGCACGCTGCGGCGGGTGCAGATCACCAAGGTCGAGCACCGCACGTACTTCGCGGAGCTGCACATGACGGGGCCGTCGGGGCCGGTCCAGATCGACGCCCGCCCGTCGGACTCGATCGCCATCGCGCTCCGGCTGCGCGCTCCGATCTTCGCGCCCGAGGCGTTGCTCACCGCGCCGGACGACGACGACGAGCGGGAGTCGCAGGGCGTCTATGGCTCGCCCCCGGCCACACCGCCCGCGCCCGAGCGCGACCCCGGCGAGGGGATGACGGCCGACGAGCTCAAGGCGCACCTGGAGAACCTGCGGCCCGAGGACTTTGGCAAGTTCTCGGTCTGACACCGCGCGCCGCGTCGCGCGCGGCGGCGCTGCGACGGGACGCGCGGCGTGGGTCGCCGCGCTCCTGTGGGCCGCGCCGGCGCTGGCGCAGGTGCCGCGCGCCCCCACGCCCGACGTGCTCGACGCCGAGCCGGAGGCGCCGGTCGGGACGCTTCCCGACGGCACGCGTCGCGTGTCGGGCCGGGTGGTCACCCCGCGCGACGGCCAGGAGGCCGGCGTCCCCGGCGTCTGGGTGACGCTGCACCGCGTCGGGCGCGACACGGCCGGCCCCGTCGACTCGGTGCGCTCTGCCGCCGACGGCGGCTATGCGTTCCGCTTCCGCCCGACGGGGCGCGCCGACGCGGTGTATTTCGTGGCGGCGTCGCAGGGCGGGGTGGCGTACTTCACGCCGCCGCTGCGCGAGGTGGACGTGCGCGGCGAGGCCGCGGAGGTGGTGGTGTTCGACACGACCTCGCGCCCCGTGCGGCTCAGCGTGCGGGGGCGCCATCTGATCGTCGCGGCGCCGGGCGCGGACGGGGCGCGCGAGGTGCTGGAGGTCTACGAGCTGAGCAACGACACCAGCGTGACGGCGGTGCCGCCGGCGGGCGCGGCGCGCGGCGTCTGGTCGTCCCCGCTGCCGCCCGGCGTTCGGCAGGTCCAGGTGCGCGAGAGCGGCGACGTCCCCGGCGACGGGTTGGCGGTCGTGGGCGGCGCGGCGACGCTGTTAGTCCCCGTGGCGCCCGGCATCCGGCAGGTTGCGTACAGCTACAAACTGCCGGCGGGGGACCTCGCGTTGCGGCTCCCGGTGGCCGGCGCCGGGTTGCTGGAGGTGTTGGTCGAGGAGCCCTCGGCCACCGTGGCGGGCGGCGGGTTGGCGCCGGTGGAGCCGGTGGCACTCGAGGGCAAGTCGTTCCGGCGGTACCTGGCCCAGGAGGCCGCGGCCGGCTCGACGATCGCGGTCACGAGCGGCGGGGGCGCGGGGGGGTCGGCGGCGCGGCTCGCCGTGCCCGCGCTGATCGCGGTCGTCGGGGGCGGGATGGTGGCGGCGCTCGTGCTCGCCGCGCGGAGGCGCGCGCCGGCGCCCGTGGCGCGACCCGCGCCTAACGCCACGGGCGTCCCGGCCGCCGCGGCCGCGCCGTTAGGCAGCGGCCCATCGCCCGATGACCGCGACCGCCTCCTCCGCGAGCTGGCCGCGCTCGACGACGCCCACGCGCGCGAAGGCACGTCGCCCGACGTCCGGGCCGCGTACGAGGCGCGGCGCGGCGAACTCAAGGCGGCGCTTGCGCGCGCGCTTGCCGGGGCCGGCACCCCGGGGTAGGTTCGACGGACAACCGAACCACGCGCGTGCGGGATACGGAAGCCGGTGCAACGCCGGCGCGGCCCCGCCACTGTAACGGGCACCGTCTGCTCATGGAGCAGCGGTCCACACGCGCGCTCAGGCGGACCCGGAGGCTCAACCTCCCCGTCCGCAGCCACTGACCGCCGCGGCGGTCGGGAAGGCGAGCGCGCGGCCCGGAGCCAGGAGACGACCCGCGCGCGTGCCACCCTACGCACCCTCGGGGGAGGGGCGGTGGCGATGTCCCGGGCATTCCCGGCCGCGCGGCGCCGCTCGCGCGCGGCCGGCCCGTCGCCACCCGGCGCCGGCGCCCCGTCCATTGCGACCGTCCCGTTCCCGAACTGGACGGCCGTCTTGCGTTTCCTCCCCTGTTTGCGTGCGGTGCTGGTTGCCGGCGCGTGTGTCGCCGCCGCGTGCGGCCGCCCCGACGCGCGGGCGGCGGGCCGCCCATCGGGGCCGGCGGCGGTTTTGGGGGTCGACGACTTCGGCGACACGGTGCGCGCCGCCCCGCCGCCGGCGCGGATCGTCTCGCTCAACCCGACGACCACCGAGCTGCTGTTCGCGTTAGGCGCCGGCGGGCGGCTGGTGGGGCGCACGCACTGGGACGTGTACCCGGACGCCGCCCGCGCCGTCGCCGATCTGGGCGATGGGCTGCGGCCCAACGTCGAGGCCGTGCTCGCGGCCCGCCCGGCGTTGGTCATCCTGTACGCCAGCGCCGACAACCGCGCCGCCGCCGCCGCGTTCCGGCGGGCCGGCGTCCCCGTCGTCGCCCTCAAGATCGACCGCGTGGCGCAGTTCGCGGCCGCATCGCGCCTCCTCGGGCGGGTGGTAGGCGACAGCGCGGCCGGCGCCGTCACCGCCGACACGGTGCTCGCCACGATCGCCCGGGTGCGCGCGGCCACCGCTGGCCGGCCGCGTGTGCGGGCGCTCTGGCCGCTGTTCGACGACCCGCTGTACGTGATCGGCGGCGGCAGCTACCTGAGCGAACTCATGGACGCCGCGGGCGCCGACAACGTCTTCGGCGACCTGCCCCAGCCGTCGCCGCAGGTGGCGCGCGAGGAGGCGCTGCGGCGGAACGCGGACGTGGTGTTCAGCAGCCCGGCCGGCGCGCGGCGCATGGCGCGCGAGGCCGGCTGGGCGTCGCTCGCGGCCGTCCGCACCGGCCGCGTCTACGCGGTCGACTCGTCGCTCGTGCTGCGCCCCGGCGTCCGCCTGGGCGAGGCCGCCGTGATGCTGGCCGAGCGGCTCGGCGCCGCCGCCGGCCCGGTCCGTTAGGCCGGCGCGATGCCCCGGGGGTACTGGGCCGCCGGCCTGGCGCTGCTCGCGGTGGCGGTGGTCCTCGGCGTGGCCGGCGGAGCCGTTTCCCTATCCCCCGCCGCCGTCCTGGCCGCCCTCGCCGGCCGGGGCGACGCGCCGACGCTAGCCATCGTGCGCGACCTCCGGCTGCCGCGCGTCGCGCTCGCCGCCCTCGTCGGGGTGGCGCTCGGCGGGAGCGGCGCGGCGCTTCAGGGGGTGCTCCGCAACGCGTTCGCCGAGCCGTACCTCCTGGGCGTGAGCGGCGGGGCGGCCGTCGGGGCGGTGCTCGCCGTCGCGGCCGGGCTCACCGCGCCCGCGGTGTTGCCGCTGGCCGCGTTCGCCGGGGCGATCGGCGCGGCCGCGCTGGTGCTTGCGGTCGCGCGGGCGGCGGGCGGCGGCGCGGACGTCCGGCTGCTCGTCACCGCCGGCGTGGTGGTGGGCGCGTTCGCCAACGCGGGGGTGATGGTCGCCCTGGCCAACGCCCCCGCGGACCAGGTGCGCGGGGCGCTCTGGTGGATGATGGGGAGCGTGGCCGGCGCCGGGTGGCGCCAGGTGGCGTGGCTCGCCGGCTACGCGGCGCTCGCGCTGGGCGCGCTCGTGCTCTGGGCCCGCGACGTGGACGCGCTGGCGTTAGGCGAGGAGCCGGCCGCGGCGCTCGGCGTCGACGTGGAGCGGGCGGCGCGGCGGGTGTTCGTCGCGGCCTCGCTGCTCGCCGCGGCGAGCGTGGCGGCGGCCGGGCTCGTGGGGTTCGTCGGGCTGGTCGTCCCGCACCTCGCCCGCGCGGCGGGGGCGCGGTCGCACCGCGCGCTGGTGCCGGCCGCCGCGCTCGCGGGCGCCTCGCTCGTCGTGCTGGCCGACCTGGCCGCGCGGACGGCGCGCGCGCCGCTGGAGTTGCCGTTAGGCGCGGTCACTGCGCTCGTCGGCGTGCCGTTCTTCCTGGCCCGGCTGCGTGGGGCGCGCGGGTGACGGGCCGTGCTGCGTTCGGCACGCCCGGCGGCCTCGCGTTCGACGGCGTGCGCGTGCGGTACCCGCGTGCCGCGCGCTGCGCGCTGGACGGCGTCTCGGTCGCGGCGCCTGCGGGGCGCGTGACCGCCGTGGCCGGCCCGAACGGGAGCGGCAAGAGTTCGCTCGTCCGGGCGCTACTCGGCCGGGCCCCGCTGCTCGACGGGTGCATCACCGTCGGCACCGCCGGCGGGGCCGCGGCGGACGCCCGCGCCCTGGACCCGGCGGAGCGGGCGCGCCGCGTCGCCGTCGTCCCGCAGCGCGAGGAGCCCACGTTCCCGCTCCGTGTGGCCGACTACGTCGCGCTGGGCCGGCTGCCGCACGCGGGGCGGTGGGGCGGTCCGTCGCGCGCCGACCGCGCGGCGGTGCGCCTCGCGCTGGGCGAGGCCGGCGTCGCCGACTTCGCGGAGCGCATGACCGACGCCCTGTCGGGTGGCGAGTGGCAGCGCGTGCGGCTCGCCCGCGCCCTCGCCCAGGACGCCCCCGCCCTCGTCCTCGACGAGCCGACCACGTTCCTCGACGTGGCGCACGAGATGGCGGTGTTCGAGCTCGCCGCGCGGCAGGCCGCGTTAGGCCGCGCCGTCCTCCTCGTCAGCCACCAGCTCAACCTCGTCGCGCGGTTCGCCGACCACCTCGTGCTCCTGCACGCCGGGCGGGTGGCAGCGGCGGGGCCGCCGTCGGCGGTGATGGACGGCGCGACCCTGGAGCGCGTGTACGGGTGGCCGCTCGTCGTCACCCGCGACCCCGCCGTGGGCGCGCCCGCCCTCGTCCCCCTGCGGCGCACCGGCGCCGCCTCCTCTCGAAGCCTCCGTTGATGTCCGTTCACAACCGTCCCTTCGCGTCCGTCCTCGCGCTCGCCGCCCTCGGCATCCCGTGCGCGGCGGCCACGGCGCAGCGTCCCACCGCGCCGGTCGCCCGCGACACGGCCGCGCTGCCGAGCGTGGTGGTGACCGCCACGCGGCTCCCGCTCGCCCTGCCGGTGCAGCCGGTCGGCGTGACCGTGCTCGACGGCGCCGACCTGCGCGCGCGCGGGCTGGTCACCGTCGCCCAGGCGTTGCGCGAGGTGCCCGGCGCCGCCGTCGTCCAGAGCGGCTCGTTCGGCGGCGTCACGTCGCTCTTCGTGCGCGGGGGGGAGAGCCGCTTCACCAAGGTGCTGATCGACGGCGTCCCGGCCAACCAGCCGGGCGGCTCGTTCGACTTCGCCTTCCTCACGACCGACAACGTCGAGCGCATCGAGGTCGTGCGCGGGCCGGCGAGCGTGCTCTACGGGTCGGACGCGATGAGCGGCGTCGTGCAGATCTTCACCCGGCGCGGGGCGGGGCCCGCGCGCCCACGCGCCAGCGTCCGCGCCGGCACTTACGGCACCGTGGACGCCGACGCCGGCGTGCAGGGCGGCACGGCCCGGCTCGGCTATTCCCTCGACGCCGCGCAGCACGTCACCCGCGGCCTGTTCGGCGACAGCGTGGTGCCGCTCCCGAACGGGGCCGGCACCCGCACGCTCGACAACACCTTCCGCAACACCGTGCTGAGCGGCGCGCTGCGGGCGGCGCCCGACGCCGCCACCGACGTCACGCTCACGGCACGGTTCAACCGGGGTCGCTACCACTTCCCGACCAACGGCAACGGCGCCGTCGTCGCGCTCCAAAACGCCTCGCGCGACGACCAGCGCACGCTGGTCGGGCTCGACGCCGGCCGCCGGCTCGCGCGCCGCGTCGAGGGGCGCGTGCTCCTCACGGCGAACGAGCAGCGCCTCGCCGCGCGCGACCTGCCCACCGCGCCGTCCGACACGCTGCGCTTCTACGCCGAGGGGCGCGACGCGGTCTACCGCCGTGCCGCGGAGGCCCGGTTGAACGTGACGCTCGCCCCGGGCGCCGTGCTCACCGGCGGGGTGGAGCACATGGGGCAGGGGCAGAGTACGCGCGGCACGTCGTCGTCGCGCTTCGGGGTGACGCCGCAGCGGTTCACCGCCGAGCGGCGCAACACGGCCTACTACGGCCAGCTCCTCGGGCGCGCGGGGCGCGGCGCGGGCGGGGCGGCCACGTACACGCTGAGCGGCCGCGTCGACGACAACCAGCAGTTCGGGACGTTCGGCACCTATCGCGTCGGTGCCGGCTACGCGCTGCCGTTCGGCACGCGCGTCCGCGCGGCGGCGGGGACCGCGTTCAAGGAGCCGCGCTTCGACGAGGTCTTCACCACCACCTTCACCCGCGGCAACGCCACGCTGCGCCCCGAGCGCACGGGGAGCTGGGAGGCCGGGCTGGAGCACCAGGTCGCGAGTGGGCGCTTCGGCGCGTCGGCGACGTACTTCGACCAGCGCTTCCGCGACCTCATCCAGTTCCGCGGCATCGCGCGCAACGCGCCCGCGGCGGACTCCAGCAACTACGTCAACATCGGCGGCGCCACGGCGCGCGGCGTCGAGTTCGAGGCGCGCGCCCTCGGCCTCGGCCCGGTGGACGTGCGGGCCAGCTACGCCCGGCTGCGGACGCGCGTCACCGACCCCGGCGCCGGCGGCGCGACGTTCACGCGGGGCGCCGCGCTCATTCGCCGGCCCGCCACGCAGGGCGCGGCCACGGTCCAGACGCGCCTGCCTAACGGAGGGACGTTCGCCGTCACGGGCACCTACTTCGGCCGGCGGGCGGACGTCGACTTCAGCCGGTTCCCCTCGCCCCGCGTGCAGCTCGGCGGCTACGGACTCGCCGACCTCGCGGCCGACGTGCCCGTGTTCGCGGGCGCCGGCCGGCTGCCGGCCGCCGTGACGGCGCGCGTCGACAACCTGTTCGACCGCCAGTACCAGGCGGTGCAGGGGTACCTCGCGCCGGGGCGGGTGGTGCTCGTGGGGGTGCGGGTGGGGCGGTAACCCCGGGCGCGTGGGGGCGGGTCTCCGATCCGCCCCTACCTTTGCACCATGCCCCTCGTCGCGACCGAGGCCGTCGTGCTGCACGCGGCCCCCTACCTGGAGAGTTCGCGCATCCTGCGGCTCGCCACGCGCGACCACGGGGTGGTGTCGGTGCTCGGCAAGGGCGCGCGCAAGTCGCAGCGACGCTTCGGCACGGCGCTCGATCTGTACGCCGAAGGCGACGCGCAGTTCTACACCAAGCCGGGGCGCGACCTGCACACCCTCGGCGCCTTCGAGGTCACGCGCGCCCGCATCGCCTTGGGCGTCGACCTCGACCGCTTCGCCGCGGCGGCCATGGTCGCGGAGTTGGTGCTGCGGTTCGCGCGGGACGAGGCGGACCCGGGCTGGTATCCGGCGCTTACGGCCGCGCTTGACGGCCTCGCGGCGTCTCCCCCGGGACAGGGGCGTGAGGCGGGGCTGGCCGGTGCGTGGGGGCTCGTCGGCGCGCTCGGCTTCGCCCCGGCGCTCGACCACTGCGCGCACTGCGGCGCCGACCTCGCGGCCGACGACGCGGTGCGGTTCAGCCAGCCCGCCGGCGGCGCGCTCTGTGACCCGTGCGCGCGGCTCGCGGGGGCGTCGCGCGCACTTCCGTCGACCGCGCGGGCGTCGGTGCGGGCATGGCTCGCGCACGGCGAGCGTCGCGGAGGGGGCGACGCCGCGCGCCCCGCGCTGGACGACGCGACCGTGCGCGCGCACCAGCGGCTTCTGCGCGAGTTCCTCCGCGAGCACCTCGCCGACGGGCGTCCGCTGCGCGCGTTCGAGAGTTGGGAGGGCGGGCGCTACGCGTGATCGGGCCGCGCGCTGCCACCGGCCTGCCAGAGCGGCGGCGGCATCGGGTCTGCGGGCTCCATATCGGCACGGGCTCGGGGCACCGGCGTTGCCCTCCCAACCGCCGTCCCGCCCCGCGCGCCGCGGCGGCGCCATGACCTCCCATCCGTTCCGCAGATGATCAACGCCGACCGGCTGACCGTGAAGTCCGGCGAAGCGCTCAACGAGGCCGTCACGCTCGCGCGCCGCGCCGGCAACCCGCTCGTGTACGACCTGCACCTGCTGCTCGCCCTGCTCGCGCAGGACGAAGGGATCGTCACGCCCATCCTCCAGAAACTCGGCGTCAACGCCGCCGAGTTCCGGCAGAAGGCCGAGCGCGAGGCCGAGCGCTACCCCAAGCAGAGCGACGCCCAGCCGACCGTCAGCCGGGAGCTGAGCCAGGTCACCGACAAGGCCGACGAGGAGGCGCGCACGCTCGGCGACGAGTACGTGAGCACCGAGCACCTGCTGCTCGCGCTCGCCGGCACCAAGAACACCGAGAGCTTCGCGCTGCTGCGCGGCGCCGGCGCGGGGCGCGACGCCGTGCTCGAAGCGCTGCGCCAGGTGCGCGGCACGCACAAGGTCACCGACCAGAACCCCGAGGAGAAGTACCAGGCGCTGCAGCGCTACTCGACGGACCTGACGGAGCGCGCGCGCCGGGGCAAGCTCGACCCGGTGATCGGGCGCGACGAGGAGATCCGGCGCGTGGTGCAGGTGCTGTCGCGCCGCACGAAGAACAACCCGGTACTGATCGGCGAGCCGGGCGTCGGTAAGACGGCCATCGTCGAGGGGTTGGCGCAGCGCATGGTGAACGGCGACGTGCCGGAGTCGCTGCGCGACAAGACGCTCGTGTCGCTCGACATCGGCGCGATGCTCGCGGGCGCCAAGTACCGCGGCGAGTTCGAAGAGCGGCTCAAGGCGGTGCTCAAGGAGCTGACCGACGCCGAGGGCAAGTTCGTGGTGTTCATCGACGAGCTGCACACGATCGTCGGGGCCGGCAAGACCGAGGGGTCGCCGGACGCGGGGAACATGCTCAAGCCGGCGCTCGCGCGCGGCGAGCTGCGCGTGGTGGGCGCGACGACGCTCGACGAGTACCGCAAGTACATCGAGAAGGACGCGGCGTTGGAGCGTCGGTTCCAGCCCGTGTACGTGGGTGAGCCGACCGTCGAGAGCACGATCGCCATCCTGCGCGGGCTCAAGGAGCGCTACGAGGCGCACCACGGGGTGCGCATCACCGACGGCGCGGTGGTGGCCGCCGCGACGCTGTCGCACCGCTACATCGGCGACCGGTTCCTCCCCGACAAGGCCATCGACCTGCTCGACGAGGCCAGCTCGCGCCTGCGCATCGAGATCGACTCGATGCCGCAGGAGATCGACGAGGTGGAGCGGCGGATCGTGCAGCTTCAGATCGAGCAGGCCGCGCTCAAGAAGGAGACCGACCCGGCCAGCCGGGAGCGGCTGCACGCGCTGGAGAAGGAGCTGGCCGAGCTGCGGGAGAAGTCGTCGTCGATGAAGGCGCAGTGGCAGCAGGAGAAGGAGACGTTAGGCGCCGTCGGCACCGTCAAGCAGGAGATCGACCGCGCGCGGGTGGAGGCGGAGCAGGCGACGCGCGCGGGCGACCTCGCGAAGGCGGCGGAGCTGACCTACGGCCGCATCCCGGAGCTGGAGCGCCAGATGCGGGACGCCGAGCAGAAGCTCGCGTCCAACAACGGGCGCCCGCAGTTCCTCAAGGAGGTCGTGGGCGCGGACGACATCGCGGAGGTGGTGGCGCGGTGGACCGGCATCCCGGTCACCCGCATGCTGGAGAGCGAGCGCACGCGCCTGACCAAGCTCGACGAGGAGCTGGGCAAGCGCGTGGTCGGCCAGCGCGAGGCGGTCGAGGCGGTGGCCAACGCGGTGCGCCGGAGCCGCGCGGGGCTGCAGGACCCCAACCGGCCCATCGGCTCGTTCATCTTCCTCGGCCCCACGGGCGTGGGGAAGACGGAGACGGCGCGCGCGCTCGCCGAGTTCCTGTTCGACGACGAGCAGG
>ERZ1066119.1581-NODE-1581-length-11514-cov-9.814207_pt1 | contig 11514 bp, 9 predicted proteins | sample MGYA00382766_ERZ1066119 | MGnify/ENA primary metagenome ERZ1066119 (study PRJEB33369, sample SAMEA5778349) | biofilm metagenome | biome: Industrial cooling water; feature: Water cooling tower basin; material: Biofilm | place: United Arab Emirates | collected...
TCAGGCGTCACGTGACGAGGCTAGCAAAGGCGCGCGCGCGAAAGGCTGGTGGGCTCTCCCGACTAAGGTCGTTTGAAGGTCCGCGCGGAGGCGCAGAAAGCGCAAAGGTGCCGCGCCTGGCCGCACCGGCGGCATTCATCTCCTTGGTTCCCCGCTAGCGCGCCGCCTCACGCACCCCTTGCTCTGCGCCTCCGCGCCTCTGCGCGAACAAATCACCTGTTCCGCTCTTGTTCTCTAGGAACAAACCATATACATCGCGTTCCACGCGTTGCCCCGGCCACGCACCTGTTCTAGCGATGGAGCCCCTCATGGCCGCCAATCTGAAAGTGATCGACACCGGCATGGCAACCGCAACCGCGAACTCCGACCGGCAAAAGGCGCTGGACGCCGCCTTGGCGCAGATCGACCGCGCCTTCGGCAAGGGCTCGGCGATGAAGCTGGGTCAGAAGGAGACGATGCAGGTCGAGGCGATCTCGACCGGTTCGCTCGGGCTCGACATCGCATTGGGCGTCGGCGGCCTGCCGCGTGGCCGCGTGATCGAGGTCTACGGCCCCGAATCGTCGGGCAAGACCACGCTCGCGCTGCACGTCATCGCCGAGGCGCAGAAGAACGGCGGCACCGCTGCGTTCGTGGACGCCGAGCACGCGCTCGACCCGGTCTACGCCAAGAAGCTGGGCGTCAACATCGACGAGCTGATCGTGTCGCAGCCCGATACGGGCGAGCAGGCGTTGGAGATCACCGACACGCTGGTGCGCTCCAACGCGATCGACGTGCTGGTCGTGGACTCGGTCGCAGCACTCGTTCCGCGGGCGGAGATCGAGGGCGAGATGGGCGACAGCCATGTCGGCCTGCAGGCGCGCCTCATGTCCCAGTCGCTGCGCAAGCTGACCGGCTCGATCAGCCGCTCGCGCTGCATGGTCATCTTCATCAACCAGCTGCGCATGAAGATCGGCGTCATGTACGGCAATCCGGAGACGACGACGGGCGGCAACGCGCTGAAGTTCTACGCCTCCGTCCGCCTCGACATCCGCCGCACCGGCCAGATCAAGGACCGCGACGACATCACGGGCAACACCACGCGCGTGAAGGTGGTCAAGAACAAGGTCGCGCCGCCGTTCAAGCAGGTCGAGTTCGACATCATGTATGGCGAGGGCATCTCCAAGATCGGCGAGATCCTCGACCTGGGCGTCAAGGCCGGGCTGGTAGAGAAGTCGGGCGCCTGGTTCTCCTACGACTCGATCCGGATCGGGCAGGGCCGGGAGAATGCGAAGACCTATCTGCGCGAGAACCCCGATGTCGCGGCCCGCCTGGAAAAGGCGATCCGCGCCCGCACCGAGCAGGTGGCGGAGGAGATGATGACCGGCCCCGACGCCGAGGACGATCTCTGATCCGACCGGCGCCCGGAGCGGCCCGGGGGAAGGCCCGCCAGCAATGGCGGGCCTTTTGCGTTCGGCGACCTAGTCGTGAGGCCATGGCCGGTGCGAACATTGGGAACGTTCGGAGCAGGGCTATGGCGGCGTGACGACCGTCGCCGACTGGTCCGGCCGGTTGGGGGAGGTCTGGGCGGAGGAATGGCCTCGGACCGAGCGCGCCCTCTCCGGCCTCGCGCCCGCGCTGGAGCGCGCGATCCTTGCGGTCGCGCCCGAGCGCGGTCGCTTCCTCGACATCGGTTGCGGAGTCGGCTCGACCGGGCTCGCCATCGCCCGGGCGCGCCCGAAAGCCCATGTCACTGGCGTCGATCTCGCCACCGACCTGGTGGCGATCGCCCGCCGGCGCTCGGCCGGTATCCCGAACGCCATGTTCGCCGCAGCCGACGTTCTGGAGCTGTTAGGCCGCTCCCACGCCTGTCATCCCGGCCTAGAGCCGGGATCCCGCTTCGTTTCGGACGGCCAGCATAGCGGGATTCCGGGTCGAGCCCGGGGTGACGATCAGAAGAAGCCCGAGTTCGACCTGTTCTTCTCCCGCCACGGCGTCATGTTCTTCGCCGACCCGGTCGCCGCCTTTCGCGCGTTCCAGTCCGCCGCGACGCCCGGCGCGCCCCTGGTCTTCACCTGCTTCGCTGCAGCCGCCGACAACCCTTGGGCGACGCTGGTCACCGAACCGCCGGCCCCCGCGGCCGGCTATGCCCCCGGCCCGTTCGCCTTCGCCGACGCAGAAGTCACACGCGCTATCCTGGAAGCCGCCGGCTGGACCATCGCCGTCGAGCGGGTCGAGTTCACCTACCGCGCAGGCGAGGGTGACGATCCGGTCGCCGACGCGCTCGCTTTCCTGACCCGCATCGGACCGGCTGCGTCTGCCATGCGCGACGCAGCACCCCAGGAGCGGGAGGCGCTCAGGGCACGACTTACAGAGCAATTGGAGCGGCGCCGCCGGGGCAGCGCGATCGACTTCCCCGCCGTCGCCTGGCTCTGGACCGCGCGGGCGTGACTACGGGCTATCGGTGGCGGTGGCTCGTCTGCGCGCCTCGCGTCGTGACGAGATCAACGATCGCGAGCACGACCGGTACGCCGAGCAGCCATACCCAAAGCCAAGGTTCGTGTTCCATCGTTCCTGTCCCTTGCTGACCTTGGAACAATCCGTCAGCGTCATGCCCGTTCCCCTCAGCCGTTCCGGGCTTGACCCACGTTAGGAAGAACTCGTCGATGCCCATCATCGTCCATCATCTGGAGAACTCCCGCTCGCAGCGAGTGCTGTGGATGCTCGAGGAGCTCGGGCTGCCGTACGAGATCAGGCGGTACGAGCGGAACAAGAAGACCATGCTGGCCCCGCCCGAGCTGAAGGCGGTGCACCCGCTCGGCAAATCGCCCGTGATCGAAGACTTGGACGGGCAGGGCGGCCGCGTGATCGCGGAGACGGGCGCGATCGTCGAGTATCTGGTCGAACGTGCCGACGGCCGGCTCGGTCCGCCGCCGCACCGCGACGCGGCGCTGCGCTACCGCTTCTGGCTCCACTATGCCGAGGGCTCGCTAATGCCGCCGCTGCTGGTCAAGCTGGTGCTCACCCGCATCCCGATCTTCGGGAAGGCCGCGCAAAAGCGGATCCAGCCGATGATCGACACCCATCTCGACTTCGTGGAAGCCGAGCTCGCCCAGCGTCCTTGGTTTGCCGGCGACCAGCTGACCGCCGCCGATGTCATGATGAGCTTCCCGCTCGAAGCGGCCCGCAACCGCGCCGGTCTCGGCCCGGATCGTCCGGCGACGCTGGCGTGGCTGGACAAGGTCCATGCCCGCCCCGCCTACCGGACGGCGCTCGCAAAGGGTGGTCCCTACGCCTACGCCTGAGGGCGGGGCGTCTCGCCGAAGTCGTGGAAGCTGTCCGGCTGCGGCTGGGGCATGTGGCCCGAGGGCGCGGGTGGCGTCTCGATCTCGGCGGGCTCCGGCCGGTCGAGCTGGCCCTCCCACCGCGCCACCACCGCGGTCGCGACCGCATTGCCGACGACGTTCGTCCCAGTCCGGCCCATGTCGAGGAACTGGTCGACCGCCAGGATCAGCACCAGCCCGGCCTCCGGCAGCCCGAACTGCGCCATCGTGCCCGCGATCACGACGAGCGACGCGCGCGGCACTGCCGCCATGCCTTTGGACGTCAGCATGAGCGTCAGGAGCATCGTCACCTGCTGCCCGAAGCTCAGGTCGATGCCGGCCAGCTGCGCGATGAAGATGGACGCGAACGTCATGTACATCATCGAGCCGTCGAGGTTGAACGAATAGCCGAGCGGCAGCACGAAGCTGGCGATCCGCGGCGGCACGCCGAACCGGTCCAGCGCCTCCAGCGTGCGCGGATAGGCGGCCTCGGACGAGGCGGTCGAGAAGGCGAGCAGAATGGGGTCGCGGATGTAGCGGAACAGCGTCCCGATCCGCGGGCCGATGACGAAGAACCCGGCGACGAGCAGCACCACCCACAGGATGCCGAGGCCCAGGTAGAAGCTGCCGATGAACTTGCCGAAGGTGACGAGCACCCCCAGCCCGTTGGTCGCCACCGCCTTCGCCATGGCCGCGAACACCGCGAGCGGCGACACGCGCATGACGTAATTGGTCACGACCAGCATTACCTCGACGAGCGAATCGACGCCGCGCACGATGGGCGCGGCCTTCTCGCCGACCGCGGTCAGCGCGACGCCGAAGAAGCAGGAGAAGATCACGATCTGCAGCATGGTCGTGTTCGCCATCGCCTCGAAGATCGAGCGCGGGACCATCTCCGTGATGGTCGTGAACATGTCGACATGCTTCGTGTCGATCCCCGAGCTCCCGACGGCGGTCGCAAGGTCGAGGCCCGAGTTCACGCCGGGCTGCAGCACGTTCACCAGGATCATGCCGAGCGTCAGCGACACGATGGTGGCGCCGATGAACCAGGCCATCGTCTTCGCGCCCACCCGGCCCAGCGACGCGGTGTCGCCCATATGGACGATGCCGGCGACCAGCGTCGCGAACACCAGCGGTGCGACGATCATCTTGATCAGTCGCAGGAAGATGTCGGTGATCATCTTGAACCACTTGTTCGCGTCCGCGACCGCCTCCGGCGTCATGGCGGCGTGCATGATCGCGCCCACGACGATGCCCAGCACCAGCCCGATCATGATGTAGAGGGTCAGCCGCTTGGCCATGCACGAACTCCGACGAACAGTGACCGGCATGCCAAGGGGATTGCGGGCGCGCGGTCAAGCGCCCTAACGCCTGCGGAATGAACCGCCGCCAGCTCCTCGCCGCCATGGGAGCGCTGCCGCTGGCGCTCGACCCCGGCCTGCTCCGCGCCGCCGAGCCCGACCTTTCGGACCTGCATCCGCTCCCTTCGCCCCCGCCGATCGGGCCGGCGGAGTATCGGCGGCGGCTGGCGACCGCGCAGGCGCTGATGCGGCGGCACGCGATCGCCGCCGTCCTGATCGAGTCCGGCACCTCGCTCGCCTATTTCACCGGCGTGCGTTGGGGGCGCAGCGAGCGGCCGACGGTCGCGCTGCTGCCCGTGGAGGGCGAGCCCTGCATCGTCACCCCTTTCTTCGAGGAACCCTCCATCCGCGAGTCGCTGGCGATCCCGGCGGAGGTGCGCGTCTGGCAGGAGGATCAGAGCCCGTTCGCGGTCATGGCGGGCTTCCTGAAGGACCGCCGGATCGCGCAGGGTCCGATCGCCGCCGAGGAGACGGTGCGCTTCTTCATCCACGACGGTCTCGCCCGCGCACTCGGCGTGCCGATGCTCTCCGCCAACCCGGTCGTGCGCGCCTGCCGCATGTTCAAGTCGGACGCCGAGATCGCGCTCATGCGGGCCGCTGCCGACGTGACCGTCGCGGACTATCGTTGGACCCACCCCCGCGTCGAAGCCGGCATGACGGGCCGCGACATCGCGCTGCTGATGAACGCCGCCACCACGCGGCTGGGCGGCGCGCCCGAGTTCGCATTGGTGCTGGTCGGCGAGGCGTCGGCTTATCCGCACGGATCGAAGCAGGTCCACCGGGTCGGACCCGGACAGGTGGTGCTGATGGATTGCGGCTGCACGGTCGGGGGCTATCAATCGGACATCTCGCGCACCTGGGTGCATGGCGCAGCCACTGTCGAGCAGCGCCGCGTATGGGAGCACATGCGCGAGGGGCAGCAGATCGCCTTCGCCGCCGCGCGACCGGGTACCCCGGCGGGTGCGGTCGACGACGCGGTGCGGCGCTTCTACGCCGGGCTGGGCTACGGGCCCGACTACCGGCTGCCAGGACTGTCGCACCGCACCGGTCACGGCATCGGCATGGACGGGCACGAGCCGGTGAACCTGGTCCGCGGCGAGCGCACGCCGCTCGCGCCAGGCATGTGCTTCTCCGACGAACCCGGCCTCTACCTCCCCGGCAAGTTCGGCGTGCGGCTGGAGGACTGTTTCCACATGACCGACGCCGGCCCGCGCTGGTTCAGCGAGCCGCCCGCGTCGCTCGACCGACCCGTCTAGCTTGAGGGCCGCACGCGTCTCCCCTAAGCCGCGGGCATGACCTCCACGAACGACATCCGCCGCGGCTTTCTCGACTACTTCGGCGCGAACGGGCACCAGATCGTGCCGTCCGCGCCGCTGGTGCCGCAGAACGATCCGACGCTGATGTTCGTGAACGCGGGCATGGTGCCGTTCAAGAACGTGTTCACCGGGCTGGAGACGCGCCCCTATGTGACCGCGACGTCCTCGCAGAAGTGCGTGCGCGCGGGTGGCAAGCACAACGATCTCGACAATGTCGGCTACACCGCACGGCATCACACCTTCTTCGAGATGCTCGGCAATTTCTCGTTCGGCGATTATTTCAAGGAGCAGGCCATCCTGCACGCCTGGACGCTGCTGACGCGCGACTGGGGCCTGCCGGCGGACAGGCTCACCGCGACGGTCTACCACACCGACGATGAGGCGTTCGGGCTGTGGACGCGGTTCCTGCCCGAGAGCCGGATCATCCGCATTCCGACCAAGGACAACTTCTGGGCGATGGGCGATAGCGGCCCCTGCGGCCCGTGCTCGGAGATCTTCTACGACCATGGCGAACACATTCCCGGCGGACCGCCGGGGTCTGCCGAGGAGGACGGCGACCGCTTCGTCGAGATCTGGAACCTCGTCTTCATGCAATATGAGCAGCAGGCGAACGAGATCGTCGCCGAGCTGCCCAAGAAGTCGATCGACACCGGCATGGGGCTGGAGCGCGTCGCGGCGGTGCTTCAGGGCGTCCACGACAACTACGACACCGACACGTTCAAGGCGCTGATCGCCGCCTCCTCCGAGCTGACGCACACGCGCAGCGACGGGGAGCACAAGGCGTCGCACCGTGTCATCGCGGACCACCTCCGTTCGGCCGGCTTCCTGGTCGCCGACGGCGTGCTGCCGGCGAACGAGGGCAGGGGCTACGTCCTCCGCCGGATCATGCGCCGCGCGATGCGCCACGCGCATCTGCTTGGCGCGAGGGATCCGCTGATGCACCGGCTGGTGCCCGCGCTGGTCGCCGAGATGGGTGCGGCCTATCCGGAGCTCGTCCGCGCCCAGCCGTTGGTCGAGGCGACACTGCGCCAGGAAGAGACCCGCTTCCGCCAAACGCTCGACCGCGGTCTCAAGCTGCTCGACGAGGCGACGGCGGGGCTGGGAGAGGGCGGCACGCTGCCGGGCGAGACGGCGTTCAAGCTCTACGACACCTATGGCTTCCCGTACGATCTGACCGAGGATGCGCTGCGCGCTCAGGGGCTCCAGGTCGATCGCGGCGGCTTCGACGCCGCCATGGCCGAGCAGAAGCGTGCCGCGCGCGCCGCCTGGAAGGGCTCGGGCGCGAAGGCGTCGGACGAGCTGTGGTTCGACCTCGCCGAGGAGTTCGGGGCGACCGAGTTCACCGGCTATGCGGCCGAGGAGGGCGAGGGGGTGGTGCTCGCGATCCTGAAGGAGGGCGCGCGTGTCGAGCGCGCGCGCCCGGGCGAGCGGGTCGAGCTGGTGGTCAACCAGACGCCCTTCTATGCGGAGAGCGGCGGCCAGGTCGGCGATGCGGGCTCCGCGACCAGCGAAAAGGGCCTGCGCGGCGCGATCACCGACACGCAGAAGCATCTCGGCCGGCTCTGGGCGCACTTGCTGACCGTCGAAGCGGGCGAGGTGACGGTCGGCGATGCCGTCCACCTGACCGTCGACCACGCCCGGCGCGGCGCGATCCGCGCCAACCACTCGGCGACGCACCTGCTCCATGCGGCCTTGCGCGAACGGCTGGGCACGCATGTCGCGCAGAAAGGCTCGCTGGTTTCGCCCGAGCGGCTGCGCTTCGACGTCTCGCACCCGACCGCGATGACACCCGCCGAGCTCGCCCAGGTCGAGGCGGACGTGAACGCGCAGGTCCGGGCCAACACCCCCGTCACCACCCGGCTCATGACCCCCGACGACGCGATCGCGGAGGGCGCGATGGCGCTGTTCGGCGAGAAGTACGGCGACGAGGTCCGGGTCGTCTCGATGGGGACGGACAATGGCCGCTACTCGGTCGAGCTGTGCGGCGGCACCCATGTGGCCGCGCTCGGCGACATCGGCCTGTTCAAGGTTGTGGGCGAGGGCGCGGTCAGCTCCGGCGTCCGCCGCGTCGAGGCGCTGACCGGGGAGGCGGCGCGCGCCTATCTCTCCGCGCGTGACGAGAGGCTGCGCGAAGCCGCGGCGGCGCTGCGCTCCACCCCCGACGAGGTGCCCGCCCGGGTCGTGTCGCTGCTGGAGGAACGTCGTCGGCTGGAGCGCGAACTCGCCGACGCCAAGCGCGCGCTGGCCATGGGCGGCGGGATGGGCCAGGCTGCCGGCCCCGAGCAGGTGGGCGGGGTCGCGTTCGTCGGTCAGGTGCTCGACGGCTTCGAGGCCAAGGGCCTGCGCGGCGCCGTTGATGAGGCCAAGCAGCGGCTCGGATCGGGCGTGGCGGTGCTGGTCGCCGTCAACGACGGCCGCGCCTCGGTCGCGGTCGGCGTGACCGACGACCTGACCGGCAGCCACAACGCCGTCGAGCTGCTGCGGCGCGCGGTCGCGGCGCTCGGCGGACAGGGCGGCGGCGGAAGGCCCGACATGGCGCAGGGCGGTGGGCCGGACGGGACCAAGGCGGCGGAGGCCGTGGCGGCGGTGCGCGAGGCGCTGGCGAGCATGACGGCGGCGGCGTGAGCCGGTGTTAAGCTTGTTCGGTGCAGACCGGGTAACCGGCTGCAGCTTAGGAGGGCGGCATGCTCCTCGCCCTCCTCGCCGCAACCCAGGCCGCGCCTGCTCCTCCGGTGCGCGTCGCGCCGCCGGCGCCGGTCGTTCGCACCACCAGGATCCCGCCACCCGTCTATGTTCATGACCTCAACGGACCCGCGGCGCGCTTTACCGTCGAGGCGGAGGTCCGCGGTGGCGACGCCGTGCTCTGGTCCGGTCCGCTGCGCGTCGGCGGGAGCTATAACCAGACCAGCGTCCGCCGCGAACAGAGCGAGCCGGGCGACACCGAATGTGGGTCCGGTCGCGGCGTGGCGCCGATCAGCACGTCGTTCAGCCTGACGCTGAACGCGCGCGGCGAGCAGGACCAAGTCCTCGTCAACGTCCGCTGGTCACGCCCGGGCGATCGACCCTGCGCGCCGGGGCCGAACAGCCGCACGGTGGAGCTGGCGGGCACGGTGGACCTGCCGCCCGGCGGGACGGCCACGCTGACGGGCGACGGCGGTCTGGTCGTGCGTCTCCGCCGCCGCTAGGAGCCGATCAGCCCCTCGTTGCGCCCGCGCACGCGCTGGATGCGCGGCTCGCGATCCAGCGCCGCGCTCTCCCGGATGATCTGCCGCAGCTGATCGCGCTTTTCGTGGATCGAGGCGATCACCGGCCCCATGGCGACGCCGAGGTCGACGAGGACCGCCTCTGACAGCTGGAGCGAGCTCTCCAGCGTCTCCGGCACGGCATCGGTCACGCCGGCCCGGTAGAGCTCGGCTGCGTGTGCGGCGTCGCGCGCGCGGGCGATGATGGTGAGCAGGGGTGCGGCCTCGCGCACCTTGCGGGCGATCCGGACCGACAGGACGGGATCGTTCATGGTCAACACCAGCGCGTCGGCGCGGTCGAGGCCGAGGCGCTCCACCAGCTCGGCGCGCGCGACGTCGCCGAAGATGACCGGCAGGCGTTCGCGCCGGGCCGCCGTGACCCCGTCGACGTCGGAGTCGATCGCGATCCAGGGCCGGCCGTGCGCCGCCAGCATGTCGGCCACCATCCGCCCGACCCGCCCGAATCCGATGAGCACCGTGCCGGGCCCCGCCTCGCCCACGCCGATGTCGGCGGGGGTGGCGCCGAGATCGACGCGGCGTCCCGCCGCCTGGCCGACGCGGGCCAGCACCGGCGTGAGCGTCAGGCCGAGCGCGGTCACCGCCTGCCAGAGGGCCGCCTGCTCAGCCGAGATCAGCGCCCCCGCGGCCGCCACGCCCAGCACGACGAGCGACAGCTCGCCCGGACTGCCCATCAGCAGCGCGCCTTCGGTCGCGACGCTCCACCGCGCGCCGCCCCACCGCAGCAGCCCGGCCATGACCACCGCCTTGACCGCCACCACCCCGACCAGCGCAGCGATCAGCAGCGGCCACTGCGCCGCCAGGAGCGCGGGATCGAGCTTCATCCCCATCGTGATCAGGAACACCCCGAGGGCAAGCCCCTGGAAGGGCTGCACGATCGCCTCCACCTGATCGTGATAGGCGGTCTCCGCGATCAGCAGGCCGGCGAGCAGCGCGCCGACGATGGGCGACAGCCCCGCCGCGGCGGTGCCCAGGCTGGCGGCGATGGCGACCAGCAGCGAGGCGGCCAGGAACAGCTCGGGGCTCTTCGTCCGCGCGGCCTGCGCGAACAGGGGCGGCAGCAGCAGGCGTCCGCCGACATACATGGCCGCGACCGTCGCCGCGCCGACCAGCAGGGTCGTCGTGACCGGCCCCCAGCCGGTCGCCGCGCCCGGCGTCATCGCGCCCAGCGCGAACACGATCGGCACGAGCGCCAGGTCCTGGAACAGGAGCACCGCGAAACAGGCGCGGCCGAGCGGGCTGTCCGTCCCGGTCAGCGGCAGCACGAGTGCGGTGGACGACATGGCGAGCGCCAGGCCCAGCGCCGCCGCCGCCTGCCAGGTCGCGCCGAGCAGCGACAGCCCGCCGCCGATCACCGCCGCCACGATCAGCAGCTCCGCCGTTCCGATCCCGAACACCTGCCGGCGCATCGCCCAGAGCCGGCGGAAGGACAGGTGCAGCCCGATCGTGAAGAGCAGCAGGATGATCCCGACCTCCGCGATCGGCTCCATTGCGGCGGGGTTGGAGATGGTGACGTAGTAGAGCCAGGGAAACTGGCTCACCCAGGCGCCGAGCCCGGCGGGGCCGACCAGCAGGCCGACCAGGATGAAGCCGATCACGGGGCTGATCCGGGCACGGGCGAAGGTCGGGATGACCAGCCCCGCCGCGCCGAGCACGACGAGCGAGTCGCTGATACCCTGATTGCCGAGGTCCACCGCCATGAGGGCGGTGGCTAGCGGTCGGCCGCGGTCAAGTCACGGCCGGATGAGGGGGAGGGCCGCGGACCCGTGCCGCCCGCGGCCCATCCCGGGCGTCAGCGCCGCTGGTTGGGCTTGGCCGCAGCGGGCTGCGCCGCCTGGGCCTGTGCCACCGCGGCGTCGAGCTGAGCGGCGGTCAGCCCGATCACCGGGCCCTTCAATCCCGGCCCGACGCCGGCCGCGGGCAGCCGCACCTCGCCCTTGTCCGTCGCAAGCGTGACGTATTCGCCGTCCATCGCCTTGATCGTACCGACGGGCGTTCCCGCCGCGCCGTACACGGTTGCGCCGACGCTCGGCGGGATGGGTGTAGGCGCCGCCGCAGGGTCGACGGACGGAGCGGCGGGCGCTGCCGGTCTCGCGGGGGCGGCGGGCGCCGCCGGGGTCGTCCCTGGTGCGGGCGTGGTGGTCTGCGCGAGCGCGGGGGCGGCGAGCGCCAGCGCCCCCGACGTCAGAAAGAAAGCGAACCGCATACAATCACTCCTTGTTGGTTCAATGACTTGAACCCGGAGCGCGCGGATGCGGTCCCTTCGTCAGCGCGGCCC
>ERZ1066119.1582-NODE-1582-length-11498-cov-14.828279_pt1 | contig 11498 bp, 9 predicted proteins | sample MGYA00382766_ERZ1066119 | MGnify/ENA primary metagenome ERZ1066119 (study PRJEB33369, sample SAMEA5778349) | biofilm metagenome | biome: Industrial cooling water; feature: Water cooling tower basin; material: Biofilm | place: United Arab Emirates | collected...
ATGCCCTGCGTGTTTCCGATCCTCAGCTTGAAGGCACTGGCATTGGCGCGAGCCGGCGGTGAGGAGCGGCAGGCGCGGCGCGATGCGCTCGCCTACACCGCCGGCGTCATCATCGCGTGCCTCGCGCTGGGCGCGCTGTTGCTGGTGTTGCGCGCGGGGGGCGAGCAAGTGGGATGGGCCTTTCAGCTACAGGAGCCGGGCGTCGTCGCCGCATTGCTCGTGCTGGCGCTTGCCTTGACGGCGAACTTCCTGGGTCTGTTCGAGATCCCCGGCCTTGCGGTCGCGGGCAGGGGCGGCGGGAGCAGCTCCTTCGCGACCGGCCTTCTGGCCGCGTTCGTGGCCACCCCTTGCACCGGGCCGTTCATGGCAGCAGCGCTTGGCGCTGCACTGCTGCTCCCGGCGGCGCAGGCCATGCTGCTGTTCGCGGCCCTGGGCTTCGGGCTGGCGCTGCCATTCCTCCTGCTTGGCTTCGTCCCTGCCCTGCGCCGCAAGCTGCCGCGGCCCGGTCCTTGGATGAAGACATTCCAACGCTGGATGGCACTGCCGATGGGGCTGACCGCCCTGGCTCTGGTCTGGCTCGCCTGGAGGCTCGGCGGGCCGAGTTTCGTCGCCGGGTCCCTGGTGGTAGCCCTGCTGCTGATCGGCGCCCTGCACCTTGTATGGAATGCGCCACGGGAGCGGCGAGGCTTAGGTGTGGCGGGGCTAGGGCTTGCAGCGGTGCTAGCCGTAGTCGCCCTGCCGCGCCTCTACGCTGAAAGCTCGCTCGCCGCGGAAGCGGGGTTGCTCGATGCCAAGCCTTTCAGCGAGGCCACGCTGGCAGAGGCTCAAGCCTCGGGTCAGCCGGTCTTCGTCTGGTTCACCGCCGATTGGTGCCTGACCTGCAAGGTCAACGAGAGCGCTGCCATTGAGCGCGTGGCCACACGCGATGCCTTTCGCGAAGCGGGCGTGGTTGCGTTGCGCGGCGACTGGACCCGCCGCGACGAAGCGATCACGCGCTTCCTTACCGCGCAGGGGGCGGCGGGGGTGCCGCTGTATTTGTGGTATCCGGCTGGGTCGGTTCAGGCGGAACAACTACCGCAGGTGCTGACGCCGGGGATGCTGGTGGAGCTAGCGAACGGCACTGGTCGATCAGCCCGCCTGGCATCTGGCTCGGATTAAGGATCAAGCTGCCCGCGCCGGGCACTGTCGCTTCCACTTGCCGGGCGCCTGTCAGGCCTTCGAAGTTCGGGCTCGTCGCCGGTTCCCTGCCCCGCCACAGCCAGCGGTTCCCCTCCCGCGCGGCGTCGATCTTCAGACGCGCGACATAGCCGTTCCCGATCAGCGCCAAGATCGCCTTGGCGCGCGGATCGGCGGCCGCAAAGCGAGTATATTCCACTACAGGTTCGCGAGCGCCCTGCACACATTCCAGCGCAAAGAGGACTGGCTCACCTGGCTTGCCATAGAGCAGACGCAGCGGATTGGCGGGGCTCGGAACCCAGACCGCGCCTGTGGTGTCGGGCGTGACGATTGGCGGCGAGGGCGCCTCGCGGCCGCTGACTCCCACGCGCGCCACATAGTCGTCCGCCGCCGGCGGATTGCAGGCGGCAAGCATTGTCACCGCTGCTAAGGCTGCGCTGCACCTCGTTCGCTTTTGCTGCACACTTGCCCGCCCGTCGGCAGAAGCGGATCGCGACCCGATACGGTCCCCTAACCATCGAGCGTCGGGCAAGAAGCGAGAGAGCCGCGCGGCCCCCGGCGGCATTGATTGTGCGAACATGGCGTCGCCCTATGACGGCCCTCGCGTGGTCGCAAACTCATTCCGCGCAGTAATTCGAGGACTATCAGTTCGCTGGACGATGGCCTCGTCAAGCAGCCCGCTAGCCATCCCTCAGGGCTTGCCGCCCATCCGCTTGTATCGTGTCTTGCCGAAGCGCGTCTTGCGTGTGCCGGGTTTGCCTTCGTTGCTGCGGCCCACCGTGGGCGCTTTCTTTTCCAGATCGGGCAGCCCAAGCTCGTCGTTCTCAAGCCGCCGGATTTCATCCCGCAACCGGCCCGCTTCCTCGAATTCGAGATTGGCGGCGGCGTTGCGCATCCGCTTCTCGAGGTCCGCGATGTAGCCGCGCAAATTGTGGCCGACGAGATTGTTGCGCTCGTCGTCGCCGGTGCCAATGAGGACCGCATCCTGGCTGGCGGTGTGGGCGACGATGTCGGCGATGGCGCGCTTGATCGTCTGCGGGGTGATGCCGTGCGCCTCGTTGTATTCGCGCTGCTTCTCGCGCCGACGCTCGGTTTCCGCCATCGCGCGTTCCATGCTGCCGGTGATGCGGTCGGCGTAGAGGATGACGCGGCCCTCCACATTGCGCGCGGCGCGGCCGATGGTCTGGATCAGCGACGTTTCCGAACGGAGGAAGCCTTCCTTGTCGGCGTCGAGAATGCAGACGAGGCCGCATTCGGGGATATCGAGGCCCTCGCGCAGCAGGTTGATGCCGACCAGCACATCGTAAACGCCCAACCTCAGGTCGCGGATCAGCTCGATGCGCTCGAGCGTCTCGACGTCGGAGTGCATGTAGCGGACCCTGATGCCTGCCTCATGCATGAATTCGGTCAGGTCCTCGGCCATGCGCTTGGTGAGGGTGGTAACGAGCGTGCGATAGCCGAGCTTGGCGGTCTTGCGGCATTCCTCGATGCAATCCTGCACCTGGTCCTCGACCGGGCGGATCTCGACCGGAGGATCGATGAGTCCGGTGGGGCGGATCACCTGCTCGGCGAAGACGCCGCCGGTCTGCTCCATTTCCCACGTGCCGGGGGTGGCGCTGACCGCGAAGGTTTGCGGGCGCATCGCGTCCCATTCGTTGAAGCGCAGGGGCCGGTTGTCGATGCAGCTCGGCAAGCGGAAGCCGTATTCGGCCAGCGTGATCTTCCGGCGATGGTCGCCGCGCGCCATCGCGCCGATCTGCGGCACGGTCTGGTGGCTCTCGTCGACGAACAGCAGTGCGTTGTCGGGCAGATATTCGAACAGCGTCGGCGGCGGTTCGCCCGGCAGGCGGCCGGTCAAGAAGCGGCTGTAGTTCTCGATGCCGGCGCAAGAGCCGGTGGCGGCGATCATCTCGAGGTCGAAATTGGTGCGCTGCTCCAGCCGCTGTGCTTCGAGTAAGCGTCCCTCGGCGTGCAGTTCCTTCAGCCGCTCCTCCAGCTCGAACTTGATGGCCTGGGTCGCCTGCTTCATCGTGGGCCCCGGCGTCACATAGTGGCTGTTGGCATAGACGCGCACGCTGCTGAGGCTGGCGCCCTTTTGCCCTGTCAGCGGGTCGAACTCGGAGATTTCCTCGATCTCGTCACCGAAGAAGCTGACCCGCCAGGCCATGTCCTCGTAGTGCGAGGGGAAAATTTCCAGGCTGTCGCCACGGACGCGGAAATTGCCGCGCTGGAAGGCGGCGTCGTTACGCTTGTATTGCAGCGCCACGAGCTTGCGGATGATCTCGCGCTGATCCTGCGTATCGCCCTTCTTGAGGTCGAAGATCATCGCCGAATAGGTTTCGACCGAGCCGATGCCGTAGAGGCAGGATACCGAGGCGACGATGATCACATCGTCGCGCTCCAGCAGCGCGCGCGTGGCCGAATGGCGCATCCGGTCGATCGCCTCGTTCACCGAGCTTTCCTTCTCGATGTAGGTGTCCGAGCGGGGCACATAGGCCTCCGGCTGGTAATAGTCGTAATAGCTGACGAAATACTCGACCGCGTTTTCCGGGAAGAAGCTCTTGAACTCGCCATAGAGCTGCGCGGCGAGGATCTTGTTGGGCGCCAGCACCAGCGCCGGGCGCTGCAGTTCCTCGATCACCTTGGCCATGGTGAAGGTCTTGCCGCTGCCGGTGACGCCGAGGAGAACCTGCGTTTGCTCGCCATCGAGCGCGGCGCCTACCAGTTCCCTGATGGCAGTCGGCTGGTCGCCGGATGGCTCGTAATCGCTGACGAGCTTGAACGGCCGTCCGCCCATCGATTTCTCGGGCCGGACCGGCTTGTGAGGAATGAATTTCTCTGAAGTGTCGGGTTCTTCCAGCCCCCGTCGGATCACAAGCTCGGCCATGCGCGAACATATGGGGCCCGGGCCAATCGCCTGCAACAATCGGATACGGAACCGCGCGGGCCGACTCGCATTTCAAGCTGAAACCGATATGACAGTTTGATGGCAAGCCACCCTCTCGTTTCGTCAGCATCCGCCTATTGGCAAAGCACCGAGCTTGCCCGTCGGGTCGCGCTGGCACGCGAGCCTCAGCCCGAGGACGCGCGCCCCCCGCGCCTCGCCCTGCTGGCGGCGGAGTTGTCCTACCTCGTCGAGCCCGTTCGCCGCCAGTTTCGCCCGTGGAGCGTCGCCCCTGCTTTGCAGCCGAAAACGGTGATGCTTCTGCCCGGTTTCGGCGCTCATCCGCTGCGCATGCGCTTCATGGCGCGGCAGCTCGAGGCGGCGGGTCACCGGGTGAAGCGTTGGGGCCAAGGATTCAATCTCGGCGCTGCGCCCGACACTATCGACCGGATCGAGCGGCGCTTGCTCGAAATCGACGCGCGCTACGGCGGGCCGGTCCATCTGGTCGGCTGGAGCCTCGGCGGTGTGTTCGCTCGCGAACTGGCCAAGCGCCATCCGGACAAGATTGCAAAGGTCGTAACGCTCGGCTCACCGTTTTCGGGCCATCCGCGAGCGAATAACGGCTGGCGCGCCTACCACCTCGTCGCCGGCCATCGGGTGGAGGAGCCGCCCATCGAATGCGTCGTCAGCACGAAGCCGCCGGTGGAGACGGTGGCGTTCTGGAGCCCGCGCGACGGCATCGTCCACCCGCGCTGCGCGCGCGGCCGTCCCGGAGAGCGTGACCGCGCGGTCGCGCTGCGCTGCACGCACATGGGTTTCGTCCACTCCCGCGAGGGGATCGAGGCCGTTCTGAAGGAACTGGACGCGGACTGATTTCGTTGCGATGCCGGACGAACCCGGATTGAACCGGGCACAGGGGGACAATGAGCGGCGGCGCGACCTTCTTTGACGAAATGCACGAGCCCGGTGGGGCCGTGCGCGATGCCTATCGCGGCTATCAGGGCTGGCTCAGCGACCAGGACGCCGCCTTCCTCCGGCGCAAGAACCGCGATGCGGAAACGCTATTCCGCCGCATCGGCATCACCTTCAACGTCTATGGCGCGCAAGAAGCCGAAGAGCGGCTGATCCCCTTCGACATGGTGCCCCGCATCATCACCGCCAGCGAATGGCGGCGCCTGTCGCGCGGGATCGAGCAACGGGTGCGGGCGCTCAACGCATTCCTCCACGATCTCTACCACCGGCAAGAGATCATCCGCGCCGGCCGGGTGCCCGAGCGGCTGTTCCGCGACAACCCGGCATGGCTGCCCAACATGGTCGGCTTCACCCCGCCGGGCGGGATCTATACTCATGTGGTCGGGATCGATCTGGTGCGCACCGGGCCCGACGAATTCTATGTGCTGGAGGACAATGCCCGCACCCCCTCGGGTGTGAGCTACATGCTCGAAAACCGCGAAACCATGATGGCCATGTTTCCCGAGCTTTTCATGCGGGTCGGGGTCGAAACCGTCTCGAACTATCCGCGTCGGTTGGCCCGCAGCCTCGCCGCATGTGCGCCGGCGAACACCATCGGCAAGCCGACGCTGGCGGTCCTGACGCCCGGCATCTTCAATTCCGCCTTCTTCGAGCATGCCTTCCTGGCCGAGCAGATGGGCGCGGAACTTGTCGAGGGCAGCGACCTGCGGGTGGAGAATGGGCGGGTCGCGATGCGGACCACCGCCGGTTTCAAGCCGGTCGATGTGCTCTATCGCCGGGTCGATGATGACTTCCTCGATCCGCTCACCTTCCGGCCCGACAGCGTCTTAGGCGTACCCGGCATCATGGACGTTTATCGCGCGGGCGGCATCACCATCGCCAACGCGCCGGGCACGGGGGTCGCCGACGACAAGGCGATCTATTCCTTCATGCCGGAGATCGTGGAGTTCTACACGGGCGAGAAGCCGCTGCTGCCCAACGTCCAGACCTGGCGCTGCGTCGATCGCGAAAGCTGCCGCTACGTGCTGGACAACCTCTCCGAGCTGGTGGTCAAGGAGGTCCACGGCTCGGGGGGCTACGGCATGCTGATCGGTCCTGCGGCGAGCAAGGCGGAACTCGCGGCGTTCCGCAAGAAGCTGGAAGCTCACCCGGAGAACTACATCGCGCAGCCTGTGCTGGCGCTCTCCACCTGCCCGATTTTTACCGAGAAGGGGCTCGCCCCGCGCCATGTCGACCTGCGGCCCTTCGTGCTGGTCTCGCCGGATGCGGTTGAGATCACGCCGGGCGGGCTGACGCGGGTGGCAATGACCAAGGGTTCGCTGGTCGTGAACTCCAGCCAAGGGGGCGGCACCAAGGACACTTGGGTGTTGAAGGACTGATGCTGGGCCGGACCGCCAATGCGCTGTTCTGGATGTTCCGCTATCTCGAGCGGGTCGACAATACCGCGCGCATGATCGACGCCGGGCTGCGCATGGCGTTGACCCGCGATCTCGTGACCAGCGAGGAAGAGTGGCGGTCGGTGATCGTCGCTGCCGGCCAAAGCGCACAATATGAGCGCCGCCATAGCAGCTACACGGGTGTGCAGGCGTGGAACTTCATGCTGCGAGAGCGCGACAATGCATCCAGCGTTCTGGCGGTGTTCGGGCGGCTGCGAGACAATGCCCGCCAAGCGCGCAATGTCGTGACCAGCGAGCTATGGGAAGCGGTCAATGAAAGCTGGATGCTAATCCGCGATCTGCTGGCGAAGCCGGTCGGGGAGCAACGCCTGGGCGATGTCCTCCACGCGGTGCGCCAGGCGGGCATGCTGACGCACGGGGCGATCATCGGCACCATGCCGCGCGACGAAGCGTTCCATTTTGCTCGCGCCGGAACCTTCATCGAAAGGGCAGACAACGTCGCGCGCCTCCTCGACATCAAATACTACCTCCTGCTGCCTTCGCTCAACTACGTCGGCTCCAGCCTCGACACCGGCCAGTGGGACAGCGTGCTCCGCGCGGTGTCGGGCGACCGCGCCTATCGCTGGCTCAACACCGCGCGGATCGATGCGCGCGGGATTGTAGAGTTTCTGGTCTTCGACACCCGCTTTCCTCGCAGCCTAGCCTATTGCCACACGGCGCTGCGTGATCATCTCGATGCGATCGCTCGCATTCACGGGCGAGAGGGGGCCAGCCATGCGCTCATGCGGGAAGCCATACAGACGCTCGATGAAACCGGGGTGGAGGGCGTCTTCGAGCGGGGCTTGCATGAGTTCCTCGTCGCCTTTCTGGCCTTCAATTCCTCGATCGGCCTTGCCGTGGCCGAGGATTACAGGTTCCTTGCCTAATGCGCCTCGCCATCCGCCACGCCACGACCTATCGCTTCGAGCGCCCCGTGGTGCATGCGATCCAACGGTTGCGGCTGACGCCCAAATCCACGCAGGGGCAGGAAATCGTGTCCTGGGACATGATTTTCACCAACGCCGCCAAGCAGATCGAATACGAAGATCAGCATCGCAATATGACCACGCTCATCGCGGTGGAGCCGGGGGCGGAAGAGGTTACGGTCACATGTAGCGGGATGGTCGATACGCACGATCACGCCGGCGTAATCGGGCGTCATTCCGGCCACCTGCCCTTGTGGAGTTTCCGCAGCCAAACGCCTCTCACTCGTCCGGGTACCGGGATGCGCGCCTTTGCGCGCGAATTGCGCAAGGAGGGCGGTGCGCCGCTCGATATGCTGCACGCGCTGTCGGCCCGAATTCGGGAAATCGTAACGTATCAGACCGGAGTGACGGGCGTTACCACCAGCGCCGAGGAAGCATGGTTGGTGAGTCAGGGCGTCTGCCAGGATCATGCTCATATCTTCATCGGCATCGCTCGCGCGCTCGACATCCCGGCGCGCTATGTCAGCGGCTATCTGATGATGAACGACCGGATCGACCAGGAGGCGACCCACGCCTGGGCCGAAGCGCATGTCGAGCATCTCGGCTGGGTCGGCTTCGACATTTCCAATGGCATCAGCCCTGACCAGCGCTACGTGCGCCTTGCAACAGGCCGCGATTATCGCGATGCCGCACCGATCACCGGGGTCAGTATCGGCACGACAACCCGGGAACTTTCGGTCGCGGTCGCGGTCGAGCAACGGCAGGTCCAGAACCAATAGGAGCCTAGGACCATCACATGACCTATTGCGTCGGCATGGTGATCGATCGGGGCCTCGTGCTTATGAGCGATACCCGCACCAATTCGGGCGTCGATAACGTCTCTGTGTTCCGCAAGATGTTCCATTGGCATGTGCCGGGCGAACGGATCATCGCCCTGATGACCGCGGGCAATCTCGCTACCACGCAGGCAGTAATCAGCCAGCTCGAGGAGCGGGCAAAGGTGCCGGAGGAGCGGCAGAACTCGCTGCTAGAGGCGCCGACCATGTTTCAAGTGGCCAGCGAGACGGGCAAACTGCTCCGCGCCACCGTTGCCGAGAGGCAGGATGCCAACGGCCAGCGTGGGCAGGGGCGTTTCACCGCCTCGATCATCGTTGCCGGCCAGATCAAGGGCATGGAGCCGCGCCTGTTCATGATCTACCCTGAGGGCAACTTCATCGAGGCGGGGTTCGACACCCCCTTCTTCCAAATCGGCGAGACCAAATACGGCCGTCCCATCATCCTGCGCGGTTACGACCGGGCAATGAGCATGGAAGATGCCGTCAAGTTGCTCATGGTGTCCTTCGATTCGACGCTTAAGGCCAATCTATCGGTGGGTTTGCCGCTCGACCTTATGGTTATCGAGCGCGACGCCCTCGCGGTCTCGCATGAACGGCGCATTGGTCATGACGACCCTTATTTTCAGGCGATCTCCAACAGCTGGGGCGATGCGCTGAAGAACGCCTTTCACTCCCTGCCCGACTATAGTTTCTACGCAAACCGGGCGGAAGCGGCGGAGTAGTCAGCGGCAGAAGCTGCCGGTGCCCAGCTCCACGTGTAAGTGGTCTGCGTGGGCCGCGTTGTAGCCGGGCCCCAAGACCGTTCCGAAGCGCTTGCAGGCGCTGGCGTGCACAGTGCGGAGGAAGGCGCGCTCCTGGTCCGAGCCGTTGTTCCAGCCGTCCTTGACCGTTACCCGCCGGCCGTCCCCCAATACGAAAGCTCCGATATCGATCGCTTCGGCTCGGGCGTGAGCCGACAAGCGTGCGCGCCCGGCTACATTGCGGCAGGAATAGCTGCCCATGGTCTCGATGCGCGCGAGGGGGCTGCCGAGCATCTGCCGCGCCGCGCGGTCCACGCCGTAGCGCGCCCAGCCGGCGAAGGCCTGCGCCAGCGGGCACGCAACGGGGCCGAGATTGGCGAGCGCAAAGCTGCCTTTGTCGCCCGCCAGGCGGTCGAGCCGCACACTGCCCAGGGCCTGGCAGCCAGGGGCGTAGTATCGATCGGCCAGGGGGCTGTAGCGAGCGCCCGTCGCGCTGAGCGAGGCCAGGCATTGTGCCCCTTGCGGCCGGCTCATCCCCCCCGTCCCGGCAACGCCCGGATCGGGTCGCTCGGTGACCCGCTGGCCGGGCAGGGCGCTGCAGGCAGCCAGGAAAGCCGCCAGAACCGCGATGAGACTTGAGCGCGGCAAAGCTCGGGCGAGGTCGGCCATGCAGGCGCAGATACCTGCTCTTGCGGTGCCTGACCACCTCCCGCGCCCTCTCGCGTGAACGGATCGACGCGACCCGCCGCGCGTCCAACGCCGTGTGACGCAACGGCCACAGTTCCCGGCACAATTCGCGGAACCCGCACTGTGTTCAATGGTTCGGCACGGCAAGCCACCAACTTACAGAGGTCCAAAAACATGAAGCTTTTCCCTGCCGCAATCGCGGCTGTCGCCATCGCTGTGCCCGCCGCTGCTCAGGACAGCGGCCAGCCTTCGGGTTACTTCAACGGTTTCTACGTCGGCGGAACCTTCGGCCTCGACGCTACCGCCAATGACGACAACGATGGCATCGCCTTCGATACCAATCGCGATGGCAATTTCGACAACACCGTGCGCACCACCACGGGCGCCAACGCCTTCTCGCCCGGGTCCTGCGGCGGCACCGCCAACGGCGTCAACCTGACCAACGGCTGCGCCGACGATGACGACAGCTACGGCTATTCGATCCGCGCCGGTGTCGACCGCCGCCTGGGCGACAACGGCCTGCTCGTCGCCGGCCTGCTGGCCGAAGCGACCAAGTCGGAATCGCGCGATTTCGTCAGCGCCTTCAGCACCACGCCCGCCAGCTACACCATCAGCCGCGGGCTCGACCACTCCTTCGCTCTGCGCGGCCGCCTCGGCATCTCGCCGGGCGACGGGCGCGGCTTGTTCTACGTCACCGGCGGCGTTGCCTATGGCAAGCTCGAGCACAGCTTCGCCACCTCGAACGGCGCCAACAGCTTCACCCAGGTGAACGACGAGGAGTATGAACTCGGCGGCCAGATCGGCGGCGGTGCCGAGCTGCACGTGGCGCGCAATCTCTCGCTGTCCTTCGAATATCTCTACCAGAGCTTCGAGGACGACGATTACTACGTCGAGGTCGGCCGCGGCAGCGCGCCCTTGACCAACCCCTTCCTGCTCAATGGCGGCGGCACCTTCCTCCGTCCGGCGAACACCGATTACAACCTCCACTCCTTCCGCGTGGGCGCCAACTTCCGCTTCTAGGCCAAGCCCTGGGTTCCAGGGTCGCAGGGAAGGGCCGTGCCTTCGGGTGCGGCCCTTTTCGCATCCCGGTCCTCGAGATAGCCATAGGGATCGTCCGGCGCCCACTCTGGCCAGGGCTTGCCGAGCTGCTCCCACGCATCTTCCCGCTCGTCCACCTCGTGGAACTCCACCCCGCGCGGGGGCTCCAGAGTTCCGCGCCACGGCCGGCCGTTGTGTGGCAGGGAGACGAAGGGGTCGTCAGGATCGTCTTCGCCCGCATCGGCCGCCGCCTCGCCGCCCTTGTCATAGGCGGCCGCCTGCTGCTGCGCCCGCGCCGCGCATTCGCGCAAGGCGTTCATGATCGCGGCCTGAGCCTCGGCATCCAGCGTGACACCCGCGAAGCCTTCGACCGTGCCCGCTGCCGCATCCGCGTGCTCGGCGCCACCGCCCGCGCCATCGCCGGTGATGACGGTACGGACCGTGGTGGTGGACGCTTCGGCGGCCGCGCTGCCTTGCGAGCCTTCCGGTGCGCCGCTTCCGGCAGAGGCGCGGCTGGAGAAGTAGTTGATCGTCGTCCGCTTGCCGCTGGCGTCCTTGCCGTAATGGCGCAGGCAGAACATCAGCAGCGCATCGTTGCGTTTGCGCCGCATGCCCATCAGCTTGCCGCCGTGGAACACGGGGATCAGCTCGCCCTCGATTGCGCGTTCGAAGGCGATGTCCTTCAGCCGCTGCAATCCGCAATCGAGCGCCGCGTCCCAGGCGCGGCGAAACTCCTCGGCCCCCGGCGCGCGCCGCAGCGTATAGCAATTGGTCTGCGCCATATTGACCATCCGCGCCGCCCG
>ERZ1066119.1583-NODE-1583-length-11496-cov-12.069662_pt1 | contig 11496 bp, 21 predicted proteins | sample MGYA00382766_ERZ1066119 | MGnify/ENA primary metagenome ERZ1066119 (study PRJEB33369, sample SAMEA5778349) | biofilm metagenome | biome: Industrial cooling water; feature: Water cooling tower basin; material: Biofilm | place: United Arab Emirates | collected...
AACCAGGCGAAGGCCGCGCCCCCGCCCCCCCGCGTCAGCCGGCCGGGGTTCACGATCTCGATCCCGATCGAGAAGGCGTTGCAGTCGCGGCGGCCCTGCCACGTCGACTGCCCGGCGTGGCCGGCACGGCGGTTGGTGGGGACGAGCTGCGTCACCGAGCCGTCGCGCTCGACCACGAAGTGCACGCTCGCCCGGGGGTTGGTCGCGAGCCACTCGACCGAATTGCCCGCCGCAAGGCGGCCGGCGGTGTCGTGCAGGATCACGATCTCGGGCGTGATCCGGGGGCCGGTCAGCGCGGCGGCGCGGAAGGGCGCGCCCTCCAGTCTGTGGTCGATGATCCGCACGTGGGGCACCCCTGTCGCTGGGGCCCAATGTGCCCCGGAGGGCGCGCCCGAGCCATCCGCAAGGGCGTGGGGGGGATCAGAGGAGGCGGGGCTGGCGGGGATCGGCGGCGGGGGCCGCGGGGCCGGCGGCCTTCAGCCAGCCGCGCACCGTGACGTCGCTCGCATGCAGTCTGCGCGCGATTTCGGCGACGGGCAAGCCGTCGCGGTGGCGCCACACGCGGGCGATCCAGGGCTTGCCCAAGGGCACCCGGCGCGGCAGCGGCAGGGCCGCGAGCGCGGCCGCGCGGTCCTCGCCCACGAGGCGCGCGACCCGGCTCCGCGCGCCCGGCGCGGCCCCGAGCCAGACCTCGGCGCCCCCGAACTCGAGGAGGAACGCGATCGCCCCGTCCACGCCCAGCACGTCGACGAGGGGGGCGAGGTGCGCGGGCGTCGGCGGGGCTTCGGGCGCGTCGGTCATTCGTCGCCCCGCCCCGCCCCGGGGCCCATCACCGACCGGCGCGGGATCACGGTGGTCACGATCGGCCCGGCCCCGTCGTCGCGGATCCGGTAGACGTGGTCGCCGATGACGACGCCCGTGGCGCCCGCGCGCGCCGGCTCGTCGACCGCGCGCGCGATCGCCTGGCGCAGCCCCTCGATGTCGAAGCCCCCCACGCGCTCGAGGTGCCGCAGCAGGGCATGGTCGCATACGCGGGTCCGGACGCGCTTCACGGCCGCGGCTCCGGGTCGATGCCTGCGCGGCGGCACATCGCCTGCAGCGCGCGCGCGACGTCCGAGATCTGGCGCCAGTCGCGCAAGCTATCGACGTCGATCGGGGCCGCCCCCCAGGCCTTGCCGAACCGGCCCCGGACGAAGGCGTTGAGCGCGTCGCGCCCCGCGTCGACGTGTCCCCCTTTGGCCAGCAGCCGCCAGAGCACGTGGAGGTAGCGCACGTCCGCCCGCTCGGCCGCGGGCCGGCGCCCGGCCCCCTTCGCCTCCGCCTTGAACCCCCGCGCCTTCAGCGCGTCGAGGACGCGGCCCATCTCCTCGGGGGTCATCGCCGCGAGGCTCGCCTTGCCGGTCGCGATGAGCTGGAGCGCGCGCCGCGTGTCGTCGTCGATCCCGAGCGACCGGCAGGCCGCGAAGATCATGCGCTGGCGGGTGCGGTCGGTCATGCGCGGGCCTCCGGGTCGAACTTGGCGAGGTGGCGGTAGACGGCCGTGGGCGTCAGCCCCAGCGCCGCCGCGGCCGCCGCGCGCGACGGGAAGGTCCGCCCGTCCGCGAGCGTCGCGGGCTTGCCCGGATGCCCCCGCCCGCGCGCGACGGCGCTGTCGGGGTCGCCCCGGTCGAGCGCGCGCGCGATCGTGTGACGCGACCGCCCGAGCGCGCGGGCCGCGGCGCAGACGGAGCGGTAGACGACGCCCTGGATGCGGACCGGATCGGCCATGGGTCAGGCGGCCTCCGACCGAAGCGCCGCGCGCAGCAGCGCCTCGAAGGCGTCGGCGGCGCGGTGGCGCGGCTCGGTCCGGCGCCGGCGCTCGGCGACCTCGATCACCTTGTAGGGCGGGTTCGCGCGCAAGACGGCCGCGAGGTCCACGGCGGCGAAGGCCGCGTCGCGCGCGACGGCGGCCATCCACGGGGTGATCACGTACTCGGTCCAGAGCGCCACGCGCTCGCCGTCGTAGGCGTCGAGCGCCCGCAAGGCGGCGGTGACGGCCCAGGCGCGGTCGGCATCGACCAGCTTCCGCGCGAGCGCGATGCAGGTGAGCTGGCGGGCCTTCCGGAGCCGCCCGCTGGGGTGGTAGGGCAGCAGCTCGCACCCGGCCTCTTCCACCGCCGCCTGCGCCCCGACGGCCCAGGGCTCGCCCGCCGCCAGCGCCGCGCGGTAGACCTGCGGCAGCGACGGCCGCACGGCCGAGGTGTTGACGCCCACGAAGGCGCGCGCCTGCTCGGCCCGGGACAGCAGGACGACCTGCGCGGGCACCTCCTCGAAGCCGCAGACGGCGGCCGCGTGCACCCGGTGCTGGCCGTCGATGACCGCGAAGCGCCCGCCCGGGGCCGGGGCCACGAGGACCGGGCTGAACTTCGACCAGGAGAAGGCCGCGGCGATCGCGCGGATCGCGCGCAGGTTATGCTTGCCCAGCGGGCGCTGGTAGGCGTCGTCGATCCCCAGCGCGTCGATCCGCACCCACTGCAACATCGGCACGGGCTGGTCGGCGGGCGTCACGGCCTCGAAGCGGTTCACGTCGATCGGTCTCAGTGTCATGGGGTCTTCTCCTCTGTCCAGGGAGCGGCTCGCCCGGCGGCATGCCGTGGAAGGTGACGTGTTCGCCCATCAGGCGGCCTCCGCCCCCCGGCCCGACCCTCCAGCCGGTCCGCCAGCCACCGCAGGACGCCGGCGAGCCCGGCGCGCCAGGTCGGGCGCACCTCCCAGACGTCCGCGCAGAAGGCGCAGAGGGTGCAGGCCACGCGGATCATCGGCACGGGGCGCGGGTCGTCGGCCAGGGCGCAGACGACGCAGTCGCGGCGGGCGGTCATAGGTCGGTCTCCTCCTGGGGATCGGGGTGGTCGGCGAGCGCCGCGTCGAGCGCGTCGGCGAGCCGGCGCAGGAAGGGCGCCACGCCTGCGTGGCGCGGGCCGGGTGCGGCCTCGATCGCGAGGTCGAGCACGAGGTCGCCCTCGGCCAGGTCGTAGCCGGCCATCTCCGCCAGGAGCGCGAGGCCGAGCCCGGGATTGTCGAGCATCCCCTCAAGGATGGCGCCGATGGGCACGCAGATCGGCATCTCGGGGGCGCCCATCACGGCCACCCCACCAGCGAGAGGATGAGGCCGGTCAGCAGGATCGACCAGCAGAGGGCGAGGATCAGGCCCTGGGTCCAAGTCATGACGCCGCCCGCTCGGTCGCCGGCGGGTCGATCGCGTCCGCGAGCCGGCGCAGAAGCGCCGCGATCGGGTCGCCGGCCGCCCGCTCGCTGAAGCCCTCCCCGTTCCCGAACCAGTGGAGCAGGTAGGCCCTGTCGATCGCGTCGGCGCCGGCGAGCAAGGCGAGCACCTCGTGAAGGACCTCGGGCTGGTCGAGGAAGCCGGCCGCGAGGGCCGTCGCCGTGGCCTCGATCAGGATCCCCATCACCGACCCCCCGCCACGGCGAGCTCGGCGGGCTCGATCACGAAGTCCTCGCCCTCGCTGGCGATGGTCACGCCCGCGATCGCGCGCGCGCGGTCCGGGTCGGCGAGCATCGCCTCCTTGTTCGGCTCCTCGCGCACCCGCAGAAAGTCCGCGGCCCCGATCGCCTTGCAGGCGGCAAGGACCGCCTCGACCCCGCGCAGCACCACCCGCGGGGGACGCGCGCGCCACAGGACCCGGCCGGTGCCGAAGTCGTGGAACTTCGCGCGCCCCGTCAGCGCGTCGCGGTTGGCCTCGCACCAGGCCTGCACCCCGCGCTCGGTCTCCGCGAGCTCGGCCGCGGCTTGTGCCACGTCGCGCTCGAAGGCCTCGCCCGCGGCCTGGATGGCGGCGTCGGCCTCGGCGCGCCGCAGCGCGATGCGCCGGCGAAGCTCGCCCACGCGGGCCACGGCCGCGGCGGCCTCCTCGCGGCTCTGCGGCACGGCGGCCAGGGCCGGCGCCTTCGTGCGGACGCTTTTGGACTTCGTCACGGCAGGTCTCCTTCAACGGGGGTTTCAAGGGGGGCTTCGAGGACCAGCACGGCGGGCGCCTCGCCCCCCGGCGGGATCGGGACCAGGCCGAACAGCGCGAGCGTGCCGGCCATCGCCGCGATCTCGTCGGCGCTGCACAGCGTCACGCCGCGTATGCCCTGCGCGTCGATGCGGCCCAGGGCCCGGCCGGCGAGCTCGAGCATCGCGCGGGTGCTCGCGAAGGGCTGCGGTGCGGCGGGCCTCACGCGGGCCTCGCGGGGTTGGCGATGATCGTCAGGGCCGCGGCGCGCGCCTCGGCGTCGGTGAGGTCGGGGCTGCGCAGGACCGAGGCCACGGTCAGGAGCACGGTCGCGACCGCGCGGGCCTCGGCCTCGCCGGCGGCGCCCGCGCCAAGGACGCGGCGGGCAAGCACGAGCGCTGCGTCCACGGGGTCGGCCGGGGCACCGAGGCCGAAGCCCGCGACGTAGCGCTCGAGCCGCTCGAAGGCCGCGCGGTAGGCGTCGTCGGTGGCCAGGCGCCGGGCCACGCCCGCGAGGCCCGAGAGGACGGTCGCCACGTCGCGCCCCCCGAGGAGCTGGCCGATCGACCCGAAGGGCAGGAGGAGCTGACGGCGGATCAGGGTCGCCGCCTCGTAGCGCGGCTGCACCACCGCGCGGACCCGGACCGGGCCGGCGAGGTCGCCGGCGGCGAGGCCGTAGAAGCGCGCGACGCCCTCGACGATGCGCATCGGATCGCGCGCGCGGTCGGGGCCCCGGTCGGGACCGCGGTCGGGCCCGGCCGCGCCGGCGGGAACGGGGGCGTCGTGCCGGCTCATCCGGTCGCCTCGGACTTCATGTTGCGGGGGCAGGCGGAGCAGGCGCGGTACATCCGCACCCGCGCCGCGTTGACGTTGACGAAGCGGACCGCCTTCAGCCGCCAGTCGCGGCACTCGTTGGCGGGGATCTCGCCCAGCGCGGGGCAGGCCACGGTCAGGCCCTTGAACACCCCGCTCACGACCTCCTCCACCGCCGCGTAGCTGCCGGGGTACTTCCGCCCCAGCACCTGGCTCACCAGCGTCGCGGAACGCCTCATTTGCGCCGCGACCTTGTTCTGGCTCGTGCGCTCGCACTCGGCGGCGAGGTCCATGACCCAGCCGGGCATGTCCTCGCCCCAGGCGGCGCGCGCCCGCTCGATCGGCGACGGCGCGCTCATGCGGCCCGCCCCGCAAGCGGGATCGTCGATCCGAGGTTCGGGTCCACCAGCGCGCGCACCCGGCGCACGACGGGCGGGCGCGGCCCGGTGTTCTCCACGAGCCGGTAGACCGCCTCGCGCTTGCCGGGGACGGGCTTGCGGACCACCGCGAGGTAGTCGGCCGCGGCCAGCGCCTCGCAGTAGGCGACCGCGTCGGGCAGGGTCACGGCGACCGACGGCGTCGAGGACATCGCCATGAGGTCGGTCGGGCTGAAGAGAGCCTGGGTGCGCATCGTGCGCCAGAGGTTGCCCTCGACCGTGCCCGCGGGCGCGGCCGCCCGCAGGGCCTCGGCCCCCGGCGCCACCGTCCAGAGGCGGCGCTGCTTCGGCCCCAACCCGCCCGAGACCGCGAGCCGCGCCTTGACCCAGCGCCGCGTCAGCCGCGTGGCCCGGCTCGGCTTCATCCGCGCCTCGGCCGCGAGCGTGGCGTAGCTCCAGGTGCCCAGGCGCCGCGCCGCGGCCCAGGCCGCGTCGTCGACGAGCGTCTCGTCCATCAGCGCGCTCATGCCGCCAGCCCGCGGCGCGGCGCGGGCGCCTCCCCGGAGTGGAAGGCCCCCTTCCAGTCGGCGGCCGTGAGCGATGCCCGGCCCTGGACCTTGGCGAACTCGCCGACCTTCGAGAGGTTGACGCAGATCCGCCGGATCGACCCCTTCGAGGCGCGGAAGAGCGCGTCCTTCAGGTCCTCCGAGAGCTCCACGCCAGGGCAGTAGATCGCGGCCAGCAGCGTCACGTCGCGCGCCTCGGCGGGCTGCGCCGCAACCCATTCGAGCATCCGTCCGTGCACCCGCTCCCACTTGGCGAGGCTCTGGGGCAGGCGCTCCTCGCCGATCAGCACGATCGTGGCACCGCTGCTCTCGTAGATGTCGCGCACGACCTCGACCATGCCGCCCGCGACCAGGTGGTCGGCCTCGTCGATGATCAGGGGGCGCTGGGTCCGCGCCAGGTGCTCGGCGACCTGGTCGACCATGTCCGCGAGCACCCGCGCGGGCTTCAGCCCGAGGTCCGTGAGGATCGCCTCGCAGAGCTTCTTCGGCCGCCAGACCGATTTCATCTGCACGCAGTAGGCCTGGTAGTGGTTGGCCCCGTAGCTGCCCGCGATCGACTTCCCGAACCCCGAGGGTCCGTAGAAGGCGGCCAGCCCCGGCAGCCCGTGCTCGCGGGCCTGCACCCGCCCCACGAGCTGCACGAAGAGGCCTACGTTCCTGAGTGGCGCCACGCTGCCGTAGAGCCCGGTCTTGTCCGCCATGGTCTTCCCCCTTCTGCCTCATGTCCCCGTCCGGTGCCGCCGCCGCGGTCAGCCGAACATCGCGTCCCCGAAATCGTCGTGGATCACCCGCTGCGCCCGGTACTCCGCGGTCTCGCGGTAGCGCCCGAGCCAGTGCCGCTGGTCGTCGGCGAGCGGATCGCCGCGCGCCGCCGCCCGCTCGAGCTCGAGCGCGCGCCGGAAGCGGTCGACCTCGGTCTCGGCCTTGTCCTCGAGCGCCGCGCGGAACGAGATGTCGGCCGCGATCCCCTGCATCACCGCGTCGAGGACGACGTCCGCCTCGGGCGTGGGGATGGGCCTCGCGCGCCGCGCGTCGGGCGCCCCGAAGGTGGCGCGCACGACCTTGGCCTCGACGGGCGCCGCCGGCGCAGGCGCGGTCGCGTCCAGCAGCCCGCCGAGGTCGACGGCCGCGAAGCGCCGGTGCGCCGCCGCCGCGTCCTTCTCGCGCCGCATCCACTCGCGCCGCGCCTTGGCGTGGATCCGCGCCTCGTCGAGGCTGAGGAACTGGCCGCGGGCCTTGATCGGCGCGTGGCCGAGGTAGAGCCCCTCGGCGTCGTAGACGTGGAGGCCCGCGTCCCAGAGGTCGGCCGGATCGAACCGGATCACCACCGGCTCGCCCGCGATCTCGCCCATCCAGGGCGCCCAGTACTCGTTGTCGAGGAACCGGATGAGCCCGGACCGCGCTTGCGCACGCACGCCCTCGGCCCCGAGGAGCCAGAGCCGGCGCTGTTCTTGCGTCGCGCGCCGGATCGGCACCCGCGCGTAGGCCTCGTCGAAGACGTCCGCGAACGATCGCCCGTGCGCCACCTCGGACCGCCGGCCCTGCCGCGTGTTGTGCTCCTCGATCCCCTCGGCCACCACGCGCAGGAACTGCTCGAGCGGGACCGCGCGGCTGCCGTAGTCCTCGGGCTTCGCGTCGGGCCGGTTGCCCGTCCAGGCGCCGTCGAAGCGGGGATCCTTGGCGATGCTGTCGCAGAGGTCGCGGAACGCGCGCTCGATCGGCTTCGACTGCCCCGAGTAGGGGGTGGCCCAGTGGATCTCGCAGCCGAGCGCCACGAAGAGGCCCGGCGGGTCGGTGTCGCGGACCTTGAAGCGGTAGCGCGTGGGCGCGCCCCCGGTCAGGGCCTTGGCCGCGAACTCGCGGCCGTTGTCCATCAGGACGTGCTGGGGGATGCCCCAGGCCTCGATCATGTCGCCCGCGGCCAGCGCCACCGCCACCCGGTTCGGGGTCTGGTCGACCCGCCACGCGAGGATCCGGCCCGAGAAGACGTCCTGGAACGCGACCATCTGCGGCCGGCCGACGTAAGGCTTGTCCTGGCCGGGCTCGATCGGCCACTCGACGAAGACGTCGTACTTGTGGAAGTCCGCGTTCACCACCTCGAGCGGCGCCAGCGCCGACTTGTCGCGCGTCTGGCTCGGGTAGTAGCCCCTCAGCGCCTCGACGCCCTTCCGGAGCAGCACCCGCGTCATGACCGAGACCTCGGCCTCGAGCCGCCGGCGCATCGTCCGTTCGGGCAGCGTGGCCCAGTCCTGCGCCGCGGCGATGCGCACCGCGCGGCGGTAGGCCGAGGTGAACGAGGGCTGCGCGAGCCGCAGGTAGTCCGACTTCACGAGGTCCATGAACGACGGGTCGCAGTGGACCTTGGCGCGGCGGCGCGGGGCCGCGCGGTGCCGCGGTGCCAGATACGCCAGCCGGTCGTCGACCCGCACCCCCTCGACCAGCGCGAGCCAGGCCCAGACCGTGCGCGCCGCCACGCCCTCGAGCCGCGCCACCTCGTGGACGGCCGCGAACCGGCCCATCCCCTGCTCCAGCGCCTCGACCTTCTGGATCGTCAGCAGCCGCGCGCGCGCCTTGCCCTGCACCGCGTCGGGCAGGCGCTCGAACCAGGCCCAGGCCTCCTCGCGCGTCATCGCCTCCGGCGCGGGCGCCTCGGGCTCCACCGGCGCCGCCGACGCCGGCGCGGTCCGCAGCAGCGCCGTCTGCGCCGCCTCGGGCAGCAGCCGCCACGAATACTCCCAGCCGCCGCCCTTGCCGGCGCGGCGGCGCGCGAGGCCGGGCCGGGCGCGCCAGGCACCACGCGCGGCGGAAAGCTCGATGCCTTGACGGGTCGCCGGCAGCCCCGGCAGGCCGGCAGCCGCGAGCTCCGCGGTGGTCCACCACTCCTGTGCAGGGGTCGCGGTCATGCGTCGCCGCCTTCGCCCAGATCGGCGAGGTCGTCGCCCCGCGCCGCGAGGAACGCGAGCCGCGCCTCCAGCGAGGCCCGGTCCCAGGCCGACAGAAGGGCCTTCAGGTCGGGCTTCGGGGCGGGTTCGGCGGGGCCTTCAACGGGTCCGTTGCGGGTCGCCCAGGCGCGCCGCGCGGCCGCGAGCTTCTTGCCGTCCGCCAGCGCCTCGATGACGTGCGCGCGCTCGTCGGGGTCGACGATCTTCTGCAGGCCCATGACGTCGGCCATGGGCAGCTTCACGGTCGCGCCCTGGAGGACCGTCGCCTCCTCGCGGCTCAGGGCGCGCGCGGCGGCCGTGATCTTCCGCACCTGCTGGGGCGTGATCTTGCGGGCCTCGGCGACGAGCGCGGCGAAACCTGCAACGCGCATATTTGCGCGTTGCACGCTGTCCCGCTGGCCATGCTTCGCCAGCGCCCCGGCCATGCCGGCGGCGGCTTCCGGGTGCTCGGCCTCGTAGTGCTTCTGCCAAGCGGCCAGAAAGATCGCATCCTGCAGCGGCGTCATGCCGGCGGTCAGGTTGCCGCTGATCTCGAGTGCGCGCGCCTCGCGCAGGCTGCACTCGAGCACGTCCACGGGGATCGTCGCGCGGCCGAGCCGGCGCATGGCCTCCAGCCGGTGCGCGCCGTCGATCAGCGTGTTGGCCTTGCCCGCGCGGCGGACCGTGATGCGGCCCACGAAGACGCCGTCGTCGATGAGCCCCATCAGCGCCGCGACCTTGGCCTCGGAAAGGACGCGCAGGCGGTCGGCGGGGACGACGATCGCCTCGACGGGCAGGTCGGCGAAGCTCGGCATCGGCTTGATCACGTCTCGGGTCCCTTCGTCATGGTGTAGCGCCAGACCCAGCCGGGGTGGGTCGTCGCGGGCTGCTTCACGCAGTCGATCACGGCGCCATGGGTGCGCAGCTCGGCCACGCAGGCGCTGACGGCCATCACGCGGGCGCGCCGCACGATGTCGCGGGTGGTGTGCGGCCGGCCGTCGGCCAGCACCGCGAGGACGCGGCGCAGGCGGGGGGAGGACAGCGTGGCCGCGTGCATGGTCATCCCGCGCGCCGCTCGATGTAGGGGCGCTGCGCCTCGTCCCCGGCGTCGCGGCCGCGGCAGGGGGTGCAGAGGCGGTTGTGGATGCCGTCCGAGACGAAGGTCGCGCCGCAGCAGAGGCAGGCGCGCGCGCCGCGCTTGGCCCTCGCGTCCGCCTCGGCCTGCAGCGCCGCGCGCCGGGCCTCGGCCGTCGCGTGGTCGGGCGCGACCGGGCCGGCGCGCCTTCCGTCGGGCCCGATCACCCCCCAGCCCTCGGCCCCGTAGCGGCGCACGGCATAGGCCGGGCACGGCTTGATGTAGAGGCCGACGCCGCTGCCCGCCGCCTTGCTCACGCCGCGGCCTCCCCGCCCGGCGCCAGCGCCGCCTCGAGCTTTGCCAGCGCGCCCGACCGCTCGAGCGCGGCGAGGCGGTCGAGGATCAGGTCCGCGGCGCGCACGTAGGCGGCCGTCGCGAGGTCGCGCGACACGGGCGGCGTCGCGGGGTGGCGCATCACCGCGGCGCTCGTGCGCGCGGCGAGAAGCTGGCCGCGCAGCGCGCGAAGGGCCAGAAGGTCGTCGGCCGGCACGGCGGCGACCGGCGCGGACAGGGTCTGGGCGGAACGCATCAGGCGTGAACTCCGGCATGGAGGAGAAGGAGGGCGAGCACGGCCAGGAGGCCGGCGATCAGAAGGCCGTCGCGGGCGCCGGCGCTCACTGGAACACCAGGGCGGCGAGAAGGCCGATGTAGAGCAGCGCGAACAGGCTCAGGCACCCGATCAGGTCGCCGATCCACGAGTTCTCGAGCCGGGCGTTGAGCGCGCGCAGGCGGGCCCAGGCGGAGGGGCGCATCACCGCGACACCAGCCGGATGGCCTCGGCATGCTCGCGCAGCCGGCGGCGGTAGGCGATCTCCACGAGCTCCACGCCCGCGGCCGCGATGATCCGGTTGCGCAGCGCGCGGCCCTTCGGCCCCTTCGACTGGCCGTAGGTCGCGTTCCGCGCCGAGGCGGGCGATACGCCGTTCTCGCGGCACCAGGCCTCGATCCCCTCGCCGCGCGCCCGGAACGCGCCCACGACCGCGTCGTGCAGGATCGCGCCCGGCTGGTAGTCGTGACTTTCTTTCGACATATTGCCTCGCAATCACTCGGGTGAGTGTGTGACGCAGGATATGTTTCCATACGGGAACAGTCAAGGAGAATGTTCCCGTATGGGACAGGTTGGTGATCGGTTGCGAGAAGAGCGGGACCGCCTTGACCTCAGTCAGGCGGATTTCGCTGCGCTTGCCGGCCAGGGCCGCTCGTCACAGATCCGATATGAGGCTGGCGAGCGAGCCCCCGACACCGACTACCTCGCGAAGATCGCAGAGGCCGGGGCCGACATCGTCTACATCCTGACCGGCCAGCGCGACCCGAACCCGATGCCGCCCTCGGCACGGGTGTCCGCCGCGCCGGCGCCAGGCGATGGGGGCGACCCACCCGACGCCCTGTCGCCGCGCATGGCCGAGGACTTCGCCCTGATCCCGCGCTTCCGGGTTAACCTCTCCGCGGGACCCGGCCTCCTCCCGGCCGAGGAGGAGGGCGGCGACCACCTAGCCTTCTCGCGCGCCTGGCTGCGCCGCACCGGCGTCGATCCTCGGCGCGCGGGCCTCGTCCGCGTCCAGGGCGACAGCATGCAGCCCGCCATCCCCGACGGCGCGCTCGTCCTCGTCGACATGGCCGCGACGGCGGTGCGCGCCGAGGGCGTCTTCGCCTTCAGCCGCGACGGCGACGCCTTCGTGAAGCGCATCGTCC
>ERZ1066119.1584-NODE-1584-length-11496-cov-8.878158_pt1 | contig 11496 bp, 9 predicted proteins | sample MGYA00382766_ERZ1066119 | MGnify/ENA primary metagenome ERZ1066119 (study PRJEB33369, sample SAMEA5778349) | biofilm metagenome | biome: Industrial cooling water; feature: Water cooling tower basin; material: Biofilm | place: United Arab Emirates | collected...
GGCGAGGCCGGGCCGATGTTCGCCAGGCTGCTCCAGGAACGCGGCGTTGCCGTCACGCAGGCCGAGACTCTTGAAAATGCGGTGAAACGTGCCGCCGAGGATTCACAGGCAGGCGAGACTGTCCTACTCTCCCCCGCCTGTGCCTCGTTCGACCAATTCCGGGACTTCGAGGCGCGCGGGGACGCCTTTCGCGCCCTGGTGGGGGAAGTATGAACCGGGTGCTGGCCAAGGCCTTTCCGATCGACACGTCCAATCGCTACGGCCGAGCTGACCGCTCGGCTGTGGGCCGCTGGTTCTGGGAGATCGACCGGGTTCTCCTTCTGCTCGTCGCCGTGCTGATCGCCATCGGCCTGGTCGCCGTTGCCGCCGCCTCGCCGGCCGCCGCCGATCGCTACAGCCACGGCGCCATCCAGTTCGCGCCGCTCTACTATTTCTATCGCCAGCTGGTCTGGATGACGCTCGCCATCCCGGCGATGATCGTCATCTCCATGCTGCCGCGCGAGCTGCTGAAGCGGCTGTGCGTGCTGGGCGCGATCGGCTGCATCGGAGCGATGGCGCTGGTGCCGTTCATCGGCGAAGAAGTGAACGGGGCACGGCGCTGGATCGGGCTCGGCTTCACGCAGGTCCAGCCGTCCGAATTCCTGAAGCCCTTCTTCATCGTCTCGGTCGCCTGGCTGCTCAGCCTCAAGGAGAAGGACATGGGGCTGCCGGTGATGATCCTGACCGGCGGGCTGACCGCGGTGGTGGCGGTGCTGCTGATGATGCAGCCGGACTTCGGCTCGACCATCATCTTCGGCTCGGTATGGATCGCCATGATCGCGCTGGCCGGCGTCAACCTCCGTATCCTCCTCGGCATGGGCGTGGGGGCGATCGTGGGGGTCGTGCTCGCCTATTTCTTCTACGACGTGGCGCAGGTCCGGATCGACGGCTTCCTGTTCGGCGAAGGCGACCGCTTCCAGGTCGAGAATGCGATGCGGACGCTGACCGCCGGTGGGCTGCTCGGCATGGGTCCGGGGGGCGGCACCCGCAAGTTCCACCTGCCCGAGCCGCACACCGACTATATCTTCTCCGTCATCGGCGAGGAATTCGGGCTGATCGCCTGCATGGCGATCGCCGCCATCTATTGCGCGATCGTGGTGCGGGTCGCGGTCAAGCTGCTCGACGAGGACGAGCCCTTCGCCATCCTGGCGGCCGCCGGCCTTGCCTGCCAGTTCGGCATGCAGGCGCTGATCAACATGGCGGTCAACGTCCAGCTCGCCCCGTCCAAGGGCATGACCCTGCCGTTCATCTCTTATGGCGGAAGCTCGATGATCGCGCTCAGCATCACCATGGGGCTGCTGCTCGCCTTTACCCGCCGGAACCCGTATCTGAAGCGCTCGCCCTATGTCGTGACCTGGAGCGGGGAGCGCTCGCCCACATGAACTTCGTTCTCGCCGCCGGCGGCACCGGCGGGCACATGATCCCGGCCCATGCCCTCGCCGCCGAACTGAAGGCGCGGGGACATGGCGTGCTGCTCATCACCGACGCGCGCGGGGCCAAGATCCCCGGCCTGTTCGACGGCGTGCCGGTGCACGTGCTCCCCGCCGGGCGGCTCAGCAAGACGCCATGGGGCTTGGTCAAGGCGCTGCGGTCAGTCATGGCCGGTCGGCGCGAGGCCAAGGCGCTCTACAAGCAGCATCGGCCCGATGCGGTGGTCGGCTTCGGCGGCTACCCCGCCTTTCCCTCGCTTCTGGCAGCGTCGGCGCTCGGCATTCCGACGGTTCTTCACGAGCAGAATGCGGTGCTGGGCCGGGTCAATCGCCTGCTGGCCGGCGAGGCCAAGGCGATCGCCACTGCTTATGAGCGGGTCGAGCGGCTGAAGCCTTCCCACAGCACCAAGACGGTGCTGGTCGGCAATCCCGTCCGCGAGGCGATCGTGCGGCTGGGCGAGATGCCTTTCCCGGCGTTCGACGAGGTCGCGCCGCTGAAGTTGCTGGTAACGGGCGGAAGCCAGGGCGCAACCGTGCTGGGCGAGGTGGTGCCGGCGGGCCTCGGCGAGCTCGAGCCCTCGCTTCGCCACCGGCTGCAGGTGGTGCAGCAGTGCCGGGCCGACGACATCGGCAAGGTGCGCGGGGCCTACAAGGCGCTCGGCATCCCGGCCGAGCTGTCGACCTATCTTGAGGACATGGCGGCCAAGCTTGGCGAATGCCACCTGATGATCGGCCGCGCGGGCGCCTCGACCATCGCCGAGCTGACCGCGGCCGGACGGCCGGCGATCCTGGTGCCGCTGCCGATCGCGACGGACGATCACCAGACCGCCAATGCGCGGGAGATGGCGCGGGCGGGCGGCGCGCGGATGATCATGCAGCCCCGCTTCACGCCCGAGACGCTCGCCCGGCAGGTCGAAGCGCTCGCCGCCGACCCCGAGGCGCTGGCCAACGCCGCCGCGCGCTCGCTGTCGGTCGGCCGCCCCCATGCGGCGCGCGATCTGGCCGACCTGGTCGAGCTGATCGGGGGCGGCAAGACGCTTCTGCCGGTTGGGCGGGCCGAGGCGGCAACCGCTTCGCCGATCGGCCTTGCGCCTGCAGGAGCGGCGGCATGAAGGCGGTCGGCACCGACATCGGCACCATCCACTTCATCGGCATCGGCGGCATCGGCATGTCGGGCATCGCCGAGGTGATGCACCAGCTCGGCTACCGGGTGCAGGGCTCCGACCAGGCGGAAAGCTACGTCACCGAAGGGCTGCGCCGTGCCGGCATCCCGGTGATGATCGGGCAAAGCGCCGACAATCTCGGCGATGCGGCAGTGGTGGTCTGCTCGACCGCCATCCGGCCCGACAATCCCGAGGTCCAGGCCGCCGCCGCCCGCCGTCTGCCGCGCGTCCGCCGTGCCGAGATGCTGGCCGAGCTGATGCGGATGCAGAATACGGTGGCGGTCGCCGGCACCCACGGCAAGACCACCACCACCTCGATGATCGCTGCCCTGCTCGACGCGGGCGGGTGCGATCCGACGGTGATCAACGGCGGGATCATCAATGCTTATGGCTCCAACGCCCGGCTCGGCAAGGGTGAGTGGATGGTGGTGGAGGCCGACGAAAGCGACGGCAGCTTCCTGCGGCTCGACGGGACCATCGCGGTGGTCACCAACATCGATCCCGAGCATCTCGACCATTATGGCAGCTTCGAGAAAGCCAAGGACGCCTTCGTCGAGTTCGTCGAGAACGTGCCCTTCTATGGCCTAGCGGTCATGTGCATCGACCATCCGGAGGTCGCCAACCTCCTCAGCCGGATCAAGGACCGGCGGGTGGTCACCTATGGCTTTTCCGCCTCGGCCGACCTTCGCGCGGAGAATGTGGTGACCGAAGGCGGGCTGACGCGGTTCGATGCGCTGGTGCTGGAGCGGTCGGGCGAGCGGCGGCGGATCGAAGGGGTGACCCTGCCCATGCCGGGGCGGCACAATGTCCAGAACGCGCTGGCGGCGATCGCCGTGGGACTCGAGCTGGGGTTGGCCGACGAGGTAATCGCCCGCGGGTTCGAGCGGTTCGGTGGGGTCAAGCGGCGCTTCACCCGCGTCGGCGAGGTCGACGGTACGGTTATCATCGACGATTATGCCCACCATCCGGTCGAGATCCGCGCGGTACTGTCGGCGGCCCGGGACAGCACGTCCGGGCGGGTGATCGCGGTCGTCCAGCCGCACCGCTTCACCCGGCTGCGCGATCTCATGGAGGATTTTGCCAACGCCTTTGTCGAGGCCGACGCGGTGCTGGTCGCGCCCGTCTACGCGGCGGGGGAGCCGCCGATCGAGGGGGTGGACGCCGAAGCGCTGGCCGAGGGCATCCGCTCGCACGGCCACCGCATGGTGCAGACCGTGTCGGGGCGCGAGGTGTTGGCCAAGGTGCTGCGCGACCTGGCGGCGGACGGCGACCTCGTCATCTGCATGGGCGCGGGGGATATCACCAAGTGGGCGGCGGGGCTGGCGGTCGCGGTGAAGGCGGAACGGGCGGGGAGATGAGCGATCAGCCACTCGTTCGTCCTGAGCGGAGCGCGGAGCGCGCAGTCGAAGGACCAGTGCGCCAGCGTGCTTCGACTTCGCTCAGCACGAACGACCCTGGTGTGAGAGGGCGATTAAGCCCCAACGCCCCGCTCGCCCCCCTCGTCTGGTTCAAGTCCGGCGGTCCCGCCGAGCGCCTGTTCGAGCCGGCCGATGTCGCCGACCTCCGGGCCTTCCTCCAGGCGCTCGACCCCGGGGTGCCGGTGATGGCGCTCGGCCTCGGCTCCAACCTCATCGTGCGCGATGGCGGGGTGCCGGGCGTGGTGGTCCGGCTCGGCAAGCCGTTCGCCAGGGTCGAGCGGCTGGACGAGGTGACTTTGCGCTGCGGCGGGGGCGCGAGCGGGATCCTCGTGTCGTCGTCCGCCCGGGACTCGGGGATCGGCGGCATCGAGTTCCTGCGCTCCATTCCCGGAACCGTGGGCGGCTTCGTTCGGATGAACGGCGGCGCTTATGGGCGCGAGGTCAAGGACATCCTCATCGAAGCGGAGGTGGTGCTTCGCTCGGGCGAGCTCGTCAGGCTGTCGAACGAGGAGCTCGGCTACACCTACCGACACAGCGCGCTGCCCGCTGGCGCGATCGTGGTGGCCGCCACCTTCCGCGGCTTGCCCGCCGAGCCTGAGGCGGTGCAGGCCGAGATGGACCGGATCGCCGCCGCGCGTGAAGCTTCGCAGCCGCTGCGCAGCAAGACGGGCGGTTCGACCTTCAAGAACCCGCTTCCGAGGAAAGCCTGGGAAGTGATCGATGCTGCCGGCTGCCGCGGATTGACGCTTGGAGAGGCCCAGGTCAGCGAGAAACATTGCAACTTCCTCCTCAACCTCGGTAGCGCGACCTCGAGGGACATCGAGTCCCTCGGCGAAGAGGTGCGGCGCCGTGTCCGCGAGCACAGCGGTACCGAGCTCGAGTGGGAAATCCAGCGCGTGGGAGTGGACAGGTGAGTAGCGCAGCGTTGAACCGCGACCTCCACGTCGTCGTCCTGATGGGTGGCTGGTCGTCCGAGCGCGAAGTGTCGCTGATGAGCGGCCGCGGTGTCGCCGCTGCGTTGCGCGAACGCGGCTGGGGCCAGGTCACCGAGCTCGACATGGAGCGCGATGTCGCCGCGCGGCTGACCGAGCTCAAGCCCGACGTCGTCTTCAACGCGCTTCACGGCCATCCCGGCGAGGACGGGACCGTGCAAGGCCTGCTCGAGCTGATGGGCGTGCCTTATACCCATTCGGGCGTCACCACTTCGGCCATCGCCATCGACAAGGAGCTGACCAAACTCCTGCTGGTGCCGGCCGGCGTGCGCATGCCCAAGGGGACCTTGGTGCGCAGCGAAACGGTGTTCGAGCGCGATCCGCTGCCGCGGCCGTTCGTGCTGAAGCCGGTCAATGAGGGTTCTTCGGTCGGGGTGGCGATCGTCACGGAGGGCGGCAATCATGGTTCGCCGATCGGGCGCGACGTGCCCGGGCCGTGGCACGACTTCGACGAGCTTCTCGCTGAGCCCTTCATACGCGGGCGCGAGCTGACGGTGGCGGTTCTGGGCGATGAGGCTTTGTGCGTCACCGAACTGAAGCCGAAAGCCGAATTCTACGACTTTGCGGCCAAATATACCGACGGCCTGACCGAGCATGTCTGCCCGGCGGACGTGCCGGAGGATATCGCGCAGGCCATGCTCGACATGGCGCTGACCGCCCACCGTGCGCTCGGCTGCAAGGGGGCGAGCCGGTCGGACTTCCGCTGGGATGACGAGCAGGGCGAAGCCGGCCTCTACCTGCTCGAGGTCAACACCCAACCGGGAATGACCCCGCTAAGCCTCGTGCCTGAGCAGGCGCAGCAGCGCGGCATCTCCTATGGCGAGCTGGTCGAGCGACTGATTGCGGAGGCGCTGGGGTGAACGCGCAGACGATCCGTAGGCCGGCGGCCAAGGGCGGGCGCAAGGCCCCGCGCAAGACGGCCAACCCCGCAACGCCGCTGTCGGACGGCAGCCGCAAGCTCGCGCGCTATGCCTTTCTCCTGCTGCTCGGGGTGATGGTGGTGGTGGCCGCCATCGCGCTCGACCTGCCGGGCAAGCTCCTCCGGGCGACTGGCGGTGCCACGGGGCAGGCGGGCTTTGCCGTGGGGAGCTATCAGATCGTCGGCCTCCGCAACATGGACCGTTCGGATGTCGATGCGGTGGTGACGGCGGAGCTTCGCCGCGCAGCCGAGGAGGCGCCGATCGGCTCTGACAAGCCGGCGCAGGCGATGGTCGACCTCGCCCGCATCCGCGACACCCTTCTTCAGTTCGGCTGGGTCAAGGATGCCCGCGTCTCGCGCCGCCTGCCCGACACCCTGGTCGTCGACCTCGTCGAGCGGACCCCGGCCGCTGTCTGGCAGCATCAGGGTCGGCTGGCGCTGATCGACCGTGAAGGGGTGGTGCTCGACGCCGTGCCGGTCGACCGGATGCCCGACCTGCCGCTGCTGATCGGCCCCGAGGCCAATCGTCAGGCCGAGCCGCTCAAGGCGATGATCGATGCCGTGCCGACTCTGAAGCCGCAGCTTGCCTCCGCGACCTGGATCGGGCGGCGGCGCTGGGACCTGACCTTCACCACGGGCGAAACCGTGTCGCTTCCCGAGGGCGAGGCTGCGGCGGGCAAGGCCCTGCAGCGCTTCGCCAAGATGGACCGATCGGTCGGGCTGCTCGGCCGCGACATGATCCGCTTCGATCTGAGAGTGCCGGGCCGGATGATCGTCCGGGTGCCGCCCGGTGCCACGCCGCCGCCCGCCGGCACCGTGCAGGAAGTTACCGGTTGATGCGGCAGGGCGAGGCACCGCCGCTGATCGGCGCACTCGATATCGGTTCGTCCAAGGTGTCGGCGATGGTCTGCACCACCGACGAGGAGGGGCGCCTGCGGGTGCTCGGCACCGGCCAGCGGCAGAGCCGCGGGGTCAAGCGCGGCTTCGTTACCGACATGGAAGCGACGGAGGTCGCCGTTCGCGAGGCGGTCGAGCAGGCCGAGCGGATGAGCAACCACACGATCGACGAAGTCTGGGCGACCTTCGGCGCCGGCAGCCTGTCGAGCGATCTTGCCACGGTAGTGGTCGAGATCGGAGGTCATCAGGTCGAGCCGTCCGATGTGGAACAATTGCTTCACTCGGGCCGCGATGCGGTGGACCGCCCCGACCAGGTCGTGCTTCACGCCAACCCGGCGCTGTACACGATCGACGAGGTGCAGGGAGTCCGCTCGCCGGTCGGCATGCATGCGAGCCGGCTTGGCGTCGACATCCATGTGGTGGCCGCCGACGAGGCCCCGCTGCGCAACGTCGACCTTACCATCCGCCAGGCGCATCTAGGGGTGCGGGCGATCGTCGCTTCGCCGGTTGCGGCTGCGCTCGCCTGCCTCAGCACGGAGGAGCGCGACCTTGGGGTGGCGCTGGTCGAACTGGGCGCGGAGGTGACCAACGTGTCGCTCCACGCCGGGGGCATGCTGGTCGGGCTGCGCTCCATTCCGCTCGGGGCCAAAGATATCACCGACGACATCGCCGCCGCATTCGGCGTGCGCCGCCGCGATGCCGAGCGGATCAAATGCTTTCACGGCTCGGCCATGATCAGCCCCCGCGACAATCACGAGGTGGTCGAGGCCCTGCCGATCGGGGCGGAGGATGGCGCCGAGCCGCTGCGGATCAGCCGGGCGCAGCTGATGACCGTCATTCGCCAGCGGGTCGAGCAGACCACCGCCGAGATCGAGGGGGCGCTTAAGGACCTTGGCTTCGTGAAACCGGTCGGCCGGCAGGTGGTGCTGACCGGCGGCGGGGCGGAACTCAAGAACATCGCCGACTATATGCAGGGCGTGCTCGGTCGGGCGGTGCGGGTCGGGCGACCGCGGGCGCTGACCGGCCTCCCCGATGCACACAGCGGCCCGGCCTTCTCCTCGCTGGTGGGCCTGGCGATCCTTGCCGGTCACGGCAGCGGCGACATCCGCGACCTCGCTCTGCCGAGCGGCAAGGTGCAGCGGCCGGCGGCAGGCATGATCGCCCGCTTCATGGCTGCGATCCGGGGCAGGGGGTAGCCTTTTCGTCGGCATTGCCAGCCGGAGATGAAGCTATGAAGCGGCCGAGATTGCTTCGCCTTCAGCCGGGAAGCGTCCCAACGTGGCACGGCTGAGTCCCGCCCGCCACGTCTCGTCCGAAAAGATGCACTGCCGTTAACTTTTCCGCTTGTGCCGGAGAGTCCGGTGAATCATAGATTCAGTCTTACAAGTTCAACGCGTTGCATTGCGGGGGTAGCGGCACATGAGCATCGATTTCGTCCGGCCGGCGGTTGACGAGCTGAAGCCTCGGATCACGGTGATCGGGGTCGGCGGCGCGGGCGGCAACGCCATCGCCAACATGATCCGGGCGGACGTCCAGGGTGTCGACTTCGCGGTTGCCAACACCGATGCGCAGGCGCTGAACGCCTCGCTTGCCGATCGCCGCATCCAGCTCGGTCATAAGATCACGCAAGGCCTCGGCGCAGGCGCCCGCCCCGAGATCGGCCGTGCCGCCGCTGAGGAAGCGATGGACGAGATCGAGCGCGCGCTCGAGGGCGCGCACATGTGCTTCATCGCCGCGGGCATGGGCGGGGGTACCGGCACCGGCGCTGCGCCCGTCATGGCCAAGGCCGCCCGCGACAAGGGCATCCTGACCGTCGGCGTGGTGACCAAGCCGTTCGCGTTCGAAGGCAACCGCCGCACCCGTGCCGCCGAGGCCGGCATCGCCGAGCTCCAGCAGCACGTCGACACGCTGATCGTCATCCCCAACCAGAATCTGTTCCGCCTCGCCAATTCGGACACGACCTTCAAGGAAGCGTTCCAGATGGCCGACGAGGTGCTTCAGCAGGGTGTCCGCGGAATCACCGACCTGATGGTCATGCCGGGCCTCATCAACCTCGACTTCGCCGACGTCCGCTCGGTGATGGGTGAGATGGGCAAGGCGATGATGGGCACCGGCGAGGCGTCGGGTGACAATCGTGCAATCGAGGCGGCCGAGAAGGCCATTTCCAATCCCCTGCTCGACGGCGTCAGCATGAAGGGTGCTAAGGGCGTCATCATCTCCATCACCGGCGGCGAGGACATGCGCCTGATGGAGGTCGACGAGGCCGCCAGCCACATCAAGGAACTGGTCGACCCCGACGCCAACATCATCTGGGGATCGGCCTTCAACAACGACCTCGACGGCAAGATCCGGGTGTCGGTCGTGGCCACCGGCATCGAGGCCGAGGAGGCGACCAAGCCGACCAGCGGCACCGCCTCGGCAGGCACTGCCTCGAGCAAGGTCTTCACCTTCCCGACCCGGTCTGCCTCGGCAACTCCGACGACGGCGGCGACCGCTGCGCCGGTGGCGGCGAGCGAGCCGACCCCGGTCGGCGACGCGGGCGACGGGGACGAACTGCTGCTCGACAGCGAGGACATCCTGACCACGCCCGTCGGCACGCCGCCGATCGCGCCGCCGCGCGACGAGGAGGTGGCTCCGCTCAAGGCCCAGCCGCAGGCTGGTACGTTGTTCGAGCGGATGAGCAGCATGGCGCGCGGTGCCGGCAAGGTCGAGGAGGAGACCCCGAGCCTCCGCCGCGAACCGCTCGACATTCCGCGGTTCCTGAACCGGCAGAATAATCAGTAAGTACCAGATCCTCCCTGTTCCGCGAAGCGGAATGGGGAGGGGGACCGCTCCGCTTCAGCGGAGTGGTGGAGGGGCCGGCGGCGCTGCGCCAGGCCCCTCCACCACTCGCTTCGCGAGCGGTCCCCCTCCCCATTGCTTCGCAACGGGGAGGTTCTTGGATCAACTCATCCCCTCCGGCCCACGCCTTGCCGATTGCCACCCTTTCCGTCAGCCGAGGCTCAGCTAGACCCGGCAACGGGATGGGGATGATCTTCAGGACAGTCTTGGCCCTGGCGCTTGGCACTGCGCCGGCGGCAGCCGCGGCGCAATATATCGGCGGGCGCGCGCCTGCACCGCCGCCTGCGCCGGCTGCGGGAACAGTGGAAACGCCCGAAGCGGCGCTGGCGCGCAACGTCCGCCTGCTCGCCATCAATCCGCGCAACTACGAGGCCTTGCTCGGGGCTGGCCGGGCTGCGCTTGGGCTTGGCGATGCGCAGGCGGCGATCGGATTCTTCGGCCGGGCCGAGGAAGTGAACAGCAATCACTGGGCACCCAAGGCCGGGCAGGGCTCCGCGCTGGCGCACATGGGAGAGGCGACGGCGGCGCTCGGCCTGTTTGAACAGGCGCAGCAGCTTGGCGCGGTACGCACCCTCGTGGCGCTCGATCGCGGTCTGGCCCTCGACCTGCTCGGTCGGCAGGCCGAGGCGCAGGAGGATTATCGGGCGATTCCGGCCGGGCCCGATCACGGCGAGGCGCAGCGGCGGCTGGCGCTCAGCCTGGCGATCGCCGGCCGCAAGGCCGAGGCGCTGGCGATCCTCGATCCCTTGATCGCCCGGCGCGACAATGGCGCGCGCCGGACCCGCGCCTTTATCCTGGCGCTGGGCGGCGATGTGGAAGGCGCGCGGGCGGCCATCGCCGCGCTGATGCCTAGCGGTGCCAGCGGGTTCGACCCGTTCCTCCGCCGGCTTGCCGCGCTCAACGCCGGGCAGAAGGCGGCGGCAGTGCACCTTGGCATGATGCCTGCCGAAGGCGCCGCGCTTGCGGCGGCCGAAGCGGAGCCGGCGCCCGTCCGGATCGCTTCCATAAGGCCGCGCCCCGTTGCTCCCAAGCCCAATCCGACGCGGCTGGCCGAGATCGAAAGCACGCTGGTCCGTTTGCCGCAAAGCAGCGATGCCTCTTCGCCTGCACCCGCACCTCGCCTGGCCGAGCGGGCGGCCGTGCCTCCCGCCTCGCGCCGGATCACCGACCAGCTCGCTCCGCCGCCCGCGCCGAGGCCGATCGTCGAGCGCACCCCGGCACGCCGAACGGTGGCACCCGAACGGACTCTGGCCAGCCGCCCGGCGAGCGACGAGCGGGCTTCGGGCACCTCGCGCTCCTCCGCGGCGGCAGCGTCGGTTCGACGTCCGGCAGAGCAGGCCCGGCCGGCGGCGCGGAGCAGCGAGGAACGCGGGTCCGGCAGCAGCCGCGTTTATGTCCAGCTCGCAGGCGGGTCCAATGCCGAGCGGATGGGCCGCGAGTATGAGCGGATCCGCTCGGGCCGGCCCGCCCTGTTCCGCGGCCGTCAGCCGCTCGTATCGGAAGTGCGCGGCTGGTCGCGGCTGCTGGTCGGGCCCTTCAAGGACCAGGCGCAGGCGCAGGAATTCGTCAACGATCTCCACGCCGCCAAGCTCGAAGGGTTCGTCTGGACCGCGCCGGCCGGTACCCGCTTCGACAAGCCTGCCGGGCGGTGACCCTTCCGCCGGCGATCGCCGCCCAGCCGTCGACCAGTCGCGGGCGGCTCCATGCCGAGCCCGACAGCGGTCCGCGAGGTCCGCGCGATGCCTTTCAGCGCGACCGTGACCGGATTGTCCACTCCGTCGCCTTCCGCCGCTTGCG
>ERZ1066119.1588-NODE-1588-length-11479-cov-8.708771_pt1 | contig 11479 bp, 7 predicted proteins | sample MGYA00382766_ERZ1066119 | MGnify/ENA primary metagenome ERZ1066119 (study PRJEB33369, sample SAMEA5778349) | biofilm metagenome | biome: Industrial cooling water; feature: Water cooling tower basin; material: Biofilm | place: United Arab Emirates | collected...
GCAAAGGCGAGCAGCAGCGTCTGAAGGTGCGGCCAATCCTTGGCCTCCTCGCCCCGCGGAACGAACAGGGGCTCGCACGGCAGAACGGCGCTCAGCCGCGCGCCATGCAGGTCCCAGACGTGCCGATCGGTGACCACCGTTAGCGGCCGCCCGCGCGCAAGGTCGCGCAGCCGACTCCGGCAATCCTCCAGCGCGCCGACCAGCACTTCGTAATGTGCTTCGCCGGCCTCGACGTTCAGGCTTCTCACTTCTTCTCCTCGAGGTGCTGGGCAAGAGCCGCCACGATCCGGTTGACGACCTCCGTATGACTGCCGGCGCTGCTGGTGATGCGGATATGCGCTTCGGCATAGGCGGGCCGGCGGCTGGCATCGAGCCGCGCCAGCGTTTCGGCCCGGTCGGCATCCTGGAGCATCGGCCGCGTATCCGGGCGCCGCGCAGTGCGTTCGGCGAGCAGGTCGACCGGAGCATCGAGCCAGACGGTGACGCACCTGGCATTGAGGAGCGCCCGCGTGGCGGGATCGACGAAGGCGCCGCCTCCGGTCGCGATCACTCGGACCGGTCCTGCGGCCAGCCGGGCCACCACCCTCCGCTCGCCATCGCGGAAGTCGCGCTCACCGAAGCGCTGGAACACTTCGCCCGCGGAAAGACCGGCCGCCTCCTCGATCTCCGAGTCGCTGTCGACAAAGCCGAGGCCCAGCCGCCGGGCGAGGCGGCGCCCGACGGTGGACTTGCCCGCGCCCATCAAGCCGACCAGCACCACCGGCCGGTCGAGCTTGCCGTTGAAGGGAAGGGTGCGCCGCGACATGGAAAGCGGGGCTATACAGCGTGCGCCCGAGACGGCAAAAGCCCGCCCCATGGCGATACGAAGGCGGCCGCCGCACCCGGCGCGAGGGCTCATCATCTGGTTGTTCATCCTCGCCCTTGCGGTGGCCGGGGCGATCTGGCTGGCCGGTTCGGCGAGCGAAGTGCCGTTGCGGACGATCGAGGTGGACGTTGCCCGCCCCGCCTGAGTCCGGCCGCCGCCCCCGCCTGCTGCTGTGCCTGGCGCTTGCCGGCGTCGCGCTGCCCGCGCTCGCCCAGGAAAGTCTGCTGCCCCCGACCTTCAACGAAGCGCCGCCGCCTGCCGAACAGCCGCAGCAGCAGCAGCAGGAGGCCGATCCTCAACCGGATTCGTCGGCGCGCGAGGCCGCTCGTCCGGTCCGCGGAACTGCCGCGGACAGCGGCGGCGGACTGGTGGAAAGCGACACGCTGTCTCCCGAAGAGCTGGCCGAGCTGCCCGAGCCCCCGCCGCCGGTCGAGCTTCCGCCAGGGTCGGAGCGAGATCCGCGACTGGTCGGGGCCATCGATCCTCAGGTCTGGGGTTATGGGGCCGCGCCGTGGGGCAGTGCAAACGGCCAGTTCCTGTCGGGGCTGATGCGGCGGCTCGACACGCCGCTTCCCAGCCGCTGGCTCCACATCACCTTGCGCAACGCCCTGCTCAGCCGGAGCCCGGCTCCGCCGCTGGTCAACCCCGTCGACTGGGTGGCCGAGCGTGCCTGGCTGCTGCTTCGAATGGGCGAAGCGGACGCGGCGGCCATGCTGGTCGCCGGGGTGGACGTGGCCGACTTCACCGACAAGATGACCCAGGTCGCGGTGCAGAGCGCGCTCGCGACTGCCGATCCCGCCGCTCTCTGCCCGCTTCGCGAACGCATGCGGCAGGTCGAGGCCAAGGTGCTGCCGCTGACCGAAGCGATGTGCGCCGCGATCCAGGGCGATGCCGGAAATGCTTCCAGCCGGATCGAGCAGGCGCGCCGGCGCGGAGCCGTCGGGGGAATCGACTTCGTCCTTGCCGACAAGGTGGTGGGTGCGGGGGCGGACACGGGCCGTGCCGCGACGGTCGAATGGGACGGAGTGGAGGGGCTGACCGCCTGGCGCTTCGGCCTCGCCACCGCCACCGGCATGGTTCCGCCCGGTTCGCTGCTTGATCGTACGCCGGCGCGCGTTCGCGCGTGGCAGGCCCGCGCGCCCTTGCTCAGCGCCGAGCAGCGTCTCCCCTCGGCCCGGATCGCGGCCGGTCTCGGCGTCTTCTCCTCGACCGCGCTCGGGGATCTCTATTCGATCCTCTACGACCAGACGGACGCCTCCGATCTTGGCGAGACCGATGCCTGGCAGCTGCGCCAGGCCTTTGTCGCGCGCGACCCCTCACAGCGGGTCGCGGCCATGCGGCGCCTGTGGGGCGAGGGCGCCGATCCGCTGCAGCGGCTTGCCGGCGAGGCGCTGGTTTCCCTGGCGGCGACCCGGATCCAGCCCGATGCGGCTTATGGGTCGGACACGCCAAGGCTGATCGCCTCCATGCTGGCAGGTGGCTATGACCGGGAAGCCGCGCGCTGGGCAGGGGTGGTGGGAGACCTCGGCGATGAGGGCGCCGCCGATCGCGCCTGGGCGCTTCTTGCGCTGGGAACGCAGGCTCCGGTCGATCTCAGCGAAGGGCGGATCGAATCCTTCATCGATCGTGACGACAGCCCGGACAAGCTGCGCAGCCGCCTGCTGGTTGCAGGCCTTGCAGGAACGGCCCGGATCGACGGCGCGCTCGCGACCGGCCTCAACCAGTCTTATGGCCTCGGCATCGGCAGGCAGAATGGCTGGACCCGCCTTGCCGAGCAGGCTGGGGACAGGCGCCAGGCCGGAAGCGCGACCCTGCTCGCCGCGATCGGCATGCAGGCCAACCGGCCGGACCGCATTCCCTCCTCCCACCTGTACCGCGCGCTCACCGCCATGCGCCTGGCCGGGCTCGACTTCCAGGCGCGGATGGTGGCGGCCGAGATGCTGGCCCGGACCTGAGCTGGCCCGAGGTGACGGAAGCGGACCGGATCCTCGTCGATCGCTTTGCCGACATGCTGGCGGCTGAAAGCGGGGCGGCCCGCAACACCCTGTTGGCTTATCGCAGCGATCTTGCGGCCGCGGCGGAGGTGCTCGGTGAGGTCGGCACGGCTCAGCCTGACGGCGTCAGCCGCCTTGCGGAAGCCTGGGCCGGCGTCAGTCCGGCGACTCTCGCGCGGCGTTCGGCGGCGCTTCGCCGCTTCTTCGCCTTTCTCGTGGACGAAGGGCTGCGGGACGACGATCCTTCCGCCTCCTTGCCGCGCCCGCAGACCGTTCGGCCGCTGCCACGGCTGCTCGAACGGCATGAAGTGGACGCGATGTTCGAGGCGGCGGAGGACCGCGCCGCAAGCAAGGAACCGCTGGCCCTGCGCAATCTCGCCTTGCTTGAGCTTCTCTACGGCTCGGGCCTCCGGGCCACAGAGCTGGTCAGCCTTCCGGCCCGCGCATTGGCAAGGCCCGAGCCCTTTCTCATTCTCTCCGGCAAAGGCGGCAAGGAGCGGCTGGTGCCCATTTCCGACCGGGCCCGCGCAGCAGTGGCGGCGTGGCGCGCAGCGAATGGCGGGAACTCACCCTGGCTGTTCCCCGGCGGCAAGGCGCATATCAGCCGCGTCCGCCTGTTCCAGCTGGTGCGGGCGATGGCGGCCGACGCCGGCATCGCGCCCGAGCGGGTCAGCCCGCATGTCCTTCGCCACGCCTTTGCCACCCACCTGCTGGCCAATGGCGCCGATCTTCGCGTCCTCCAGGCGCTGCTCGGTCATGCCGACATCGCCACCACGCAGATCTATACCCATGTCGACAGCGGCCGTCTGATCGAGCTGGTCAACCGGGTTCATCCGCTCGGGGCGGGCAGGATGCTTGCCAAGCCCCGCCCGTCCGCCTAGCCCGCGCCGCGACATGCTGACTTTCCTCGACTTCGAGAAGCCGATTGCCGAGCTGGAGGCCCGAGTGGCCGAGCTCAAGGATACGGCGCGCGGCGGTGACCTTGACCTCGATCCCGAGATCGAGCGGCTCGAGGCCAAGAGCGGCCGACTGCTTAAGGAGACCTATGCCAGGCTCACGCCGTGGCAGAAGACCCAGGTCGCCCGCCACCCGGAGCGGCCGCATTTTCGCGATTATGTCGCCGGTCTCGCCGACGAGTTCGTGCCTTTGGCCGGTGATCGCGCCTTTGCCGACGATCAGGCGATCCTTGGCGGCCTGGCCCGGATCGACGGGCACAAGGTCGTCCTCATGGGGCATGAGAAGGGGTCGGACACGGCCAGCCGGCTGCGACACAATTTCGGCATGGCCAAGCCCGAGGGTTATCGAAAGGCGATCCGCCTGATGGATCTCGCCGATCGCTTCGGCCTTCCCGTGCTCACGCTGGTCGACACCCCCGGTGCCTTTCCCGGCGTGCAGGCTGAGGAGCGCGGCCAGGCCGAAGCGATCGCCCGCGCGACGGAGCGGGGACTGGCGTTGAAGGTACCGTCGGTCGCGGCGATCGTGGGCGAGGGCGGATCGGGCGGCGCGGTCGCCATCGCCGCGGCGAACCGGGTGCTGATGCTCGAGCATGCAGTCTATTCGGTGATCAGCCCGGAAGGCTGCGCTTCCATCCTATGGCGAACCGCCGACAAGGCGGCCGACGCCGCCGAAGCGATGAAGATCACGGCGGCGGACCTCCTTGGCCTCAAGGTCATCGACCGGATCGTGCCGGAGCCGCTCGGCGGCGCGCACCGCGATGCCGCGGGCGCGATCGCCACGCTGAAGGAGGCCTTGGTCGAGGAGCTCGAGACTCTCGCCGACCTGTCTCCCGAAGCGCTGCGCGCCGCCCGCCGCGAGAAGTTCCTCTCCCTCGCCTGACTTTGCGCCTTGCGCGGGCCGCAAGCCCCCGCTAGAGGCCCCATCCAGCGTGGGCGTGTAGCTCAGTGGTAGAGCACTGTGTTGACATCGCAGGGGTCGCAAGTTCAATCCTTGCCACGCCCACCATTTTAGAAGCCTCGGAAGACCAAGCGGTTTTCTGGGGCTTTCTTTTTGGCTGTTTACCAGAAGCCAAGCGGTTGTTGCGGTCGACGCGGATGGCACGGAAGGTCGTGCCTTAAGGCCGGAGTACCGTTCTTGCGTCCGATCATCGCTCAGGCCGCCACTGCCAAGACACGACGCCGCGCCCGCCGGTCTTTCCTGACCGCGGGCGAGGCGGAAATGTTTCGTCAGTCAGCGGCTTGAGGTTGCGGCGGAACGTGGCGCCCTTCGATCGAAGGGCGCCACGATTCACTGAGCAGCAGCTGTCGCTTCCGGAAGGATCGTCAGGCGGTAAGCCGTATCCGGGCGCAGGAAGCGGCGTGCCGCTGATTGGAGGTCGGCCGGGGTGACGGCTTCGAGCAGGCCGATCTGACCCTCGATGCGCGTGGCGACCCGCGGATCGCGGCCCAGTCCATCCAGCGCATTCAGCCAGAAGGCGTTACCGGCGCGGTCACGCTGCAGCCGCTCGACCAGCGGCCGCCGCGCGCGCAGCAGCTCGTCGGCGCTGACCGGCTGCGCTGCGAGCGAGCTGGCGATCGCCTGGGCGTCGCGAAGGAAGCCTGGCAGCGCCACGGGCGGTGCCTCGATCAGGCCGAGCAGGAAGCCATAGTCGTCGAACGCCTCCGAGCTGTTGGTCAAGGCGGTTGGGCTGTAGGTCGTGCCTTGCTCCTCGCGGATCTTGTCGACCAGGCGGAGCTGGAACACCTCCGCCAGCAGCGACAGGGTGCGGGTAGTGCGGATGTCCTTGTCGAGGCCCAGCGTCGGCCAGGCAATCAGCGCGGCCGCCTGGTCGGGCCGCCCCTTGTGGCGGATCACCACCGGTTCGGCATTGGGGGCGGGGAAGCGAGCCGCGGGCGCGTTCACTTTGGCTGCGTTGCGCATTGGCAGTGCACCAAAGGTCGCCGCAGTTTGCCGGATCGCCTCTTCGACGCTGACGTCACCGGCGATGATCACCTCGATCGGATCGTTGGCGAAGGGGCCCGCAAGCAGGGCGCGCACGTCCTCGATCCGCGTTGCCGTCAATGCCTCGCGGTCGGGGGTGGCCCAACGCTTGTCACCGCCCCGGATCAGGCTCTGCAAGTCGCGCTCCAGGACCCCGCCAGGGGTGGAAGCGAAGCGGTCGAGCAGGGTTCCGCTGACCTGGCGCAGCTGCTCCCATCCGGCCGCGCGCCAGCCCGGATCGACGATGCTGGCAGTCAGCAGCTGGAGTTGCGTCCCAAGGTCGGCGGGACGGGTCGTGCCGTCGAACTCGAAAGCGGTCTCGGCCACCCGGAAGTTGGCCGAAACCTGCTTGCCGGCGAGTGCCTGGCTCATGTCCTCGGCCGAAAGGCGGCCGGTCCCGCCGAGCTGCAGCCCGCCAAGCTGAAGCAGCGCCGTCGCTACTGCCCGGTTCGTCGGGAGGTCGAGCCGACCGTCGCCCACCCGAACCCGCACCAGCACCTCGTCCTTGCGGGCCTGGCTCGGCCGAACGATCAGCCGGACATTGTTGGCGAAAGTGACAACGCTGGTGCCGAGCGAGGCGAACTCCTGCCGGCTCCGGACGGTACCCGGGGTACCGAAGCTGGTGTAGGGCCAGCTCGCCGCCGCCCGCTCGACCGGCGGGGCGACGGCGACACGGGTGGACGCGTTCAGCGCGGCAAGCACCGCTTGCTCTCCGCCCGCCACCGGAGTGGCCGAGGCGAGGCTCACCAGCGGGCCCGACCCGGTGAACAGCCCGCGCACCGCGGTGGTCACCTGCGCCGGTGAAAGGTTCCTCACTGCTTCCTCGAAGATGGCGAGGTCCTCGGCCGGACTGGTCACCACCCGCGAGTCGTTAAGCGAGGCGACCTTGGCATCGGCCAGCGCCACGTTGGTACGCGTGCCCGCGCCCGCCGCTGCCTGGGTCAGCGCACTGCGGTAGGAGGCGACCGCCTGCGCGATCTCGCTCGCCGTCGGACCATGCTGGACCAGGCGGCGCTGCTCCTGTTCGATGGCGGCGAGCGCCGGCTGCCACTCGCCCGGGCGGCCGACAGCAAAGATCTGGGTCAGGTCGCCGCTGTCGGCCAGCTGTACGGCAGCAGCCTGTGCTCCGGCGAAAGGTGGCGGGTTGCTGGCCGTCACCAACCGCTGCAGGCGCTGGTTGAGGACGAACAAGCCGACGGCTTCGTGCCAATCGGTGATCCGCCCGGCGCGGCTGTCCGGCGACAGGTCCGCTGGCCTCACCCACGACAGAGTGGCCTGCGTGGGAAGCGAGGGGTCGACAAAGATGTCGGCGGCTGGACCACGCTGCTGTGGCCGCCCCTGCGGGGTCGAGGTTCCCGCCTTTCCTTCGCCCTTCCAGTCGCCGAACCCGGCGCGGATCTTCCGCTCCATCTCGGCCGGGTCGAAGTCGCCGACCGCCACGAGGGTCGCGAACTCCGGCCGGTAGAAGGCGTTGTAATAGTCGACGAGCCGCTGGCGTCCGGCAGTGCGGATCACCTCCACCTTGCCGATCGGCAGGCGCTGGCCGACGACCTGGCCGGGCATGAGGAACTGCAGCTGGTCGACGAAGGCGCGCAGCTGCGGCGTGTCGCGGCTGCGCTCCTCGCTGAGGACGATGCCGCGTTCGCGCTCCACAGCTTCCTGCGTGATCGTCGCGCGGTCCGCCACCTCGCGCAGCAGGAACAGGGCCTCGTCCACCGTCTCGGCCTTGCTTGACGGCAGGTCGAGCTTGAACAACGTTTCCTCGAAGTCGGTCGAGGCGTTGGTGTCCGGCCCGAACTTGAGTCCGAACCGCTCCAGCCGGCGGACGAACTCACCCTCCGGCACATTCTGGGTGCCGTTTAGCACCATATGTTCGAGGAAATGGGCAAGGCCACGCTGATCCTCGGCCTCGTTGATGGAGCCCGAGTCGATCCGGAGGCGGAGGACGGCGGTGCCCGGGGGCGTCGCGTTGCGGCGGATGGCGTAGCGCATGCCGTTGGGGAGCACGCCCGTGCGAAAGGCGGAGTCGGCGGTGAGACCCTGCCCCGCTGCCCAGCGCGGCGTCGCCGCTTCGGCCGGAACTGCCAAGGGGAGGGCTGCCGTCAGCAGCAGAGCAAGGCTGAAGTGACGCTTCCTGATCGCGAACATAGACACGCATCCCCTACCATCATGCCTGCCCTGCAGGCGTCTTCTTCAAAGACGAGCCCGACATCGTCATGGTGGTGGAGACGCACCGGGCCTGTCCATCGGGTCATCCGATGCGGTCCGACATCACGAAGGCTGGATGAACAGCCTTCGCCAGAGGAGCCCGGTCCGCCCTCAAAGTCTATGCTGCTTCGATTCTCCGATCAAGCACAGGCGAGCCGCGCTTAGAAGCTGGCTTCGAGCGACAGCACGACCGCGCCGTCGACGATGGTCTTGGTCGCTCCAGCGGAAAGGGCGTCGCGGCGGCCGATGTTGGTGTCGACATAGGTGACGCCGGCCGTCAGGTTCCGCCAGCGGGCGGTCGCCCCCAGCGACCAGTCGAGATATTCGGCGCCGGGCGTCAGCGTGGTATCGCCTTTGGACCATCCGACGTGGCTGGTGAGCGTCAGGGGCGTGCCCTTCAGAGGCAGGCTGTTGTCGTTGAACAGATACAGGTTGCTGTTGCCGCCGATCGCAGTCTGCGGCGGCGCGAAGGCCGCACCGACCTTTGCGGTCGCACGACCAATGGGCAGGCTGACGCTGGCCTGGGGTTCGAGATAGTCGAACGGGCCACCCTCGGCTCCAGGGTAGACGTAGTAGACCAGCCCCGCGTCGAGCGTGGCCTTGCCGATCGGAGCCTTGTAGCCGGCGTAAAGGTCCAGCTCGAGATTGGAGCCCCCGAGCTCGCCGAAGCCGTCCAGGCCCGAGGTCCAGAAGCCGGCATAGGCGCCGCTCTTGTGCGTGAGATTGAGCGTGCCCTGGATCGTCGGCTTCTCGTCCGACAGGTCGATGCCGCGGAACCGGTATCGCGACACCAGGGTCATCCCGCCGCTCACCGTCAGGTCTGCCTGGGGAGGTCCCGCCTGCGCTAGGGCCGGGACTGGAACGGCCGCAACCAGGAGCGCTCCGACAACGAGAAGGAGGCAGGATGGCATCCTACCCGTCCAGTGCCTGGCGGATGCAGGTTGCGAGTTGGGCCAGGGTGAAGGGCTTGGGAAGCATCGGCACATCGGGATCGAGGCGCCCATCATCCGCCATGTTGTCCGGCGCATAGCCGGTCGTGTAGACGATCCTGAGGCCCGGGAACTGCTGCCTGGCAACTCGTGCCAATTCGGGCCCGCTCATTCCCGGCATGACGATGTCGGTAAGGAGCAAACTTGCTCCGCCATGCCTTGCGAGCGCTTCGAGCGCCTCGGTGCCGCCCGCGGCGTGTACCACCGTATAGCCAAGCTCGCGGAGGTTCTCGACCGTCGTCGTGCGCACATCCTCCTGATCCTCGGCGACGATAATGATCTCGTCCGCAGTGCCGCGCGGAAGAGCGTTCGGCTCTGCCGTGGGCTCGTCACCAACGACGGCACCGTGCGCTCGCGGCAGAAAGAGCGTCATGGTCGTGCCCTTGCCCGGCGCCGAGTCGATGTTGAGGTGCCCGCCCGACTGGCGAACGAAGCCGAACACCATGCTGAGGCCAAGGCCTGTTCCCTTGCCCACTTCCTTGGTCGTGAAGAAGGGGTCGAAGGCCCGCGCGGCGACGTCCGGCGGCATGCCCGTTCCCGTGTCGGTCACCGCGATCGACACATAGTCTCCGGCAGCGGCGTCCTCGTGCCCGGCGGCGTAGGCCTGGTCGAGCTGGCGGTTGCTGGTCTTGATGGTCAGCGTTCCACCACCCGGCATGGCGTCGCGGGCATTGATCGCGAGGTTGAGGAGCGCATTCTCGAGCTGACCGGCATCGGCCTCAACCGGCCAGAGTTCGCCTGCCAGCACGGTCTCGAGCCGAACCTGTTCGCCCAGCGTCCGACGCAGCAGCTCGGACATGCCGCGGACCAGCCTGTTTGGGTCGAGCAGACGCGGGACCAGGGGCTGCTGCCGCCCGAAGGCGAGCAGCCGCTGAGTAAGCTCGGCCGCTCGCCGCGCCCCTTCCTGAGCATGGGACAGGGCCCTGGAGAGGCGCTCGGGATCGTCCCTGCGCCGGGTCGCCATGTCGAGATTGCCGAGCACCACCGCCAGCATGTTGTTGAAATCGTGCGCAATGCCGCCGGTCAGCTGGCCGATCGCTTCCAGTTTCTGCGATTGCCTCAGCTGCGCTTCCGCTTCTTCGCGGGCGCGGCTTGTCTCGATCAGTTCGCTGTTGGTTCGGCGCAGCTCGGCGGTCGCCCTTCTGACCTCTTGCTCGGTGCGCGCGCGGGCCAGCGACTGCTGCGCGGCAAGCGCGGCGAGAAGCAGCGTAAGGAGAAGCCCACCGATTGCGACGGCCCAGCCGAGCGACAAGGGCTCGTCGGCGAAGAACCCGTCGGCAGGGCTGACCTGCAGCAACCAGTGGCGGCCACCGAAGTCGATGGTGCGCTCGGTCGTCAGGTGATCGCCAGCCCCAAGGTCGGCACTCTCGTAAAGGAGGTTGGCGGCATTGGCCTCGCCGTCGAACAGGCGAATGCGGGCCTTCTCAAATTCCGGCCGGGCGAGGGCGGCCTTGATGATGTCCTCGGCCCGGAGCGGGCTGTAGGCCCAGCCGCCGTTTCGTTCGGCAGCGGTGCCGGGCCTTGCTCCCGCCTCCCGGCCGACCGGAACATAGATGAGGAACCCTGGATTGGGCCCGCTGCGGCGATCCTGGACCAGCTGCACCTTGGCCGACATGCTCGCCACCCCGGTCGCCTTGGCGCGGGTCATGGCGGCCCGGCGGGAAGGCTCGCCGAACATGTTGAAACCGAGCGCCCGGCGATTGGCGGGCGAGGCCGGCTCAATCAGGATGATGGTGCTGGCGGGAAAGCTCTTCGGCTCGGGCCAGGGTTGGAAGTTCGTCACGCCCGCAGCGCGCATCCGCTCGCGAGTCTGGCGCCATTCGGCCTCATTCCGGATGGCGAGGGAAAAGCCGATGCCCAGCGTTCCTGGATGGTTCTGCGGGAGCCGCAACCGGTTCACATAGTCGCGGAACTCGATCGCGCCGATCTCCTCCGACGCATGAAAGAAGGCCGCGAGGCCGCGAAGCACCAGGCGCTGATCTTCCAGCTCGTCGCGAATGGTGCTCGCCACTCCATCCGCAAGCGCCGCAAATCGTTCCTCGCGCCGCTCCTCTTCCGTTCGGCCGACGATGAGGCTGGCCGCGATGGTGGCGAGAAGGCCGATGACCAGCACGAGAAGGGGCGAGAACAAGCGCTTCAGCACGGTCATCGGGCCGTCCTAGCCAGCCTGCCCGGCTCTGCCAAATCCGAGATCAATACGGCAGATCGTTTCGGTTCGTTCAGCGAGGAGCGGCGGCGCGGCGGAGCCGGTCGTTGATGGCGAGGCCAAGTCCCTGGGGGGGAACTGGAGCGACTGCAATGCGGGATTGCGGCGCTTCGTCGGCCGCATGAAGAAGGTCGAACAGCCTCGCCGCCGCCTCCACCAGATCGCCCGTGGGACTCAGTGAGGAGTCACCCGCAACCGGGCCGAAGCCGATCAGATACTCGTCGGCCTCAGCCTCTGCTGCCTCCAGTCGCACCGGCTTGGCCGGGGCGTAATGGCTGGC
>ERZ1066119.1596-NODE-1596-length-11409-cov-5.327286_pt1 | contig 11409 bp, 9 predicted proteins | sample MGYA00382766_ERZ1066119 | MGnify/ENA primary metagenome ERZ1066119 (study PRJEB33369, sample SAMEA5778349) | biofilm metagenome | biome: Industrial cooling water; feature: Water cooling tower basin; material: Biofilm | place: United Arab Emirates | collected...
GGACAGCCGTTCCACAAGAGTTTTGCATTGAGTAGTGAATTTACTTAGATTAAAAGTTTATTGAAAAAATTATCTGAAGAATTTTTCAGTATTTTTCCAACCGTTGAAAAATATATTAAAAACTATACTGGTGCTGATAGATATACATATATAGTTATGGCGCCAGCTAAAATTGCTTTAAAAACGACAGAAAATCAAGTCAAAACTCGCCTTTTACTCAGTTTATGGGATTTAAGAGGCGCCAATTAAAGGGAGCATCCAAAGATGCAAATAGAACCTAGATATAAAAAATCCTGAAGCTACTAATTCAGATGAAGGAAATAGTTTAAAAAATTTGTTAGTAGAAGTTTTAATAAAAATATATTTGCATGAGCATATGGCTATTAACAATATAAATTGATTGAGTATTTTAACTTAATTATCTATTCCTAAAGACATACATCTTGAGAATAATTTTTATTGAATTGATTCTATATTATCCTCTCCATAAAATTTTCCGGGTATTTACTGGGATGTAAAAAAAGTAATAGTTCGTTAGAATATACCGGGATTATAATATACTAAGGGTGTAAAATATTTCAGTGGTTATGGCATCAAAGAACATGTTGTCAAAAAGTATGGAAGTTCAAGCTAAAACTCGTCTCCTCCTTGCTTTGTGGGATTTAGGCGCCACGAAGCAGGAAGTAAAAAAAGGTGAGGTTACAAGGCGAATTGTCACAAGGGGCAAAAAAGCAGGCGATTATCAAGGCGTATTTACCGAATTGGAGGAAAAAGGAGCGATTATTGTTTCTAAGAAAGGGTACTTGCTTGCAGCCCCTCAAGGGTTAGAAATATTAAGCGAAGGTTTAAGAAACCCAGATTTTCGTTTTGAAGGAACTATTGTTGGTACTTGGGCAGCAAATGCGCTTCTAAGATGGATTAGTGAAATGAATGGCACCGTAGCTAGCAAATCTGTATTTGCAAGCAATGTTAATAGTTTTATTTCATCTTATGACGAGTTTAAGTCAGAGATTCTCAACTTGTTTGAGAAGTTAGACAAAGGTCATGTTTACAGTGGACTAGTACCGATTTGGCACTTGCGTGAAGCTTTAGGAGAGCGAGTTGATCGTCATAAATTCAACGATTGGATCATGGAAATGCAAACACAAAAGTTGCTATATCTCCAAAGCGGTGAACACCGTGGAGCAACAAAAGAACAAAAGGATGCCTCGATTGAAAGCGAAATTAGAGGACTATTGTTTTACGCTAGCCAACCATCTTGATAAAAAATGGAGGAAGCCATAACACGCATGACAGACCCATATGTATTATTTGAGGAAGCACGTAAACGGAGTCCAAATCCTTTTAGACAGAAAACAGTAGTAGCTGATACAGAGATTTGGGGTCAGGTAATGAGTGACCTATCCAGTCTCAATCAGCATATTGATTTGGCAATAGAACAGGCAATTTCTGATGTTAAGCAAGAGTTTTCTAACCAGCTTGGAATTGCCATTAAAGGAGATAGGGGAACAGGTAAGAGCCACGTTATTCATCGAATATGGAAAAAGATTGAAAAACAAGGGGGTTCAGTTTTTGCCTATATACCTCCATGTAATACCTCTAATCGAATCCAGTCTCATGTACGCTTTTATCTTTCTGAAAGTTTTAATCACCAAGACGTACATAAAACGACTCAATGGCAAAAGCTAGCTGTTGCGGCAATGCTAACTCTCAAAGGAACAGAATATGAAGAAAAGTATCAAGATTATCTGGAAAAATTTGCTCAAGTTAAGCAGTTGAAGAAGTATATTCAGACTAATGTACCTAAAAGCGACTTGCAGGACTTTTTTGATGATTTGGCAGAATCTATTCTAGAAAATCAGCCGCAACTAGATTTTTACTTCCTCAAAGCGGTCTTATTATCTCTCCTAACACCAGCGAAAGAAGCCCAACTCGCTTTATCTTGGATAAGAGGTGATGAAACCATTGGTACCCATGAACTAGGATTGCCTCAGCAATCAGATGCCAAATCTATATGGATGATACAACAAATATGTAAGTTAGCTAAAGTTGCTTCATTACCTGTTGTAATTTGTTTTGACCAACTAGATAGTGTTGAACCTGATACAGAAAGTGGAGATAGTCCTGCTCAAACTATAGCTAGATGCATTGACCAGATCTATTCTCAATGTAGTAACGTGATTCTCCTTTGTTGTGTTATTAGCGACACATGGAGAGAAATTAAACATATGGGGAGTGGGATACCTAATAGGGTTGGTCAGCGAGAAGTAACAGCAAACCCTCCAAATGAAGAGGAAATGATAGAGCTTGTTAGGTTAAGATTAAGTTGGTTTTACGACACTAACAATCTTAATACTAATGATTATCCTCATCTATATCCTTTTGAGGAAGAACAAATAAAGATGATTGCCAATTCCTTTGCTGGTGTACGTTCTTTATTAGAAGAATGTGCTAAAAATTTTGAATTGAATAAATCAATAAGCCCAGTAGAACAGAAAAAGAAAAAAATTCAGGAAATTTATAATGAACTCTCAGTTAAAGTTTCTATTCCAATCAATGATGACACTAAACTTGCAGAAGTAATTTCTTTAACTATGAAAATGATTCCTGATGAAGGTACAGACAAGTTTACAGTACAAAAAGTAGAACCGTTGAAGGCTTCATCACATAATTTACACTTAATTATTAATGGTTACGATAAGCTTCAAAATAAAGATGTAAAAATTGGAGTAAGAGTTTGTGAAACAAATCAGTATCGAACTTTTAACGCTGTAATGAGTAGGTTGCTAAAATACGAGACTTATAAAATAACTCGCGGTTGTTTAGTTCGTTCTACTCCCGTACCTAAAAGTTGGAAATCTAGTCATGTACTTAAAGAACAACTTGAAAAGCAACAGGGTGGAGAAGTTGTTGATAATTTTAACAAAGATGATATTAAAACTTTAGTGGCTTTAGAGACAATGTATTCACAAGCAGAAAATTATGGTTTTGAAAAACAGGAGTTAGTTAATCTTATAAAAGAGTTGAAGTTAGCAGCTAATAATCCACTAATTGATGAGATTTTAAGTTCTCCTATATAAAATGAGTATAGAAATAATAAATGGAATTCAGCTATCTGCTTATGATGTCGAACTGCTTAATTCCGGTGAACTTATCGCAGTACCATTCAAACAATATAAGCGTGAAGGCGAAGTATTTTGGCTTTATCCTAGTCAGCAAATACCCTTTAATTTAGAGATAGAGCAATACTACCAAGATCAACATATAGCTAATGCTAGAAAAACAATAGCTAGAAGCGCAAGATACCCGCTAGAAATAAAAGCTTGGGCACGTTGTGAGTATCACTGGCATATTTATTCTGAGCAAAGAAATTACTTGTATACAATTGCACAATCATCGGTCTGGAAATTAAGTGCTTTAGAACATATTTTTGAACAGTATCAAGTTCTAAAATTGTTGATACTGCGGGTATATCGTTTATCAAATCCTTGCATCGTTAATGTACGTACAGCACCTGGTGCATTCTATTGGGCTAAAGCTGAGGATTCGATAAATATGGCTCGTGAGAACGATATACCAGCGGTTTCTACTATCAGCTTTAATAGACGCAAAACTATTTTATTAAGTGGAAAAACTTACCCTAATACAGGTATAGAGGCTTTGCTATTTCAATGTGAGCAAATTTTAGATAAAAGTTGGAGTGTTAAACAATTTAGCTACGATATTCAACAATTTTTAGGATGGATTGATGATAAACCAGCAAAAGAAGTAAATTCAAATTTAGCTTGGATAAATGATATTGCAGCTTTAGGGAATCGTAGCAAACAAGAGGACGAGGGTAAAAGTAATTATCAAGCTGGAACTGATTTTGAAAATATAGTCCGCAACAGTCTTGAATTCTTAGGATTTACTATTGACTATTTTCATAAAGGTGGCGCCGGAGGTTTAGATTTATTCTGCTCTAAACCATATGCATTAGTTGGTGAGTGTAAAGCGGGTAAGAAAATTCCTAACGATACGGCAGTCCAATTACTTAATTTGGGCACTTTACGGCTGAAAAATCAAGAATTATTTAAACACGTTACTAAATTAATTATCGGACCTGGGCAAGCAACAACTCAATTAGAAGAAGCAGCAAAGTTACACGGTATGGCTATCATAAACCCAGAAACGCTTGAGAAGCTAGTAAAGCTACAACATGCTTATCCAAACTCAATTGACTTATTTAAACTTAAAGAATATTTAGAACCTGGCAAATCCGATCAAAGTGTAGAAAAATATATTAACCAAGTTTATAGTGAAATTAATTTACGAGCGCAATTAATTCAACTTGTGAAAAAATATATAAACAATACAGGTTCTGAACAAGCCAACGTTGATGCGCTACATGGTATAGTTGCTGGAGAATCTATTAAAATTCAGCCACGAGAACTACACGAAATTTTAGTTGAGCTTTCATCACCACTTGCAGGTTATTTAGGACGAATTAAAGGCGAAGACTGGCGCCGTGACAGGTTTTACTATCTTCGCGATTTACAGATTAGTTAACTATTATCTCAATTATATTGCGCCTGAAACTCCAGTTTCATTAATACCAAACATATGATGAATAACATTAGGGTGCATAGTATGCGCCTTCAAACTAGCGGTTTCTTTGTCTTTATCAATGAAATAATCACCACTATTTGGTTCAATAGCTATATACCAACCGTAGTATTTCTCTATAAGTTGAGGAAGTAGTTGCTGAAAAATAGTTTCACAACGCTGGCTAAATTGGTTTTATTGATACAGAACACTTAGGAGACTGCATTGTTATTTTTCAATTGTTTTTTTGTGCGCTTCCATATTATCTTTATCAATTAAATATTCTTCACTATTTAGCTCCATAGCATCGTCAAAATTACCTTGTATCATATTCGACCAGTAGCTCCAGTTTCATTGAGACAAAAAGCACAATGTACTGAATTTGGATGCTTTTGACGAGCTTCCTGACTGGCTATCTCAATATCTTTATCTATAAAGTAATCTCCACTATCTGGTTCTACGGCAATATACCAACCATAATGTTTCTCTATTAATTCAGGACGTACACGCTCAAATATTGCTCGACAGCGTTTGTGAAAAACTTCGCGTTCGGCTTTGCGTTTTGCTAACTCTTCAGATGATAAAGTACGTTCGGGAAATAGTCTACCACGTCTTGCGCGCGGTTTTGGTACAGATTCAGTCATGTTATTCCAGATTTTTAATTGTATATACTGTATTTTGTATAAGGTAGAAAATTTTATTGTCTCAATAATAATTATTGTTCTTACGTCAGTATAGTTACTTGACAAGTAACTCTCAAATACTAAACGTACCCCATACAGGTGCCAACTCGAACAGACTTTTATAATACTGACTTACTGTGCCAAACATTCCTAAAGCTTCATTAGCCATTTTACAGAAAAACATGTATTGAATTAAGAAGCTGGCAGCATCTTAAGTACGGTTGCCTAAATTTACACACGCAGTTGCTTAAAATTCGACAAAATATCTTCTCCTCCATGTTAGTCAGTTAGATTTTTTGGGAAACATACTTATGTAAGCGTAGATAATTATCACTTTGATATTGTCTACATAATTTTACAGTGTTGATTATTTACATACTATATTGATTAACTATAGATAAATGTCTATGTATACAACCATTAATCGTGCTGCTGTGATTGCCAGCATAATTGAAAAACGGCGCCCGCTTGCAGAAAAAATTGCAGGCGTTGAAAATAACTTACAAACACTGTTTGATGCGTTGCGTTCACTTGAAGAGCATCGTAAGCAACTGCTGACTCAAGTTGATGATGATGTTATTGGGCGCCTGCGGGATATTGATTTAACATCCTGGCAAAGTCGTATTGGAAATGAATGTAAAGCACTTTCTCAACTAAAAGCACGGTTTTGTCGGAAAACATTAAATATAGGTGTAGTTGGACTCGCACGACAAGGTAAAAGTCGTTTGCTACAAAGCTTAACAGGACTGACTACAGCCGAAATTCCTGATGGTGATGGGCAACACTGTACAGGTGTTCGCAGCACAATTTACCATAATCCATCTACAGAGACCTATGCTGAAGTTCTATTTCATTCCGAACGGTCGTTTTTAAACGAAGTAATTGCACCGTATTATGAGAAACTGCAATTAGGCGCCAAACCAACATCAATTGAAGAATTTTCCCATAAATCCCTACCTGCATTACCTAAACACATTTCTGATTCCACTAAACTGGGAGCAATGTACGAACACTTGCAACGGTACTATATAAATTTTGATAAATACCAGCGTCTGTTACGGGAAACATCTGCTCTTCGTATATCTAGAAACCAGATTAGGGAGTACGTTGCACAAGACACACTTGATGGACAACGTATTTACTTCAACTATCTAGCAGTAAAAGAAGTGAAAATTTTCTGTCAATTTCCCAATGCGGATGTTGGCAACATTGCTTTAGTTGATATGCCAGGGTTGGGAGATACGGGGATTGGAGACGAAGAGCGCTTAATGAAAACATTAGGACAAGATGTTGATGCCGTATTATTCGTGCGGATGCCTAAACCATCTGGCGACTATTGGGGTAAGTCTGATGTGGAATTATATGATACTGCTCGTGCCTCGTTACCTGATTTACCACTAGAGTTATGGTCTTTTATGGTATTAAACCGCATTGGTGGAAATCCTCAGCTTGGTGATAATTTCAATAACTGTAAAGGTTTGGAGGGTGATATAAGCAACAAACATATTAAAGTCATTAACCCTTTTATTGCAAATTGTGCAAGTTCAGAAGAAGCAGGTGGTGTGCTAGATAATGTTTTAAATTATCTAACTAATAAAATCACGGACTTAGACGAAAAATATGCATCCACGTGTCAGCAAAAACTGACTCAGCTACAAAAGGATATTTCTGCTAAATTGCAAGAATGTCAAAAGATTTTTACTTCCGAAGAGCAAACAGATGAAGAAGATGAAATATTTGAATCTTTATTCGAGGAATTTTGGAACAACCTGACAAGTAGCCTTCTGAGTTTAGTGACTGAATTTAGAGAACAGTCTGATAACGATAATGATTTCCTCTCTTCAATAAATGATACTATTGCCAATTGTAAATCTAATACAGCAATTCCTTCTGACCTTAAAGAAATTAAGCAGAAGCACGATAGTATGGGTAGTTACAACAAAGCTTATGACCAATACTTAGATGAAGTCAGGACACGTTTAACACAACATTTTTTAACTTTAGATAAAGGTTTGAATTGTTCTATAGAAAAAGCTAAAAAAATGGTGGCACATGTACTAGTGGAACAAGGAGGTTTAAGAGGTTTAACCGAAAAACGAAGTATTGAGTTTCTTAAATTTATGGCAGAAGAAATACCTGAAAAACATAACAATCTTAAGCGAAGTTTTCAACTTTTATCAACTTTTGAACTTTCCTTCCGTGGGCTTGTTCAACCTCGTATCCGTAAACATCTAAATGATTTAAGACCTGATGCGAAAGCAATTCGACTTTCTAGCTCACTATTAGAGGAGAAAATGCAAAAAGAGATACAGGAAAATTTACGAATGCTTCATGCTGAAGCACTTTATAAATGTAAAGAATCTCTAAATAGTATGTTAAGTGAGCCAAGTCAAGCAGCATTAGCAATAGTAGAAGAATTTGTAGACCAAGCTCTGCGGGCAAAAGGAGTAAATAAAGAATGGCGCCTATTTCTCAAAAAACAAAAAAGCAAGGTTTGGTCAGAAAAATTTGCTCAATTGAACCAACAATCTGAAATTAGACGAAGATGGGTTGATATCGTGCAAAAAGCGATGTTAGCAAATCAAGTAGAATCTATGCAATTTTAAACTGTATATAAAAGGGTAAGAAAATGCAGAAAATCAATATTACAATGCTCGGACCTAGCGGTATTGGTAAAACTAGTTTGTTAACTGCTATGTTCCATCAGTTTATGGAAAAAGTTAGTATCACAAGTTTACAGTTAATACCCAGTAGTGAAACATCACGAGAAATTGAAGATTACTTAGCACAGCTAAAGTATCTAGTCAGCAGCAATAATTTTCAAGCAGAAGGAGGAGTGAAGCAGACAAAAGAACCTACGTCTCTCTGTTATAATATTAGTCAAACATCTATAAGTCCTTTGCTACAAATCCATTTTCAAGATTTTCCTGGAGGTTACATAGAATCAGAAGGTACTAAAGAAGAGATACAGAAAGTGGAAAAATTTTTAGACGATTCATCTGCTGTTATTATACCAATCGATGCTGCTGCTCTCATGGAAAGGGAAGGTAAATGGCATGAAAAAAGTAACCAACCAACAGTCATTACAAATTTGCTCAAAAAAGCTTACCAAAACCTTAATTCTCCAAGACTTGTTATCTTAGCTCCAGTAAAATGTGAAACTTATATGCAGGAACCAAACTCAGAACAAAAATTGTTGAATCAGGTAAAAGAAAAGTATTGTGAGTTGCTAGATTTTTTAAGAACACCAAATTCAGCCACATATGTATCTGTTGTTGTAACACCTGTACAAACTGTTGGTAATTTAAAATTTTCTCGTATAGAAGGAGAAGATGAAGGAGAACCAAAGTTTTATTTTAGACAAACTGAGCGTAATGTACCATATGCTCCTAAAGATGCAGAACAACCACTTCAGTATTTATTTAGCTTTTGTTTAAAACTCCATGCAGAGCAAAAGCTTTTTCCTGGAATCAATTTTATTAATAATTTAGCAGGTATAGATAATCCATTTAGGCAAGCAGCGTTACAAGTTGCTAGAGGACGCAAAAGAACTGGTGGGTTTGCTGTGTTACAAGGTCAGAACTGGTTAGATATTTAGCTTTTTAAGGTAATTATGGAAACTAAAGAAATTACTATTTATGTTCAAACCCGTGGATATAAGCAGGAATTTGATTATTGCTGGCAAGAAATTGCTGAAGATGGTCAAAAACGCTCTCAACCACCAATGGTTAAAGAAATTTCTGCTTTAATTGATACTGCAAAACCTTCAGTAGTCATTGTAAGACCAGACGAAGATAGGGATAAAATACTTTTACTGGTAACTGAATTTGAAACTACGCGAAGTGATGTAAAACGGCGCCCTATCCGTAATGATGTAGTTTTGGTGTGTAAAAAAGAGGATGAAGCTATATTGCGAGCTATTGCTGTACAGGCACTACGGGAGGGAGAAAGAAAGATTTTAACTAGAAATATTGATAACGCTGTTACTTCTGATGATATTTGTGGCTTTAAAGTTGATTGGAATAAGTTTCAAAATATCTTTTCGGAAGTTAAGTTTTTAAATCAGGCTTTGAATCAAGGGAATCAAAAAGATGATATAAGTAAATTCACCCCAGATATTCAAGAAAAGCTTGCAACTGAACTTGAGAGTTATTCTTTGTTTAATTTACCTAAAGACCAAAAATGGGTTGTTATTGCTACTGAAGGCTACAAACCTACAAAGAAAATATTGCAAGAAGTAAAAGTTTGGCGAGGATACTCTAATTATATAGAAGATAGTAGTACACAGTCTGTTCAAACAGGTAAGCAACGTATCAGCATACTAAATATTATTTTTAGCTCATTAAATTGGAAAAAATTTAAGAATCCTGTAAAAATTGTTTTAGCAACGCTGCTTATCATATCTGTTATTATCAACATATTTTTAATTTGGCAGTTGAACATAAAAAATGAAATTAAAAATATAGATAATCAAGTGCTGCCAAGATTGGATAAACAAAGTAAATTGTTAGAAGATGAAGAATTACATTATTCTGAGATGTTAGAAGAAATTCATCAAAAACAAATTATTAATCAAAATGAAAAGCGGGAATCTTTGAATTTAAGACATTCTTTAAATAGTAAACTATTATTCAAGGTTTCAGATGCAACTTAATCAATATAGTAGTATGGTGGGCAGTGCCCACCCTACTAACCTATACGGTCGCGCAAATGAGCCATGATTCTGCCGTTGAAGAAGAAAAAGTAAGCTGGTGCCCCTCCTTTATTTAAAAGATGTCTTGCCATTTTTTTCACGCCTTTTTGTCTTTGTACCTTTGGGTCAGCTAGATAAATTCCTAATAACGCCTGGTTAATCATTTTATGAAAATCGGTATCGGGCAATTGAGCGATGCTTTGATTGGCATTTTGAAGAAAATATGAAAATCTTTGAGTCATGACATCATGATTTTTGTAATAACAACAAAAATTTAAATCACCGTTGATGCGGTCTTCTTCTTGGTCAATTAAATAATCGAGCAAAATATGTAATCCCTGCACCCAAGGGAAATAACTATTTTTTACGCTCTGAGTCATGTCATTGGAAAAATTCTTATCAAAGCCATAAGCGATTAAACAAAAAATACCCAAGGTTGACCCTGTACAGGCGGCAAACTCATACCAACTCATTTGGTAGAATTTATCTTCATACAAGGCAAATAAAGCTTTTAGACGTGGAATTCTCTCTTCTATTTTTACGTGTTTATTGACTTGTAAATCGCAGTAATAACTGGCAAGCTCATGCAAGGTAGCGGCAATTGTCCCATAAGCGGACATTTTTTTCAATATGTTTTGGCAGTTTTCAACTAGCTTATTTAAATAACCACCATCATCTTGTTCTTGGCGAAAACGATAATAATTTGTCACGCGCGCTCCTGGTGTTAAAGCATGAAACATAGACTCATGCAACGCGCTAAAGTCATCGGGGTCAAGAGAGGTGCTGCGGTCACATAAATTATCTAGGTAATCACTAATGGTTTGATAAGCAACTATAAAATCTATTGCTTCAGACTGATGTTCTCTAGCCAATAATCCATAAATTCCTCCCCCTTCACAATGAAAGGTTTTATTTTCAATACTCATTAACGCTTGCTTCCGAAGTTCTGAATTAGGAATTCTTTGAGCTAATTCTTTCCATCTACGTAGATGCCAATGAACTGCTGGAATCACATCTTGATAAACCCTCAGCATTAACACCCAAGGTAAGGTCGGGATATTCATATATGTAAACAAATTTTGTGTTTATGACTACAAACTTATTTATTTAAATAGCTGACAAAATCTTTCTGCTTGGCTATTCACGTCAACTTGTTCTAGTATCTTAAATATTTAGACTTTAATCACCATCCCTCTAATGAAAGAAATGGCGCCTTATAATATAATTCGTTCAAAGAGAATGTTTTAAAAATATATTTTGATGTCATACTGAACACAGTAAAGCATCTGGTGCGTATACATGTTATTAAATCTGGTGACAGGCGCCTGTGTCTCTGTGGTAATAATCGTTACCAAATGATATTTTATACATTAATAAGGCTTTTAAAACATCCTCTAAACGGCGCCGTAACCACAAAACAAAAGTTCCAAATAATTAAACCCACAAAAT
>ERZ1066119.1610-NODE-1610-length-11315-cov-8.193694_pt1 | contig 11315 bp, 8 predicted proteins | sample MGYA00382766_ERZ1066119 | MGnify/ENA primary metagenome ERZ1066119 (study PRJEB33369, sample SAMEA5778349) | biofilm metagenome | biome: Industrial cooling water; feature: Water cooling tower basin; material: Biofilm | place: United Arab Emirates | collected...
CGAGCGCGGCCATGTCTTCACCGACCGCCTGCTCCGCGCCCGCGGCCGGGAGGAAACGCTGATCCTCGGCTCCGCCACCCTGAAGCCGATGATCCGCGAGCTGGTGCCGAGGGCGGAGATCGTCTCGCGCCCACGCTTCTCGACCCTGCGCTACGCCGGTTCGGTCAAGCTGTCGCGCCTGCCGCCGCGCTCGGCGGTGGTCGCCTTCTCGGCCGAGCAGGTCTATGCGCTGGCTGAGATGCTGCGCCGCTTCAGGGGCGGTGCGGCAGTGGTGATGGGCGCGCTATCCCCCGCCACCCGCAACGCCCAGGTCGCCATGTTCCAGCGCGGCGAGGTCGATTATCTGGTCGCCACCGACGCGGTCGGCATGGGCCTCAACATGGACGTCAGCCACGTCGCCTTTGCGGGCCTGGAAAAGTTCGACGGCCGCCGCGATCGGCGCTTGACCATTCCCGAAATGGCCCAGATCGCCGGCCGCGCGGGACGCCACCAGCGCGACGGCACCTTCGGCACGCTGGGTCTCGGTGGTGAGGGCGGGGCGGCCTTCACCGACGAAGAGATCAACGCCATCGAGGAACATCGCTTCCGCCCGATCGACCATCTCTACTGGCGCTCGGCCGACCTCGACTTCAGCGACGTCACCGCGCTCATCCGCAGCCTGGAAGCGAAGAGCGACGATCCCTTGCTTCGGCCGGCGCCCCTGTCGATCGACCTCGCGGTCCTGAAGCTCCTTGCCGAGGATCCCGCCGTCGCCGCCCGCCGCGGGGCGCAGGCGCGCAAGCTGTGGGCCGCCTGCGGCCTTCCCGACTTCCGCAAGGTCGGGCCGATGCACCATGCCCGTATGGTGCGGCGGGTGTTCAATTCGATCGCCGACGGCGGCCATATCGCCCAGGACTGGTTCGCGGCCGAAGTCACCCGCCTCGACAATGTCCAGGGCGACATCGAGGCGCTGGCCGACCGGCTCGCCGGCGTGCGCAGCTGGGCCTATATCGCGCACCGCAAGGATTGGCTGGCCGATCCGGCGAAATGGGCCGAGCGGACCCGCCAGGTCGAATCGCGCCTGTCCGACGCCCTTCACGAGCGCCTGACCCAGCGCTTCGTCGACCGCCGAACCGCCGTTCTCGTCCGCGACATCGGGGCGCGCGGCGCCGACGCGCTTCCCGTCACGGTCGCCGCCGACGGCGAGGTCAGCGTCGGGCCGGAGCCGATCGGGCATCTCACCGGCTTCGACTTCAAGGTCGATCCGGGCGCCCGGCTTGCCGACAAGCGCCTGCTCCTCGCCGCCGCCGAGCGCCGCCTCGGCGACGAGCTCGACCGCCGTGCGCGCGACCTGACGCAGGGCGAGGACAAGCGCTTTGCCCTGTTCGCGCCGGCTGGCGGCGACATCGGCATCGCCGCCGACGGCCACCTCCTGGCTCGCCTTGCGCCAGGCCGGAGCCTGACCGAGCCCGCGCTGCGCACCGCCCGGGCGCTCGACCGCCTGTCCGTCCCGGCCCGGGCCGAGCTGCGCTCGCGCATGGAGGCTTGGCTGGCAGCGCAGGTGCAGCGGCATGTCGGCGATCTTGCCCGCCTGTCCGCCGCCTCGACCGATCGCCATTACGGTCCGCCGGTGCGGGCGCTGACCGCCATGCTGGCCGATGCCGGCGGTCTCCTTCCCCGCAAGGCACTGACGGAGCCGATCGCACAGCTCGACCGGCCGATGCGCGCCGCCTTGCACAAGCTGAAGGTCCGCCTTGGCGCGCTCGACGTGTTCGTGCCCTCGCTCCTGAAGCCCGAGGCGCAGCGCTGGCGGGCCGCGCTGATGGCGGTGCGCGCCGGTCAGCCGATGCCGAACCTGCCGCGCCCCGGCGCCGCCCTTCTTCCGTCCGGCACCGACCGAAATGCCGCCGCCTTCGCCTATCGCCGCCTTGGCGATCATTGGCTGCGGGTTGACCTTGCCGACCGCCTGGCCGCCTTTGCCCACCAGGCCCGCGCTGCGCACAAGGGCGGGGAGGCGCCGCTCGAACCCATCGACCGCGACCTCGTCACCTCGCTCGGCCTTCCCGAGGAAGCGCTCGCGCGGCTGATGGCCGAGGTCGGCTTCCGCGCCGACGGCGGCGCCTGGCACTGGCGCGGCACCCGCCCCCGCACGAGAGCGCGCCCGGCCCCGGCAAGGCCGGGCAATGCCTTCGCCGCGCTGGCGGGGTTGAAGCGTTCATGATCCTCCCTGCCGTGCGGAGCACGATGGGGAGGGGGACCGCTCGGCAAAGCCGAGTGGTGGAGGGGCCAGCAGCGCTCCGCCAGGCCCCTCCGTCAGCGCTTTGCGCTGCCACCTCCCCATTCCGCTTTGCGGAACAGGGAGGATGATGCGGTGCGCCTCGACCGCTACCTCTTCTTCATCCGCCTTCTCAAATCCCGCACCCAGGCCCAGGCACTGATAGAGGAAGGCCGCACCCGCATCGACGGCAAGCGCGTGGAGAAGACCTCCGACCAGGTCCGGGTCGGCAGCACCATCACCTTGCCGCTCCGCGGGCAGGTTCGGGTCATCCGTGTCCTCTCCCTGCCCGAGCGGCGCGGTCCGGCCCCCGAGGCGCGGGCCTCCTACGAAGAGCTAGGCGTTGACGGCGCAAGCGGCGCGGCATAGCGCTTCTTGCCAACAAGGGAGCCAGCTCACGCCATGACCTACGTCGTCACCGACGCCTGCATCCGCTGCAAATATATGGACTGCGTCGAGGTCTGTCCGGTCGACTGCTTCTACGAGGGCGAGAACATGCTCGTCATCAACCCCAACGAATGCATCGACTGCGGCGTGTGCGAGCCCGAATGCCCGGCCGAGGCGATCCTTCCCGACACCGAGTCCGGCAACGAGAAGTGGCTGGAACTGAACGCCACCTTCTCCGCCCAGTGGCCCAACATCACCCGCAAGAAGGATACCCCGCCCGACGCCGACGAGTGGAAGGGCAAGGAAGGCAAATACGACGCCTACTTCTCCGCCGAGCCCGGCGCGGGAGACTGAGGCGATCGTGGTTCCCGCGGAGGCGGGGACCGCGGGCGACATGCGCTGATCTCCCGTCGTCCCTGCATCCACAGGGACGACGGCTGCATCAACGCTTCACCCGAAACACATAGCTGAGCCCCAGTCCCGCCGACAGCTGGTTGCGCGAGCCGAGGGTGCGGACGATCGGGGACCGGCCCGCGTCGCCGAGCAGCCGCTCGCCCCGGGCATAGCCGAACAGGCCCCAGCGCGGGCCGAACTGAAGCTGCGCGCCTCCGGCCAGCGCCGCCCCATGTACCCCGCCGCCTGGCCGATAGGCTGGAAGCCCCAGGGCCGGCGCAGCGCCCGGCCCGACGCCGAAGTAAGCGCGCTGGAAGCGGCCGTCGGACAGCAGCAGGCGCGGCCCCAGGGTCACCGCATAACGGTCTCCGTCGCGCCACACATGGTCGGCGCCGATCGACCCGACCCAGCCTTCATGCCCGTTCACCCCCTTGAGGAGCTCGCCGCGAAGGCGAAGCGAGGCGCTCGGCAAATAGTCGGCATAGGCACCCACTTCGACCGTGGTGCCGACCCGCTCGACCGGCGCGCCGACCTTGGCTGCGGTTCGGCTCGGCCGGATGTTGGCGGCCGGGCCGAGCGTGAACCGCTCCGACTGGACCAGCCGCAGCCCGAAGGTGTCGTCCGGCGCCTCGATTCGGAACGGCTCCTCGCCGCGGGCGATGTCGATGTCGACCAGCGGCGCGACGTCCCGATCCTTGCTCCCCGGGAAGTCCGGCCGGACCTGTGCGCCGATGCCGACACGCACCCGCAGGTCGTCCTTGTCCTGGGCGAGAGCCGGCGCTGCGCTGGCCGCCACGAGGGGCAGCAGAAGGAGAGCATGCTTCATATCAGAAGCGCAACGATCCTTCGCGCCTTATGGTTGCCCTGCTTGACGCGGACGGCTCCAGCCGCCCTCGCGCAGAGCAAAAAAAGGAGCACCCGCGAAGCTAATCGCGAATGCTCCAGGGATGGAGGGCGGCCAGCGTGCAGGCCGCCCTGGGAGTTCTGGTAGACCCCGCCTTACAGGCCGTTGGCGAGGTTGGTGTCGGGAGCGTTGGTGTTCATGTCCGCAGCCATCATGTTGGCTTCGGTCGCCATGTTGGTCGACATGTTGGCGTCCATGCCGCCCATGTTCATGTCGGTGCCCATCATGTTGGCGTCCATGGTCATGTTGGCGTCCATCGCCATGTTGTCCATCGCCATCGCATTGGCTTCGGTGTTCGCAGCTTCGTTGCCGCCACCGCAGGCCGCGAGGGTCAGGGCCGCACCGGCGGCGAGAATCAGAGCGCGCATTCGTATGTCTCCTGTTGAACCGGGAGCCTCAACGGTGAGAGGCCGACTTGGCTCCTTCGCAGCGACCTACAGCGCTCTGGCCCGCTCGGCAACAGGGCAGCCTTTCGGCCAGTCTCCTGGTCCCACGCGAAGGAAAGGCCGGGGCTGTTGCCCTTCGGCCATTGTTTCAGGCTCTCCAGGCACTTAGGGGCGGTCCCGGGGAGTGGGTGGATGCGTCGTGAGTTCAAGGTTCCGGCATTGGCGGCAGTGGCGTTGCTGGCGGGTTGCGGGGGCGGCGATGGCGATTCCGCCCCTCCGCCCGTCACGGTGACTCCGCCGACGGGCGGCACTCCAACACCAACGCCGACCCCGCCCGGCCCACTGCCGGCCCGTTTCCTGGTTGCCGCCGCAGGAGCCATGCCGAGCGTGGTGTGGCTCGATGCCGACGGCGACGGCATCTTCGGCAGCGAGCGCGACATCCTCGCCAACACCAGCCTTGGCGGTGAGTTCGGGCAGGGCATTCCGCCGCTCAAGGCCCAGCCGGCGAGCGGAACGCTTCCCTCCGCGCCGCTCTACCCCATGCAGGCGCGCGGCGTGGATGCCGTGTCGGGCCTGGTCTTCAGCGGAATGAGCGCGCCGGCGGGCGCCACCGTCATCTCGCCGCTCAGCAGCCTGGTGTTTGCGCTGGGCAACGAAGCCGGCGTGCGCTCCGCTTTGGGGCTGGACAGCGGAGCTGAGGCGCTGTCGCCCTCGCTTGGCCTGCTGACCTTTGACCCGGTCGCGGGCAGGCGCAGCGCCGATCCGGCGGTCGTCCGCGATGCGGCCCGGATCACCTCGCTCAACCTCCAGCTCCTGGCAGTCGCAGCCTTCGCGAAGGACACCAACGGCGATCCTGTGGATACCGGCGTCAGCCTGGTCGACGGCTCCCGCTACCTGGCCGAGGTCATCCGGGCGACCGGCTCGGCCCGGCTGTCGGACAGGGCGGTCATTCGCCAGATCCTCGATCGCACCCGTTACCGGTTCGGAAGCCCGCCCGATCAGCTCGACGCCATGGCGAGCCTGCTGGCGAAATATTTCGCCGTCCTTCCCGCCCGTATCGATGACGAGCGGACCGCCCGGGGCTGGGCCCTGGCGTTCCGCTTCCTGGTCCTGGCGGAGATGAAGACGCTGTCGAGCCAGTGGCCGAACCCTGCCGCCGCCCGGATCGCCGCCCTCACCGGGGCCGAGATCGAAGCCGCTGCCCGTTTCTACGCCGCCGCGCCCGCGCCCATGCTCGGCGAGCTGGTCGCGGTACCCGACTATCGCGAACTCCATTCCGAGACGAACCTGCCGTTCCAGATCGTGGCGGGCGGCTGCGGGGCGCAGCCGCAGCAGCCGAGCTGCAACGATTATGAGATGCACGGCGGCTTCGGCTACGCCAAGCGGATCATCAGCGTGGCTGCGGGAGAGCCCGGGACCATCGAGGTTTTCGTCGACGCGGCGGGCGAGACCGTCACCGTGCGCCGCCTCGGTGCCTACGTAGGCACGACCTGGTTCACCTACACGGCCGTGCTCCCGGGCGGCGCCAGCGCGACCGGGCGGACCTATGTGCGGGTGAAGGACGTCCGTTAGGACGAGCCTGCCTCGGCCCGGCGCAGCACGGCGGCGACGATCCGTTCCGCCGCGTCCTCGGCGCTGGTCATGAGCGTGTCGATTCGAAGCTCCGGTCTTTCCGGCGGCTCGTAGGGGCTGTCGATGCCGGTGAAGCCCGGAAGCTCGCCCGCCCGTGCCTTGGCGTAGAGGCCCTTGGGGTCGCGCCGTTCGGCTTCCTCCAGCGGCGTGTCGACGAACACCTCCAGGAACTCGCCGTCCGGGACCATCCGCCGCACCATTTCGCGCTCGGCTCGGAAGGGTGAGATGAAGGCAGTGACCACGATCAGACCCGCGTCCGCCATCAGCCGGGCGACTTCGCCGACCCGCCGGATGTTCTCGATCCGGTCGGCTTCGGTGAAGCCAAGGTCGCGGTTGAGCCCGTGCCGGACATTGTCCCCGTCGAGCAGGAAGCTGTGCCGGCCGCGCTCGAACAATTTCTTCTCGACCAGATTGGCAATGGTCGACTTGCCCGACCCGCTCAGGCCGGTCAGCCAGACGACGCAAGGCCGCTGCCCCTTCTGCCGGGCATGCGCCTCGCGGCCGATCTCGATCGCCTGCCAGTGGATGTTGTGCGCCCGCCGAAGCGCGAAATGGATCATCCCGCAGGCGACGGTCGCGTTCGATGCCTTGTCGATCAGGATGAAGCCGCCGAGCGCCCGGCTGGTGCCATAGGGTTCGAAAACCAGGGGCCGATCGGTCGCGAGCTCGGCGACGCCGATGGCATTGAGGCCGAGCGTCTTGGCTGCGAGCTGCTCGCCCGTGTCGATCCCGAGCTCATATTTGGGCGGCTGGACGGTGGCGGTGACGGTCTGGCTGGCAAGCTGCAGCCAGTAGCCGCGGCCGGGAAGCAGCTCCTCTTCGGCCAGCCACACCAGGCTCGCCTCGAACTGGTCGGCGACCTGCGGCGGATCGGCCGCTGCGGCGATCACCGAGCCGCGCGCGCATTCCACCTCGTCGGCCAAAGTGACGGTAATCGACTGCCCCGCTTCGGCCTCGCGCACCTCGTCAGCGCCGACCAGCAGCCGGTCGATCCGGGTCGAACTTCCGGCCGGAAGCACCCGCACCGGGTCGCCCGGCCGAAGCCTTCCCGCCGCGACCAGCCCGGCGAAGCCGCGGAATTCCTGGTCGGGCCGATTGACCCACTGCACCGGCAGCCGGAGCGGCCCGTCCGCCGCCAGGTCTCCGGCCGGAAGCGCCTCCAGGGCCTCCATCAGCGTTTGCCCGTCGTACCAGCCCATGGCGCGGCTCGGCGCGAACAGATTCTCGCCGGTCAGCCCCGACAAGGGGATCGCGAGCGGCGCCGCGATCCCCTGCGCTTCGGCGAAGCGGCCGAACTCCTCCACTATTGCCCGGAACACGGCTTGGTCGCGCCCCACGAGGTCCATCTTGTTCACCGCGAGAATGAGGCTTCTCACTCCCATCAGCCGGCAGATGGCCGCATGCCGGCGCGTCTGGGTCAGCAAACCCTTGCGCGCATCGACCAGCAGCACCGCTGCATCCGCGGTCGAGGCCCCCGTCGCCATGTTGCGCGTATATTGCTCGTGGCCCGGGCAATCGGCGACGATGAAGCGCCGCTTCGCGCCCGAGAAGAAGCGATAGGCGACGTCGATGGTGATCCCCTGCTCGCGCTCGGCCGCAAGCCCGTCGACCAGCAAAGCGAAGTCGAGTTCGCCCCCTTGCGTCCCCACCCGCCGGCTGTCGCGGGCAAGGGCGGACAGCTGATCTTCCATCAGCTGCGCACTGTCGTGCAGCAGGCGCCCGATCAGGGTCGACTTGCCGTCGTCAACGCTGCCGCAGGTGATGAAGCGAAGAAGGTCCATTACCTCACCTCGTCATTCCCGCGAGGCGGGAATCCACCTCCCAAGTCGTCGAACCTGGCCAGCACAGGAGATGGATCCAAGCGTCGGCGGGGAGAACGGGAGCCCCCATCAGAAATACCCCTCCCTTTTCTTCACCTCCATCGAGGCGCTTTCGTCACGGTCGATCACCCGCCCCTGCCGCTCGGACGTCCGAAGCGCCGCCATCTCGGCCAGCACCTTGTCCAGCGTGTCGGCCTCGCTTTCCATTGCGCCCGTCAGCGGCCAGCAGCCCATGGTCCGGAAGCGCACCCGCCTTTGCTCGATCCGCTCGCCCGGCCGAAGCTTCAGCGCGGCCTCGTCGTCGACCATCAGCAAGGTCCCGTCCCGCTCCACCACCTGCCGCTCGGCGGCAAGGTAGAGCGGCACCAGCGGGACCGCCTCCCGCGCGGCATATTCCCACACGTCGCGCTCGGTCCAATTGCTCAAGGGAAAAACCCGGATGCTTTCGCCCTCATGCACCCGGGCATTGTAGAGGTTCCACAGTTCGGGCCGCTGAAGCTTGGGGTCCCACCCTCCGCCGCGCCGGCGGAAAGAGAAGATCCGCTCCTTGGCGCGAGCCTTTTCCTCGTCGCGCCGCCCGCCGCCGAACGCCGCATCATAGCCGCCTGCCTTGAGCGCCGCGGTCAGCGCCTCGGTCAGCATGGCGCGGGTGTAGGCCGGGGTCGGCGTGTCGAACGGGTTGATCCCTGCCGCCGCTGCAGCCTCATTGTGCCACACGATCAGCTCCAGCCCATGGCGCGCCGCCATGGCGTCACGATGCTCGAGCATGGCTCGGAAATCCCACCCGCTGGCGATGTGCAGAAAGGGGAAGGGCGGCGGCGCCGGCGCAAAGGCCTTCAGCGCCAAATGAAGCATGACGCTCGAATCCTTGCCGATCGAGTAAAGGAACGCCGGCCGTCGGCAGGTGGCCACCACTTCCCGAAGGACATGGATGCTCTCGGCCTCCAGCCGGTCGAGATGGGTCAGCGCCATGGACCCGCCTGATGCCGCCGCGGCCGCCCTGGCGCAATGCCGCGCCCCTTTTGTTTCCTTGAAGCCCGATACTTGCTAGTCTTGCCGCAGGTTCCGGCGTCGAGGGAAGGCATGCTGGTCACGCGCCGAAAATTGCTGCTTGGCGGCTGCGCGATGGTCGCTGGCTGCGGCGGAGGCGGCGGCGGGAACACGCCTCCGCCGCCGGTGGTGGTAGTCCCTCCACCCCCTCCGCCACCGCCGCCCCCGCCTCCTCCGCCGCCCACGACGGTCGTGGTTCCGTTCAGCTTCGCTGCGAACAGCGACGGCTTCACTGCCGACTTTGCCGAATATTCGCCCGGGATGGAGCTTGGCGATCAGGGCATTCGGTTCCTGGCCGAGCACCGCCGTCTGCCAGCCCCCCTGGACGGTCGCTCCGGCCTGTTCGTGGGAGGCACGAACCGCTCGGACGACCTGTTCATGTTTCTCTGGCGCCCGGTCACCGGGCTGGTGCCCGGCCAGCGTTACCGGGTGCGGGTCGACCTCTCCTTCGCCACCAACGTGCCGCCGGGCTGCGCAGGGGTGGGCGGCTCGCCGGGCGAGGGCGTTGCGATCAAGGCGGGTGCCGCCGCCCGCGAGCCTGCCAAGCGCGTCGACGGCAACATGGTCCTCACCAACCTCGACAAGGGCTCGCAATTCCAGAGCGGCCGCGAGCTGGTCGTCGTCGGCGACTTCGCCGGCGGCGGTGGCGGGTGCGGGGACAATCAGGGCATCTACCAGGTGAAGAGCCTGTCCACGGCAACCTCGCCGGCCCTTCCCATCGCTCCTCCCCCGGCCGACGCCCTGCTGGTCACCGCCGACGCGGGCGGCCGCCTGTGGATCGTGATCGGCACCGACAGCGGCTTCGAAGCGCGCACGGAAATCTACTTCCTCGAAGGCACCGCCACCTTCACCCCTGCGTGAGCCGTTGCGGTGGTCGCGCCGGGCGCGTAGGACGGTCCGGTCCCCGGGGGAGCGCGCCCGAGCGCTTGAGAGGTGGCTGACGGGGTCTCCACGCAGGTGCTGCTTTCGTGGGACCAGGTGCCATGACCCGCTGAACCTGATCCGGCTGACACCGGCGGAGGAAGAGGAGAAGAGCATGGCCGACATTCCCGCACGCACCGAACTCAAGGTCACCACCGGCCCGATCCGCGGCAGCCGCAAGATCCACGTCGGCCCGCTCAAGGTGGCCATGCGCCAGATCCACCTCGAGCCCTCGTCCGGCGAGCCGCCCGTCACCGTCTACGACCCCAGCGGCCCCTACACCGACGAGACCGCCCGCATCGACATCATGGCCGGCCTTCCCGAGCTCCGCCGCGACTGGATCCGCGCCCGCGGCGATGTCGAGGAAAAGCAGCAGCGTGAGGTCCGGCCCGAGGACAATGGCCAGCTCGGCCCCGACCGGTCGGGTGGGGTCTCGCCCTTTCCCAACGTCCGCAAGCGCGTGCTGCGCGCCCGGCCCGGCGCCAACGTCACCCAGATGCACTATGCCAGGCGCGGCATCATCACGCCGGAGATGGAATATGTCGCCATCCGCGAGAACCTCGGCCGCGAAGCCGCGCGTGAGGCCCTGAGCCGCGACGGCGAAAGCTTCGGCGCCGCCATTCCCGACTTCGTCACGCCCGAATTCGTCCGCGACGAGGTGGCCCGCGGCCGCGCGATCATCCCCGCCAACATCAACCACCCCGAAACCGAGCCGATGGCGATCGGCCGCAACTTCCTCGTCAAGATCAACGCCAACATCGGCAATTCCGCCGTCGCCTCCGACGTCGCGCAGGAAGTGGACAAGCTCGTCTGGGCGATCCGCTGGGGCGCCGACACGGTCATGGACCTGTCCACCGGCCGCAACATCCACGACACGCGCGAGTGGATCCTGCGCAACTCGCCCGTGCCCATCGGCACCGTCCCCATCTACCAGGCGCTGGAAAAGGTCGGCGGCATCGCCGAGGACCTGACCTGGGAGATCTTCCGCGACACGCTGATCGAGCAAGCCGAGCAGGGGGTGGATTATTTCACCATCCACGCCGGCGTCCGCCTTCCTTACGTGCCGCTCACCGCCAGGCGCGTCACCGGCATCGTCAGCCGCGGCGGCTCGATCATGGCCAAATGGTGCCTCGCCCACCACAAGGAGAGCTTCCTCTACGAGCGGTTCGAGGAAATCTGCGAGATCATGAAGGCCTATGACGTGGCCTTCAGCCTTGGCGATGGCCTCCGCCCCGGCTCCATCGCCGACGCCAACGACGAGGCCCAGTTCGCCGAACTCTACACGCTGGGCGAGCTCACGCATGTCGCCTGGAAGCACGATTGCCAGGTGATGATCGAAGGCCCCGGCCACGTGCCGATGCACAAGATCAAGGAGAATATGGCCAAGCAGCTCGCCGTCTGCGGCGAGGCGCCTTTCTATACCTTGGGGCCGCTCACCACCGACATCGCGCCCGGCTACGACCATATCACCAGCGGCATCGGCGCGGCGATGATCGGCTGGTTCGGCACCGCCATGCTCTGCTACGTCACGCCCAAGGAGCATCTCGGCCTCCCCGACCGCGACGACG